>WNFO01004672.1_pt1 | contig 15161 bp, 16 predicted proteins | sample 5400251 | NCBI WGS metagenome assembly WNFO01 (sample SAMN13153354, study PRJNA577476) | soil metagenome | isolation source: 100 cm saprolite under Madrone tree | place: USA:California | collected 2016-06-14 | reverse complement strand
TCACCCCCGTCGACATTGACTGAGGAGACCAAACCTCCCGGGCTATGAACGCTCATGCACGAACCTTGCGTGGACATATATCTGGTGCCTGCGCTCCCGTCTAATCCAGAGGGTTACAGGAAATTCGGAACGATGGTTCGGATGGTTATGTATTTTTATTGGTGATGTCTTGTACTGTACTTAGGTGTGCTGTATCAACCCAGTGTGTAGTTTTTTGGGAATGAGAGTGTCCGTACTTGTCAGAGTCGCAAGCAGGCTACCTTGTGGTCAGGTGATAGCGATGACTCGGAGTCAGTCTGCCACTGGCAGCGTCGCCGCATCTCTTTCCCATTTCATCATTAACTAACACCCAACCCATCTCGCCATGCTCGTTGACGGCCCGCATTTTCAGGCTACGAACGAGGGCGAACTCGTCTTTCTGCTCTCTGACGGGGACACAAGCCGTCGCCCGGGCGAACACGAGATCATTGAGTTGGAGGAGGAAAGCGGGACTGTCCGGCAGAACTACTATCTCCGCATCCCGCTCTCGCACTCCGACTCGCATCGATGGCGCGCAGAGATCGCAAAATACCTCGCGCCGCTCGTCCTAGGCAGTACGTACAACTCACTCACTTACCACAATGCGCATATTCGCCTATCCGAGCCTCGCTTATGGCCTATTTCCGGTCATCTTCTTACCTACCTCGCCCTCCCACCTTCTCCGCGACTTAAATGTACCGCGACTACCCCGTGCAATGCCGTTAAACCTCCTTCACAACACACATGATTACATCCCACACCTCCTACGATAGCCACGATGGGCCGCCTACCCTGGACGCTCGCAGACTTCCCACAAGGATACGTCCTGCTTTTGCACATGACCCCACGCAGGACCCGGTCTTCCACTTCCAGGCCCCGTCGCGACTTTTACCTCTACGGTGCGCGTTATCCGTATTCCTCATTCCGCCGTCGCTCACGCATGTATACATGCATGACGTTGTATGGGATATACGAACCTACTGGTGTATTTACGACGACGACGACGAGTAGGTGCGACGGACGTCGCAAGTTTCGCCTCGCCCCTCGAATTCGTCAAGCATGCCGAGTGGTTGATGCGGGGCGCGCACCGCACGCTGGACACGCACCGCTCTCCACGGTGCAATTGCGTATATTGCGATTGTGACGGCGGCAGCGACAAGCAATCTGTGATTTCGCGCGAGTTGAGGCGCGTGCGGGCGCGCGTATTGAGTCAGATTGACGGGGACGAGGTGCAAGACACTGAGGACGATGCTGACGTCGATGCTGAGGCAGAGGTAGAGGCAGAAGCTGAGGCGGAGGCTGAGGTTGTCATTGCTGAGACAGCCACCGTTGTCCCCGCTACCGACCAGGGTGGCCACGATGGGGGAGATGGTAATTAAGAAATGGATGCCAGGATCATGCATAAGGACTCCTCTAATATCGGTCACTCTGGAACCGCACATGCTCACCACTGGGTGTGCAAAATGATCTACGAGATGTGTTTGCTTGCAATGTATTACTACAATTTACGAATGCTATTTATGTGGTTTGTTGACCTTGAACAGTATTGATAATATCGAGGATCAATGTAAGTGGTGGAGATGATTAATTACTGAATACACAAGTAGAAGAGTAATTCTAAATGGCTGCATAAAGAATATCAAAGGCTCGGGATATAGGATAGGAGAATGGCAGATACAACGTGGACTTGTGAATGTCACAGCTGATCAATTTGCAGCAACACTAGTCCTGGAACCATTCATTGCACAGCAGCGCAAGGAAGGAAGCCTCATGCATTCCTCGGGGCTGGGTTAATATGAGCCGTAATGGAACTAAAGTATAGTCTACAAGGTAGGCTTGGATGTTTGGCAACCGAGGCGAAGCAAGCACTGGCAAGAGTTATTTTGGCCAGCCAAACTGTTCTCCCGGCTCCAAACCAAACTAGTGGGTCGCCCTAGGTGGTAGGTACTTCCTTCCATCAGCCCCCACGTCGTCACGGACAGCGACGCTGTAATGAGGATGCCGGAGGGCAGACGATTGACGACGAGAGCCTGAGGGCCACTAGAAACAGAAGTCGAGTGCAGGCTGTTTCGGTCTTTTTGGACGCTGCATTGCAGCGGTGTTTGATCAGATACCACAGACTCAGGCAGCACCCATCACAGTATCACTTCGAAAAAATGAAAAATCCATAGAATCACAGCATCGTCAAAGGTAAAAAGGGAGAGAATGGGACCGGGTCCCCGAATACGTTCGAGTTCAAGTTTCCCTTTTTAAGGTGTCCAGTTAGTTTAGTAATCACTAATACTACGTTATGCAACATCGCCAATAAAAACGAAAAGGAACTATTGACACAGTAACTCGCCCGAAATGAAAATTTACAAGGCACTTGAGAAGGAGAAAAAATGGCTGCCTTAACATTATATATACTATGGTCAAACTTAGTGGTGGTACAGGTATGCGACAGACTAGCCCGACGTTTGCTTGTGGATGAGTAACTGACAAGTGAGACAAAAGGAATAAACTAAGAAAGGAAGGGATAGACGACAAACGATGAGACCGAGGGAAAGGGGCGATCGATCAACTTGGGAACGCGACAAGACAAGGCAAAGGCAACACGAGGCAAGAACAAGACAAGACAAAGCACCTCCCACCGCCACGAGAACAAGCAAAAGCCCCAAAAAGGGGCACGGGGTGAGGCAGGCAGAGAGGAAGAAAAAAGATGAGTAATGACAAGAGGGACACCAAGCCGGTAGACGGTACGTGGGTAATACGTATACGATGCGGTTCAAGACATGTTTTGATATACAATGCGATCCCCAGGAAGAGAGAGAGAGATGCGTGATGGAGGATGAAGGACGGTGTGAGAGAGTAACAAGGAATAATTAAAAAACGTGCAAAAAAAGGAGGAAAGAAGGAAAAGTAACATGCAGCAGATAAAATGAAACAATCCGACAGAACGCAAGGTAAACGAGGCGCGAGGATAAGTGGTGTGTAGGGCATTTGGTTTGCCCCTACAATTACCAACCCGTATAATGAAAGTCATCCGCCCACGTTCGATTCCTCGCCAACGCGCGTTGCCTACGCTCGGCGATACTGTCCTGGGCCCCATCGCCGGACCCTTGACCCGGTTGATGTCGATGTTGTTGTTGTTGTTGCCGCTGTTGCTGTTGCTGTTGTTCTCGCTGCTGCTGCTGCTGTTGTTGTTGTGACGGGCCAGCCTGCGCATTCCCATTCCCATTTACCACCGTCGTAACCAGACGTGACCCAGCACCACCGCTACCACCGAGTCCGTTTCTCCGACCAGCATTACCAAGCAAATTAGTCTTGCTCACTTGCCTCTCCCAAAGCAAGTTCCGTCTCAGACTCTCGCTGAGTTCTGTAGCGAGCATCTGCCTCCTTGTCGTGCGCGGCGTCGTCGGTGGTGCAGGCGCGGGTAAGTTCCACGGGTGGTTAAGCGGTATAGGTGCGGTCGCGACTGTTGGCAATATCGGTCGCGTAGCCGTCATCCCTGAGGTTTGCGTCGCTGTTGGAACCTGGTTATCGGACGCTCGTCGGCGAGACGGCTTGGCGGCGGCGAGGGCAGCCAAGCGTTGTTGGGCTAGACTGTGCGATACTTGGATAGCATCGTCTGGATCGTCAGGGCTATCACTTTCATCCTCTAGCTCCTGCCCTTGTGGACGGCCCTTGGGTCGGTAGCCGCCATGATTAGATGACGTGGCAGCAGGGACAATGGGCGCCTGTGCGGTTACTCGGGCAGCTATGGGGAGTGCAGCGGGTGACTTGCTAGATGCCAGCGTGGAAGGGATCCCAGAGGTACGAGTCACGTCGTGGGTAGACACAACGCGGTATTGATGTCCTGAAGGAAACACATTCGGGTCCGGGTTCAGTAGTTGGGACAGTAGACCAGACTGGGTACGACCCAAGTTCGAATACGACCGCTTAGGCTGCTTGACGAAAAGCTCGCGCTGGCGCTGAGCTTCAAGGGCAGCCTCACGCAGCCTGATCTCCTCCTTTGTTGGGGGATGCTTGCCCGTGCCCGTACTTGGGGCATCCGTGGCCCCTTCGCTGACTTCCTCCGATGCCCATGAGTCATCCTCGTCTTCCTCGGTATCCGTCGTCGCATATTCAGATGAAGAATTTGACACGATACCACGTCGTGGCGCCGCAGAGGCAGATGCGTGCGCATTCGGAGCTTTGGGAGCAGTAGCGCCGTTCGTCTGGGAGGTCTGGGCCTCCGTTGGTGGGTGTGGTTCGACAGGAGAGCGTGGTGGTGGGCGGGCGGGTCCAGCAACTTTTGGATCTTTATCTACGTTATGCTGGGGCGGTGGGCGAACCCTATTAAGGTCCTTCCGCATCACCTGCACGACATGGCGACCCGAGTTTAGCCGTGTCAGAGCGGGACGAAAAGGAGAAGTCTTGGAACGGCGACCGCGGCCAGTGGGATGAGAGGATGCCGATGCAGCGCTAGCGCGGGTCTGATTAGACGTGACACTGCTTGGCTGTAGCTCCCCAGTTTCAGATGGGGATTTACCCGTACTAATGGAACCATTTGAACCACGGTCTGGGCCATCGCGCTCGGGAGAAGGTGACTGGTCTTGTTGCAAGAAGAATCGTCGATCTGAAGGCTTGAGTGTGTCATCGATGGGTCGGGAAGCCTGGGACTGTATGTGTGGAGGAGGCGGAGGCGGCAGTCGGGAAGGATGAGGATGAAGACCGACCGAGGAGTTGGGTTGTGGGGGAGAAGCGGTGGCGATGGGGACGGAAGCGAGTAAATGAGGTGGTGGACAGGCGAGTGGTGTTGCCACCGGGTTGGAAGGAGTTGTGGCGTCCGGGGAATGATGCCGGGCCACAGCCGCGGATAGCCGGGGCGGCGCGAGATGTTGGCCGGTAGTTGGCAATGAAGTGGGGGGACCCGCTGGCACCGGGGTGGCTGGAGGTGTCGGGTGCGGTGTCGGGTTGACCACTACGACGCGTGGAAAGAGGCCTCCGGAGGGGGGTGGGGTAGAAGGGGGAGGAAGGCGCATGCTCGGAAGAGGTGCAACAACCATCCCACTGGGATCTGCGGCGACGATGATGGGATCAAGTTTGGGGAGAGGAGGCCGCCTTGGACGCCTGACAGTAGCGAGGTCAAACTTGTCAGGGATCATATCGCGTATGATCTTGCCCACGGATGAATTCGGTTTTGGTCGGGTGGTGACAAGGCGACGGACGGACGGCGGAGTGGTCGAAGAAAATGAGGGTGGAAATTTGGTAGTGCGATCCGGTCCAGGTTCAGGTTCAGGTTTACGAGATTCTGGGGATGCGGGGCAGGACCCTGAAGGTGGGGTAAAGGATGTCAGAAACGGGAGAGGGCGGGGGAAAGGGGCGGGAGGGGGGGAAACACTTGCCAGAATGTTCAATGCCCTGTTCTGATACGGGAGTGAGAGGGCAGGAGGCCGGGATTAAATGTGGAGAATGTGGGAGGATAGGGAAAGGTTTGTTTGTTCTGCGAGCCTCGAGTTCGCGATACCAGAGTCTCCAAGAGATGTATTCGAGGCGAGGGCCATCTTGAAGGGATTCCTTACAGTTTGCAAAGACTGATTTGGACGCAGAGTCAGGAACTCGAGCGGGGAGGTAAAATAGGAAAGAGGAGAATGAGGAGCGAGAAAGAGCGGGATAGACGTACTCGTCCAGAGGCCGGTGATGGCATCTGTGCCGTCGAGATCGTTGAGGGCGTCTGCGGCTATAGAGAGGAGGGGCGATGGGAAGTTTTTGACCATGACATGGAGAGAGGCAGAGGCAGAGGCAGAGGAGAGACAGAGCAGAGCAGAGGTCACTGGCTCGCACGGACCGGCCACCGGGCTGTATTTTCTTACGTGATACTCACCATTTTATTATTTATGTCCTCTCCTCTCCCGTGATCCCCGTCTCGCTTCCCTTTGTCTGCGGGGGAGAGCCAGCGGTGTGCCGTGCCATTGGGCCCCGGAGCAACCCGCGCCACGTACATTTTGTAAATCACTTGTCTGATATCCCCGGCCTCATTACCGGGCGGCGCGTATCCCGCGGCCCACCTAAACAAGCCAGGCGCTACGACGTCTCCGCAACATATGGTAACGTCCAGCCCTGCATGGTTAGCACAGGGCATCCAACAAGTGTGATCTTGGTTCGTAATGATTATGCGGGATTCGCGATGCCTCTAAGATACACGGCCTACAGTACGGCATTAAGGTAGCCTGTCCCAACTACAGCACGGACATGTGCTTTTGTGTGCGCTCTCTCGTAGTGCCCCGCACTCAACGCCAGCACTGCACGGTTCTCTATATAGGGTATCGTATCTCTGCCATGAATCAGCTCATCTCTCTCAACATGTCCACTACAGCTCGCGACCAGACGTAAAGGAGATGGACGAACAAGCGAAGGTCCCGCCAAAGGGTATCCTAAGCGTCACTTGATATAAGTTGACAAGTACCCTTGTCCAGGTGATACTTCAGCCCATTCGGGTTTAGATACGACTGTCACATGTCAGTACATTACGGCCCAGGTCACGGGTATGTCACAAGCCAACCTTCAGACAGCCAGGTTTCTAACCGAGCCAGGATTAAGTTAGCATCGTGCACGCGGCAAGAGCGCTAAAGCATCCGCACCGGGCAATGATACAATTTTTCACGTTTCCGAGGCGTTGTCGTCATTTCATGTGACTGGAATCGGCCACGAGGGCCGCGCCTCTCTACGCGTTTTGGTCCACAAGCAGAATCACGCGGTGTTGTTAGTAAAGAGGGTGAGAGCGCAATCGGCTCTTTTTGGGTACCCAGAAAGAAAGGTTCGGGAGTAGGCGCGCGAGCTAAAATGTCTTGAGGACTCGGTGGGCCGGCCAGGCTCATGGGAGAAGTGGCTGAATCTGATTCGCTATCCAGTATTGGGGGATAGGGACTTGGTGTGCGTGGACATGAACCTTCAGGGAGCGTGCGTGGTTGTGGGAAACTGAGAACTTTATGCGCAACATCGTATAACGAATCTGCCGACGGATGGTGGTAGAGTGGCTCATCAGGGAGGATGGGCACAGACTCGACGTGTGTGGCCTCAAAATGGGCAAGCAGCTCGTGCAGGTCTGGTATGTTGAGCCCGCAACAAGTAAAGTTTGAGCACTAATGATTTGTTGACGACCGAAGGCTGAGGTGAGGGGAGGAAGAGCAGACTCACGATTTCGCGCTCGAATGTGGGGTATAAGATCGAGTCGAAGACACCGATGGGATCTGGTGAGTCGAGGGGGGAGGGAGCGGCCCATGAGTGGGGATCCGCGAGGGTGGAGGAGAAGGCCAAGCTGAGAGGGTGAGATAGATCGTACAAGGAGTGATAGATAAGAGACGCGTACTCGAACGAGTCCATCATGGGCGGAGCAAAGGAAGGAAAGAGGGAAGAAAGACGTCGTGACGGCGACCAGGACGGTGATATACTGACACGAGCCGCACGTCGCTCGGGGAACTAGGCTAGAAGCGCTCGGTCGCACGCGTTTCCCGTTCTGCGCTTCAAAAGAAGCACCGCCAAGTTTTAATGGATCAGCGTTGACAGGAACAATACTAACTCAATGCGATCTCCGGCCGAACACACTTCATCACTGCCTTTAAAGGTGCCCGTCTTCCCCAACACAGCCCCCTTGTCACATTTCCCCCCTCCACTTCACACTTCCTCTCCCACTTGCTGCTATCAGAAAGACGAGGTTTCCCACCAATTTGGGCCACGGTTCAAACAGCCCGCTTCCCGTGCCGTGTTTGAGGTCCGCCAATCGAAGAGCGCTAATGCGCTAACGGCCTGCCGACTGCTACTCCCTCGACACAAATAGCACCGTTTATGATTTTTTCCACGAAAGACAGATGCCGGCACGGTGGAGTAAAATGGCGGCTCCCATGAAACACTGAATCGAGATAAGGCACCAATATACACGTACGTAACTGTCCCCTTGATTCGGTTACCGTAATAGGCCCCCCGTCCAATTTGTCGTCCACTGAACGTGAGACGGAAGACACCCCGTACAGTAACAACAACCACCACCACCACGTCGTTTCGGACCATCATCTCATCCTTTCGTAACTGTGTTGCAGTGGTTTGGAATGTTGATAGCTGGCATGGAGACATCACGATTAGGTTGTTGTTCCCAACACGGTGACCATATCGGAGAATGTAAACCCCGGCCTGGACCTTGTGCCCCAGCCTCCTGATCACCCCTAATATGTGCGGTGCGGAAAAGGGCGAATCCGGCATATCACAAATGAACTTGATTGGTTTTTTTATTTGATTGAATGACACCGCTTTCGAAAAAAGATGCGACTTTATGTGGCGTAACATATGGTGCGACGTGGTTTGTTTTGTCGAAGCAAGAGACTCACACCTCATTCCATCTATTTTTCAGCAGTAACAAGTCTTTCTCTCGGCCACTATCAAGCGTCCCTTCCGTGCTAAATCCTTATTTTGTCGTTCTCGGCTTCACCCTCCATTAATGGACCTTTTCCAGCTTTACTGCTTATTTGGACTTTAGATTGGTTCCAAATGGATCTGGTAGTGATCTTTGCCTTTCAGCGCAACACGCTTCGATGCTTCACACTTCAGCAGATCTGAGATCTGAACTGGTCAAAGTGAGTTGGGCTCAACTGTGGCTTTCTGTTCGCAGTCCTGCTCGTGTCATTGGGATGTGAGATCTGGACTCGTGGCTATCCTCTAGGCTTGGTCCACCGCGTGCGCTTCATTCATCCACTAGTCACTCGGCTGGGCCTCATTCGAAAGTTTCTTTGGCGTTTCTGTCTCATAGGTACGAACGTCATGTTTCCCCCTCTTACAGTATATAAGGTGTTTGTGCACAACTCAGCATGTACAGTGGGTGAACGTACTGTAAGGTGTAAAAATGGAAACTGTCATAAAATTGTTCCCAGGTTGCGGGTCTATCAGGTCCATCAATTTGTTAGATAATATGATTTGAAATTAATAAGGGTCTTGGCGGTTCTGAGGCCGTGATGGGTACAGTCAACTTCAACCTTCCACAAATAGGTCTCCCCTTCACCCATCCTACCATGCAACACAGGACACCACGCAGCACAGAGATAGCGCCTAAAAGGCCTTTGTTTTAATGTGGTGTTAGTAGGGATTGGCATGCCTCAATTTGAAACCCAGATAGACATCAAGTGTGGGACAAGTTGGTGAGGACAAATGCCACGTTCATAGGGTAGGTTGAGTCACTAGGACTACATACGGTAGTATATTACGGTCATGGTACGTAGACCCCACAGCCGCCAGGTAGGCCCCTTTGTCTAAGGTCGAAGCAAGGATTAGGCAACTTGCGTTGCGTGATCCACGAATTCCACACGCCTAAGCCTGATGGTAGAAGGCTGCACCTTCAGTGGGACATATGGACTCGGTGATGAGATGAGGCGGGGCGAAATACCACACGGCTCTTGCGCCTGCGCATACCAGTACTGGTACAGTACTACTAAGGCCAGTGGACGTGGCAATGGACGTGTCATAAACGAGCGACAACGGCAGAACCCAATCGGCCACGCTGCCCTGATCGACGCCAACCAAAAAAGGGTGATTGCACACGGGCACATAGGTGTGAGGGGCGCACAGCACACGCCCAACATAATACTGTTCTAAGGGGAGCACGAGTGTCATTAGTAGCCACACGTGCGCAGATTGATCATGCGTACACACATGTATGATGCTTTCACGTCATTGTGTACAGGTGGAGCAACTAATTGCACACACGTTCACGTTAGTTAGGGCCGAGGAAGAATTGTTTAAACGCAGGCCGGCTGAATACGATCGATAAGGTACCCAAACTTGAATCAATGAGAAGCAGAAGGAAGGTGACAAGCGATGCACTAGCAGCGCGAAACTGATCACACAAGCACGATACTGTATTGCCGCGGTCGCGCGGACCATCCTAATGACAACGGTCTTTTGTGCGGAAATAGTATAGGTGCGTCGGTGTCCGTAACAGTCGCGACCCGCGGACGAGAATGGCGAGGAAGGTGATGTACTGGAGTAAAGATATTACGGTACCCGGCCCTGACTGTACCTCGGGTTTATTACGCTACATTTCTCACCACGTTGACCAACACGCATTGCCGACCACTCAAGCTGGCATCAATATAACTGAGCTGGGCCACAGCATAGTACCTTGTAACGACTCGGAGACCCAAGTTAACCCACGCTGTCTATGATTGATGAAAAAATTCGTCGCTCATGGAATTTGTGCGCCGCGCTGATACCCGTGGTAGCAAAGCGACGTACTGTTTTGCTTGGGAATTTAATGTTTTAATTCATGAGGCCAGACATAATGAAATCGTGGCTTAATATAACTGAAAGCAAGGGCTGGAGTGCTTTATGTCCCGTCGTCCTTATTTGACATGATCATGGTTCTTCGTGTAAATGTGATGTGATGTGATGGGACAAATGGAATTTCCCTCCAAAACGACCATTTGCGGCCTCGATGGAGCGACGATGGGAAATGTCAACTACCAGCGCCCAGCACAGTCACGGTGCTAAAACCAGCTTTGGTACTACAGTATTCACCTGCCCATGCCACCTGTGTACATTGTCTACTGTACATGTACGTTGACACCCGTGACATCCAGATTCGGAAGGAGCAACAGCCTCCAGGTACCCAGATAAACCGACTATCTGATCCTATCAAGAAAGTCCAGGCGAGGTATAGACCAAGTCACACGTACACGTACGATCAATCTGGTACAAACATACTACATAATTAATTACTATCAAGAGCCCTCCCACACATCCACCGAAATTGATTACTATAAACAAACACTATTGTACCTTATTTCTACTGGACGTGCCAAGGCGAGCAGGCACCCGAGTAGTCCTTGTGGAAGGCCCTAGGGGGTTGTAGTGTGTTGGTCATGAGAACGAGCGTGACATCCACAGGTACTGGGATTCGCAGCGTTCGTGGGACGAGTTGTGTGGACACAGAGTATGACCTCGATCTAAGAAATCTCGCGGCGGCGGCGCTAGTACATTTACCTCCTCTTTGTGGCATCGGAATGGAGGTCGCCTTCGCTATTGAGGTAACATATTGACGGGCAAGACGCTCTGATACAAACCTCGTCTCTCCTGTAAGATGAATGCGCCTTTGCAAAGGCCACACATATTTGAGGCTTGTCGAGAGCACAACCAACAACCAACGACTTACCCTCGGGGCATCGCGAGAATTCATCATTGATCCTCCTTGCCTCCGCCCTCGCCTTCGCTGGGCTCACCCTCCTCCTCTTCCTCGAGCGCGGCTTCGGCTTCGGCCTGCAGCTGTGCCGCCGAAGCGGCACTCGCGATAGCACGTTCGAGCATGAGCGTCTGTTCAGGCGAAAGTCCATAAAGTGATGACCCCCCCGTATTTACGAAAGGCACCATTCCACCTGCGTCAGCAACGGCACCAACAGAAGTCGTGTCAGTCGAATTTGGTCCCGTGGTGGGCGAGAGCTGCGCCTGTGCTCGTGCCAGGGTGCTGGCGAGCGTGACCTGGCCACCTGTTATAACAGTGTCCACAACAGCAGACGTAGCGGCCGTAGCAGCAGCTGTATGTCCGAGTGGCATATTAGACGCCATCGCAGGACCATTGATTCCACCTCCCAATGCGCGAGCGACACAAGCTTGCAGTACCATATGTAACCGTGCCACTGCTTCGTGTGCAGCTACCAGCACCGACCTAGGAAGTTCGCCCTCCTCAAGGATAATACCCGTGGCACCGGGCACCACATCATTCCGATGTCGCGTGAGAGCATCGCGGCGGGAAAAGGCCTTTGCGCATACTGTGCACTGCCAAGCTTTATCTTCGTGCAGACGTTCGTGGCGCTTCAGGTCATGGTTGCGCGCGAAGGCTGCGGGACAGCGCGTACAACGGAAGGGGCGTTCGGCAGCGTGCACACGGGTAGTGTGTGCTCGAAGGCTGTATAAGCGCGCGAAAGTCTTATCACAGCCCAGGAAACTACACGGATGTACGGATGTCCCGGGATGTCCCCAAGCAGTGTCGTTGGTGCTGGCACTGGGTCCACTGATAGGGACGCCGGTGAGTACCCCAAGAGCCTGGATGAGGCCGCCAACCTCTTGGAACATGTTGCGAGCGGGACCTGCAGCTGTCATTGCGAAAAGGAAGACTTGGTGAAGTGGAAACTGGATAGATGCTATCAAGGGCGGTGGGGGTGGACCCGTGGGCGGGGCGGCAGGGCTGGTGAGAGCAGAGATGATTGCGCGACTGGCGGCATCTAATTGTGTGTGTAATGCATAGTGCACAGGGAGTAGTGGAGGAACTGCAGCGCGTACAGGAAGGCGGGAATGACGTTTCAAAGGTGGTGGGGCGCCGTCATCGTCATTCATGGCATCATGTTCACCGTCATCTCGCTGACGCTTCCCCTTTCCAAGCTGGAGTTGAATAGATGATTCCTCCGAATGTCTCAGAGACGAAAACAGGACATCGGAGCGAGCGAGGGATACCAAGAGGTGGCTGAGGGGCTTGGCGATTTCTTTCGGGATGGCATTGGATGAGACGGCGCTGTCGAAAGCATCGAGGACGGAAACGCCGGGGCCAGGGATGAGGGTAGTAGAGAGTGTCGAGCGCGCAAGTGGGTCATTGGCAATGTCTTTGAGGATGATTCGCATAGTCTTGAGTGCCTCGTGCACCCTCCTATCGGGTGGCACATGGCAGACCCCGTCCGAATTCGCAGATGGGCTGGATGAAATCGGAGCACCTGTAGTCGCGGTATCCTTGTTACCGGCAGCCGCGGCCTCCGCCTGAGCCTTGTTTATCTCTGCCCACAGCTGGTCGTTCAAGCGACGTGCAATCTCTTCTGCCTCCGCATCTGCATCCTCCTCACCTTCCTCGTCTTCATTCCCCTCATCATCATCCGCAAGGTTCCCGTCGCCTTGACCGCTTTCCCAGTGCTCAACAGCGGTGTCGTATGCTGTAACCGTATCGGCAGAGGAAGGTTGTTTTTGTGTGTTAGTAGGTCCCATCATCACCGTCATGGAGAGCGGTATAGCACGGAGGTCCGGCCCGTCGCTTTATTTATTAGGAACTCCACTGGAAACTTGGAAACTCCCTTTTTCATCCTTTACACCTCCCTCACCCGGACCAAAGCAATAGCCAATGAAAGATTATACTAATACACACCCTTTATACTACAAACGGGTAAAGAACGCCCGTTATCTCTTAATCATCGCTCGCCTCTACCCTCGAAGTAATCGACCAGGGAAAGGGCGATTCTCAACCAGAGCCGTTGTATGCACCCACGTTGACTAGCGGTGCGGGCGATCCTCGGCGCCGACCAATACCCATGCCCACGCGCACGAGCGTTTCGAGTGATGCCCGTCCATTAACCAATAAGTCCTCGTCCCATTCGACGGCGTTCTTTTCAAACAGACACACGATCGTTGAGCCGCCTACCAACAAAGTAAGAAGGTTTGATAGAGGGTGCCATTGTCTCCGTGCCCAGAAAAAGGTACGCACCGAATGCAAAATAACCAAACTCTTGTCCCCGCTTGACAAACTCACCCTCCAACACTGTTGTCTTGATACTACCAACCATCATAGCACCGATACATACTGCCATGACCCGTCCAAACTGTGGACTATCAATTGGCACAATCTTCCGTGCATTTTCGCCATAAACGTCTAACGTCGTCCTGATGGCTTGTGGCTTTACACAAACAGGCGCACGTATGGCACATGAGCAAACCACATACAAATAATCGAACAGGGTGTCGATACTGACGTTGACAGTGTAATACTCGCCGGAGATATAGGTCATCGGCCCGATGGTGCCATCAACGGGCGAGTGAAACCGGTGATAATCTTGTGGCGCCAGGCGAAAAATGACAAGCGCGCCCCCCACGTATCGTTCCGCTTGGTCCTTGTACGCATCGCCGAGGAGTCGCGCAACAGTAAACTCGCGGCCTTTGATCCACAGTTTTGTCGCTTCGTTTGTTGACTCGAATGCCATGAGCCGGCAATCTGCCCCGCTCACAATACGATTTGGGTCCTCTGGTGTCTCGACTGGTCTCGCATCTGGTTTTAATTTCCTTGCAAAAAACCAACCAAAGCCAGTTAGGACAAGCGAAGAATAAATATGGAACAGGTGCCAACCGGTAGAAAAATTGGTTAAAAGTTTCTAATAGAAGGTCACATAGCGCTCGACGAGATTCAGATGTGGACCTACTGAAAGAGGGAAGGGGGTCCAGTATTTCATCGACGTTGAGTTTGTGAAATTCTATGAACGCTGGAATTTCACGGGCTGACTCGGGCGAGTCGAACTTGATGCCCTGCTTAATTGATTGAAATTTGAGAAGCCTACGGGCTATATATGGCGAATCAGGACGGGGATGATGGGGATCCTATATGGTAGCGCCAGGAACATACCTCGCGCACTCTCCAGCCTCGAACGAGCGCCCTGTCCATCAAAAGAAAAAAAGGCTCAATACGGTGACGTACTGTTGCTGCGGAATGTGGAGGAAGGAGCGTTACTACTCGCCTTGTACAGCAGTCGAATACCAAGCCGCACATATACCTGCATCTTCTCTTCCTCTAGCTGACCAGTCATCCGATTCTGCACGATGATATTCGCAGAATTCTATTAACAGGATCGTGGGTATAGGACAGAGAAACAAATGAGCCACGCACTGCGCCAATCTTATAATTCCCCGCTGATACCTTGGACAAAACATTTGTGTACCACTTACGTTGAGCTTGCACAGCTGTAACAAAGTTGCTAACCATGACGTGATCTACGCGCGCCCAGTCCTGACTCGCGCAAACAGCGAGATGCGTAACGATATCCCGCTCCGCCTTCGAGTTCAATCGCGGGCGCTGACACAAAGGACAATTCTTGACATTGATCACCCGTTCGAACGCTTCATCACTGTTTCCACTAACGCTTCCGCCGAGTCCAGGACCAGGACCAGAGTTCTCCGTGTTCTCCGTGTCAGACGCGGCAGAAGAGGACGACGAAGCTTGACGAACAGCTGCTGGCGGCGGCGGCGGCGCCGCATCGCCCGCACGTGGTGGCGGAGGGTGCCGAGATGACGAAGGAGGTGCGTCATCAATGTGTAGAGTGGGGCCTGAGAAGGTCAAAGTATCGAGTTTTAAAGGCGGGGTATGCGTTCCAAGCGTGTGCAAATTCGGGGTATGCGAC
>WNFO01002506.1_pt1 | contig 15167 bp, 25 predicted proteins | sample 5400251 | NCBI WGS metagenome assembly WNFO01 (sample SAMN13153354, study PRJNA577476) | soil metagenome | isolation source: 100 cm saprolite under Madrone tree | place: USA:California | collected 2016-06-14 | reverse complement strand
TGCCGTCCTTTGTTTGCGCCAGCCACTCGTCACGCATGACCACATCCGGGCCTCCCTCATTTACCATCGGCTCGACGGCTATCACCATACCTTCCTGCAGCCGCGCGCCGCGTCCCGGCTCACCGTAATTCGGCAGGTTTGGCTCGTCATGCATCTTGGTTCCGATGCCGTGCCCCACAAACTCCCGCACCACCGAAAAGCCGTTTTCTTCCACCCAGCTCTGCACTGCGTTGCCTACATCGCCGAGCCGGTTGCCCGCGCGCATTTTTTCAATGGCGCGGTCCAGCGATTCGCGGGTCACTTCCAGCAACTTCTGCGTTTCCGGCCGAATCTTTCCGACCGGCACGGTGACCGCCGAATCCGCGAAATATCCGTCCACTTCCATCCCGAAATCAATCGAGACGATATCGCCTTCGCGCAACCGGCGCTTGGCCGACGGAATCCCGTGAACGATCTCGTTGTTCACCGAAGTGCACAGCGAGCAAGGATACCCGCGGTACCCTTTGAACGCCGGTTTGCCGGGCTTCGCGGCGATTTTTTCCTCGGCAAGCTTTTCGAGGTCCATCGTCGTCAATCCCGGCCGCACCGCGTCGCGCAACGCCGTCAAGACTTCGTGCACGATCAGCCCGGCACGGTGCATCTTTTCAAGCTCATCGCGGCTGCGCAAATAAATCGCCATCTCTTTTCACGCTCACCAAAAAAACGGTGAACTCAGCGCGCCCCGCGCACAATGTCGAGCACCTGCCGCTTCACTTCGTCGACGCTTTTCGCGGCATTCACCTCGTGCAAGCGTCCCAGCCGGCGGTAATATGCAACCAGCGGCTCGGTCTGTCTCTCATACGCCTGCAGCCGGGGCCCGACAATTTCTTCGCGATCATCTGGCCGCTGCTCGAGTTCGCCGCCATCATGGTCGCAGCGCAGATCGCATTTCGGCGGGCGCTCGTAAATATTGTAAATCTCGCCGCCCACCTTGCACATCCGCCGGCCGGTGATCCGCCGCAACAGCAGCGCCGGATCGATCACAAAATGCACCACCAGCGCCGGCTTGTAGCCATTCTGCCGCAACAGAATCATCAAGTACTGCGCTTGCGCCACGGTCCGCGGAAAGCCGTCAAACACAAACCCGTGCGTACAATCCGGCTCTTCGATGCGCCGGGCCACCATCTTGAGCACCAGCGAGTCGGGAACCAATTCGCCGCGCTTCATGACCGGCTCAGCCTTCACTCCCAGCGGCGTGCCCTTCGCGATGTTCTCGCGGAGCATGTCGCCGGTCGAAAGATGCGGCACACCGTAATGCTTGGCCAGCTCTTTCGCTTGCGTACCCTTTCCCGCGCCCGGAGGCCCGAGAAAAATCACAGCACGGTCCAAGTGCTCCACGGACTTGCCGTCCGGAGACGCTCCGCTGGTCTTCATTACCGCCGGCCGCGCAACCGGCCCTTCCGTGCAAAACCTTCGTAATTCCGCATGACCAACTGGGCTTCCAGTTGCTGCACGGTGTCCATGGCCACGCCGACTACGATCAGCAGCGACGTGCCGCCAAAATAAAATTGCACGCCCAACCCCTTGAGGAACCAGGTTGGGAAGTGGCGATCAAACCAGCCGCCAATCCCCCATCCAAGGTGATCCAAATGGATGCCCGTAATCAGCCATTCCGGGAGCAAACACACCAGCGCTAGATAGATCGCGCCGATGAACGTCAGGCGCTTCAAGATCTTGCTGACGTGCTCGCTGGTGGTGCGTCCTGGCCGGATGCCGGGAACGAAACCGCCATTCTTGCGCATGTTGTCGGCGAGCTCGGTCGGATTGAAGACGATGCCGACGTAGAAGAACGCGAACAGAATGATCAAGACGACGTAAACCAGGTTGTAGAGCGGCTCGCCGAAGGCGATGACCTTGCTGAAATCCTTGACGAACGCGTACCTGGTGCCGAACACGAGGGCCGCCGTGGCGGGAAAGGCCAGCAGCGAGCTCGCAAAAATCGGCGGAATGACGCCGCCGGAATTGACGCGCAGCGGCAAGTACGAGGATTGCCCGCCCATCACCTTGCGGCCGACCACGCGCTTGGCGTATTGCACCGGAATGCGCCGCTGGCCCCCTTCCACGAAGACGATGAAGGCCACCACCGCGATCATCAAGGCGATCAGGAAGATCAGGGCCAAGGGGGTAAATGGGCCCCAGGCTCCGGTCTTCGCCAATTCGTAAAGGTTCAGGATGGCGCGCGGCAAGCCGACCACAATGCCTACGAATATGATGAGCGACATGCCATTGCCGATTCCGCGCTCGCTAATCTGCTCGCCCAGCCACATGATGAAGGCCGAGCCGGTGGTCAGGGTCAGAATGGTCATGAGCACGAACCCCGGGCCTGGGTGGTAGACCAAGGCCCGGCCGCTGATATTCGTGCTTTGCAGCGCGGTGGCAATGGTGGTGGACTGGATAACGCTAAGCACAACAGTAAGATAGCGCGTGTACTGGGTGATCTTGCGCCGGCCGAGTTCACCTTCTTTTTGCAGCTTTTCGAGGTACGGGAACACCACGGTCATCAACTGCAAGATGATGGACGCGGTGATATACGGCATGATGCCAAGCGCGAAAATAGTCAAGCGGCGCAGGTTGCCGCCGCTGAACAAATCGAAGATGCCTAGAACCGAACCCTGCCCCTGCTGGAAAAGGCTCTCCAGCACGCCCGCGTTGATGCCCGGGGTGGGGATATGCGCGCCGATGCGGTACACCGCGAGCAACGCCAGGGTAAACAACACCCTGTTCCGCAAATCAGGGATGCGGAAGAGGTTGCGGAACGCTTCGATGAATCGGTTCATAACTTAGCCCTGCTTCGTTTCCTTTACGCTACGACCTCAAACGTGCCGCCTGCTTTGGTAATTTTTTCCTTTGCGGACGCGCTGAAGGCATGCGCGTGAATGGCGATCTTGGTGGTTAACTCGCCATCGCCAAGAATTTTTACGCGATCGCGGCTGCGGCGAACGAATCCATGCGCACGCAGCAGCTCCGGCGTTACCGTTTCGCCGGCCGGAAAAACATTCAGTTCCGCAAGGTTCAGAATCGAATACTCGACGCTGAACGGGTTGTGAAAGCCGCGCTTGGGCATGCGGCGATGCAGCGGCATCTGGCCGCCTTCAAATCCGCGGCGGCGCGAATAGCCGCGGCGGGATTTTTGCCCCTTGTCGCCGGAACCGGAAGTTTTGCCGAGCTTGGAGCCCATGCCGCGGCCGACGCGCACCTTGCGATGACGCGAGCCGACGGGTGGACGAAGATTCGAGAGACTCGCGAGAGTGAGCGCGCGCGCAGCGGACTTGCTCGCCGGTTTGCGGCGGCTGCTGGTTTTTCGCGCCGTCTTGCGGCCCTTGGAAACTTTTTTCGCCATTTCCCTATCCCACCACTTCCACCAGGTGGCGCACTTTATGGATCATGCCGCGCACTGACGGCGTGTCCTCGCGCTCGACCACCTGATGCATCCTGCGCAATCCGAGTCCGCGGATGGTCTGGCGCATGTCATCGGTGCAGCTGATGAAGCTGACCACCCATTTCACTTTCACGGTGCCGCCGGGCTTCTTGGCGTCGGCGGCTTTTTTCCTGGCAACCATCAACTCGCCTCACTCACCGCGGCTTTTTGCTCTTTGGGCTGCCTGCCGCTGATTTCGTCAACCGTCTTGGAGCGCGTCTCCGCCACTTGCGCCGCATCTTTCAAGCTGAGCAGCGCCGCGAAAGTGGCTTTGACCACGTTGTGCGGGTTGGAGGTGCCCAGCGATTTGGTGAGCACGTTGGTGATTCCCGCCACTTGCATGACTTTGCGCACCGGGCCGCCGGCAATGACGCCGGTGCCGTCCGGAGCCGGCTTCAACAAAACTTGCGCCGAGCCGTAACGGCCGAGCACCTGGTGCGGAATGGTGGTGCCCTTCATGTTCATCTTGATCAAGTTTTTCTTGGCTTGCTCGATGCCCTTTTTGATGGCCATGGGCACTTCTCGCGCTTTGCCCATGCCGAAGCCGGCATGGCCGCGGCTGTCACCGACGACGACGAGCGCGGAAAAACTGAGGTTCTTGCCGCCCTTGACGACTTTGGTGACGCGATTGATGGCGATGACGTCATCCTTGAGGTCGGAAAGATTGACGTCCAGGATGCGCCGCACCGCTAAACTGTCTCGCAAAATTTGCTTCGACATAGGCTTAGAACTGTAACCCCGCTTCCCGCGCCGCGTCGGCGAGCGCCTTGACGCGGCCGTGGTACTTGTACCCGCCGCGGTCGAACACTACTTTACTGACTCCGGCGGACTTGGCGCGCTCGGCGATGGCTTTGCCGATAACCTTGGCCGCAGCGACGTTGCCGCCGCCCTTGAGATGCTTTTTGGTTTCTTTGTCGACCGAGCTGGCGGAGACCAGGGTCTTGCCGGAGCGGTCGTCGATGACCTGCGCGTAGATGTGACCCAGCGAGCGGTACACGCAGAGACGCGGGCGCTCGGTGGTGCCGGAAACCTTGATGCGCACGCGGGCGTGGACGCGCTTGCGGTGCAGGTCGCGCGATAATTTTCTGACTCGTGCCGATGCCACTGTCGTCTCCTTTTTGTCTTACGCCGGGGCGCCGGCCTTGGCGCCAGCCTTGCCGGCCTTCTTCTTCAAGCGCTCGCCGGTGATGCGAATGCCTTTTTGCTTGTAGGGATCGGGCGGACGCAGCGAGCGAATGTCCGCAGCCACCTGGCCGACCTGGCCTTTGTCCGCTCCGCTGACCACCAGGTGCGTCTGTTTGTCGACCGCGATCTGAATGCCTTCGGGAATCTTGAACTCGATGGGGTGCGATTTGCCGAGTGCGAAGGCCACCGCTTTGCCTTTGAGCTCCGCGCGATAGCCGACGCCCACGATGTCGAGTTCTTTCTTGAAACCTTGCGTGACGCCGTGAACGGCGTTGGCGACGAGCGCGCGAGCCAGGCCATGCAGCGCGCGCTGTTCTTCAGTGGCGCGCTTGGCGCTGAGGATGCCGTCTTTTTGCTCAAAAGTGATGCCGAAAGGCACTCCGACGGTGAGTTTGCCTTTGGGCCCCTGCACTTCGACTTCGCGGTCTTTCAGCGCGATTTTCACGCCCTGCGGCACGGGAATCGGTTTATTGCCGATACGCGACATTGTTACCAGACCTCGCACAGAAGTTCGCCGCCGATTTTGGCTTTGCGCGCGGCGCGCCCGCTCATCAAACCCTTGGGCGTGGTGAGAATGCTGATGCCCAAGCCGCCGACGACGGGGCGAATATCGGTAGAGCCGACGTAGGAACGCGCACCGGGGCGCGAAATGCGCTTCACGCCGCTGATCACGCTGCGGCGCTCCGGCGTGTACTTCAGGAAGACGCGAAGCATCTTGCGCGTCTTGTTTTCGTCGACCAGCTTGAAGGTGGAGATGTAGCCTTCGTCTTTCAGGATGCGCGCGATTTCGGTCTTCAACTTGGAGACCGGAACGTCCACGCGCTGGTGCTTGGCAGCGGAGGCGTTACGAAGACGAGTCAGAAAATCGCCTATGGGATCCGTTTGCATAATTTTCTTATGGCTCCTACCAGCTTGCTTTCACGACGCCGGGAATTTCTCCCTTGAGCGCCATGCCGCGAAAACAGATTCTGCACATCTGAAACTTGCGGATATAACCGCGCGCGCGGCCGCAAACGCGACAGCGATTGCGTATGCGCACCTTGAACTTGGGCTTCTTGCGAGTCTTGGCGATTTTTGCTAAGCGTGCCATTTATTGCGCCACCCCCGGAGTGCGCAGCGGAAAGCCGAGGCCCTTGAGCAGCTCGCGGCCTTCTTCATCATTGCGCGCGGAAGTGGTCAAAGTGATGTTCATACCCTTGATTTTGTCCACGCGCGTGTAATCGATTTCCGGAAACACCAACTGATCCTTCAAGCCGAGCGTGTAATTGCCGCGGCCGTCGAAGGCGTTGGAGGGCAAGCCGCGAAAGTCGCGCACGCGGGGCAAAACCACGTTGCACAAGCGGTCGATGAATTCGTACATGCGATCGCCGCGCAAAGTGACGGCGCAGCCGATAGGCATGCCTTTGCGAATCTTGAAATTCGCAATGGATTTCTTGGCGCGAGTGATGATCGCTTTCTGGCCGGTGATTTGCCCAAGCTCCTGCGCCGCGGTGTCCAGCAGCTTGACGTTCTGGCTGGCTTCGCCGAGGCCGATGTTCACGGTGACCTTTTTCAGTTTGGGCACGGCCATCATGTTCTTCCAGCCAAAGTGCTTCATCAGCGTGGGCACCGTTTCGTTCCGGTATTTTTCCTGCAATCGACTCTTCATTGCCGCTCTCGTTAGTCCTTTGCTTTTCCTTTTACTTATCCAAAGTGCTGCCGCAACGCTTGCAGGTGCGCACCTTGGTGCCGTCCGGCAAAATGTTGTGGCCAATGCGTGAATGCTTGCCGCAATTGGAGCAAACCACCATGACGTTGGAGACGTTGATGCCTGCTTCCTTCTCCACGATGCCGCCCTTGATGTTCTTGCCCGGGTTGGGGCGGGTGTGGCGCTTCATGATGGCGATGTGCTCAACGACCACGGTGTTTTTCTTGGCGTTGACGCTAAGCACGCGGCCGCTCTTGCCGGCGTCGCGCCCGGCGATCACGCGCACCTGGTCGCCTTTGCGAATGCTGATGGTGCTGCGCTCCGCGCGTTCGTGAGTGAGAGCCATTGCTTACCAAACCTCCGGAGCCAAGGAAACAATCTTGGCAAATTTCTTTTCGCGCAGCTCGCGGGCCACGGGGCCGAAAACGCGCGTGCCGACCGGCTCTCCGGCGTCGTTGATCAAGACCGCGGCGTTATCGTCGAAGCGGATGTAGGTGCCATCCCTGCGCCGCCGCTCTTTGCGCATGCGCACGATCACCGCTTTCACCACCGTGCCCTGCTTGACCTGGCTTTCCGGGGTGGCTTCCTTGACCGACGCGGTGATGATGTCGCCAAGTCCGGCCTTGAGGCCAACGTCGCCGCCGACCGGCAAAATGCACATCAGCTTGCGCGCGCCGGAATTGTCCGCCACCGTCAGCCAGGTTCGCATCTGAATCATAGGTCCGCTCCCCGGTCCTTATTCGGCTGACGCGTTGCGCGCCAGCACTTCCTTGAGCCGCCAACGCTTCAGCTTGGAGATCGGGCGCGATGCGACAATGCGCACGGTGTCTCCGGGCTTGGCTTGGCGCTGCTCATCATGGGCGTAAAACTTTTTGGAGATGCGCACCACCCGGCGGTATTTCTTATGCTGCACCAGGCGCAACACTTCCACCACGATGGTCTTCTCCATCTTGGCGCTGGTGACCCGGCCGGTGAGGATCTGGTGCTCGTGGCGAGTGTCGGCTGCCGCGTCAGGAGCGGTGCTCTTCGTCTCGGTGCTCATTGCGCCTTCCTCGGGTCATGCGACCTCATCGATGTCTTGGCCGGACGCGCCGCCGCTTCGGCCGCCGCGTGGCGCGCTGTCGCGGAGGTCTTGCCAGGCCGCGGATTGGCGGTAAGTTCCTGCGCGCGCAACAATGTTTTTACCCGCGCCAGATCTTTGCGGGCTTCGCGAAGCCGCTTCAGCGCTTCGGCTTGCCCGGTGGTCAACTGAAAACGCAGCCGGAAAATCTGTTCGGTAAGCTCTTTTTGCTGCGCGTTGAGCTCGTTGACCCCGGCTTCCCGGATTTTTTCGATGCGTCGCGGCATGATCAGTAGCCTCCTGCGCGAGTCACGAATTTCGTGGGGATGGGCAGCTTGTGCGCCGCAAGTCCCAAAGCTTCCTTGGCGGTGGCTTCGTCGACCCCGGCCATCTCGAACATGATGCGTCCGGGCTTGACCACCGAAACCCACTTTTCCGGAGCGCCTTTGCCTTTGCCCATGCGGGTTTCCGCGGGCTTCTTGGTGAACGGCTTGTCCGGAAAAATACGGATCCACAGCTTGCCGCCGCGTTTGATGAAGCGGGTAATGGCCACGCGCGAGGCTTCGATTTGCCGGTCGGTGATCCACGCCGCTTCCATGGCTTTCAAGCCGTATTCGCCGAAGGCCAAATCGCCGCCGCGCCAGGCTTTGCCGGTGCGCCGGCCGCGCATCTGCTTTCGGTACTTCACCTTCTTGGGCATCAACATCGCTTTGTTCTCGCTCCCCTAATCTCGTTCGTTGCGTCCGTGCTGGCGAGCTAAAGCTCGCCGCTGCAAAATCTGTTCTTACGCCGCGACCCCTTCGCGCTCTTTTTGGATCTTCGAGGCGCGCTTGGGCACGTTTTCCCCTTGATAGACCCAGCATTTCACGCCAATCACGCCGTAAGTGGTGTAGGCCTGCGCGAAACCGAAATCGATGTCCGCACGAAGGGTCTGCAGCGGCAGGCGGCCTTGCAAGTACCATTCTTTGCGGGCAATTTCCGCGCCGTTCAAGCGGCCGGCAACGCGCACCTTGATGCCTTTGCAGCCGAAACGCAGCGCGGAGTCCACCGCTTTGCGCATCGCGCGGCGAAACGCCACGCGCTTTTCGAGTTGCAGGGCGATGGATTCAGCCACCAGTTGCGCATCCAGCTCCGGGCGGTGCACTTCCTGAATGTCGATGTGCACTTCGCGCTTGGTGCGCTTCTGCACTTCCTGCTTGAGCTTGTCGATTTCCGCTCCCTTGCGGCCGATGATGATCCCCGGCCGCGCGGTGTAAATGCGCACGACGAGCTTGTTGGCCGCGCGCTCGATATCGATGGAGCTGATACCCGCGCTCTTGAGGCGCTCTTTCAGCTCGCGGCGCAGCTTCACATCTTCGTGCAACAGCTCGGCGTAGTCGCGGTCAGCGTACCAGCGCGACTTCCACGGCTTGTTGTAGCCGAGGCGGAATCCGTAGGGGTGCGTTTTCTGTCCCATGTGTCTCCTTACTTCTTGCCCTTCTTTGGACCGCTAGGCCTGCCGCTGAGAGCTTTGCGCACCCGGCGCGCGGTACCACGCACGCCCTTTTGCGCTTCCGCTTCCGCTTCGATGGCGGCAACGCGCTGCGCGGCGGCCACGTGATGCTCGGCAACGCCAACCCACAAATGCGCGGTGCGTTTCTGGTAGCGGAACGCGCGGCCCATGGGCGCGGGACGCAGGCGCTTCCAGCGCGTGCCTTCGTTGACAAAACAGTTGTTCACGTACAGCTCGTCGACATCCAGCGGCGCGCCGGCGTCTTCCGCCTTGCGTTCGGCGTTGGCGATGGCGCTGCGCAAAACCTTTTCAATGTGCTTGGCCGCGCGCTTGGGCGTGAAGCGCAGCGTCTGCAAGGCCGCTTGCGCCTTTTGCCCGCGGATCAAGTCCATCACCAAGCGCGCTTTTTGCGGCGACATGCGCACGTGCCGCGCCAGCGCGTGGGCTTCAATCGAGCTCGCTTGTGGTTGTAGCTCAGCCATGGCTTATGCCTTCGGCGCTGCCGGGGCTGCGCCGCCTCCTGCTGGTGCCGCGCCGGGAGCCGCACCGCCCGCGGGAGCCACACCGGCCGCCTTCTCCAGCGCCGCTTTCACGGCGTGGCCCTTGAAGGTGCGGGTCGGCGAAAATTCACCGAGTTTGTGCCCAATCATCTGCTCGGTCACATACACGGGGATGAATTTTTTGCCGTTGTGCACGGCGATGGTGTGGCCGATCATCTCCGGAACAATCGTGGAGCGCCGCGACCAGGTCTTCACCACCTTCTTTTCATTGCGCGTGTTCAACCCTTCCACTTTTTCGCGCAGATGGCCATCGACAAACGGCCCTTTTTTCAGTGAGCGTGCCATGTCTCTTGGTTACTCCTCTACCCTGCGCAAGCGGCTCCACTGCGCCCGCCGCATTTTCTTGAAGCCGCGCACCGGACCGGGTACGCGATGCGACTTGGGGCAGAACGGGCAGACAAAGCGCGTGCCTTGCGCGTTGGGAATGCGTTCTACGATGACCGACCAGCCGGGCTTGCACAGTTTGTACAGCACCGGCTCCGGCGGAACGATCACGGCCTTTACTGGCCGCACCGGCTTCGCCTTGATGGCTGTTCGTTTTGCGGACGCGCGCTTCACGGGCCGACTGGTGCGACGGCTGGCTGCGCGTCCTGTTCGTGCTGTTCTGGTTGCTCGCATGTTATTTGCTCTCACCAAGCAGCGCTTAGAATCGCCACATGGTTTTGTTTTCGCCTCTACTTCCTTACTTCCTGCGCTGAACGATCTGCTTGTCCGTACGCTTGTTCCTGCGGGTCTTCTTGCCCAGCGTCGGGAAAGCCCAAGGCGTTTGCGGGTGATTGCCCTTGACCTTGCCTTCCCCGCCGCCGTGCGGATGATCCACAGGATTCATGGCCACGCCGCGCACGGTGGGCTTGATACCGCGCCACCGCGTGCGTCCGGCCTTGCCGAACGTTTCATTTTCATGGTCAAGGTTGCCAACCTGGCCAACCGTGGCCATGCAATCGATGGAAAACTTGCGCACTTCGCCGCTGGGCATCTTCACCAGCGCGAGATCGCCTTCCTTGCTGAGCAGCTGCGCCGCGCCGCCCGCCGAGCGCACCGCCTGGCCGCCGCGTCCCGGGTACAGCTCGAGGTTGTGCACCATCGTGCCGGGAGGAATGTGGCGAATCTGCAGCGCGTTGCCGGGAAGAATGTCCGCGCCTTCGCCGGTTTGCACCGTGGCGCCGACTTCGAGGCCCACCGGGTGCAGGATGTAGCGCTTTTCGCCGTCGGCGTAATGCAGCAGCGCGATGTTGGAGCTGCGATTGGGATCATATTCGATGGCCGCAACCTTGGCGGGCACGCCAACTTTATCGCGCCGGAAATCCACCTGGCGGTACTGCTTCTTGTGGCCGCCGCCGCGATGCCAAATCACGATTTCGCCGTGATTGTTGCGTCCGCCGGAGCGCTTCTTCGGCTCAAGCAAGGCCTTTTCCGGTTCCTGCTTGGTGATATGGCTCTTGTCCAGGACGGTGATAAACCGCCGCGACGCTGTGTATGGATTAAAGCTTTTAAGTCCCATCGCTGCCTCTTACCTTCTTACTGCTTCCCCGCCCCGCGCGAACGGAGCGAAGGATCTCAACGTTATATCTCTAGCTCTTACAAATTCTCCGCGTACTCGATCATCTTTTCGCCTTCCGCCAGCTTCACGTAGGCTTTTTTCCAATCGCGCCGGTAGCCTTCGTTCTGTCCGCGGCGGCGCATTTTGCCGTGAAAGTTGGCGGTGCGCACGGCGTCGACTTTCACCTTGAAAATCTGCTGCACGGCTTCCTTGATCTGCGTCTTGGTAGCGCCGGAAGCGACTTCAAAAACCACCGTATGCTGCGTCTCTTTCACGCCCAGCCCTTTTTCGGTGATGATCGGCCGGCGAATAATTTGATAGTGCGGGGCTGACATCGCTTATTCCTTCCCCTTTTTCTTGGCGGCGCCGGCTTTCTTGACGGCGGATTTCTCTTTCTTCGCCGCAGGTTTCGCCGCAGCCTTGGGCGCCGCCTCTTTTTTGGGCTTTGCCGCTGGCGCGATGGACTGAACATCCGGCGCCACAATCGGCGCGGCCGCGGGATCGAGCGAATGGCTCAAACGCGCCACCGCATCCTTCGAGAGCACCAGCAAGTCATGGTTCATCAAGTCGTACGGCTGCAAAACGTTGGAGGCGACGAGCTTAACACGATCGAGATTCCGGCTCGCCAGCTCGAGATTGCGATTTTCGCCATACGCAACGAGCAACGCGGATTTTTCGCCGTTCAACTTGTCGAGCACCGAGCGCAGCGCTTTGGTCTTGTGCGTATCCAGCGACCAGGCATCGACTACGGTCAATTTCTGCTCCGCGAGCTTCGCGGAAAGCGCCGAGCGCAGCGCGCCCAGCAGCATCTTCTTCGGCAGCGCGTAACTGTAATCGCGCGGCTTGGGTCCGTGCACCGTGCCGCCATGACGCCAGAGCGGAGAACGAATCGAGCCTACACGCGCGCGGCCGGTGCCCTTTTGCCGCCAGAGCTTGCGGCCCGCGCCGCTGACTTCGCTCTTGTCCTTGGTCTTGTGCGTGCCCGCGCGCAAACCGCGCAGATACCAGCGAGAAGCTTCATGCAGCAGGTGCGGATTCACTTTGGCGCCAAATACGGCGTCGGCGAGCTCCACCTGCCCGACCTTCTTGCCATCCAGATTGACTACGTCCACAACCGGCATAATCTTGATTCCTTTTTCTCTGACCGTTCTTAGTGTTCTTCTCTACTTCGCTCCAGGCGCGCGTTTTGCCGCCGCGCCACTTGCCTTCTTGGCGTTTTTCGCGCGGCGAATTAAAATGTATGCGCCGCTCGGACCCGGCACGGAACCGCGCACCAGCAGCAGGTTTTCGTCGTTATCCACTTTCACGACTTTCAAGTTCTTGGCGGTCAGGTTGGCGTTGCCCATGTGACCCGGAAAGTGCTGGTTCTTCCACACGCGCGAAGGAAACGAACTGCCGCCAATGCCGCCCGGCGCGCGATGGAACATCGAGCCGTGTGTGGCATCTCCGCCGCGGTAGTGCCACCGTTTGACGCCGCCAGCGAAGCCTTTGCCCTTGGTCACGCCGCTGACGTCAACAAGTTCGCCGGCCTTGAAATTCTCTACTAGCACGCGATCGCCGACTTTCGTTTCGTCTTTCGATTCTTCGATGCGCACTTCCTGCAAAACCTTCATGGGCGCAACACCGGCTTTTTTAAAATGCCCGGTCATGGCTTTGTTGACGCGCTGCGGCTTGACGAATTCGACGAGCCCGAGTTGCGCGGCTTCGTAGCCGTCTTTGTCCATGGTGCGGCGCTGCACCACCACGCACGGTCCCGCTTGCAGCACGGTACAGCCGACCAGCGCGCCGTCGTCGGTGAAGACTTGCGTCATCCCCAGCTTGATTCCGATAATTCCGTTGACCGCCATCTTCTTTTCTCTCTCACAATCCTTTTGTTAGAAGCAGCAAAACTACTTCCCTGCGTGGCCGAAGGCCTTGATCTCCACGTCCACGCCCGGGGGCAAATCCAGCTTCATCAATGCGTCGACGGTGTCCGGAGTGGGCTCGAGGATGTCGATCAGCCGCTTGTGTGTGCGCATCTCGAACTGCTCGCGGGATTTCTTGTCCACGTGAGGCGAACGCAAAACCGTCCAGCGGTTGATGGTGGTAGGCAGCGGAATCGGGCCGGCAACATCCGCGCCGGTGCGCTTCGCGGTCTCCACAATCTCGCGCGTGGACTGATCCAGAATCCGGTGATCGTACGCCTTCAAACGAATGCGAATTTTGTCGCCTTGTCTCATTTATCTAGTCCACAGCCCTCTCTAAAAAAACCCATTATTCGATGATGTCCGTGACCGCGCCCGCTCCAACGGTGTGGCCGCCTTCGCGAATGGCGAAGCGCAAGCCCTTCTCCAGGGCTACCGGGGTGATCAGCGTCACTTCGCAGCTGACGTTGTCGCCAGGCATTACCATCTCCACGCCAGCCGGTAACTTCATGTCCCCGGTTACGTCCGTGGTGCGGAAATAAAACTGCGGCCGGTAGCCGGAGAAAAATGGTGTGTGGCGCCCGCCTTCTTCCTTGGTCAGGACGTACGCTTCGGCCTTGAACTTGGTGTGCGGCGTGATCGAGCCCGGCTTGCAAACCACCTGCCCGCGCTCCACGTCTTCTTTTTCCGTGCCGCGCAGCAAAAGCCCTACGTTGTCGCCCGCGAGCCCTTCGTCCAGCAGCTTCTTGAACATTTCCACGCCAGTCACAACCTTCTTCTGCGTCGGGCGAAAGCCCACGATTTCTACTTCTTCGCTGACCTTGACCTTGCCGCGCTCGATACGGCCGGTAACCACCGTGCCGCGTCCGGAGATGGAGAAGATATCTTCAATGGGCATGGCGAAGGCTTTGTCGATGTCGCGCACCGGCAAAGGCACGTTCTTGTCCACCGCTTCCATCAATTCATCAATGGTCTTTTCCCACTTGGCGTCCCCGTTCAATGCTTGCAGCGCCGAGCCCTTGATCACCGGAATCGTGTCGCCCGGAAACTGATAGCTCTTGAGCAGCTCGCGCACTTCCAGCTCGACCAACTCCAGCAACTCCGCGTCTTCCACCATGTCGCACTTGTTCAGGAACACGACAATGGCCGGCACGCCCACCTGACGAGCCAGCAAAATATGTTCGCGCGTCTGCGGCATCGGTCCGTCCGTGGCCGCCACCACCAGAATCGCGCCATCCATCTGCGCCGCGCCGGTGATCATGTTCTTGATGTAGTCGGCATGACCCGGGCAATCCATGTGCGCGTAATGGCGATTCGGCGTTTCGTACTCCACGTGCGAAACGGCGATGGTGATGCCGCGTTCGCGCTCTTCCGGCGCGTTGTCAATGGTGTCGAACGCGCGGAACTGTACTTTGGGGTTGTGTTTCGACAACACCTTGGTGATCGCCGCGGTCAACGTGGTCTTGCCATGATCAATGTGACCGATGGTCCCAATGTTCACGTGCGGCTTACTGCGCTCGAATTTCTCCTTGGCCATAATCCTCTGCCCTCTGCATCAAATCTTCTGCGTTTCCCCAACTTCAAAAACATTGGAGCGGGGGACGGGATTTGAACCCGCAACCATCACCTTGGAAGAGTGAGACTCTACCGTTGAGTTACCCCCGCCCGGTGCTGCAATTCCTCAATCCGCCGCCACCATTTAAATCCTGGAGCCTGGGACCGGGATTGAACCGGTGACCTCGTCCTTACCAAGGACGCGCTCTACCAACTGAGCTACCCAGGCCGAACCCGTCCACTCCCCTTGCGCCTGCCACGCCAGCTGTCGTTCGCGACGCACTTTTCCTCTGCGGCGCTTGTGCCGCCAATTGCACCGCTTATGAACATCGCGTCTGCGATTCCCTGCGGTTTATTACGAATCACTCACCAGATGACCGCTCTTGCGGTCAATTATTTTGGTCAGTGCACAGCCCAGCGAGAACATGGTGGACGGGGGAGGATTCGAACCTCCGTAGCCCGCAAGGAGCGGCAGATTTACAGTCTGCTGGTTTTAGCCACTCACCCACCCGTCCTCGAAAAAATCCGCCAAACTCCAAACGCTTGTTCCGAAAAAACTTACTGGAAAAATTCAGCGCCCGAGCGAAAGCACAAAACGGACTCGTGTCAAGAGACACCAGCCCGTTAACTTTGAGTTCCAGGATTCGCTCCGCCTCACTCCCCTGCAAATTTTCTGGTGGAGCTGGCGGAGGGAATTGAACCCCCGACCCTCTGATTACAAATCAGAT
>WNFO01002505.1_pt1 | contig 15171 bp, 20 predicted proteins | sample 5400251 | NCBI WGS metagenome assembly WNFO01 (sample SAMN13153354, study PRJNA577476) | soil metagenome | isolation source: 100 cm saprolite under Madrone tree | place: USA:California | collected 2016-06-14 | reverse complement strand
CGAGGAGCGCAACCATCAGGGCAAAGACAATCGGATCTTGTTTCCTTCGCGGCCGGAGGCAAGGAGGAACATGGGAGCAGTGCGGTGTCGAGAACGACTGGGGGGCCTGCCGAAGTACTACGAGGGGGAAGCGGCATAAAAGTTGAGGGGACCGCGAGCGATGGGCTCACGATCAGCACATATATTAAGGATGCCGGGGATCTCCCCTGGCAAAAGATCTCCTGGGCCTGATTTATCATCAACGCGCGCAGAGCAATGATTTCTTGCTCAGGGCAGCGATCAGGGCGATTTTTTGACCATACGGGGTTAAGCGAAAGCTTCTTTGTCCTTGTGCTTCTTGTGTTTCGCTGGCCGAGACTGGATGGCCGACCGCACGAGAAAAGCCGATCGCGTGACGCCAGCAGACCGCGCCAAACGATCAATCTTCTCAATCTGGCTCTCCGGAGCAGTTATGTTGACTCGGATTGTCCGTTCTGAATGGGCGGGGACAAGAAACGCCACGGCGCCCTTAATGGCAGGATCACCTGCCACGTCATCAATCGTCGATGGATTGGGAATCTTTTCGCCATCCTCAATCATACCAGCGATATGAAAGCTCAAGGCTTCTGCCGCTCTGAGCCGCGCTTCTTCCAAAGTTCTACCAGCCGTAATGCACCCAGGAAAATCTGGGAAGCTCACGCCAAAATCAGATTTACGATTCTTGTGCAGATATGCGATGTAATCCATCAATCACCTCAACCGAATGCCTGCTTGCTTTTCAATGCTTCTCAGCGTGCCAATTGGTATATCTCGAACAGGATGTGGCAGTGACCCGTCCCGTCTTCACCGGAGTAGAATTAACTGGATCAGAGCGGGCGTAGTTCAATGGCAGAACGGGAGCTTCCCAAACTTCGGACGTGGGTTCGATTCCCATCGCCCGCTCCAACAAAATAAACTACTTACCTACCACATCAAGCAGCTTTGGTTGCTCCATTTGGCTCCAATTGGAACTGTTTCAAGGCCAGTTCCACTGGAATTTCGCCTGTATAGAGCGTCGTCATATCCGCTGTGGCGTGACCCATTTGCTGTCGAATTACGGCTCCTGAGACTCGCGCAAGCTCCCATCGCCTATTACAACCGCGACGAAATGCGTGCATTCCAGCCTTCGGCAAATTAAGTGCTTTAACGGCTGGATGCAAACCTTGCGTCAGAATCGTGGTTTCGGCAAGTGGTCCGTTATTCTTTGATCGGAACACCAGGCCTTCGTGCTTTAGAAACTTCCGTAGGGCATGCATGGCAGCTTGCCCTTCGGCGTCTGCAAGCACTACCGTTCGGTAAGCCGTGACATTCTTGCAGGGGCCGATCTTACGCATTCTGTCCACCGATTCATCGACACGAACCGTGCTGCGTTCAAAATCGATATCATCCGTCTTTAGTGCAAGCAGTTCACCAGTACGAAGCCCGGAGGCGGCGGCGAGCAGGAACAGGGTTTTGTACTTCTCCCGTCGTCCGTCTCTTAGTTGATCGTTCTGGTCATGCTGCTCCACGATGCGTAAGGTTTGGTCCCATGAGTACGACACGTTCCGCCGTGAATTGATGCTCATCTGCATCTTGTCCCGCTCGGGGATTGCGAGACCGTCCTGGGAGAAGGGAACTCGACCCTCGAAGGATGCAGAAAGAACTCGTTGCATGGTTCGCAGGATGTTCTTCACAGTCACCCAGGAGAGTCCACTTCGTTTCTTCTTCCAAGCCCAATCGTTCACGGTTTTGATGTCGATACGACTGACGGGCATGCTGTTCCAATCAGGTTCCAGATGATTTCTCAAATGCCCATCGGCAATCGAGAACGTCGAATCACGGAGCATACGAGGAGCAAATACTTCTCGGTAGTATTTGACGGCATTAGCGAATGTCTTGGACGACGGCACGGTGAAGCTACGCCCGTTCAGTTCGGCCAAGAATTGCATCTTCTTCGCTTCCGCCTCTGTCTTCGTCAGTCCAGCAACCTTCGCTGTCTTGACGGGTCCGAGAATTTCTCTTCGACGTTTCCGATCTTCCACACCTGGAACGTCAAGCCAGTACTGAAAGTAAAAATACTGCGTTCCGTCATTGCGCGTACCAATTCGCAACTTCGGATTTTGTCGTCGGGAAGCGCAAGGATAGCCTCTACGAGCCTGGAAAGCGCACAGCTGCGTGGATTAAGTACCGCGTGAATCGGGGCAGGAGCTTGTGATTGGCGGATATATCCCTGGGCCACATGGATTCGACTCTCTCATCGTCGGCTACTATCGCGGCAAGGACCTGGTCTATGTCGCTCGCGTGCGAAACGGCTTTGTTCCGGGATCACGTCGCCAGGTGTTTGAGAAAATCAGTCCCCTCGTTTCTCCCACGATGCCTTTTTGTCAATCTACCGGACACCCACAAGTCTCGTTGGGGCGACGAACTGTCTGCCGAGAAAATGAAGGAATGCGTTTGGCTTCACCCGGAGGCCGTCACCCAAATAGAATTCCTGGAGTGGACAGAGGCAGATCGGCTCAGGCATTCGAAGTTTGTAGGGCTGCGGGACGACAAAGACGCTCGCAGCGTGGTTAAAGAGCAACCCTAGCGTTTCCCCTTGGCCTTCGCTGCCCGGAACTTTGCCCACCGCTCTTTTGTTGCCTTCGAAATCTTCGCTCTCCCAGCCGCAGACATGACCCGTTTCTTCTTGCCAATCGGTTTACCGCGGCTAGCTTCACGGCCCAGAATCTTGATCGCTGCACGCACTGTATCCAACTTTTGCCGCACTATATCCGCCTGCTTTTGTAACTTCGCTTCTTCCTGCTTTAAGGCCGCTAATATGTCCATGAATCCTCCCGGAGCGGTATCCTCTCACGTCCAAGTCCTCGTGTTAAGTTCTTGCCGAGAAGGATAGGTCTCCTGTTTGACACGGGAAAACTGGAACTCATTTTCAAAATCCGCCTTGCATATCCTTTGCTGCGCATGAGCGCAGCGGATATCTGAGGCGCTTTGCGGCGGAATCTCAATCAAGGGTAGCGCTGATTCTTTTCGCATCCACCTGCGCAAACAAGAGCCGAGCCAGGTTGCCGTCTGGATCAGGGAGCTTTACGATGAAAGATATGCGAAGCTGATGTAACAGCCGCCGCAACACATTCGGCCAAGTAAAGTGGAAGAACGTCGGGCAAGTCGTCGCTACAAGTTAACCCTTCAGGTCGAAATCAGGGTCGAGTCGGACCTTAAGGAGTTCGAGCCAATCTCGGGAAGGACATGTGATATTTCACCTCATGGCTTTTACTTCAGGATCGGCCAGAATCTGAGTGTAGGAATGAAATTCGGATTTTCGATTATGCCTCCCTGGGAAGCCACCAATGCGTTCATCAGTGGAAGGGCTAGAGTGGTGCGCGTAGAAGAGATCTCAGATGACAGTACCAATCACGTGGGCGTCGGCGCTGTGATCGGAAAATACAAGTTCGGCCAAGCGGAATCGTCAGCCTGTTGAAGGACCACAGTCTACTTCTTACCCCCAAAACCAAAAACAACTTGACGGGGTAGTATCCTACGGGAAAAAATAAGCTACACTTGCGCACACCGCGCGAGATCCGGGCTAATATCAAAAACTATGAAAAGCGTGTTTGACTTATCTGCGGGTCTCGACCGCATCGTGCTCTATCAGAAGAACATCGAGGCCGTCTGCTCCCGCCAAGAAGAAAGTGGGGCATAAGTATCGCATTACGATATAATATCATTGTGAGGGCAAAGATCACCGTGGAGGAGTACCGAGCCGTGGCGGAGCTGCGCTACAACATTCGGCGATTCCTTCGCGATGGAGACGTCGCGGCGCGCAGGGCGGGCCTGTCCCCGCAACAGTATCTGATGATGTTAGCGATTCCAGGGCTGCCGCGGGGCGACGAGGCCACGATCCGGACACTTGCGGAACGCGTGGCGCGAAAACATCACAGTGCTGTAGAACTCGTCGATCGGTTGGAGGAGCACGGCTATGTGCGCCGGAGTCGTGGGCAGGAGGACCGGCGTCTGGTCATGGTGTCGCTGTTGCCGAGGGGAGAGCGATTGCTCGAGGAAGTGGTGAGGCATCGCGTTCACGAGTTGCGAACGAGTGGTGGAACGCGCCCGAGGGCAGACCCATTGTCCGTGGAAGTCGCCCGTAAGCTTGTGGAGCGCCGGAACTTGCCCAGACCACAATTTTCTTGCTAACACCACCTTGGAGTGGGATTATTTTGCGTAAGAGCAGTAAGAGGGCGAGCATTGTTCAGGACAGATAGATCGGATGGGTGTTGGACCCCAAAGGCGGGTCGATGTACGCGTGCATCTAATTATGGAAGGGACTATACGATCGGCACCCTAATGCACAGGGTGAAAAGACCCGGAGAAATGGCAAGTGGTAGCAGGCAAGAGCACAACAACGGTGACTGGCACAACGGCCCCTTTCGATGGGGCAGGCTCAACGCGTGCGCGGCATTCCCTGCTCGATCAGATTGGTAATACCCCGCTTTTGCATCTGGCCAACATTGGCCGTGAATTTCCCAACGTAGAGTTTTACGCGAAAGCCGAATGGTTTAATCCTGGCGGCTCTGTCAAGGACCGTCCTGCCCTAAGCATGATTGAGGCGGGGCTTGCCGGCGGCCTGCTGGGGCCCGGCAAGACCATTATCGACGCCACAAGTGGAAACACGGGAATAGCATACGCCATGATCGGCGCGGTGCTGGGTTATCCGGTTAAGCTGTGCCTGCCTGACAGCGCTTCCCGCGAAAGGAAACGAATTCTGACCGCCTATGGCGCGGACTTGGATTTGACACCAGGTGAAGAAGCGACGGATGGAGCGATCCGGCGCGTACGGGAAATCGTGGCGAAAAACCCTGACCAGTATTACTACCCTGATCAATACAGTAATCCAGCGAATTGGCAAGCCCATTTCCGCATGACCGCAAACGAGATCTGGGGGCAAACATCGGGAAGAGTGACACATTTCGTTGCCGGACTGGGCACGAGTGGTACGTTTGTGGGCACGGCGCGGCGTCTGCGCGCACTCAATCCGAAGATTCGCTGCATTAGTCTGCAGCCAGATGCATCCTTCCACGGGCTGGAAGGCTGGAAGCATATGCCGAGCGCGATTCGCCCGGCGATCTACGATGAAACTCTTGCCGATGAAAACATCGAGGTTAGGACGGAAGAGGCGTACCGGTTGGTGAAGCGGCTGGCAAGTGAGGAAGGCGTGCTGGTAAGTCCGAGTTCGGCCGCTGCATTATACGGTTGCTTCGTCGTAGCAAAACAAATTCCTGCTGCGCAACACGCCGTGGTTGTGACCGTTTTCCCGGATTCTGCGGCGAAGTATCTGAGCGAACGCTTTTGGGACGAAGCATGAGCATGACGGAATCCACCAAGCTTTGGATTAGCGAAGAACTTGCGGAAAAGATTCGTAAGCACGCGGCGGAGACCTATCCACACGAATGCTGCGGTGCGCTGTTGGGACATGATGCTGACTCTGAAGGAAGTCCGCTGGTTCCACGCGAAGTTCTAGAGTTTTTGCCACTGATAAACCGCCGGGACGATTCCCCTCGTAACCGTTATTCCGTAGCCCCGCTGGACGTAGTGGATGCGGACAGAATTGCCCGGGCGCGGGGAATGGACTTAATCGGCTGGTATCATTCGCACCCGGATCATCCGGCGAGGCCCAGCGAGTACGATCGGGACTATGCGTGGCCGTCGTACAGCTACATTATCCTCAGCATTCATGCTGGAGTTCCAAAGGAAATGACTTCGTGGCGCTTGAAAGGTGACCGCACAGGATATTTGCAGGAGACAATCGAGATTCGCTCGGCAGCGACTGTACGATCCAAGATTTGAACGGGAGTGACAGACCATGGCTATCAAACTGCTAATTCCAACGCCGCTTCGTCCCCACGCCGGTGGACATGCTGCCGCGGAGGTTCAGGCAAAGACGGTCGCGGAGGCGCTTGGTCATCTGACCGCCCAGTTTGCAGACCTTAAGAGGCATCTGTTTACGGAAGAGGGGAAGCTGAGAAGCTTCGTGAACGTGTATGTTAATGGCGAAGATATCCGCTATCTGGCGCAGGAGAACACGCCAACGAAAGACGGCGACACGATCAATATTATTCCCTCGATTGCCGGGGGCAGCCTGACTCGCACCGCAACAGGGAATTTTTTTGGCAAGGGCGCAGCAGGACTAGCGGCGAGAGGAAGGTAGCATCATGGCGACGTCGATTCATACTACAGCGAAGGTAAAAGAGGCAGAGAAACTGAGCAACGAAGAGATCCTTCGTTACAGCCGCCACCTGATCATGCCCGAGGTGGGTATGGAAGGGCAACTCAAGTTGAAAGCGGCGAAAGTGCTGCTGATTGGCACGGGCGGGTTAGGCGCGCCATTAGGCTTGTACCTCGCTGCAGCGGGCGTTGGCAAGCTTGGCTTGGTTGATTTTGATGTGGTGGACTTCACCAATCTTCAGCGACAAGTTGCGTTTGGCACCAGCGATGTCGGCAAAGCGAAAAGCGAAGCGGCGCGGGCGCGGCTCTCAAATCTGAACCCCGATATCGAGATTGAAGCCTTTGAAACCAAGCTGACAAGTAACAATGCGCTGAACCTCTTCAAGGATTTCGACATTATCGTGGACGGGACCGACAATTTTCCCACCCGCTATCTTGTCAATGATGCAAGTATTCTGCTGGGCAAGCCCAATGTGTACGGCTCCATCTTTCGCTTTGAGGGGCAAATTACGGTCTTTGGAATGCCGGACGGGCCGTGTTATCGGTGCTTGTATCCGGAACCTCCCCCGCCGGGGCTCGTGCCATCCTGCGCCGAAGGGGGCGTTCTCGGGGTGCTGCCGGGAATTGTCGGCTCGATACAAGCGATGGAAACGATCAAGCTGATCCTTGGCCGTGGGAGGAATTTGGCAGGTCGGCTTTTGCTGTTTGACGCTTTGGAAATGGCCTTCAGCGAAGTCAAGCTGCGAAAGAATCCCGAGTGCCCCCTGTGTGGCGAGAATCGTAGGATTCACAAGCTCATTGACTATTATGAGTTCTGCGGTATTCGCGGCGAAGAAGCGCCGGCGCCTGACCTGAAGGTTCCAGAGATCACACCTCGTGAGCTGAAAGCGCGGTTGGATCGTGGCGACAGCCTATTCATTCTCGATGTGCGCGAACCCCACGAATACCAAATCTGTAATCTGCAGGGGCACTTAATTCCTTTGGGGGAATTGCCGCGCCGAGTGCACGAACTGGACTCATCGCAGGAAATTGTGGCGCACTGTCGTAGCGGCAAGCGCTCCTCAGAGGCGGTGGATTTTTTACGAAAGGCGGGGTTCCGCAAAATACACAATCTGAAGGGCGGGATTCTTGCCTGGTCGGATGAGGTGGATTCGTCGGTTCCTAAATACTAATAAAACGGACGCGACTCATCGCTTCCGAAATCACCAATCAGCAGTTGATCGACAAAAGCCTTGTGCTGGTCAATGGAGCCCGCATCGCTCTGAATCTGCAACCTGCGGAACAACTCTGTGATTCCCGGATCCACTTCTACGCGCTGGCGTGGCGCACACTGTTCGGCTTCGACCCACTCAACCCGTAATACACGATGTGCAAATAGCCAAGAAAAACGACTTCTCCACATATCAAAATTAACTGGGATCGGTCGAATCATTGTATTTGTCGGCATCGCTTCCTATTCACTAGATTGGCTTGGTAGAAGCGATATCCTGTCCAACATGCGAGGGTAGCAGCAGTCTTCGAATATACCTATGGAGTCGAATCTGGCGGTCACGTCCCCGGGCAACAAGACGTTCGCGGCGAACTGAACCGTAAGAACGTTCTGTGTGAAGCTCACTCGGCGGACGAGACGGCAAATTCTACCTGCCCGATTCACATTGACCGATTTTCACGCATTTTGTTTGCATTAGGCACTTCCCAGTTTCGGCCGCATACTCTCATTTGCAATCTATAGTTCAGCAAAAGTCCAGCAAATTTTTACTGGCTTAGCGGACAGAATTGCAAGTCTTGGGATTTCTCCGACGCCTTTGTCGACATTAGCGCTAAATTACGCCACCTTGCGGCCAGTCAGCGGCGCGGTGGGCGTAGACTTCATCCTCGAGGAGACGTTCTTGTCGGTTGCCTTCTCCGCGCTCCATTCGATTTCAATCGAACCCTTGAAGTATGCGCCGTCTTCGATCAGGATCTGCGGCGTCGTCAAGTCTCCGGTCACCGAACCGTCTTTCCTGATCTCGATCCGGTGCTTCGCGCGCACGTTTCCCTTCACGCTGCCGCACACTACCACCTCACCGGCGATGATGTCAGCCGTCACCTTCGCCGCCGTTCCTATGGTCAGTTTGCGCTCGTCGAGTTGGACCAGTCCCTCAACCGTTCCATCAATATAAAGATCTTCGCTGCCGGAGATCTCGCCTTTCAGGTGTAGGCTGGACCCAACTCGCGACGCCGCGCGGTCTAGCACCGCACCCGTTGGAAGATTCACATCTTGGTTCGTCTTGGTTGTTTCCTGCCGGGATGTCGGAGCGGGGCTTGATGGCTCACTCGTCTGCAAATGTCTTCGTTCCGGTTCTGCAGGTTGCGGTCCGACCGGTTTGTTGTTACCCGGGGATCCCCCCGAGGGACCGCCGTAGCAGATCCGACAAATAGAGTCGGCACGACACGACTGCCGCAGATAGAGAAAGTCTACGCATATTCGCCTCCACTTTGCAGTCAGCAGTGACTACAAAGATCCCGCAAGAGAGCCGAGGAGAGTCTTGGCGCAGGATCTGAGCGGGGCAAGGAGGTGGAGAAACTGCGAATTGGATGTCGGGCCGGTACTCTGGGCCGAGTGAAGCATGGCACACCGCGGAGATAAATTTCTTATACGCTACTGCAGCGCCTTATTCAACTCAGAGAAGTCCTTTGGCTCGGATCGAGCGAATGGCGCGTTTTGCTAAGCCGGGGTGGTGCGCGCCGCCAACAAGGAACCGAACGACAACTCGCGCTTCGTGGTCACCAACCTAAAACAGAGTCCGCAATGGATTTACGAGAAGGTTTGCTGTCACCGGGGCGACGTGTAGAACAGGATTAAAGAATTGCACAACGAAATGCAGATCGGCCGGACCAGTTGCTCGAACTTCTGGGCCAGCACGTTCCGCGTAGTGCTGACCGCGGCGGCCTACGTACTGATGCAGGAGATGTGCCTCCACTTGGCCCCGACTCGCTACGCCCGGGCGCAAGTCTCGACCTTACGCGAACGTTTCTTGAAGCGGGCGCTCAAGTGGTGGTCTCGGTGCGTCGCATCGTGCTGCACCTGCCGCATTCCTTCCCCGACCTCGACAGCTTTCAACGCCTTGCTTTCAGCCTGGGCGCTCGGAGTGGGCAACTGCACCGCCGCGCCGCCCCCAGGAACTTTTTACTCGTCAACCTTCTGCTCGAAGTATCTAATTTCGTGTCTCGATCTAGCCTCGGACCTTCACACCGAACTCAGAAACTCCCTTCTGTTCAATGATTTCTTTGAGTTGCTTGCATTCGGCTCGCGACCGCAACAGACCTATTGTCACGCAACCTTCCACGAGTGACCGTTCACGAATAAAGCAGGCTAGGCCCAACTCTCAGCCGGTAACTGCCACCACGAACTTGCTCGGCACCAGTGAGCGCAGCGACGCGCTTCAAGTACTCTGCTGCGCGATGGTCGGGTGTGCATCTGGTTTGCATTTTCATCGCGAGCCGATCATTGCGCCCGGCCAAACACATGGCCGTCGGCCTTATATGCCAGGCCGTTCTGGCTGGCCCACTGATCAAACAATGCAGGATTGCTCTTGAGCTGCAACAGGAGCGTAGCAATTTCTTCCGTCCTCGGCATACCTTCGTACGCAGAATAAAAGCAAGTTTCGTCATATCCATATTCGGGGTTTTTCGAATCTCTCTGCCGTCTGACATATCGATCACCCAAATAGAATCTCGTCTTGCCGACATCGAGGGCATAATGATTGTTCGTTTGCGTAGCACCGGTGAGAGCAACGATGTAGTTCAGGTACTTTTCCGCGCGACTACTTCCACCGATTAGGTATATCCGATCCGAAAACGCGCCAAAGGGGTTTTCCGCGATCACATCCGCACAAGGCTACTCTAACATGAGGAGGCCCAGCTCTGAGGCGCTCTTGCATCGCTGGTACGGCGCAGCAATGTCTCTGAGCAACGGCCTCGAGTGCAGTACGGCGAACGCAAACCTACACAGCATCAGGACGACGAACACGGCAACAATTAGGATTGCACTCGTCATGCAAATACCAACGACGCCGAAAATGTGCTGCCCATGTCAGCACAGCCCGATCTCACGAACCTTCACACTGCGACCCGGTGATAGGGCACCGGCCTGCGAACAGTTAGCCGCCTGCGATGGGGTGAACCATCAAGACTTCATTCTGCTCGCGTGTAACTTTCTCGATGCGTTCACCGGTTGTCATGTCAAACGGCTGCGCACCGGTCTTGGCTTCATACTCGGCGATCACTCGGTTCACTTCTTCCATGTCGGCTGTTGCCGGATCGCATTCGAGAAGCGTCTTATCACCGCCAGGTGAAAAGGTCACAATTTTGGCGTTCATGTTAGGTCTCCTGCGGGACATCCATGTTTGGTCTACTGAGGGAGCGGAGTCGGAGGGGTTCAGTCCCTGCGTGTCATATTGCACCGTTTCCTATGGTTGTCAAGATGGAGTCTTTTCGATGCAGATGAGGATCGCGTCATACTTCACCGCCCTAGCTGCTTGTGGTACAAGAAATACGCATAGGCGTCTCGTGCTTCAGCAGGCTCGGCAAAGGCAAGATAAACGGAATTTGTAGTTGTCGACATCTGGACGGCGGGGAGAACCCGCGTCGCCGTGTGGCGCAATGGGCTGTTCAGCGTTTCCAGAAATGAGCCGCGGGCGGACTCAACAACTACGGTCAATGTGCCATCACCGATTCCCATCGGCCGGTGAAAGTGAATGCGCCCGATGTCTTCAAACGGAACAGTCGTGACAATCACTGTGCCGGCCATACTGCCGTCACCACCCGACCAGATCTGTCGAATGGAAACAGCGGATCCGATCTGCGTGACTTCGACGCGGATGGTTCCATCGCTGCCCGCTGCCTCTGTGTGGGACATCCAAGCGCTGCTTGTGGGTAACTTCACGCTTGGTAAGGTGGCGGTAAGCTTCGGCACATTATTCTCTGCTTGTGCGACCACTGGTGTTGTCCGGGCGACTTGGCTGCTGATGAATCGAAGTGGCGGGTGAATACGAGCCAGTTGGCTGTGAAGCTTACCTGCTTGCTCCAGGACGTCCCTAATCTGATCAAAGTATTCTTTGACGGGAGAATCCGGGCCCTCGCTTTTGTTGTTTTCCAGCGACGGCTGAACGCTGACGATAAGCCGGCTCACGCGACGGTGCAGCTCATCAAGTTGGTACCGTTCTTCGAGCGCACTGGATTTTTTTTCGACAGCCTGAACCGTTACGGCAATAGGGCCCAACGGGTTAAAGAAGGTATAACGCCCCCACGTCCCCGGCCCGAAGAAGTTCACATACGCATGTTCGAAGCTCTGTGAAGCTGTGAGCTGCTCCATGACGCTTTCGGGTGATCTTCCTTCCATCACTCCCCAACGGGAATACTGCAAGCCGGCGGTGTAGCGTGGGATGTGAACACCCTCTTGGTAGAGCCACACTTGCCACTGGGTGTATCTCGTGGAAGCGGTACTGTAATCCACCAATTGGAGGGTCTTGCCATCGAAAATGTAGTACCGGTTTTGTTGTTGCGCTTGCGCCGATGCGACAGTTACGAACAGAGAAAGGGCGAATATGAAAAGAGAAGGTTTTCGCATGTGCTCTCTCCTTCCACCGTGTCGGCAATACTCCGCCCCGGAAGCAGCACGACCTTGCTCTTAACCTTGCAACTGACAATCTGATCGCCAAACGAATGGCGGTCCCCAATCTAGGGTTCTGTAGTCTTTGAGCGAATCTCAAAAAGCACGCCGCGCTCCCGATTTAGTCTGGCCGTCATCTTGAAATCGAGTTCCTCAAGCGGCAGGCTTTGTCGCGTGCCATCCGAAGCGACGTAAACGAGTTGGTCTGAGTCCAACCAATAGTTCGTTGCAACAAAACCTCGGCCGCCCTTCCCGATCAGAAATATTGGTCTGGGGGCGCGCCAGGGCCTTTCTATCGGCTGGCTCACTTCGCTGACAATTGGCTTGCCAAGAGGAAGTTCGACCTCCTCTGCGGGAATGCTCACGCCGTCGTAGCGTATTCTCGGGAAATTCCCAATTAGCGCGCTTGAACTCGCGCTCGAACCTGCCTTTTGACTAACGTTTGGACTGACGCCAGAAATGATGGATTGGCTCATCCTTGAATCTGTGCCTGGCTTTACGCTTGAACCGGATCTCGGGGACGCCAGCATTGAGAGCGCCGCACTCGTGTTAGCAGTAGCGTCGGTCGGGATTGACAGATCTTCGAGAATCCGCAACAGAATGCGTGTTTCCCCTTTGAGTTCGGGGCGAGGCCCGCGCATGGGAAGCGTGATCAACTTCACCGGCCAAAGTACGGGAATAGCCCACTCAACCGCATCGCGCCGCGCGTGGCCGCGTCCGCGAATGGCGCCGTCCGCTTTCACTCGGTAGTGGGGAACTGAGACTACTTTGGCCGACAGCGGAAATGTGCCACCCGGCAGAGTCAAGCTCGCGAATTCCAGCTTGAGCGAGCCCTTGCCGACGAAATGCCCAGGGTCGCGGAACTCCTCCAAGTGACCGGACAGGTAGGCGCCGCGTGGAAACACTGAATGCCCGAACATCGCGAGCGAGGTCACATGGCAAAGCAGAGGATCGCCGACCTGTGCTGTCTCCGAAGAGAATCTCGGTTCGTCCAAGGTGCATTGCAGAAGAGTTCCGGCCGGAATGATTGTTTCTCTTGTTTGTGCTGTGCCTAAAGCCGGAAGACACAACAAGACTGCCGCAAAAAGAAAGAGTCTACGCATATTCGCCTCCACTTTGCAGTCAGCAGTGACTACAAAGATCCCGCAAGAGAGCCGAAGACACTCTTGGCGCAGGATCTGAGTTGGACAAGGAGGTGGAGAAACTGCGAATTGGATGTCGGACCGGTACTCTGGCCGAGTGAAGCATGGCACACCGCGGGGATAAATTGCTTATACGCTACTGCGGCACCTTATTCAACTCAGAGGCGTCATGAGCGCTAAAACCGAGAAATAACGAGAAAACTAGAACGCCTGCTGTCCTCTGTGACGCTATCGTGACGGGAGAACAGCTCAAAGGTAATATAAGAAGGGAAGAACAAGGTAATGGAACGTTTGCGGAATCCGCGTCAGGGCACTCAAACGCAATATTGAGCAAGCCCAAGCAATTCCCTCGCCAACCGCTCATAATCCGTTGGTTCTCCAGCACCCGAGCGTCTTTCACTTTCTCCAATCTCTGCGGCTGCTTGCGGACAAGTTACGGACAACTAAGAGGGGGGAAATAAGGCTACTTATCCCGTAAGCGACGCCAGATAAAGCGTTTATGGGATTTAAAGACTTGGTTCGGGACCAGGAGGTCGAAGGTTCAAATCCTCTCGCCCCGACCATTTCTTTTAAAATCAATAACTTGCTTCTTTCGAATCCCACCGAAAATGCGAATGAGCGCCTGGTACAAAACCATTTGCTCTCTGTCGTATCTCCAGTCAGAGAGCGATCGTTTCTCCTTTTGATTGATCGTGTTGGAAAGACAGCCGGATTTATCGCATTCGTTTTCGATTCGCGATTGGGTACAGGATAGGGTTTCCGACGCGATTCGCAGTTCTAAGGCATGGCTAGATTCCAACCAGGGAGTCGGAATCTGCTGCTGAACTACTCACGCTTGCGGACTTCGAGAATCGTAGAATGCCTAGGTTCATGCCAGGAAGTGGTCGTGAGGTCGGCTTGCCATCCGTGCGGCGAGATTTGTATCCGGAGCCGACTTCCCACGTGGGGCAGTGGGTGTCCAAGCTCTTAATCGTTTACATCAGAAGCTCGCTGAGCTTCAGTCTTGGACTCACTACAAATTAGCAGTTGTGTAACTCTATGGGAATCGCTGTCTCGTCAGCAGGTTCCGAATTCGACCGGCAAAAACACCGTCTTCAGGCAGTCGCCACGTTGGTGAAGATAGCAGCGGCTTTACCGAGGCCCGTATGCCACAGCTCAAGAAGGTCGTACTGGCCATGGGCAACCGGCTGATTTATCGGGATACCTTCGGGGAGGCCCTGGCCGAGCTAACGGGCGGCCCCGCGTCGGCCGCGCCGGCTCTCGCCGCGGTTACATCCGCCCCTGCTGTGGCGGCCACTGGGCAAGGCTTACCCACGCTCGCTGAACGCCTCCGCCGTCTTCGGGATCAGGCCGAACAACTGGCCCGGGAGCTGGAGACTCTAGAAAAAGAAGCGCAGAAGAAATAGATTTGAGTCTAGATCTCACGGGTCACGCTTCAGCATTCCTCAAATGGTGGCGCTCCAATCTTCCATTCTGTTGGGGAGCCGAACTCGTCGTTTCATGAGTTCGGAACTTTTTGAATGACACTGACCGTGCCGTCAAAGATGACAGGTTGCCGCCTACGGGAACGGGCAGTGGCACGGGCTCTTCTTCCGGCTTTTGTTCCGGCTCTTCTTCCGGCTTTTCTTCCGGCTTTTCTTCCGGCTCCTGTTCCGGTTCTTCTTCCGGCTCCTGTTCGACCTTCCGGGGATTCACATCTTCATGTTCTAGATGGAAGATCTCCTCATCGGTAGGCCCCGTGGAAAGGACTCTCAACACCAGCTCGATCTCTTGCTCGGGATTCATGTAAAACCCGGGGGCAGGAACAGGAAGGATAGACCGCGGTGCAGATTCTAAACCTTTCCACTCTTCCACCACTAATTTCTCAAAGGCGTCGTGAAGGAATCCGAACTCATTCCCGGGAAGAACGTGAAACAGGTGGCGATAGAGATTGCCGAACACATCGCTAAAATTGTCGATATGGGAAGTATCCCCACATGAGTCCTTCCAAGGAACTGGCCGACTCCCGAAAGTTTCACCACCGCTAGCCAATTCTTGACAACTAATCAATGCAAACCTGCCGCAACAAGCGAAAATCGCTCAGCATCTTGCCCGTGCCGAGCACCACCGACGCTAACGGATCATCCGCGATGGATACCGGCAACCCCGTTTCCTCGCGGA
>WNFO01002966.1_pt1 | contig 15179 bp, 20 predicted proteins | sample 5400251 | NCBI WGS metagenome assembly WNFO01 (sample SAMN13153354, study PRJNA577476) | soil metagenome | isolation source: 100 cm saprolite under Madrone tree | place: USA:California | collected 2016-06-14 | reverse complement strand
ATTGGGCGCGATCGCGCAGCGCTGGTTTGAGGCCATGCGCGACTGCGGAGACGATGTTCGAGAGTTATTGCATGATGGCCATCCGACCGCGTGTGTAGGTGACGCGGCATTCGCCTATGTCAATGCCTTCAAAGCTCACGTCAATGTCGGGTTCTTTCGTGGCGCCGAAATTGCCGATCCCGAGCGCCTGTTGGAAGGCACTGGCAGGTTCATGCGCCATGTGAAGCTCAGCCCTGAACGTGACGTCGATGCCACGGCTCTGATGAAGCTAATCGAAACTGCATACACTGATATGACGGGGCGTCTGAAGGCAAAGTAGTTCGTGCAGGCATTCGAGGCGCCGTATAATCGTTGGACCGGAGCGGCGGGGAGCGTGTTTCGCAACTTGCTTTATGCGGCGAAGGATGCTTTGATTCGCGCCGCCGCGTCAACTCTGACGTTGGGTGCTGACGCCTTTCACCTGAGGAGAACGACATGGACATTTTCAGGATGCAAAAGGAACTGGCCCACAGTGTGGTGATCATGCTGCTGCTCGGGACTGCGTCATTTGTCGTAGTTCAGGGTGCGGTGGGCAGAACAGAATTCGCTCAGGATGTAAAGCAGTTGGCGGGTAACTGGACAGGCGAGTCTATCTGTCAGGTGAAGCCCTCTGCTTGTCGTGATGAAAAGGTTGTTTACCACATCTCTACAGGTAGCGACCCGGACCACGTGATGGTAAGCGCCGATAAGATCGTGGACGGCAAGGCCATCAACATGGGCCGAGGCAAATACGCATACGACAGAACGAACGGCACGCTCGTGAATGAGAATGACGGTCGGGTGTGGAGATTCACAGTCAAGGGAAATTCGATGACGGGCACCTTAACGATGCCGGATAAGACGCTTTACAGACGTGTGACGCTCAGGAAGGAAGAATGAGCAGCGAGCGCAAGACGCGTTCAACACTTGGCAACGCACTCAACAACTCATTGCACCAGAGCGCGGGGCAGCGTGCTTCTCAACCAACTCTATCCGGCGACGATTGAATGGCATTCGCCCGCGCCCGGTGGAATCGTTGGGCGGTGAGAACACGTGGGAGATCATATGACGCAATCGGAAATCTCCAGCGCCTCGCCGTTCTTCATTGTGCATGACGCCGCAGCAGCGCTTTCGTTCTATCGTGATCAGCTTGGGTTTGATATCACGTATCAGGAGCCGGCTGATGACCCGTTCTTCGGCATTGTGTGCCGCGGCGGCGCGATGATCATGCTCAAGAGTGTCGGTGTAGATCCGCTTCCCAACTACAAGCGAGAACCAGCAGCCCGTTGGGACGCCTACCTTTACGTTCCCGATCCGGATGTACTGGCCGCGGAGTTTGCCTCGCGCAAGGTCGAGTTCTCGGAACCGCTGAAGGACACACATGATGGGTTGCGTGGATTCGAGCTTAAGGACGCGGACGGCTACGTTTTATTTTTCGGTCGTCCTCGGTTCTAAGGCGGGCTGCGATGTGCGCAAATGCGTCGTCAGGCAGGTCGCGCCCAACAACACGCTGCAGGCGACGTGCGAAGACACACGTGCCTGAGCGCAGACGTTCGGCGTCTTCGCCAGACTGCAGTGAGAGGATAAATGAGGAAATACCGCAAACTACTTCTCACCTTCGTTCTCCTGTTATGCGTCATTGCTACAGCATCATTTTTCTTTTGGAAGAAAGGAACGCCCTATCAACAACCCTATTGGAGTCCCAACGGTCAATACTATGTTCAGAAGTATTCGAACCTAACGCTTTCAAGATTTGTGTCTACCATGCCGGGTCAAGGATCAGACACGATTAATGGGTACATACGCTTATACGATAAAAATGGAAAACTGATCCATGAAAGGTTTGCGGTCTTTATCAGAGATGTTGAGCCAATGTGGGCCGGTAATAAGGTTTATCTCATGGGTGTCGAAGAGATGGACGACGATCCTTGGATTCTTCCCACCAGTTCAGAGTGAGTGAGCGGTTCAATGAAGGCGACGCCGAACAGTTTTGAACGCGAGCGGCGGGAGCGCCTCTCGCAACTTGCTTGGTGCGGCGAAGGGTGCTTTGATTCGCGCTGCCTCGTCAACTCTGCGTTAGGCGGGTGATCATCATATTAATTGGGGGGAATCCTGTATGAAACACATTTCCGTTATCGTGTTTTTAGTTACTGCTTCTGTCTTTGCGTTCGCCGCGACAAAGGGAAAGACAATCGAAAGATCGAAATAATGAGGGAGGCGACAAATATGAAGGCACATGCTAAGGGCGCATTCGAGTTGAAAGCTTGGGACGAGAAACCCTTCAACGAGATGAACGGTATGGCGAAGCTTACTCGCGTTAGCGTGATTAAGTCTTATCAAGGAGACATCACAGGAGAAGGAAAACTTGAATACTTAATGATGTACCGTGACGACGGCTCGGCGAGCTTCGTCGGTCTGGAGCGAGTGGTGGGCAGTGTTGGTGGGCGGCGCACGGGTAGTTTTGTGTTTCAACACACCGGAACCTTCCAGGGTGGCGTGGCGACAGTGACACTCATTATTGTTCCGGGTTCTGGAACCGGAGATCTACATGGGCTAAGAGGGGAAGGGGGATTTACTGTCGGGCATCAAGGGCCCTACTCCATCACACTCGACTATGACTTTGAGTGACGCGCCCTAATAAGCGGAGCGCGGGGAGTGTTTCGCAAGTTGATTGATTCAAACGAAGGTTGGATGTATTCACCGCGCCGGTCGTTGGGCGTCATCTGTAAACTCGATGATAGTGATAACTAAACCGATTTTTCTTGTCTTACTCGTGCTTCTTTCGTTTGGTCCGAGCGTGGCAGCGCAGGCTAAACCAAGCTTCGGAAGTCGTCATTACCATTAAACGGGAAACTGGCAGCAGGTTGCGCGCCATGCCAACATCATTGTCCAGCAGTAAGACGATTATGCGTACGTAATTCAATCCCGGCAAAGAACCCTTTGTTGGCCCAATCTTCTATCCAACCCAACGCCGTGGTGATGAGCGTTTGGGAATCGTCGCCGCTTGTCCTCGACAAAACGTTGACTCCCTGATTCAAAGACTGCCCGGCACTCAAAGCACTCAGTAGATCGTACTGCCCCTCCGTAAGTTCGTGGATGAGGACGTTATAAGAACGGCGGGTAATGGCCAGAAAGGTGTCGGCTGGTTGGGGAAGCGCCGGATCTTCGTGCTTCCGCACAGCCCAAAAGTATTGACTGACCGGATAGCGAAGGGACAATAACTTCAAACAGACAACCGGTAGAAAACGAGCGTCGTTCAATTGCCCGATCGCTAACAACTGATTAGCGTCGAGGACTTGCCGGCCTTCAACGCCGGGGCCATCAAACACCTTACTGAAAGCACGCTCAAGCGTAGCGAGATCGATAATGAAATCCGGCCAACTCTCGCGCGCGCTGGGCGGCGCATCGCCATCCGGACGCGTCTCGGCTAGATAGCGCGGGAAATTCTCACCCAACTGGTTCAAGGTGTAGCTTCGCGATGGATAAACTTTCAGATATTCAAAAGTAAAGAGATTGAAAAGCTTCTCATCGAGCGCGTGTAACAAAACCGGAAACTCGGCGCGCAGACATTCCTGCAACCGGGCAAAGTAGGCATGACCATAGATTGCCAGCCGCTGAGTGGCTGTCAGAGTGTTTGATCGAGTCACAATCTTTTCGATCTGTTCAGCCGACACGTCGATGTTCCGCTGCGCCTCTTCCGAAGCGAGACCGGCAACGATACCCGCCGGCTCGGTGATTACCGCTTGCAACCAGCGTTCAATTGTTTCGAGATCGCGTGGTGGTTCTCTCATTGAGCGTCCGGAATCATGAAATGAATTGGATTGGAAATCGCAGCAGTTCCCACTTCACTTACTTCAGGCAAAACTGCCGTGAAGCCTTCCTTTGATTGCACGTTAATATGTTCCCGCGCTTTGAGGACTTCTGCGTGAAGAGTCGCGAAATCAGGTATTTTGCCATCCCATTCCAGCAGCGTCGAAGCGCCTTCCGTGGTTTTGTCGGCCAACCGATAGAGTTCCCACACTGCGTCAATGACCGGCCCGTCGTGCGTGTCGATAAGATGTGTTCCGTAATTGGTATGTCCCGCCAGGTGAAATTGAACTATGCGTTCGTGAGGTAGTGATTCGATGTATTCCACCGGATCGAACTCGTGATTGATGCTCGAAACATATACGTTGTTCACATCGAGCAATAAACCACAATCCGCCTCTTCGGCCATGCCGCTGAAGAACTCCCATTCGGTAAACGTCGAGTCAGCAAAGGTGATGTAAGTGCTCGGATTCTCCAATATGAGAGGGCGCCCGAGAAAATCCTGCACCGTACGGATGCGACGCACGATGTGGGAAAGACTTTCTTCACTCATTGGAACCGGTAATAAGTCGTGAGTGTTGGCTCCCATAACACCGGTCCAGCAAAGGTGATCCGAGATCCAGAGAGCACCAATCTGATCGGCAAGTAGTTTTAGTTTCCTCAAGTAGTGGAAATTCAAAGGGTCGGTGCTCCCGATTGAAAGCGAGACGCCATGCATCACTATCGGATAACGTTCGGCGATCTGATCGAGCAGGTACCGGGGCCGCCCGCCTGAGTCCATGAAGTTTTCGGAGATGATCTCGAACCAATCAACCGGCGGTGAATTATCGAGAATGAAGCCGAAGTGAACATTGCGCAGCCCAACGCCCAAACCAAGATTAGGATGTCCCAAACGTGCGGAGTTCATTGAAAGTATTTACGAAAATGAGGCGGAGTCCGGTCACGCGTCCACTGGCATACCGGGGATTCCGGTGCCACTCAAAGTAGCTAAGCGCACTGAGCCAAATCACTCGACGACCTGGCTCCGGCTTTACGAACCTAATCGACGATCACCGTAAAAGTCTTGCTGGGAGGTGAACACGGCGAGGGCTGCTTAACGGCGATGCCCGCCCCATCCATCCGCTCCAACAGCTTGAAGCGCGCGTATGCCCACACGCTTTCTCCGTTGTTTACGCCTCCGGTATTGTTCCAGGTAAAGCTCGGTGGACCGGTGGGCTTCACGCTGGGATCGTTGCCAAAGCCGATCGGGCTACCGCAGCCTCCCAATCCTTTGCATTCGTTGACACCGGGATTGTCTTGCTGTCCGGGAGCGCTGCCATAACCGCAGCCGCCCTGCCCGCGACATTCATTCGTGCCGGCGCAAGTGTGCGCGACTACGGTCGCACAATCACCTTGGCCGGCGCAGGCGTTCGTCCCACTGTTGCCATGTCCGGCGCAAGCGTTTAATCCACAACAAACGTGAAGTTCTTTAGCACTCATTTCTTGCCGTATTCCTTTCTCCTTTGAGAACTCAGTAGTGGCATTGACTTGAAGCTGTTGGCTGGGAGGCAGGGACTCGAACCCCGATAGCCAGATCCAGAGTCTGGAGTCCTACCATTGGACGACCTCCCAATAGCGAACTCGAATGTACGTAAGTCCGGCGAAGAATGTCAACCGCGAGATCGAAGGACGCCGCGCGAGATAAGCATTGCCAGCGCGTTTGGCAGATCGCATAACAAAGCGAAGCCCACGTACACAAATTGTTGGCGCACTCTCCGGCCAATAACCGTTGCGACGCGTCCATTTTTACGCGATAATCTTAGCGGAGCGTCCGTGAACTGGTGGCCCGGCGCGACAGTCTGTACGGTCCCTTTCCGGCAATTGATTTAGCTTCGAATGCGACTGATGACGAGGCGCATAGCCTCTGGGTCAGGCGGTGGTCGACTACTAGAAGCTCATGTTTCAGCTAATGCTGCCGTTGAACCATTACTTGGCGAGATTGGCCGAACCGCGCGCGATCGCGGACATCGTGCTCGTGTTTCTGGTCGTCTATGGCGTGCTCAAGCTTTTGCGTGGCACACGCGCGGCGCCGATGGCCGCCGGCATAGGAGCTTTCGCTTTGCTTTATTGGCTGGCCGTCAATCAAGGTCTAGCGACGCTCGAGTTTATTTTGCGCGGCGCGCTGCTCTACATCGGCGTCGCGATCATCGTTTTGTTTCAGACCGAGATACGGCAGGCGCTAATTAAGTTTGGCAATCGCTTTCGTGTGCCTTTCACGCGCCGTCATCGCGGCCAGTTCGGCGAAAGCATCTATGATGAAATCGTTCTGGCCGCTACGACGCTGGCTTCGACGAAGACCGGCGCGCTGATAGTTATTGAACGCAATATCGGTTTGAAAGGAATCATCGATGCCGGTGTCAAGCTGGATGCTGACTTGAGTTACGACTTGATGGTCGCGATTTTCAATCCGGCTTCGCCGTTGCATGACGGCGCGATCGTCGTGCGCGGTGATCGAATTGCGGCTGCCTCCTGCTTCCTGCCGCTTTCATTGAATCCTCAATTGGCGAAGGATTTGGGCACGCGCCATCGCGCAGCGCTGGGCGTCACCGAAGATTCGGATGCCGTAGCCATCGTGGTTTCGGAGGAGACGGGATTGATCTCGTTCGTGAGCGCTGGACGAATCAAGCGAGCGCTTGATGCCACCCGCTTGCGCTCGGCGATCTTTCAAACGATCGAAGGCCGAGCGTATCCATCGAGGACGAATAATCCGGCCCGGCTGGCTGAGTCGGAAGAGACTGAAAAGATTGCGGTTTGATTCATCCATGCCTTTTTGGGACGCCAATCAATTTACTCGCGCGCCGGGCTTTGCGGAGCTCTGGCTTCGGCGTGTCTTCATTGAGGACTGGAGCCTAAAGTTATTAGCGCTGGCGATCACACTCATTCTTTGGTTTGTAGTTTCGGGCCACGATATCGAGCGTGAAGTCGCGGTACAAGCAAGCCTTGAAGGAAAGCCGGTTCCGGGGTACGAAGTCAAGACTGTGATAGCCACGCCAAATCAGGTGCGAGTGCAAGGACCGGCAAGCAGCATGAACGCGGCCGAGATTAAAGCCTTCACTGAGAAAATCTCACTTGACGACCGGCGGGAGAGTTTTGACGCACCTCACACGGCTGTCTACACTTCGGATTCCAAAGTCAAAGTGCTCGACACTGTCAACGTACACGTCGATATCGGCGCGGTTGCGAGCCAGAAACCCAAATCCTAGAAAGACAAATTGAATCCGGCGAACATCACCAGGCTTTTCGGCACCGACGGAATTCGTGGCGAAGCCGGTAAGTTCCCTCTCGATCCGTCAACGATTCGCGTTATCGGTGAATCCTTAACCCAACATCTGGCTGAAAGAACTGGCGGGCGGGCTCCTCGAATCGTTACGGGTCGTGACACGCGCGAATCGGGTTCGTGGATCGAACGCGCGCTGATCGCCGGAGCGCGTGAATCTGGTGCTGATGTTCAGTCGCCGGGAATCATTACGACACCCGGTGTGGCGTTCCTGGCGCGCATTCTACCCGCTGACGCCGGCGTAGTCATCAGTGCGTCACATAATCCTTATCAGGACAACGGGATCAAAGTTTTCGATCCCTCCGGGCGCAAGTTGGATGACGCAACTGAGCGCAAGATTGAAATTGACATAGCTGAAGAGGCGAGCGAACCGTCGAACCGTCTCAGCAATCATTCGGGTTTTGACGAACCAGATGGGTCCGCATTGCGAGCGCGTTATCTTGAATACCTGTCGCACGAAGTCGCTTGCGATCTTTCGCTCGCCGATCTCTCAATCGTCGTCGATTGTGCGAACGGCGCCGCTTATGAACTCGCGCCGGAACTCTTCAACCGACTCGGCGCTCGGGTCATAGCCATTAATTACGAGCCCGACGGTCGCAACATTAATCTTGATTGTGGCTCGCTGCACATAGAGGGCTTGCAGCGCCGCGTGGTTGCCGAGCGCGCCCATTTGGGCGTGGCTTATGATGGCGATGCAGACCGCGCGCTGTTTGTCGATGCCGAAGGCAGGTTCGTAGATGGCGATGCGACGCTTTGGGTGATGGCGGACTATTTGAAATCGCGTCACGAATTAGTCGGCGATACGGTCGTCGCCACGGTAATGAGCAACATCGGGTTGGAAGTTGCTTTGCGGTCGCGCGGCATTAGACTGATTCGTTCCGACGTGGGTGATAAGTACGTGCTCGAAGAACTGATGCGCAGCGGTGCGGTTTTAGGTGGCGAACAATCTGGTCATATCATCTTTCCGAAGTTGAGTCTGGCAGGAGATGGAATGATCACCACGCTCTGTCTGCTGCGAGCAATCAAGGACCAGGAGAGATCGCTGACTGAGCTGACCCGGGACTTTCAGCGTTACCCTCAAGTCCTGATTAATGTGCGCGTGTCGGAGAGAAAACCATTTGCAGAGGTGCCCGCCATTCAAAAATTGGCAGATGAGATACAGCGCAACCTCGGGGAGCGAGGCCGTTTGCTGTTGCGCTATTCAGGCACTGAGCCGCTGGCACGCGTGATGATCGAGGGAAAAGATGAACGCGATGTTAAGGCCAAGGCGAATGCGCTTGCCGAGGCAATTCGGGCGGAACTCGGTGCCGCAGGTACCTGAAGCCCCATGGCCACCGTCGCCTCTCGCCGCTCGGTCGAGAAATTGTTACCGTCAGCACTATGAAAGAGTTGCACTACGGCAGCCCCATACTCGGCTGAATCTGACCAAAAATCGCTATTTTTCGTGGTTTTTGAAGCACAAAAAAATCTCTATTGCGCGGCATAAGTGTTGCGATGTATATTGTGGGGCAAGAGAGACGGTTGGTGGATCCTCCGTCTCAAGTGGTTGCTGGGGTGAGGACAGTAACCACGAAAATGGATGAGCGCTGCGACGCCCACGTTGCAGCGCTCATTCGCTTTTTAGGTCCTTCTCCTTCCTCTTTATCCCTTTCACAATTTGACTCAGAGTTACTTTTCGGCGTAGATACATGTCCGCCCATGACTATCGCCCCTATCATCTTAAGGAAAGCTCTGCTCGTCGCCGTCGCTTCATATCTGATTTTGGGAATATTCGGCTGTCGTCGGGGCGCTAAAAACACGAATCCCAATCTCTCGCCTTCGGGCGGCAGCGAGTCCGAGAGCGAACGCTCAAGGCACGAGCAAACACTTATTGATCAGGGAAAGGAGTTCTACAAGAACGATCAGGACGAGCAGGCCGTGGCGGCTTTTCAGGAAGCGATTCGCCTTAACCCTGATTTGGCTGAAGCGCATCTGCGCCTGGGAATGGCCTATGCTGCTCTCGAAAGGAAACCGGAAGCGGACGAGTCATATAAGAAAGCAGTGGAGCTTTTCAAGAAGCGAGTACAGGCTGATCCGAAGGACGCGGAGAGTTTCTTTTATTTGGGAGAGGCGCACAGTTTCCTGCGTCAGGACGAAGATGCCGCGCGCGCTTACCGGCAGGCAACGCGCCTCAAGCCTGACGACGAAGAGTCGTTCTATAAACTCGGCAAGGCCGAGACTAAGTTGGCCCACTACCCTGAAGCCGTGGCTGCGTTTCAGAAGGCACTGGAACTAGATCCAAACGATTCGCGCGCCAGTGATGGTCTTGAGAATGCGCAGGAAGGCGCACAGCGAATCAGAGAAGGCAAGAAGCACGCGGAAGAGATGATGAAGAAGCAGCAGGCGAATGCGAACGGCAATACAAGCTCTAACTCTAGCGCCAAACCTACCCCGAAACGCACTCCGTCAATGCCCTGGTAACAGAAAGCACGCGGTATAATAAATCGAACATAATTTCAAAACAGCATTAATCTTGGAGATCTAAAATGGCCACTTACACACCGCCGCCCTATTTTCCCCAGAGTTCGCTATCGCCTCCGGATGAGAAGCGCTATCGAAAATTCAAACTGATCATGTTCAGCATCGCCATCATCCTCCTGCTGATTCTCGGTGGTGCGATCGCCGGCATGATTTATCTGTTTAAGTTGTTATTCTGAAGTAAGTTCGAGAAGCGGAGGAGATTGATTTCCCAGCATTAGAAGGTTAATTGAGCACAGGTAACAACGCCGCACCTCTGGGAATTACGTAGCCTCTTGCATCTTGTCCGACATCCGCCAGTGCCTCGCCCAATGATCGAACCGGAACCATGCGCATCCGGCGAACCTCATCGTCACCGAGCTCGCTAAGAAGGTAAACGCGAAAGCGCTCGGTTTTCGTCAGCAACGCCCAGGCAGTCTGTCCGTTAACTTCGTAGGAGTCTCGTAGGCGTCTCTCCAATGCGCGCGAGTCAGGGGAATCGAACCACTTCAAAAAATCTGCTCGTCCTAAACCATCCCGGCATTCCGCTAATAGAATGATCACACCACCCTTGACGCACGCTTCCGCGGCCATGTCCAGGGCTTTATGAGCCTGAATCATATTGATATCGTAAGGCGACCCACCGCAACTAACGATTACAACTTCTCGTTTTGACCTGATTTGCTCTGTGTGCGACGACGAGTAAACGTCGCAGGCTCGGCCGTGTGCGGCGCGCCAATGCCCGGCAAAAACCTGTTCGACTCGGCCGCGCTCATCCACGATTGCGTTGACTAGAAAAGCCGGATCAACCATTGCGGCGATGCGTTCGCACGCCTCGTTGACGGCGTTGCCTTGCAGAAGACCCGCGCCGACGCCGGCGCGACGGCCTCCACGTTCGAAATCCAACGCGAGGATGTGCGTGGCTTCGATCGTCTGCGCCGAAGTCAAGCCTGGACAAATTGATTTGCGCCCGCCGCTAAAGCCGGCGAAATAATGAAAGCCAACGGCGCCGGTGAGGATTATTTTCGAAAAATCTTTCAGCGCGCGATTGACTTCGATGGGCATGCCGTCTTCCATGGCGCCGAGCTGGACCAAATGAGAGAAATCGTACGCGTCATGATCGATTGTGCGGATGCGTTGCTCAATGAAAGGTGTGAGCAGTTCGGTTTTTTCATCCGGACGGACAGCGCGATGAATGCCGGTGGCGAATATGATCGCAATGTCTGAGGGCTGAATCCCGTTCTGGATCAGGCGACGAACCAATAAGTTGATAATTTGAGCGCCCCCCGTTGCGCGCGTTGCATCCGACGCGACAATCAGGACAGTATGGCCCGGCGCGATCAAATCTTCGAGTGGTGAGGAATCAATCGGAGCGTCGAGTGCGGCTCCGATCTCGGAATCGGACAACGGCTGGACCGGCGGTACCTGCGGCGCCAGTATGTCAAAGCAGGCGCTGTCGTACTTGAATTGGATGGAGCCGTGTCCGTAACCGAGTTCTATCGTTGGCAATAGTGCCGGTTTCATTTCTGCTCGCTAAGGTAGATTCGCGAGTACTCAACGTAGTTCTGCCAGTAACTAGCGAGACCGGCAACTTCTTCGTCAGTCAAAGGTCGTTTGACTCGCGCCGGCATTCCCATCACCAGCGAACGTGGCGGGATGATTGTGCCTGGTGAAATAAGCGAACCGGCGGCCACCAACGACTGCGCCCCGACACGCACGTCATCAAGCACGATTGAGCCAATACCAATTAACGATCCGTGTTCAATGTAACAGCCGTGCAGAGTCACGCTATGTCCAACCGTGACTTCATCTTCGAGAATCGTAGGCTTCTCTCCAGTGCGCGTGTGCAGTACGCAGTTGTCCTGCACGTTCGTGTGATCGCCGATGCGGATGTAGAACATGTCGCCACGCGCTACTGTGCCGAACCAAATCGATGCCTGATCGCCGACATGTACATCGCCGATTATCTGCGCGCTGTCGGCGATGAAAGCCGTGCGGTGAATTTGGGGATGGATGTCGCGAAATGGACGAATCATAATCGGGAGCGATTATGTTTTAACCGTCAAAGCGCTAGAACGAGAAGCTGCCATAGAAGGCGCTGTTCTCGTTGGCTCTTTGCCATGGATCGCTGGTTGTGTGACCGGCGTAGAGAGCTTTGATCGTGTAACCGACTTTGCGCTGGCCCAAAGGAACCAACGGATCGTACCAAACAAGGTTCGGCATGCGGCAGCAAAGATCGTTGGGCATCGCTTCGACATTGATCGCCGCGCCCGACGCGCTGACGTCGTAGGTCTTGCCTTCGTGCTTGAAAGTAATCGGAGCGCTTCGTACAGAAATTATGTCACCTAGCGTGGCTGCGTATCGGTTCTTGAGAGCATTGAGGATCGCAACTTTCTGATCGTGACTCGCGGATTGATCGAGAATTAGCTCAGAGCGACGAGCGGCTTCAAGATTCCCAAGATTTTCCTCCGAATTGACGATCGCTATCGCGCGCACACCGGTCAGATCTGTTGTATTCCAACTGCCCGAAGTGACGTGCCAGGCCATCAATGCGTCGCGTCCAGTGGTCACGACCTCGCCGTTGAAGTGACAGGCTCCGGCAAAAACGCTCGCCGTGCGAACTTCGACATAGTCGCCTTGCACACTGGTCTGCTCAGCTTGTGAAGTAAACGCAAGGGCTGCGAGGCAAACAATCAAACCTGTTGCTACGATCCAAAATCTTTTCATTTCCGTACCTCCAAAAAAGCTTGCCTTAGTTTACAACGTCGAAGCTCAAAATGCCGAACTGAAGCAAGCACGTCCGCTCACACAAGCGTCGGGATTCACAATGCCGCCATCGGGGCCGATTACCTGTTGAGTCATTCGGCACCAACAGTGATTGCTGGCGTCCAGGTAATCGGATGCTTCCGTGGGCAAGGCGTCCCGCATGAAAAATTTCTTTGAGCGCAGTGAAGCGCAGAAAGGGCTTTGCGGCGTCTCGGCCGGCATTAATTCATCGGAGTGGTTGCTCAAATCGATTGCCATCACGTCTCCCAGCCTCCCACGGCGGTTTCACCACAGAGTCACAGAGGTGGTACAGAGGTTCACAGAGAAAGTTTACTAAGTTGTAACTCCGCCAACTTTCGCCAGCGCGCGACGCACGAGCGTTTGCGTCAATGGAACTTTGTACTTGTTCTTTGCCAGCGGCTCGGCGCCTTCGAGAGCTATCTTTGCCGCGTTCGTAAAGACGTCAGCGCTCGGAGTCTTACCGGTCAAATAACCTTCGGCTTTTGTCACCCGCCACGGAACCGGAGCTACGCCGCCCAGAACCAAACGCGCTTCACTGATAGTCTTGTTTGGTCGTTTTGCGACGGCTGCGGCCACGGCAGACATCGCAAAATCCATCGAGTCGCGCTCTTTGAATTTCAGATATGTCGAGTGCGCGGCAAACTTCGATGCCGGTACCTGGACTTCGGTAATTATTTCGTCATTCTTGAGCACGTTCTCGCGCCGCAAGTTTCCTTCCGAAGGCAGAGTGAAAAACTTGTCCAGGGCAATCGTACGCTTGCCTTGCGCACCGACTACGAAAATGCTTGCGCCCAACGCGACGAGCATTGGCGCCAAGTCTGATGGATGGACAATGTAGGATGGACCGCCGCCGAAGATAGCGTGATATTTGTTTTCACCCGTGGCGGCGTAACATTCAGTGCCACCCTTCTTCAAACAGACGACTTCTTCCAGCCGAAAATACCAACAGCGCGGGCGCTGACAGAGGTTGCCGCCAACTGTTCCCAGATTGCGAATCTGCGGCGTACCCACTGAATGCGCTGCCTCAGCCAAACCGGGAAAGTTGCGACGCACAATCGCATGTTCTTCAAGCTGGGCCAACGTCACCAATGCTCCGATTCGCAATCCGCCTTTGCCGTCTGCTTCAATCTTATCGAGCCCCCGAATGCCTTTAAGATTGACCACGCGCACGGGGCGCGTGATGTAATCCTTCATCGTCGTCAAAAGATCCTGGCCGCCGGCGATTGGTCGCGCGGCATCATCGAGATCCGACACCACTATTGCGGACTTGAGGGCGCTGACGGCTTCGGCGACGGTGCCCGGGCTGATCCACTCGAAAGTGTTCATGCGCTCCTCCTTTCACTCATCAGGCCCATCAGGATTTTGTCGGGCGTAATGGGCAGTTCGCGCACGCGCACGCCGCAGGCATTGAAGACGGCGTTTGCCACCGCGCCGACCGCCGGAATGATTGCGGCTTCCGCGATGCCGATGACGACTTCGCGCGTGTCCTCGTCGTCGATGATGGGAATCATCTCAGGCATTTCAAGTGAGCCAGGCAGCTTGTAATCCATGAACGTCGGATTGAGTTGCATGCCGAGATCCGCGTCAATCGTTCGCCCTTCGTGAGCCGATTAAGCGGCAGCCCACCGTCCTGCACCTGGACCATTTTGATAGGCCGCACTTTGCCCGTTTCCACGTCAACCTCGACTTCTGCGAAGCAGACACCATGAACACCCCGACTCTGAAGTTCCGAGCGCCATACACCGTGAGCCGTCACACCGGCCGCGGGCAGAGCGGCGCAAGCCTGCTTCCAAGCGACTGTTTTTCCGCGTCCGCCGCTAACATTGCCGCCGACAAATGTGATCTCTTCCGGCTTTGCATTGTCGAGCAACGGCGCGACTTTTTCAGCGACTGCAAGACGAGCTTTCACCGCCGCGTCTTTAACCGAAGGAGACAACGATGCCGCCGTGGTCGATCCTCCCGAAGAGTTGGCCGAGCCCAGCTTTGAATTGCCAATCTGTTCGACCACATCTTTAATACCGAGCCCCAACTCTTCGGCGACGATCGCGCGTGTGAACGTTCGCGTGCCCGTGCCCAAGTCCTGCGTTCCGACAGCAACCACGACCGAGCCATCGCGCGAGACCGTGACATCGACTTTGCATTGATCGTTGCCACCGCCTCCCCAGGTGCCCGCAGCGCAACCCAGGCCTCGTTTATTTGGTACAGGATTGCCGCCGGCCACGGGATTTCGTCGTGCCCATCCAATTTCGCGCGCACCGCGATCGAACTGATGCTTGTAAAAATCGTCACGCACATTCTTCTTGCGAAACTCGACCGGGTCCATGCCAATCTTGTAAGCGAGTTCGTCGAGCAACGACTCCATAGCGAAAGAAGCCTGCGGATGGCCCGGGGCGCGCATGGCGATCGACGAGTCTTCGTTGGTTTGCAGCGCATAAACCTCGCGATAAGAATCACCGACACGATAAACTGCGTAGGGTTGAGGGGCCTGCGATCCCCCACCAACGCCGCCAAGTCGATACTGGGTCGCGCGCAGGGCAACGAAGGTCCCATCTTTCTTCACGCCCGCTTTGAATTTCTGCCAGGAGCCCGAACGATTGCCGGCCATCACGAATTCGTCGTAGCGCGTCAACATAAGCTTGACTGGAGTCTTTGTTTCCTTCGCAAGTCTGCACGCGAGCATTCCTTCGATTCCGATTCCGAATTTCGAGCCAAAGCCACCGCCCATATGCTGCACCGTCGCGGTTACGGCGCTCTG
>WNFO01002502.1_pt1 | contig 15179 bp, 14 predicted proteins | sample 5400251 | NCBI WGS metagenome assembly WNFO01 (sample SAMN13153354, study PRJNA577476) | soil metagenome | isolation source: 100 cm saprolite under Madrone tree | place: USA:California | collected 2016-06-14 | reverse complement strand
TCATCGCCGCCGGGGCGGTCGCGACTCTGGCCGGCCCCCAGGGCCGCCGCGACCTGCCGGTCGAGGACGTTATGCTCGGGCCCCGCAAGCTCGCCCTCAAGAAGGGGGAGATCGTCGTCTCCTTCCTCCTGCCGCCGCGTCCGCCGAGAGCGGCCGATGCGTACCTGCGCTTCATCCCGCGAACGGAAATGGACATCGCCGTGGTGGGGGCGGGAGTAAGCTTGACGCTCGACGGCGCCGGCACGATCTCGGCCGCGCGCGTCTCGCTGGGCGCGGTGGCGGCGCGGGTGCTGCTGGTTTCCGAGGCGGCGCAGGCCATCATCGGAAGCCGGCTCGACGCGGCCGCGCAGCAGCGGCTCGAGGCGGCGGCGCGGGCGGCGTGCCGCCCGATCGACGACAAGCGGGGTACGATCGAGTTTCGCACCGACGTGGCCGCCGTGCTGGCGCGCCGGACGGCCCTGATCGCGCTGGATCGAGCGAGGACGAGCTGATGGCCAAACATCATATCGAAGCAGTCGTGAACGGCGACGCGGTCGAGTTCCTGTGCGAGACCGAAGACACACTCCTCGACGTGCTGCGCGACACCCTGACCCTCACCGGCAGCAAGGAAGGCTGCGCCTCCGGCGACTGCGGCGCCTGCAGCGTCACGCTCGACGGCCGCCTGGTCTGCTCGTGCCTCGTGCTCGGCTGCGAGGTCGGCGGGCGACGCATCGAGACCATCGAGGGCATGGCCAAGGGCGAGACGCTTCATCCGCTGCAGCAGCGGTTCCTGGAACACGCGGCGCTTCAATGCGGCATCTGCACGCCGGGCTTCCTGGTCGCCAGCAAGGCGCTCCTCGAGCGCACGCCTGACCCGTCGGAGCACGAGATCCGATTCTGGCTGGCCGGGAACCTCTGCCGGTGCACGGGCTACGACAAGATCGTGAGCGCGGTGAAAGACGCGGCCGCGACGCTGAGAAAGGGATAACCATGGCCGAGACGCTGACGAACGGGCACACGCAGAACTACGTCGGGACCCGAACGATCCGCCCGGACGGCGTCGACAAGGTGACCGGGCGCGCCCGCTTCGGTGCCGACTTCAACTTGCCCGGGCAGCTCATCGGTCGCGTGCTGCGGAGCCCGCATCCCCACGCGCGCATCATCTCGATCGACACGTCGAAGGCCGAGGCGCTGCCCGGCGTGAAGGCCGTGATCACCCGCGACGATTTCGCCGACCAGCCCTCGGAGTTCATTCCGGCCGGCGAGATGCTGATGAACTACAAGGACGTCGTCCGGAACGTCATGGCGCGCGAGAAGGCGCTCTATGAAGGCCACGCGGTCGCCGCGGTCGCCGCCACGAGCGTCGCGATCGCCCGGCGTGCGCTGAAGCTGATCGACGTGAAGTACGAAGTCCTGCCCCACGTCATCGACGTCGTCGAGGCCATGAAGCCGGGCGCCCCGCTCCTGCACGACGATCTCTTCACCGCCGGGGTCGAGCCCAAGCCCGAGAAGCCCTCGAACGTGGCCAAGCGGATCGAGATCGTGCTGGGCGACATCGAGGCCGGATTCAAGAAGGCCGATGTCATCGTCGAGCGCGAGTTCAAGACCGCGCCGGTGCACCAGGGCTACATCGAGCCGCACGCGGCGCTGGCGAGCGTGTCCGAGGACGGATCGACCGAGCTCTGGTGCTGCACGCAGGGCCACTTCATCGTGCGCGCCCACTGCGCGCGGCTCCTGGGCCTGGACATCAGCAAGATCCGCGTCACCGCCTCGGAGATCGGCGGCGGCTTCGGCGGCAAGACCGTCGTCTATCTCGAGCCGCTCGCCATCGCGCTCTCGCGCAAGGCCAAGCGTCCGGTGAAGATGGTCATGTCGCGCGAGGAAGTCTTCAAGGCCTCGGGCCCGACCTCGGGCGCCACGGTCAAGGTCAAGATGGGCGCGACGAAGGACGGAAAGTTCGTCGCGGGGTTCGCCGAGCTCAAGTATCAGGCGGGCGCCTTCCAGGGCTCACCGGTTCAGCCGGGCGTCATGTGCGCGTACGCGCCCTACGACATGGAGAACGTCAAGGTCATCGGCTACGACGTCGTCTCGAACCGTCCGAAGGTGGCGGCCTACCGGGCGCCCGGCGCGCCCATCTCGGAGTTCGCCGTCGAGAGCGTCGTCGACGAGATCGCCAAGAAGCTCGGTCTCGACCCGATCGAGCTGCGCATGATGAACGCGGCGCGCGAGGGCACCAAGGCCGCGTACGGTCCGAAGTTCGGCCCGATCGGTCTCGAGGAGACGCTCAACTCCATCAAGAAGACCGAGCACTGGAACACGCCGCTCCGGAAGTGGCAGGGCCGTGGCGTCGCCTCCGGCTTCTGGTTCAACATCGGTGGCGAGACCTGCGCGTCACTCACGATCAACGAGGACGGCACCGTGTCCTTGATGGCGGGCACCCCCGACATCGGCGGGCTCCGCGCGTCGCTCTCGATGGTGGCGGCCGATGAGCTGGGGATCCCCTACGACAAGGTGCGGCCGATCATCGGCGACACCGGCTCGCTGGGTTTCACGTTCCTGACCGGCGGCAGCCGCTCCGCGTTCTCGGGCTCCATGGCGATCGTCGAGGCCGCCAAGCAGATCAAGACCGAGGTCTGCGCGCGCGCGGCCAAGCTCTGGGAGCTCAAGCCCGAGCAGGTCGAGTTCGCGGGCGGCTCCGTGAAGGCGCTCGGCGCCGGGTCCGAGAAGTTCAAGCCGATGTCGATCGCGGACTTCGCGAAGATCGCCGGCAAAACCGGCGGCCCGATCGGCGGCTATGGACGCATCAACGCCCAGGGCGCGGGCCCGAGCCTCGGCACGCACCTGGTCGACCTCGAAGTCGATCCGGAGACCGGACGCGTGACGATTCTGCGCTACACGGTGGCGCAGGACGCGGGGCGCGCCATCCATCCGAGCTACGTCGAGGGGCAGTTCCAGGGCGGCGCAGTGCAGGGCATCGGCTGGGCGCTGAACGAGGAGTACATCTACGGCGATGACGGCAAGCTGCAGAACGCGGGCTTCCTCGACTACCGGATGCCCGTGGCCTCCGACGTGCCGATGATCGACGCGATCCTGGTCGAGGTGGCGAACCCGAAGCATCCGTACGGCGTGCGCGGTGTCGGCGAGACGCCGATCGTGCCGCCGCTCGGGGCGATCGCGAACGCGATGGAAGCGGCGACCGGCATCCGCTTCACCGAGCTTCCGATGTCGCCGCCGAAGGTTCTGAAGGCGCTCAAGGACAAGGGCGCGAACGGCAAGAACTGAAGCATAGGGAATGGCGAAGGTTGTCCTGATCGGCAACCTCGCGCAGCTCACGGGGGGCGTCGCCGAGTTCAATCTCTCGGCGACGTCCGTGAAGCAGCTCTACCAGCAGCTCGCCGAGCTGTATCCCGAGATCGGCCCCCACCTTCAAGATGGCGTGGCCGTGGCGATCGACGGCCAGATCTACCAGGACAGCTTGCTCGAGCCCATCGGCCCCGACAGCGAAGTGTTCATCCTCCCGCAGATCGCGGGAGGCTGCCGGATCAGCCGCTAGCCTTCCTGCCAGGCGCTCGCGCGATCGAGCGTGGCGCGCGCGTCCGCATCGAGCTGAAGCTCGATCCCGCCGAGTAGCTCCTTCAGCTGCGCCACCGAGGTGGCGCTGGCGATCGGCGCGGTGATGCCCGGGCGATGGGCCAGCCAGGACAGCGCGACCTGCGCGGGTGTCGCGCCGGCGGCGGCCGCGACCTTCTCGACCGCCTCGAGCACCGTGAAGCCGCGGTCCGTCATATACGTCTTCTGGACGTTGCCGGCGCGCGCGGTCTTCGGAAGATCGTGGTCGCGATGGTACTTGCCGGACAGGAAGCCGCTGCCGAGCGACGAGTAGGGGATGACGCCGATCGATTGCTCGAGGCAGAGCGGCTCGAGCTCGCGCTCGTACTCGTCGCGGAACACGAGATTGTATTTCGGCTGGATCGACTCGTAGCGCACGTAGGCGCGCCGGTCGCTCTCCCACAGGGCGCGCGTCAGTCGCCATGCGTGGTAGTTCGAGGCGCCGATGTAGCGCACCTTGCCCTGGCGCGTCAGGTCGTCGAAGGCACGCAAGGTCTCATCGAGCGGAGTGTCGCGGTCGTCCCAGTGCGCCTGATAGAGATCGATGAAATCAGTCTGCAGGCGCCGCAGCGAATCCTCGACGCCCTCGACGATGTGCTGGCGCGAGAGCCCCGTGTCGTTCGGGCCGGGTCCCATCGGTCCCATCACCTTCGTGGCGATGATGACCGCGCGACGGTTGCCGCGCGCCTTCATCCATTTGCCGAGGACGCTCTCGGATTCGCCGCCCGCGTGCCCGGGCACCCAGCGCGAATACACGTCCGCGGTGTCGATGAAGTTTCCGCCGGCCTCGACGTAGGCGTCGAGCACCGCCTCCGAGGCCTTCTGATCCGTGGTCCAGCCGAAGGTGTTGCCGCCGAGACACAACGCGGACACCCGCAACCCGGTCCGACCTAACCTCCGCGTCAACATGTAAGGTCTCTCCCCTCGTGGCGGACCCGGATGATCCGGCCGTCCGGTGCCAAAACGAGTATAGTTGGTGACGTCAATGAAGACGGGATCGGTGTTCTACGGCTGGTGGGTCGTCGCCGGGTTCTCCTTCATGACGTTCATCTCCACCGGCATCCGCCACGCGGTAGGCCCGTTCCTCAAGCCGATCGTCGCCGACCTCGGTCTCGACCGCGCCAGCTTCTCGCTCGTGATCGCGGTGAGTCTCTTCCTCTACGGCGTGTTCGGCCCGCTCGTCGGGCTGGCCCTCGATCGGTTCGGCGCGCGGCTCACCGCGTCCGTCGGGACGCTCCTGCTCGTCGGATCGCTCGTGCTGACGGCGCAGGTCCGCAGCTTCTGGGAGTTCGCGCTCGTCTACGGCGTGATCCTGCCGCTCGGCCTCGCGGTGACCGGGCCGGTGATGGCCTCCGGCGTGGTCGCGCGCTGGTTCAGCAAGCGACGCGGCACCGCGCTCTCGCTGCTCGGCAGCGCGTCGATGACCGGGATGAGCCTGCTGGTGCCGCTCGTGACGTGGCTGATTCTCACCCGCGGCTGGCGGATCACCTACGTGCTCATCGCCGCGCTAGTCTTGGTTGCCATCCTGCCAGTGGCGCTCTGGGTGATTCGCGAGTCGCCGGAGCAGATGGGGCTGACGCCGGATGGCGCGCCGCTCGATGCACAGACCGCCCGCGCTGAGTCGCGCCAGCGAGTGACCGCCACGACGGCCATGCAGACGCTCGCGTTCTGGCAGCTCGCCGGCTCGTTCTTCACTTGTGGCTTCTCGATGAGCTTGCTCTCCGCGCACGGCATCCCGATGCTGACCGACCACGGGTACACGCCGATGTTCGCGTCATGGGTCTTCGGCGTGCTCGGCGGCTCGGCGATCGGCTGCACCGTCATGCTGGGCACGCTCTCCGATCGGTTCGGCCGCCGTCCCGTCCTGGCGGCGATCTACGCGGGCCGGGTGCTGATCTTCTCCGGCTTCTTCTTGATCCGCGACAACCCGGCCGCGATCCTGATCGTGGCCGTCCTGGGCGGGATCACGATGGCGGGGACGGGCTCGATGACGTCCGCGCTCACCGCCGACATCTGGGGGCGCTTCTCGGTGAGCCCGGTGCTCGGCGTGATCTTCCTCGTGCACCAGACCGGCGCCGCCATCGGCTCGTCGCTGGCCGGCGCGCTCTTCGAAGCGACCGGCGGTTACGGCGCCGCGTTCGCGGTCGCGTGCGTGTTCCTGGCGACCGCCTCGGTCGTCGCGCTCAGGGTCGACACGGGCAAGCGTCGGGTCTGGCGCGCCGCTCCCGCTCCCGCCCTCGACTGAACATGGGGGCCCCGAAATGGCCCCCAAGCCCCCCACGCTCGGAGGCGCCCCGGCGAAGCCGTGGCGCCCCTCGATTTCGCTGAGGCGCTAGCGCTTCTCGGCCGGAGTCGAGGTCGCGGGGCCCATGCCCCAGACCTGGATGATCGTTTCCTCGGTCTTCGCGCCGTCGTAGTGGACCTTCCCGCCGTAGTGAATGACGTAGCTGCCCGCGGGCGCGGGCACGGTGCTCTCGGGATCGAACGTCTCGCCGGTGCCCATCCACCACGTGCCCGAGAGAACCGCGAAGAACCGGTCGTTGGGATGGAAGTGAGGCCGGCTCATGTTCCCGGGAAACCACTTCACGCGCACGACGTAGGGTCCGGGCTTGCTCGGATCCCCGAAGAGCACGGCGGATTCGTTCGTGCCGGCCGCGTTCTTGACCCACTTGATGTCTGCCGGCGTCTTGAAGTCGACCGCGGTGCGGTCGATGTCGCCGGCGCCGTAGCCGGACGGCACACCCAGGATCACGGCGAGGACGGTCGCGGCGAGAGCGATCGTGCGAGCGCGAGTCATGCGATCTCCTTACGGGTTGAAGGTCAGCCGCTATGTCGAAGCCGTGGCCCGAGCGGTTTCATCACCCGGACAGCCGGCGTCCCGACGAATCGATGCGCGGTCGCCGCCGGCACGACCGCCAGCCCGCGTCGCGCCACGCTGCGATCGAGCCCGACGGATGTCATCCACGCCACCGTCACGCCGCCCGGCAGCGCCGCGCCGCCGTGGGCTTCGACCACCAGCAGGCGCGAGTCCGTCGAGACCTCCGGCGTGTGCGCGATCCCGTCGAACACGTTGCGATGCCAGTTGTTCATCTTGGTCTGCCACTCGCCGGTATTGGTCGGCCCCGCCTGGGCGCGATAGCCCGCGCTGGTGAAGACGTCGGGCGAGTCGACCTCGTGCAGCGCGACGAACGGCGATTCGGCTTTGTGGAGCGCCTCGAAACGCTGGCTGGCGTGAATCCCGGGCATCGACAGGAGCTTGTGCTGGTGGGCGACGTACCAGGCTTCCCACTCCGCGCGGCGCGCGGTGTCGAGCAGCGCCATCTCGACCATGTAGATCACGGCGCGATGGCCCCGAGCCTAGGTGCGCTCGAGCAGCTCGATCCGCACGTTGTCGGGCGCCTCGATGAAGGCGATCTTGACGCCGGGACGGATGGTGCGCGGCTCCAGCTTGAAGCTGGCGCCCCGGCGTTTGAGCTCGGCCACGGCCTCGTCCATGTTGTCGACGCGCAGCCCGAAATGATCCAGCCCGATGTAGGGCTCGGTCGGGGCCGATGCGATCGTGGCCTCCGGCGCGACCGGAGCGATGAAGATCGTCAGCCCGTCCAGATCGAGATCGGTGCGCGGCTTGCCGTCGGACTGGATCGACTCGAGGATCTTGGCGCCGAACACGCGATGGTAGTATTCGGCGGTCTTCTTGACGTCCCGACTCCGCAGGTGCATGTGGTCGTAACGGTAGGCCATGGTGCTTTCTCCTTAGTTTGAAGGCGCGCTTAGAAGGCGCTGCCCGATGAGGGCCTCGCACGCTCGGCGGTAGGCCTTCTCGACGTCGGCGCGGTCCGATTTGACGAGCGCCGCCGTCGCCTCCGCCTCCCACAAGGCCTCGACCTGCTGTGAGAGCGGTTCGCGCAGCCGCGCGTCCTCGATCTGCTCGGCCAGGTGCGTGAAGGTCTGCAGGAGGCGGATCGTGACGGCAGGATTGCCCATCGCGGCCTGGCGGATCTGATCGAAGGCGGCTTTGACGAGACGGGCGAACCGGAGCGGCGGCCAGACGAGCCGGGTGGTCCCCGACGCGCCGAGGCAGACAGCCGCGTACTCTCCGTGCGACGCGAATCCCCGCAGCGCGTCTCCCAGCCAGTCGATGCAGGTGAGACCCGTGAAGGTGTCGTTGATCGCAGGGCTCAGGGCCCGCAGCGCGATCTCCACCAGTTGGGCCATGCCGAACTCGAAGTCCTGCTCGAGCGTCCGGTGCGTGCCGATCCAGACGTCGTGCAGGAGGGCCGGGGTGAGGTCTGCGGTCCGAGCCTCCGGAAGGACCTGGGCGAGCGCGGCACCCTCCATGACGAACTGCCCCGGCCGATAGAGCAGGCTCACGACCGCGCCCGACTGGTCGGCCACGGACAGCAGGTGCACGACGTCGATGGCCTGCACGAAACCCGTCCGCGGAGCCCGCACCACGCCACCTTCGGCGGCGCACCGCGCGACGAGGGACTCACGCTCGGCTTCCGCCGCTGGCGTCCTGCGGAGCACGGGGTGCTCGTGCGCTCCCGTCATCCAGCCAGCGATAGACGCGTCGAGCTCCCCGACGATGCGCGCGACCACGTTCTGCGTCTGGATGGACATCGCGATGCGATGGCTGAACAGGATCAGGCAGGCGAAGCTCATCATCACGAGAATGACGCTGCAGATCAGCGTCAGCTGCGGGACGAACTGGCGATTCGCGTCCTGTCGCGTCACCACGAAGGTCAGCAGCGTGTGGACGAAACTCGCGAGGAAGAGACCGATCGTCACCTGGGTCACGCCGTCGCGCACGAAGCGATAGAGAATGCGCGGGCCGAACTGGGTCGTGGCCATGGACAGCACGAGGAGCGCGACCGAGAAGATCAGCGCCAGGACGGTGCTGACGGCGCCCAGCATCGCGCCCAGGATGGCCCGCGCGTCGTCCGCGCCGCCGACGGAGAGCCAGCTCGGCAGACCCAAAGTTCCTCGGGCCGCAGCCCGGTCCACGAAGACCGTCGCCAGGAAGAGCACCTCCGTGACGATGCACAGGGCGAGGGGCACGCGCCAGAGATCGGCTCTCAGCTGCAGGAGGTCGTAGGGGTCGCGGCTCCGCATGGTCTGGGCGGCATAGTAAACATCTGGCGCGCTCGGTTGTCCAGCCCCTCGGGGGCGACCGGAGCGATGAAGATCGTCAGCCCGTCCAGATCGGGATCGGTGCGCCGCTTACCGTCGGACGGCGCGCACCAATACGGTCGAGCGTCACCCCAGGTGAGCGACCCGAGGCGCCACGTCCTTCATCAGGAGACGCAGGCTTTCGTGGTCCCACCCGGCATCGTCCGAGTCCGTGGTGATCGAGAGGAGCGCGCCGAAGCCGCCGCTCTCCTCGTAGAGCTCGTGGATCTTGTCCGCGCATTCCGCGGGATCGCCGACGATCCACAGGTTGTCCATCAAGTAATCGACCGTCACCGCCTCGTCGGGCATCGACGGCTCGAGCTTGGTGGATGCCATCTGCGCCGTGCCGATGCGATTGGCGTACTGGTGCTGCACGTAGTTTCGTCCGAGGACCGCCCGCGCCCGCTCGCGGGCCATCGCGGACGTGGGCGCGACGAGCACGTCGCGCGCGATGCGCCATTGACTCCGACTCGCCTCCCGGCCGGCGCCCGCCGCTCCGGCCTCGACCAGACGCCAGTGGTTGCCGAGATACGTGCGAGACAGGAGCGAGCTCGACATCGGGATCCATCCGCGCTCGCCCGCCATGCGCATCGAGCTCGAGTCGGGCGTGCTGGCCGCCACCGCGATCGGCGGATGCGGCTCCTGGTAGGGCTTCATGTAGTACCCGCGGCCCTTCACCGGATCGAGCACGGGCGTGTCGATGTCGAAGAACTTGCCGCGATACGTGAACCGTCCGTCGGACGCCCAGAGCTTGAGCACGACGTCGAGCACCTCGGCTGAGCGGGCGCGCACGGTGGAGGGATCCAGACCGAAGAGCGACAGGTCGGTCGGGATGCCGCCCCCACCGATGCCCCACTGGAACCGGCCGCGAGCCATGTGATCGAGCATGGCCAGCCGATGCGCGAGATAGACGGGATTGTGGAGCGCGAGCAACGTCACGCCCGTGCCGAGCCGCACGGTCTTCGTCAACGCCAGCGCCTGGGCGAGGAGCAGATCGGGGGCCGGCGCGTTTTCCCAGCGCTCGGTGAGGTGCTCGCCCACCCAGGCTTCGCGAAAGCCGAGCTGATCGGCCAGCACGATCTGCGCGACGTCGCGCTGGTAGCAGTCGGCGAACGCGCGGTGGGGCGGATGGAGCGGCATCATGAACAGGCCGAACTGCATGCGGGCTCCTTAGTTTCCCCTCAGCGTGCCGAGCGGTTCGGTCGAAGCGTTCACGGAAGGTCGAGGATCTCGACCCAGTTCGGGTTCTTGCCCATCGGATACTCTTTCAGCTTCGTGAGCTTGCCGCTGGTCTGATCGATCGAGTAGCTCGACAGGCCGTGGGAGAGCTGACCGACGGCCAGGAGGTAGCGGCCGGACGGATCGATCCCGAAGCCGCGCGGCTGCTTCTCGGTCGGCACGCTGCCGATCGGCGTCAAGGTGCCCTTCGCCGCGTCGACCTGGAAGCCGGCCAGGGTGCTCGTCGTGCGCTCCGAGCCGTAGAGGAATTTGCCGTTCGGTGTGATGTGCAGATCGGCCGCGGAGGGCTTGCCCTGGAAGTCGGGCGGCAGCGCGCTGACGACTTGCTTCTGCGTGAGATCACCGGTGGACGCGTTGTAGTCGAAGACGTAGACCATGCCGTCGAGCTCACCGATGACGTACACGAGCTTGCCGCCGGGATGATAGACGAAGTGCCGCGGGCCGGCCTTGGGCCGCGCCTCGGCCGCCGGCGAGGCGGTGGGCGTCAGCTTACCGGTCGTCGCGTCGAACGCGAACTGGTTGATCCGATCGTTGCCCAGAGTCGGAACCAGCACGAAGCGATTCGATGCGTCGGCAAAGATCGAGTGCGCGTTGGGATAGTTCTCCAGCACCTGCTGCGGTGGCAGCACCTTTCCGGGGGACCCGATCGGATTCACCGTCACCCGGTGACCCGGATACGACGCGCCCAGGAGGTAGCGGCCCGTCCGGTCGACCGCGATGTAGGCGAGGCTGTCGGCCAGCGGCCCGCTCGCGATGAACTTCAGCTTGCCGGTCGTAGGATCGATGGCGAAGCCGGCGGCGATCTTCGGCTCGCCCCGCGTCCCGACGTAGAGGATGCGCCGATCCGGGCTCACCGACATCGGCGTCGAGATGCCCGGCTTCTCGATGCCCGGAATCGGCGTCTTGTCGACGACATTGAGATCGCCATTCTGCTGGTTGAGCTGGAGGACATAGACCTCGTTGCTCTCGGCGTTGCCGACGTAGACGAAGGTGGCGGCGCCCGCTGGCGAGGTCATCAGCGACCCCGCACCCACCGCGATGAGCGCGGCCATCCCGATCCAGAGCTCGAAACGAAGTGCTCCACGCATGGTGTCCTCCTCGAAAACATGTCAGACCGCTTCATGGCCTGCGCGCCGTGTCGCTCGGGTGCAACGCCGGAGTCCAGCGCAGGCCAAGCTTCGCGACGTCGCCGAGCACGTCGTCTCCTGCCGGCACCACGCCGCGCTCCATCCACGCGACGAGGTCATCGAACGCCTGCTCGCGCACGGCGCCGTCGGCGCTGCAGTGCCCGGGCGACCGTACCGCCCGCTGCACCAGCAGGTGCCCGGCGCCGGCGGCCTGCACGCGACGGCGATAGTCCTGCTCGAGGCGGAAGGGAACGCGGAAGTCTGCGGTCTCGTGGATCGTCACCACCGGCACGCGGATCTTCCCGGTGAGCTCCGCGAAGGCCGGATTGGTCTCACGCGACCGGGCCCCGGGCGCCGGCGTGATCCGACGAATCTCGCGATTGAGCGTCGCGGCATCGAGCCCGAGGCCCGGATCGATGTCGTAGACGATGTGCCGCGTATCGGCGTGGCGCACGAATTCCTGGGTGCGCTGCGGCCCCGGATCGCGCGGGTTGAGGTTCATCATGTAGCGTTGTTTCATGCCTTCCACACGCAGCGGAAGGTCGCCGCCGGCGAGGTGCTTCACGACGCTGTCGAAGCGCCGGCCGCGTTCCGTGTAGTCACCCGGCTGGCCCATGAGGCCGAGCCACGTGCCGGTCACGAGGGTGTCGAACGCCGGCCGCGGCGTCTCCAGAAGCCGCACTCCCGAGAAGTATTCGGCGGCCGCGGTGTAGGCGTAGAGCCAGTCGGCGAGGCCGATGCCGTCCACGTTGCCGCACTCGATGAACGCGCCCTGGTAGGTCTCGGGATGAAGCTCGAGCGACGCGGTCGCGACGTGGCCGCCCATCGCCGAGCCGTGCATGATCGTCCAGCGCGGCCGGCCGATCTCCTTGATGACGCGGTCGCGCAGCGCGAGCGTGTCGGCGACGAACCAATCGGGCCGGTAGCCCCGGCTACGGTAGCCGGACGCGGCCCACGCGTAACCTCGCGACGTGAGGTGGGCGGCGAGCAGAGAGCTGCGCACGCCGCCGCGGCCCGGGCCCACGCCCTCGTACCCGTGTGCGAACATGACGAGCCCACCGTTCCACTGTGCGGGGACGCTGAGGACGTAGTGGGCGCCTTCATGCTCACCTTCGCGCAGGGCGGGCGCGTCGGCCGCCTGCGCGGCCCACGCGACCGACGCGAGCGTCAGCACCGCGAGCATGCCCGCGGCGATCCGCGCCGGCGACGCGGTCACGCCGGCAGCCAGGCCGCGGTGCGGATCTCGCCGAACTCGCGGGCGATCTTGCGCCAGGACTCGCCGGCGTCCTCGCTCACGTACACCTCGCCGAACAAGCTGAACGCAACGATGCGCGCGGCGTCGGCGGGGTGTGTGGCCAACCCCCACATGGTCGCGTTGGGCCGCGCGGGCAGCGGCAGGCTTCGCCAGGTCTGCCCACCGTCGCTCGAGCGGAGAACGCCGCCCGTCTCTCCGGTCGTGGTTTCGCCGCACCCGGCGAAGAGCACGCGCGGATCGTCGGGCTTCACGGCGACGCCGCGCGCGTAGGGGAGCGGCCAGCGGGTCTTCACGCCGATCGGCGTCCACGTCTCGCCGCGATCGTCGCTCCAGAACAGCTCACCGTTCGTGGCCACGTAGGCGCGCGGCGGGCTCGTGCGAGCGAGGGCGATGTCGTGGACGTCGAGGTCGTGGAGGCCGTTGACGACCTTCGTCCACGTGTCGCCACCGTCGCGACTTCGGAAGACGCCGTCGATCTCCACGCCGGCCCAGACGATCCGGCTATCGTCTGGATCGACGAGCACACGCGTGACGAACGCCGTGCCGATGGAGCACTCGGTCGCGGCCGGAACGTCGAGACGCGTCCAGGTCGCGCCGCCGTCGCGCGAGCGATAGACCGCGGCCGGCCGGGTGCCCGCGAAGAGCGTTTGCGCATCGGTCGGATCCACGGCGAGCGTCCAGACCGTCGGCAGGTCTCCGGCGGCGCCGACCCGCGCCCAGGACGCACCGCCGTCGCGGCTCCGGAACACGCCGGTATCTCCGGCGGCCACGAGCCCGCGAGGCTCGCCCGGGAGGACGGCGAGCGCCTGGATCCGACTGTTCAGCGGGAAGGGCTTCCGGTGGCGAAGCCACGACTTTCCCGCGTCCGGACTGTGCCACACGCCCCACCCGGCCGTACCGAGAACGATGTTGTAGTCCATAGTGAAAACACCACTACACGAAGGCACCGTCGTGGGCAATGGTCTTGACCTCGGCGGCGCCCCCGGCGATGCTACCGGTCGCGACGCCAGCACCGAAGATTTACCTCACAGGAAGGAGCGATCGTATGTCCCGACTGACCTATGCCATCGCAGCCGGAGTCCTGGCGGCGGCGTGCCTTGGCGTGGTGGCCTACGCTCAGCAGCCGGCCCCGCCGCCGTTCGCGACCACCAAGGTCGACGGCACCGACAACGTCTACGTCTTCCGGTACGGGAACCATCAATCGATGTTCGTGGTCACCTCGGCGGGCGTGATCGCGACCGACCCGATCGGCTACGGCCGCCCGCAAGCCGTGGTGACCTACGTCGACGAGATCAAGAAAGTCTCGAGCCAGCCGATCAAGTATCTGATCTACAGCCATCAACACTTCGATCACATCGCGGGTGGCAAGCCCTTCAAGGACGCGGGCGCGACGATCGTCGCTCACAAGCGGGCCAAGGAGCGGCTCGCTATGCTCAAGGATCCGCACACGGTCCTGCCGGACGAGACGGTGGACGCCAGCCGGACGATCACCCTGGGCGACACGACGCTTGAGCTGAGCTACATCGGCCTCAACCATTCGGACAGCACGCTCGTCATGCGGCTACCGAAGCAGAAGGTGCTGTTCGCGGTGGACTTCCTCCCGGTCGGGTCAGTGCCTGGGCGCGGCATGCTCGACTTCTATCCGCTCGAGGCGGAAGACTCGATCAAGAAGGTGCTGGCGATGGACTGGGACAAGCTGATTCCCGGCCATCCCGGTCCCGGCGGGCGGCTCGGCACCAAGCAAGACGTCCAGGATCAGCTCACGTTCTTGCAGGACGCTTCGGCGGCGGTGAAGGCCGAGGCCCAGGCCGGCAAGTGCTGGGATGGCGTCGAGAAGGAGCTGAAGCTGCCGAAGTACCAGAGCTGGCCCGGATACGAGCAGAATCTGCCGTTCGTGTTGCGGCGCTACTGCGGCCTCTGGGGCCGAGGCTTCTGATCCGCTCGACCAGCGGACCGTGAAGCTCGCGGCGGGCCGACCAGGCCTGCCGCGAGCGACCGACACCTCACGACGCGGCGGCCTTGCAGTAGCGCGCGACCTCCTCGTGCGTGGCGAACCAGACCCCCGGCACGCCCTTCATGTAGCGAATCAGCTCGTCGAGAATCGCGATCCGCGAGCGGTGCCCGATGATGTGCGGATGCATCGTGAGCAGGAAGAGCCCGCCCTCGGCCAGCGCCCCCTCGAACTCCGCGCGAAAGATCTCCAGCACCGCGGAGGGCGAGGTGTACGGCCGGATGGCGGTGGCGCGGTTCATGTTCAAGTAGGGCGCGTCGTCCTTGATCCACTCGACCGGGAGCTCCACGATCCCGGTGCGCTCACCGGCATCGATGAGCTCGTAGGGCTCGTCGTCGGCCATCAGCGACGAGTCGTAGAGAAGGCCGAGCTCGCGGATCAGCGGCAAGGTCGTCGCGCTGAAGTCCCAGGACGGCACGCGCACCCCGACCGGCGGCCGGCCGGTCGCCTTGGTCAGGGTGTCGAAGGCCCGCCGCATGAGGTCTCGCTCCGACGACTCGGTGAGCTCGCTCGTGCCCTCATGGATCCAGCCGTGCATGCCCACCTCGTGGCCTTCGGCGACGACGCGGCGCTGCTCGTCAGGGTGCAGCCTGGCGATGACGCCGGGCACGAAGAACGAAGCGCGGAGGTCGTGGCGGCGCAGCAAGTCCAGGATACGCGGGACGCCGACGCGCGCGCCGTATTCGCCCTGGGCCAGTCGGCCGGGGGAGGTCGAGCTCTCGCGCAGAGTGCTCGTCTCGTGGTCGGAATCGAACGACAGCGCCACGCACGCGCGCGCCCCGTTCTTCCA
>WNFO01002499.1_pt1 | contig 15181 bp, 14 predicted proteins | sample 5400251 | NCBI WGS metagenome assembly WNFO01 (sample SAMN13153354, study PRJNA577476) | soil metagenome | isolation source: 100 cm saprolite under Madrone tree | place: USA:California | collected 2016-06-14 | reverse complement strand
TGAACACCGGCAACAACCTGCTGTTTCTGATTCTCGCCTGCCTGATCGCGACTATTCTGATGTCCGGAATTCTTTCCTCGATCACGTTGTCCGGTGTAGCCATGCGCTTGCAATTGCCGGAGCACATCTTCGCCGGCCAGCAAGTGCGCGCCTCCATTGAACTGGAAAATGAAAAGCTGACGCTGCCGTCGTTTTCCCTTCGCGTCGAGAGTGTCAAGGCGAAAAATTCGCCCTCGACTCCCTTGCTGGAAACACCCGTGTATTTTCCGTACCTGCCGAAGCGCGGCCGCGCGCAGCGGAGCGTTCCCATGTCGTTTCCCACGCGCGGTGTTTATCGTCAAGACGCGTTTCGGATTGTCACGCGCTTCCCTTTCGGCTTCTTGCAAAAGGCGCATCGCGTAAATCTGCGGACGGAAGCGCTGGTCTACCCGTCGGTCGAGCCCAGCAGGGAATTTTTCGAGATTTTGCCCGCTTTGCAGGGCGCCATGGAAAGCCTCGCCAAAGGACGCGGCCAGGATCTTTACGCTTTGCGCGATTACCTTCCCACGGATTCCGCCCGCCACGTTCACTGGAAAGCGTCGGCGCGCCTGGGCTCGCTGATGGTTCGCGAATTCACGCGCGAAGAAGACGCTCGCGTGCTGCTGGTGCTCGACCCGCATACGTCCGAGGCGTCAAGCCCCGGCGCAGGCTCGCCGCAAAAGACCGCGGAACGCTTCGACCGCGCGGTCACGTTGTGCGCCAGCATTGCGTGGCATTTCTTCGAGCGCAACGCGCTGCTGCAGTTTCGCAGCGCGGGCGTGGACACACAGCTTGCTCCGGCGGAGGAAACGATTTACGCCATCCTGCATCATCTGGCGCTGGTGCAACCTTTGCCTCCGGATGCGCAGCACGTTCTGCTGACAAATCTCGCGGCCTCGCCAGAACTCTTCAAAATCATCGTCACCAGCCAGCCTCGCGGGTCTATCCCAGCAAATCTTTGGCACACATCGTACGTCGTCTTCCTGGAGGATTTGCTGGGCTGATCCGCAGGCCTGAGCTACAACCGGATTCGTGCGAGAATGCTGCGCGTATGCTGCAAGGCCGCGAACTCGCCAATTTCCGCAAACGACTGCTTGCCTGGTTTCGGCAATCTCAGCGTGATTTGCCGTGGCGCCGCACCACGGATCCTTACCGCATCTGGCTGTCCGAAATCATGCTGCAACAAACGCGCGTGGCCGCGGTGATTCCCTACTACCAGCGCTTTCTCGAAAGATTTCCGGATATTCGCTCGCTCGCGGCCGCGCCTCAGGAAGAAGTATTGCGTCTGTGGTCGGGGCTTGGTTACTACAGCCGCGCGCGTAATTTGCAGCTTGCCGCGCAAGAAATCGTCGCGAGGCACGGCGGCGTTTTTCCGCGCACCGAGAAAGACGCGCTCAACCTTCCCGGTATCGGCGGCTACACCTCCGCGGCCATCTTGAGCATCGCCTTTGGCGCGAAACACGCGGTGCTCGATGGCAACGTGGTTCGCGTGCTGGCGCGCATTTTCGCGGTGCAGGGCGATCTCCGCGACGCCGCACGCCGGCAACGCCTGCAGAAATCCGCTGACGTCTTGCTGGACACGAAATCGCCCGGCGATTGGAACCAGGCGATGATGGAGCTCGGCGCTACCCTCTGCACGCCACGCGCGCCGCAATGCCTGCTCTGTCCCGTCGCGAGGTTCTGTCAGGCGCGCAAGCTCGGCTTGGCCGAGTCGCTGCCGGCGACTCACAAGAAACGCACTACGGTGGAGGTTACCCTAGCGTCCGCGGTGTTCCTGGACGCTCAGGGCCGCACGCTGCTGCTTCCTCCGCCCGAGCCGGCACCTCACAAAGCACGGCATGACGATATTTCCGTACTGGTATCCAAGATGTGGCACTTCCCAAACATCGCCGCCCGGGCGGACGCGGCGACGGAATTAGAGGAATGGCTGGCAAAGATTCTGCCGGCGGCTGACGCGCGAAAGATCAGCGTGCAATCGTTGCCGGCCGCGCGTCACGCGGTGACCTATCACTCCATCACACTGCGGCCGTTTCGCATACCGCTCGCGCGGCTTCCACAGATTCCCGGAGCAAAGATATTCGCGCTCACGGAAGTCGCTTCTTTGTCCTCACTGGCAATCTCCAATCTCACCCGCAAAGTGGCTCGTGCCGCCCTCGCGAATCCGGCGGCGCTTTCCGCCCGCGCTTGAAGCGTTATCTTTTGCGCAGGGGTCTCCCGCGTGCGGCGCGGCGGGTGCTACCATGAAATTTCACGCTCATGGCCGCCTCCGCCACATTCACCACAAAATTGCCGGCGCTCCCTGCCGAGCGTTTTTTTCGCGGCGCTCTTTTCTTCCTGATCGTGACCGCAGTCGGCACGCTGATCAGCACCGGCAAGCTCGACCCAGTCACCTGCGTGATCGTGCCGCTGGCCCTGCTGTACAAAGGAATCCGCCTGTGGATGGGGAAAGCGCCGGAATTCTCGCCTGGCACTTCTACCTGGCTGGTGATCTGCTATCTGGGTGTGTTCCCGCTGGACACTTTTATTTTTTCGCGCGCCTTTGTCAGCAATTCCACGAATCCCTCGCTGCTCGCCGCATTGCTGGCCGCGGTGCATTTCCTATTGTTTGTGCTGCTGGTGCGGCTGTACAGCGCCACCACCGACCGCGACGCGTTGTTCCTGGCCATGCTGGCGTTCACGGCGATGCTGGCGTCTTCCATTCTTACGGTCGATACTTCGTTCCTGATTTTGTTTTTCGTTTTTTTGCTTTTTGGCGTTGCGACATTTATCGGGCTGGAGTTGCGGCGCGGCGCGAATGGAACGCTCACGCCTCCTGGTGGCCGGCAACCGGCACAAGAGCGCCGCCTGGCGCACGCCCTTAGCCTGGCGGCCCTCAGCGTGGCGCTGGGGTCCATCCTGCTCGGCGGCGTGTTGTTCTTTGTTTTTCCGCGATTCACGGCGGGGTACTTGAGTCGCGCCAGCATGCAGCCGTCGCTCATGACGGGGTTCAGCGAGGACGTGGAGCTCGGGCAGATCGGAGAGATCAAGAGAAACGCGGAAGTGGTCATGCGCGTAAAGACCGGGGAGCCGTTGAATTACCCAATGCTGCGTTGGCGCGGCGTTGCGCTAACGGCGTTTGACGGGAAACGATGGAGCAAACCGGAGCGCATGAGGGAAACGCTGCCGACTAATCCGGACGGCTGGATCTACCTCCCGGGCCGAGAACATATCGCAGGCGCACCGGCGTTGAGGTTCAGCTACACGGTTTTCCTGCGGCCGATCGCCAGCAGCGCGATTTTCACCGCGGGCGATCCGATTTCCTTGCAGGCAAATTTTTCGGGAGAAAGCTCAGATTCTTCGCTGATGTGGCGAAAAAGCTACGTTTTCAAGGATTTCACGGATTCGCTGACCAACCCGTTCACCAACTACTCAGCCCTCCGCTATTACGGGGTGTCGCAGCGACCGGTGTTGAACGCGACCAAATTGCGAGCCGCGCCGTCCGAGTATTCCCAAGAGATTAGCGAGGATTACTTGGCGCTTCCCCCCGCACTGGATGCGCGTATCCCGGAAATGGCAAGGCAAATCACCTCTCGCGCGAACAACCCTTTCGACAAGGCGACGTATGTGGAGCGGTTTCTGCGCGGCGGCTTTGCGTACACCCTCAACCTCACCGGGAAGCCGGGCGAAGACCCGCTGGCGAATTTTCTGTTCGTGACGCGCGCGGGGCATTGCGAATATTTCGCGTCGGCAATGGCGATACTGTTGCGCTCGGTGGGAATTCCGACGCGCGAGGTCAACGGATTTCTTCCCGGCGAATACAACGACCTGGCGGGCGATTACATCGTGCGCGCCAGCGACGCGCACAGTTGGGTGGAGGTCTACTTTCCCGGCAATGGGTGGGTGACGTTTGATCCTACACCGGCGGCTCCGGACGAGTCCGGATTACTGTCGCACCTGGCAAAGTATATCGACTGGATGGAGCTTTCCTGGAGCGAATGGGTCATCAATTACGACTTCTCGCACCAAGTGCGGATGGCGCAAAATTTGCAGCGCGGCTCGCACTCCTGGCTCGATGCCGCACGGGCTTGGTTCGAGAGCGCGCAGATCCATAACCGGCAGAGGCTGAAATCGCTGCAAATCCGCCACGGCACTTTGGGTCTGCTGCTGCCGCTGTTTTTGGTGCTGATACTGCTCGCGCTGCGCTACGATTTGCCGGGCAAAATCCTGCGGCGGCTGCGCTTGTACTGGCATTTGCACGCGCGGGAATCCCCAAAAGCGAATCCGCGGCTGGCCTCGCGGCTCTATGCGGAATTGCTGCGATTGCTGGAGCGGCGGGGCTTCGCGCGGCGCGTCTCGGAGACTCCGCTGGAGTTTGCCGCGACCGTACGAGTGTCCGTACTCGCACCGGCCGTCGAAGAGTTCACGCGAATCTACGCCAGCGCCCGCTTTGGCGGCACCCCCTGCGATACGCTGCGGCTGCGCCATCTGCTGGAGCAGGTGCGCGGGGCACCGCGGCGCTCCGGAGCCCTCCGAACATTGCGATAGAATGCAGCAACCTGGAGGTGCTTCATGAAACGGTTGCTGCTGGCTTTGGCGTGCCTCACATTTTGTTCCGCCGCGTCTGCGCAAAACCCGAACGATTGGTTGGCCGGACTTGCGCAATCCAAGGAATACACACAAAAGCGCGCGTCCAGCTACGATCGCAGCGGCGGCAATGACGACATGCGCAAGATTGCGCCGCGCGACACGCTGGTGTTGATGGATGAAGCCGGACCGGGAGAGATTACGCACATCTGGACAACGATGTGGGCGGAGGGCCCGGCGCTGAAGGCATTGGTTCTTCGCATGTATTGGGACGGCGAAGCGACACCGAGTGTGGAAAGCCCGTTGGGAGATTTCTTCGGGCTCGGCTTGGGCGACTACATGGTGTATCAGTCGACGCCGCTGGCGGTCGCGCCGGAGCGCGCGCTGAACTGTTTTTTTCCGATGCCCTTTCAAAAGCACGCGAAGATCACGGTGACGAACGAAGGTTCGCGAGACGTTCCCGCGTTCTATTTCAATATCGATTATCGCGCGTACGCAAAGGCGCTTCCCGCTGCCTTGCTGCACTTCCACGCGCAATACCGGCAAGGGTCACCCAATCATGGCTGGACGAATCAGTGGCAGTCCAACGGCGACAAGATCGTGGAAGACAAGAAGAATGTAAACGGCGAGGACAACTACGTTTGGATGGAAGCGAAAGGACGCGGACACTTTGTTGGCGTGACCATGTCGGTGTTGCAGAACCAGGACGGATGGTGGGGCGAAGGCGACGATATGTTTTTCATCGATGACGACAAAGCTCCGGCGATCACCGGAACCGGCTCGGAAGATTATTTTCTCGGCGCTTTTGATTTTGGTGACCGCGCATTCTCGTTTGCGCAATTTGGCGCGCCGCTAAAGGGAGAGGAGCGCACCGGAAGCCGGTCCTCGGTGTATCGGTTCCATTTGGACTCGCCCATTCCGTTCGCGAAGTCGCTGCGCGCGACGATCGAGCACGGGCACGCGAATGTGCGTTCGGACAATTATTTTTCGGTGGCGTATTGGTATCAGAGCGAGCCGCACGCCGCTTTCCCGATGTTGCCGTCGCTTCAGGAACGGCTGCCGAGGCTGTTCGCGGTCGGCGGTCCGGGGAATGCCGGCAAGTAAAGCCAAGGAAGTGAATGAGATGGAGATTCGCCGCACCGTCGAGAGTGATATTCAAACAGCATTTCGCGGCGTCACGCTTGGGCAAGGCATGAGTCTCAGGCAGGCTCAGTTGGCCGATCGCTCTCAAGACGCTGTTCGCAACCCGCATTCCGCCTCAGTCGCACCCAGAGAAGTTGTCGACGACTAGTCCCTGGTAACCCTGGACGAATTGGAACGAGATTGCATCGCGCACCTCGATGCGGCTGGGTTTCGCTATTACATCCCAGCATTGATGCTCAGCGTGCTCAACCGTTACGAGTCTGCCTCAATGCGAGTTATTGGCACCCTCAGTAGTCTCTATCCCAAAAAAGATGATGGCTGGGAATATCATATGCATCGCTATTCCCTGCTCAACCAGGCACAGAAGACGGCTATCGCAAGATTTCTTGCGGCCCTCCCTAAGCTAATCGAGCTTGATTTGGCAGATCAGAAGATCGTATCCCGGGCATTACGAAATTATTGGGCTCAATACCTGATCTAAATCCGACGGAGTGACCTTGCAGCCGTAGGGCCACATAGTGGCGTGCTACAATTGAGAATTGCGCTTGGCCGCAAATTCACTGCCTATGACTAAGGTCGGATTCGTCAGCCTGGGATGCCCGAAAAACCTCGTGGATAGCGAGGTGATGATGGGCATTCTTGCGCGCGAAGGGTATGAGCTGACGCCGCGCGCGGACGAAGCGGAAGTGCTGGTGGTGAACACGTGCAGCTTCATTGAGCCGGCGCAAAAAGAATCGGTGGACGCCATTCTGGAAATGGCCGAGCACAAGAAATTCGGCGCGGCCAAAAGGCTGATTGTGGCGGGATGCCTGGTGGAACGGTTTCGGGAACAAATCCTCGAGCAGGTTCCCGAAGTCGATGCCGTGGTGGGCACCGGCGAGGTCGAGCGCATTCTCGAAGCGGTGCAAGGCGATTTGCGCGTTCTGCCTGCTGAGCCGCCGGCGTTTCTGTATCACGACCTGACGCCGCGCATTATCACCACGCCGCGGCACGCTGCGTACATTAAGATTGCCGAAGGGTGCGATCATCCCTGCACGTTCTGCATCATTCCGCAGCTTCGCGGAAAATTCCGCAGCCGGCGCTTTGAATCCGTGGTGCGCGAAGCGGAAAACCTGGCCGCCGGGGGCGCTCGCGAAATTACGCTGATCGGGCAAGACACCACCTCCTACGGCGAGGATCTAGGCTTGCGCGACGGATTAGCGCAACTGCTGGCGAAGCTGGCGCAGGTCGAGGATTTGTTGTGGGTGCGGTTTCTGTATGCGTATCCGAATCGCATGACGCAGAAATTGCTGGACACCCTTGGCGCTCATCCGCGGCTTGCCAAATACATGGACATGCCGCTGCAGCACGCCAGCCGCAACGTGCTGGCGCGCATGAAGCGCGGCTCGCATGGCGACGCCTTTCTGAAATTGCTGGAGCGCATTCGCGCCAGCATTCCCGGCGTTTCCTTGCGCACTTCGTTCATTGTGGGATTTCCCGGGGAAACGGAAGCGAATTTCGTCGAGCTGTGCGATTTTGTGCGCGCCGCGAACCTCGATTGGATGGGCGTCTTTGAGTATTCCGACGTGGACAATGCGGGAAGCTACACGCTGGACGAAAAGGTTGACGCGGAAACGATCACCGAGCGCCGCAACCGCTTGATGGCCATCCAGAAGAAAATTTCGCGCGAGAAGTTGCGCGCCTTGAAAGGCCGGACGGAGCTTGCGCTGGTCGAGGGTCCATCGAAGGACAATCCGCTGGTGTGGGAGGCGCGGCTGGAAGGTATGGCCCCGGACATCGACGGCAAGATTTACCTCACGGACATCGAGATAGGCGGCGAGGCCGCTGTGGCTGGCGACGTTGTGCGCGTGGAGATCAGCAGGACCGACGCGTATGATTTGATTGGCCGCGTGGTCGAAATTCTTCCCCGGGCCGTGTCTCGCGAGCCGCGCGCGATTCAGTCCATGCCACCGGCCGAAACGCTGACGCGCATTGCCACCGGCGCGCCGCTGCGAGTCCTGAGCTAAGTTATACTTTTCTGGCGAGCTCTGCGGAGTTGTGGGCGTAATGCTTTTCACCGCAGAGCACACAGAGGACACAGAGAAGAATAATCGCGATGCAGCACCGTTGCCCGATTTGCAAGACGCCGACCAATTCTCAGGTACACCCCGACTTCCCTTTTTGCAGTGAACGCTGCCGTGACCGCGACCTGGGCAACTGGGCCACGGAAAAATATGTCGTATCCGAGCCCATTTTCAGCGAAGATGACGACGAGCCAGACGACGCACACAAGCCGAATGACGCCGAACACTGACGCCCCACCCAACCCCGCGCCACCGAAAGAGAAGCCGCGCCTGGCGTACGCTATCGCCACGGTGCTGGGCACCGGCTACCTGCGGCCCTCGCCGGGCACGTACGGTTCCCTCGTGGGAGTTGCCACCGCGGTCGTCTGCGCAATTTTCTTCCTGCATCCGGCCTCGGTGAGCAGTTGGTTTTCGCGCCATCCTTTGTCGGAGGCCATGTTCGCGGACCGGCATTTCCTGGTTCCGGGAAGCGACATCCACGATACGGCGCTGGTTGTGCCGATAGTTTGCGCTTTGCTGCTGCTGGTGATTCTCGGCGGCATCGGCGTGTGGAGCACCGCTCGCGTGGTGCAACACTCGGGAATCGAAGATCCCCAATACATCGTGATCGACGAAGTCGCCGGGCAGCACCTGACGCTGCTGCTGCCGCTGATTCCTATCGCGCTGCCGCATCTGACAGCGCATTTCGATTTTTCCGGCTACGCCATTTTTTTCGCGCTGAGCCTGGTGAATTGGAAATACCTTTTGCTGGGCTTTATACTTTTCCGGGTGTTCGACATCTGGAAACCGTTTCCGCTGCGCCGCCTGGAAAAGCTTCCGCACGGCTGGGGCGTCATGGCCGATGACTGGATGGCGGGCGTCTACGCTGCAATTCTTTTGCGCCTCGCGTTACACTTTAACCTGGTATGAAATTTGGTTTCGGGTCCTCGGAAAAAAACGGCTTCCCCCGCATTGACCGCATCGCGCCCTCGGCCGCCATTCCCGGGGGCGAGATCGTCATTCACGGCAGCGGTTTTGCGTCGCGCAGCGGCGCGCGGCCGGTGGTGCACTTTGGGGAGGCCGAAGCGAGCCTGGTCCTGGCCACGGATAACCGACTGATTGCGCGCGTGCCAGACAACGCCAACGGCGGCACGGTGCGCGTGGCCACGGCGCAAAGCGAAAGCCAGCCGCATCCGATTTCCATCGCCGTGCAGATCGCCGACAATCTTCATCCGGTTGGCAATCCCGCGGTGGACGCGAACGGAAATATTTATGTGACGTTCAGCGGGCCGCGGGGCCAGCGCGTGCCGGTTTCGCTGTATAAAATCACGTCGAATTACAGCGTCAAGCCATTCGTCACGTCGCTGATCAATCCTTCGGGCCTGGCGGTGGACCGCGGCGGCAACCTGTTCGTATCGTGCCGGCACGACGGCACCATCCACCGCGTCACAGCGGAGGGCCGCGCCGAGCAGTGGATTGAAGGCATGGGCGTCGCCACGGGCATCGCTTTTGATCATGCGGAAAACCTTTACGTCGGCGACCGCAGCGGCACCATTTTCAAGATCAGCCCCAGCCGCGAAATTTTTGTGTTCGCCACGCTGGAGCCGTCGCTCGCTGCGTATCATCTGGCGTTTCATCCGAGCGGCGATCTGTACGTCACCGGGCCGACGACCTCGAGCTACGATCGCGTGTATCGCGTCACGCAAGGCGGCGACGTGCATGTTTACTATCGCGGACTCGGGCGCCCGCAAGGGCTGGCCTTCGATCGCGACTCCAATCTGTATGTCGCGGCGTCACACGGAGGGCATCGCGGCATTGTGCGCTTGACGCCGCAAGGACAAGCGGAGACGGTGCTGAGCGGCTCCGGGCTTGTGGGGCTCGCGCTGCAGCCTTCCGGCCGCGCCATCATTACCACGGTGAATGCGCTGTTCACGCTGGATTGGGACGTGCGCGGTCTGCCCCTGATTGGATAGGCTTTCGAACCGGACACTATGTATGTTCGACGAGGAAGAAATCAGGAAAGCTCAAGAAGAGGAGCAGCGAACTCCAGGTCGAAGAAGCAAAACAGAAAAGATTGACAAGAAACTGCTTGCTGAAGTGCGCAGAGCCTTTCGCTTCGGCACGGAACGTGAGTTTATGCAGGCTTTACGGAAGATCCGTATTTCCGACGAGTCGCCGAAGTTCGCGGAGCTCGTGAAGTTTTTCCGCGAGACCCGCGGGCCATCTCGGCGGTAAGCCGGCTAAATTCAGCTCGCTTCCGCTTAGCCACTTCGGGAGTCAGGGAATCGAAATGCTCTTGCAAAATCAGCGTTGCGCGCTCCGCAGCCAAATCAAATTTGGATTTTCCCTTGCCCATGACTGAACTCCTTCTGCTCTTTTATCTTAACCGTGAAAAGCACATAAGACAATTGCGCTTTCGCCGCTTAAGCACTCCCCGGCGGCTGCGCGTTAGTGGGCGGACGGGCGAAGACTGAGAGATGAAGGCCGAAATCATTGCGGTTGGTTCGGAACTGCTTACGCCGGACCGCTTGGACACCAACTCGCTCTTCCTGACCGAGGAGCTCAACGCCATTGGCATCGAGGTCGTTCGCAAAACGGTGGTTGGCGATAACCGCGACCTGCTTGCCGAGGCGTTTCGCGATGCGCTGAACCGCGTGCCGCTGATCATCGCTAGCGGCGGCCTGGGCCCCACCGAAGATGACCTCACGCGGGAAACGGTTGCGGATCTTCTGGGCCGCAAGCTGCGCCGCAACAACGAAATTTTGCGTTATATCGAGGGGCGTTTTCGCAGCCTCGGGCGCGAAATGCCGGAAGTGAATGCGCGGCAGGCCATGGTCCCGGAAGGCGCCGAAATCTTGGAGAATCCGCGGGGGACGGCGCCGGGCCTGTGGCTCGAAGACGCCGGCCGCGCCGTGGTGCTACTCCCCGGGCCGCCACGCGAGTTGAAACCGCTGTTTCGCGAGCAGGTTCTGCCGCGGCTGGAGCGCCGCGTATCCGGCGTGCGCATGCATAGCCGGGAACTGCGCGTCACCGGCCTCGGCGAATCGCATGTCGAGCAGCGCATCCTGCCAATCTACAAGCGCTTTCCGGAGGTGCAAACCACGATTCTGGCGGCGCCCGGCGAAACACAAGTCCATCTGCGCCTGTGGACCGACGACGCCGCGCGCGCGAAGAAAACGCTCGACGAAATCGTGCAAGGCTTCGAGATCGCGCTCACCGACCGCATCTTCAGCCAGGATGGCCGCTCGCTTGAAGAAGTGGTAGCGGAGCAGCTCCTGCTGAACAGCGCCACCATCGCGGCAGCGGAGAGCTGCACCGGAGGATTGCTGGCGCAGCGGCTCACCAGCATTGCCGGCAGCTCGTCTTATTTTCTCGGCGGCGTGGTGTGCTACAGCAACGAGCTGAAAACCGCATGGGCGGATGTGCCCGCCGAAATTATTGCTGCTAAGGGCGCGGTAAGCCCGGAAGTGGCCGCGGCGCTCGCGGAAGGCATTCGCCGCCGGGTAGGCAGCACGCTGGGCGTAGGCATCACCGGAATCGCCGGACCTGGCGGCGGCTCGGATGAAAAACCTGTGGGTACGGTGCACGTAGCCATTTCGCATGCAGGAGCAATCAAGGAACGCGGCGTGCGCTTTCCGGGCGACCGCGAATCCATCCGCTGGCAAGCGTCGCAGCTCGCGCTGGACCTTGTCCGCGTGCATTTTCTTTACAACGCGCAGAATGCCGCAAAAACTACCGCGAAGAGGGGCTGAGCCTTGCGCCTCTTCGTTGCGCTGGAGATTCCCTCCGCGGTGCGAGAAAATTTCGCGGCCTTGATCAACGAACTGCACAGCGCCGATGCAGGTTCAGCAAAGAGTAAAGCGCGCTGGGTGCGCCCGGAGAATCTGCACGTGACACTCAAATTCATCGGCAACGTAGATGACGGGAAACTGGATGCGATTCGCGGCGCACTTGGCGAAGTTCGCGCGGGGAACGGCGTAAGTCTACAGTTCCGCGGGCTAGGATTTTTCCCCGGCGAGAAGCGCCCGCGCGTGTTCTGGGCGGGCATGGAAGCATCGCCGAATCTGGCCGCGCTTGCGGGCGAAATCGACGCGCGGCTCGAAAAACTGGGGATTCCGCACGAAACACGGGGATTCGCGCCGCACCTCACGCTCGCCCGGTTTGATCCGCCGGGCGTCTCCGAAAAACTTCGCGGCGCGGTCCACGAAAGCGCCACGCGGGAGTTTGGCACTCTTAGCACGGGGGAATTTCACCTGTTTGAAAGCAGGACGCTGCCCGCGGGCGCCGAATACACGCGCCTGGCGTCGTTCCGTTTCGCGGAAGCGGAGGCTTAGCGGCGCATGGCAGAAATTTCCCTTACGCTCATCAGCATCCCTGTCGCCGCTTATCTTCTCGGCTCGACCCCTTTCGGCTTGTTGTTTGCGCGGCTTTTCGGCAGCGGGGATGTGCGCCAATCCGGCAGCGGCAACATCGGCGCTACTAACGTCGCGCGCGTGGCGGGGCCGCTCCCGGGAATTCTCACGCTCATTTTCGATATCGCAAAGGGCGCGGCCGCCGTTTGGCTTGCCGCCCGCTTCAGCAACGAGAGCGCCACGTGGATGATGATCGCTGCGCTGGCCGCGCTGGTGGGCCATTGCTTCCCGGTATGGCTGCGCTTTCGCGGAGGCAAAGGTGTGGCCACGGCCGCCGGAGCGTTCTTGATGCTCAGCCCGCTGGCGTTTCTGGCCTCGATCGTTCTTTTTGCCCTGGTGGTAATTTTTTGGCGCTACGTTTCGCTGGGATCGATCGCCGCCGCGGCGGCTATGCCGCTGCTCATTTATTTTCTTTGGGCGCCGCATCACGCGCCGCCGCCGGCGGTGACCTTGGGCGCGCTGGCCGCTGCGACGCTAATCGTTTACAAGCACGACGCCAACATCCAACGCCTGGTGCAGGGCGAAGAGCCGAAGTTTTCGTTCGGCAAAAAACGGGGCGCGGAGTGAGCCGCATCGCCATTCTCGGGGGCGGAAGCTGGGGCACCGCACTGGGCATCGTGCTTTCCCGCGCGCACCGCAAGCACGAGATTTCGCTTTGGGTACACGACCCCGCACTTGCAGAAACCATTGCGCGCGATCGCGAGAATCGAACGTATCTGCCCGGACATCCGCTTGCGCGCGACGTTCGGGTGACCGCGCATGTTCGCGAGGCGGTTGCCGGCGCTCAGATGCTGATCGGCGCGATACCAACGGCCCACGCTCGCGCCGTATATTCGGCCGCGGCGGCGCACGTTTCACCCGAAGGGATTTTTGTCAGCGCCTCCAAGGGACTTGAGCCGGACACGCACAAGCGCATGAGCGAAGTGATTGGAGAAGTCCTGGCGCTGAGATTCGCTCCACGCCTCGCGGTTTTGTCCGGTCCATCGTTCGCAGCAGAGGCCGCGAAGGGCGAACCGACAGCAGTGGTCCTTGCGTCTCATGACGAGGCTCTCGCCTCCGAGTTGCAGCGAGAATTCGCCGCGCCGAATTTCCGCCTGTACACCAATGAGGACGTGCTGGGCGTCGAACTGGCCGGCGCGATGAAAAATGTGATCGCCATCGCCGCGGGAGTGTGCCAGGGCCTGGGCCTCGGCTCGAATCCCCTGGCGGCGCTGATCACCCGCGGCCTGGCCGAAATGTCGCGCCTGGCCGCGGCCCTGGGCGCGCAGCCCGAAACGCTGATGGGCCTGGCCGGTCTGGGCGATCTAGTGCTCACGTGCACCGGGGCGCTAAGCCGCAATCGCCAGGTCGGCATCGAGCTTGGCAAAGGGCGCTCGCTCGGCGAAATCCTGGCTGGCATGCGCATGATCGCCGAGGGCGTAGGCACCACGGCCGCATTGCTTGCCCTGGCCCGCGAAGCGAAGGTCGAGCTGCCCATCACCGAACAGGTCGACGCCATCCTGCACCACGGCAAATCGCAGCGCGAAGCCATTCGCGACATCATGGATCGCGCGCAAAAAAGAGAGTAAACGAGCAGCCGGCAGCGCAGCCGACTCCGGCGTCTGACCCCGAACCTCTAACTTCTGTCCTCTAGTACCAAGGTTCCAGTTGCAAGTCCGCGTCGCCGCCCCGCGCAATTCCCCGGCAGGTTGCGGGAATCTCCTAAAATGGGCGTAAGGCGATGTCTGCCAAACAGCCCATGCCCGTCAACTTCAAGGCCGCCTGGGAGCGCATGCGCGCCGGGCGCGTGCGTATTCTATGGCTGGTTCTAGGCGCGCTGCTGCTGGTCAGCGCGCTGCCGATTGGGTTGTACCACCGCCAGGTACTGCAGCTAAGCCAGGACAAGCTGGTGGACACCGAGCGCGTCCAGCAAGCCGACCTGACGCGTTCCCTGACCCAGGAAATCCAGCTCTTTGAAGCCAACCTGACACAGCAGCTCACCAGCGAACGGCAAATCCTCGCGCTGATGGGAGTGATCGACAACGTGGAAGACCCGGTCGCGGAGCCCAAGGTCACCCGGCTGCTGGAAAACTTTGCGGACACCAATCGCAATACGTTTCTGTACCTCACCGCCGTGGGCAAATCGCGCAAAGGCACGGTGGCTTCGCAGGGAAATTACCGCGCCGACCAGGATCCTTTCGTGGCCAAGGCGCTGCAGCGGGCGTTCGTGTGGTGCATGCAGCAGTCGGGGGAATTCCGCAGCGATCCGCTGGCGCTGGCGCCCGACGACCGTCCGGCGTTCGTAGTGGCCATACCACTCAAAGATATCAACGACAATTTCACGGGCATGCTGGCGGCGGTGGTTTCGCTGGACCCGGTGCTGCGCCGCTTGCAAGACGCCAGCATCCGCGAGCGCACGGTCTTTGTGGTCGATCATTCGGGGCACATCGTGGCGCACCCGGACACGAAAAACTACGTTCCGGGCACGGATCTGAGCGCGAATTCGGATCTGGTGAAGCAGATTCGCGCTTTGCCGCAGGAACTGCGCAATACCGAAACAGTTCGCTTCACGCAGCAAGTCAAGAATCGCTCGGTGGAAATGGTGGGCACGTTCAGCACGCTGCCGGAGTTGAATTGGGCGGTGGTCGCACAGCGCAGCCTGAACCAGGCGCGCGCGGACGCCGGTGTCGATGAATTAAATCGCCAGGCGCTGGCCTTCGTCAGCGTCGTGGTGCTGGCCGCGGTGCTGGTCGGCTACTTTTTCGCGGTGGGCATCAGCGGGCCGATTCGCGGCCTGGCTGCGTCCACGCGCGCCATCAGCCGCGGTGAATTCCACCAACGCTCGCCGGTGCGCGGCGCTTCGGAAATCAGCGAGTTGGCCGAAAACTTCAACAAGATGGCCGGCGACATCGAAGAGTACATCGAGCGGCTGAAGGAATCGGCGGAAGAGAACCGCGAGCTGTTCGTGGGCTCCATCCGCATGCTCGCCGCGGCCATCGACGAAAAGGATCCGTACACGCGGGG
>WNFO01006704.1_pt1 | contig 15183 bp, 11 predicted proteins | sample 5400251 | NCBI WGS metagenome assembly WNFO01 (sample SAMN13153354, study PRJNA577476) | soil metagenome | isolation source: 100 cm saprolite under Madrone tree | place: USA:California | collected 2016-06-14 | reverse complement strand
TGGCTGCTCTGGTGGCGTGATATAGTACTGGCAGTGCACAAGAGTCTTGATTTGATCGTGAACGTAGATATGCGCGATCTGATAGCAAAACAGGCGGCGAAGCTTAGTCCAGTTGAAGCTGAGCGCATGGTGCATGCAATCCTACGCACGATGGAGGCACTGGAGCAGAATGTCAATGCCCGTGTTGCTCTCGAAGTGCTGATGTTGGATTTGCCGACAATCTAGGAGGAGACCTCAATGCGAACCGACTACCAATGCTTGCTCGTTGAGCAGGATGGGGGCGTACTCACTGTTACCATGAATCGACCCGAAAAGCTCAACGCTTTCGACGACACCATGCTGCAAGAACTGACAGAGGTTATTGAAGCAGCAGCACAAGATGAGGCCGTCCGCTGCCTTGTCATCACCGGTGCTGGTCGAGCGTTTGGTTCGGGGCAGGACTTGACGACCTTTGCGGCGCGATCCGCTACGGCTGGGCCGTTCAAGGTGAGCCAGCACCTGGTGAGCTACCATCGTCTCGTATTTGCCATTCGCAATGCACCTAAGCCCGTCGTCGCAGCGGTTCACGGAGTCGCAGCAGGGATATCTTGTAATATTGCGCTGGCGTGTGATATGCGTATCGCGGCTGACAACGCGCGTTTTATCGAAGCTTTTGCGAGAATTGGACTTGTCCCCGATGGTGGTGGTGGCTTCTTCCTGCCACGCCTGGTGGGTATGGGCAAGGCCATAGAGATGTCGATGTTGGCCGATGAGGTAAGCGGACCGGAGGCCGAGCGTATCGGTCTCGTGAATAAGTGTGTGCCACTGGCAGAGTTTGAGTCTACTACAAAAGCATTTGCTCAACGGCTAGCAAAGGGTCCGACACGTTCGTATGCCCTGATCAAGGAGCTGATCTATACGTCTGTGCAGGTTGATCTGCAGACATCGCTGCGGCTTGAAGGGGAACTGCAAGATAAGGCGTTCGAGACGGCGGATCATCGCGAGGGTGTTACGGCTTTCTTGCAAAAGCGACCTGCACAGTATACCGGGCACTAGCAACGGTGCGTCGGGCCCCGCTTGCGGGGGGTCCTGCCATAAATCGGGGACCTACCTTCTCTAGGTCCCCGATTTATGGCAGGACCCTTCGCAGAAGGGCGTGGGAGCTTGCATAAGGTGCGCATTGATACGCTCATGTACAGTAACGTGCAGACACAGGGGGCGCAGCGACGAGCGTGGCTACGCCAACACGCTCCGCAGCACTTGGAGTGGTGTGCTGTGCTCATATCGCATGCGCTCCAACAGCGCCAGGAGGGTGCCTCGCGGAGTGTGCTGGTGTTGGGAGCAGGAGCCTGCACAGAAGTTCCCTTGGGCGAGCTTGCTCGTGCCTCCGATGAGGTGATGCTCGCCGATCTTGATCGTACGGCCATCCAGCGGGGTTGGGATGAACTGGCGTCGCCCGTACTGCGCAAACGGGTGCGTTTGTTGCAGTGCGACATGAGTGATGGGATCAGCCTCAATCTGAGCCGTTTGATCGAGCGACAGAAGTGGGCAGCACTTGTGGCGCAGGGCGCTGAGGCCGTTTTTGATGCCGCTGCTCGCTGCCTGGAGGAGTGTACTGTTCCAGACCCGCCGCAGATACAGGGTCTGGGAACGGGTGAGTTTGGCGTCGTTGTGAGTTCGCTGGTCCTCTCGCAACTCTTCAGTTACCCGTTGCTTGATATACTTGACCACGTGCAGCGCATTGCTCCTCATTATCTCAGTGAGCAGGAGCGTCACCGACGTTACCAGGAGGCTGCGCAGGCGTTTCGTGTGCGTGTTATTTCGGCTCATTTGCATCTGTTGCGAACGGTGGTTGATATTGGGGGTATCGTGGTGTTGCTGAGTGATGTGCGCGGTTTTGTATTCGATGTCCACGGGACCGATCATGGTACTGAACATCGCCGCGTGATTCCACTTGTGCCACGGGCGCTGCCTGAGCTTGTGCGAGCGAACTTTGAGGTGATGGGGGAGGCTCGTTGGGAGTGGTTGACAGATTTGCCGGAGAAGGGAAGATTGGGGAGGGGGTATGAGGTGGTGGGATTTTCCTTAAAACCTTGACCCCCTCTTTGAGTGCTGTTGTCACTCTCTGTACACGTTGCGGGCGGTGGCCCGGAGGATAGTTTTGATCTGGAAGGGCTCCAGTCCTGGGTGCTTGCCCAGAATCTTGGCCACCAGGCCGGTGATGTGTGGGGCCGAGAAGCTATTGCCCGTCATCGTCCGTTGCTGACCACCAGTCCATGCCACCGTCAGATTGACCCCTGGGGCGCCGAACTCCACCGGTGGCACAGGGTTGTAATAAAACTCGTAAGGGTCCTGCCCCGAGTGGCAGGCCACCGACACGACCGAGGCATACAGGGAGGGAAAGCTCGTCACCGGCATATTGTTGGCTGCTGTCACCAGCAGGATGTTCTTGAAATACGCTGCGTCGGCTAGCTCATAAAAGGTGCCACTGTACTCCTTCTTGGTGCTGCCCAGCGACAGGTTGATGACCTGCATGTCCTGCTCGATCGCCCAGCGCAGCCCTGCCGCGAAAGTGGTGCCTTTGCCAGTCAGCCTCGCGCCCAGGACCTGAATGCTGTAGAGCTCACAGTCGGGGGACAGCTGGCGAATAATGCCGGCGCAGGCGGTGCCGTGACCAAAGGCATCGTGGTGCGGCTCCTCGCTACTGCGTATGCGCCCGTCCCCATCCTCGGAGAAGGAGATGTAGCCTTTCACGTGCCCTGCGATGGCCGGGTGGTCGTTGTCGATGCCCGAATCGATGACGCCGACTTTCACCCCTGCGCCGGTGCTCTCCCCCCACGCCCACTCGGGCGTAATGTTTTCTAGTCCTTTCAGGGTGGGCAGTTGCTGGATCTGTAAGCGAATAAAATGCCAACTCCAGGCTGGAGGGACATCATACAACGGTCGCGTGATCATGCCACAACACCTCTCGCTGGTGAATCTACTCGTGGGAATGCAGGTCATAGGGATGCAGGTAGGTCACGATGGCCTGGGCTATTTCGATGCACATGCGACGGCTCGCGTCGCTGTGGTGAGCCATCATCCCCAGCAGCCTGGCCAGCTTCAATATGTCATGGTACTGGGCGCTGGCCTCGGTGTCGGCCACGAAGGCCGCCATCTTGGTCGCCACGTCACCCTGTTGGTCCTGATCGGTGAGCAGCGCGCGGAAGAGCGCTGACAGACTCGACATGCTGCGGGAGTGCTCGATGGTCACCGCTGCCTGCTGGGCGAACATGCCCAGGGTGGCGATGTCACCTGGGGAAAACGGCTCGCCGTTCTCCGCGTCCAGCACTTGCAGCACGCCGATGACGCTGTCGCGCGTATACAGCGGCATTGCCAGCATCGTGTGAGGGAGGTAGCCCACGGTGCGGGCAATCTCCCCGGACCACTGTGGATCTTGCTGAACGTCGGCAATGGCGAGCGCCTGGCCGGAGACAGCGACCCAACCGGCAATCCCCTGACCCAGCGGAAAGCGATGTCCACGCAGCGGTGCTGCCCGTTCCCCCAGTGCCACTTCGAACACCAACTCCCCAGCATTCTCATCCACCAGGTACAGGGAGCCAGCCCGGGCTTGCAGTACGTGCATGGCTGTCCGCACGATCTGCTCCAGAATCTCGTCGTGCTCGTCTGAAGCGCCCAGGATGCTGGCTGCCCCCAATTGGGCCAGGTGTTCCCGTAGCTCGGCGGCGGCGGTATTATCTTCGACCTGCGCGCGGAGCTGCGCTATCTGACCCTCCAACTCGGCAATGTGCTCCAGCGCGAGTGCCAACTCGTCTTTTGCAGTCATATCTCACCTCCATGAGCAATCACTGTTTGCTACCCTCAATCATCGTCAACGCGGGCGAGGGGAGTCCTCTGGGGCCCCAATTGGCCGGTCAGCTGTGCCCGTTTGATCACCGTCTGCTCCAGTTGGTCATGTGTGCCAGGCACGCTTGCCAGCAAGGTGTTGAAATCCTCTTTGCTCAGGCTGTAGAGCTGCACCGGCGTGCGTGCACGCACCGTGGCGGTGCGTCGCATATCATACAAGAGTGCCATCTCGCCGAAATGATCCCCTGCCCACAGCACGGCCATCAACCGCTGCTGGCCGCTCGTGTCGGAAGCAACCACCTCTACCTGTCCCCGCACAATGAGGTAGAGTTTATCACCGATGTCCCCCTGCTTGATGATGACCTCGCCTGCCGCGTGGCGCTCGAGCATGAGGTGTTTGGCGAAGGCGGCCAGCAGCTCAGGATCCAGTGCGGCGAACAGGGGGATCCGTTGCAGACGGGAGACCTCCGTCCCTGCCTCCTGAGCCGGGACCACTGCACCGCCACTCTGCTCACGCCACAGCTGGGCATAGAGCCCGCCGCGCTGAAGCAGCTCGCGGTGGGTGCCCTGTTCTACCAACGCTCCCTGATCCAGGACGTAGATGCGGTCCGCGGTGACCACGCTAGACAGCCGGTGAGTGACGCTGATGGTGGTGCGCCCGCGGGCGATGCGCGCCAGCGTGGCATTAATCGCGGCCTCGGTGCGTGGGTCCAGGGCCGAGGTGGCTTCATCCAGCAGCAAGATAGCCGGGTTGCGCAGGAGGGCGCGGGCAATGGCCATGCGCTGGCGCTGCCCCCCGGACAGGCGACTGCCGCGTTCGCCCACGACGGTGTCATAGCCCTCGGGCAGGCTCAGGATGAAGTCGTGAATCTCAGCTTCCTTGGCTGCCTCCACTACCTCCGTGTTGGTTGCATTTAGCTTGCCAAGACGTATGTTCTCGCCGACGGAGACATTGAAGAGCACGTTGTCCTGGAACACGATACCCATCTGCCCCCGCACCGACTCCAGGGCCGCATCGCGCAGGTCCAGCTCGTCAAAGATCACATGGCCTTGCTGCGGATCATAGAAGCGCAGAATCAGGTTGAGGATGGTGGACTTGCCAGAGCCGCTCGGACCGACCAACGCCACGTTCGTCCCTGCCGGGATGTCCAGGTCGAGGTAGCGTAGCGTGAGCTTGCCAGCGCCTGGATGACGCCAGAAATACCCTGCAACGGCCCAATAACCTGGGACACCAACAGAATAAATGAGAACAGCAATCCCACTGTTAAGCCTTGTCCGCTAATGACCAGCCATCCACCGACGCCGATCACGGTGAGTTGGATGGCAGTGGCGATAGAGCTGGCAGACAGCCCATAGATGCTTGAAAGGAAGGTCAGGCGGATGGAGGAGCGCAGGAGGGTGTTCAGGTTGCGTGTATAATCGCTAATCACGCGCTGCTGCAAGCCGAAGGCCTTCACCAGCGCCTGCGCGCCCAGGTTCTCCTGTAATGTACTGGTCGCCTCGGCAAGATTCTGCTGGCGTTCAAGGCTGGCGCGAGCAGTGGCAGGGCCGAGGTAGTGACCGGTGATAAAGAACAACGGTGCGCCTACGATCGCTAGAATCGCCAACTGCCAATCGATGATGAAGATCGTGGTAATGGCAGCGACGAACGTCAGGATCACCACTATACCTTGCGTCAACACATTGCCAATGGCAAACTCAATCTCATCCAGGTCATTGGTCATACGCGAAAGGATATCGCCGCTTTCTATTGTCTGGAAGAAGCCCGGATGGATATACTGGACGATCGAAAATATACGCCGGCGCATTTCCCGTATCACACTCTCTGAAACGTACGCCGACACATAACTCTGACGGAGCGAGGTGAGGGAAATCAAGATGAAGGCCGCGACCACCACGCCCATAATTACCAACAGAGCGTGCAAATCTCCGTGCGGCAGATGTGAGTTCGGCAGGGCCTTGTCCAGCAGGAAGCCCTGCATTCTTGCCAGGCCAATGCTGAAGGCCACCGAGCACGAGAGGTAGAAGATGACCTCTGTCTCCTGCAGCCAGTATGGCCGGAGATAAGGAGCGAGCAGTCTAAAGAAGCGCAGGATGCCAGTTGGCTTGGTAACCTTGAGCGTCTTGTACCAGGCCTTCTCCAGTTGGCCAAGGGAGCGCTGGTAGGCAGCGCGGGCCGCCTGCTCTGCTGTACCTGTTTGCAGTCGACGCACAAACACCTGGAAACGGTGCTCGCCGTAGGTACGAATGAGGAACTCGACGAAACTGGCTGCGGCAGCGTGGTAGATAGCCTGTGTTTCCGCTGTAGGGCCAGAAAGCAGGCTGGTCAGCGATGGCAATGAGCGTTGTGCCTTGGCGGCCGCCAGCTCCGCCATCACCTTTGTATCAGGTGTGGAGTCGTCGAGTCGTTGTATGACATAGGCCAGCAAGCCGTCCATGATTAGAGGCGGCAGGGGATGGTCGTTGCCGAGAGCTATCGCCAGCAGCACCTGGAGCAAGGACCGCTCCAGGTCATGGCCTGGTGCATCGGCGCGATAGACTTCGTGGATCTCCCTGGCGCTGGCAACAGCATACCCACCGCTTCCCATCATCTGCGGACCCGCCAGCATCTCGGACAGGGATACATCGATGATGCCTGCGTGGGCTTCGTCTACACCCAATACCTCGGCCAGGATGCGGTAAGCGCGCTCAAGTCGTTCCCCAATCTGCGCCAAGTGTTGCCCGGCGAACGACCCGGCGGTGTAGTGGATGCGGAAGTGAGGGGTTTGCTGGGTCTGCTGGACCTGATCATTGATGCCTTGCACGCTTGTTTCCTTTCGGCAAGGAATTCCCCGCGATAAATCGGGGGACTACATCTCGCAGGCTACGGACATATAAGCGGGTGGTCGCGTTTGGACCACCCGCTTGTAGCTTTGAAAGAACAGACTATCTTCTTTCACCAGGCCTGTCACGCCCTTTTTGGCTGGGTATACCGAATATGTTGAATACCGAACCAAGCGGGTCACCAGTTTGCACCCCGACAGCGCCTACATTTTGTCCTCCAAATGGGCCAGTGACTGAGAAGCCCGCCACGTCCTCGCCCTGCGGCATAGCACGCTGGACCACCGCTGTGAGTGCCGCCTGCTCGCCCGGCGTCAAGGTCTCTTTGAACTCTCCCAATTTTTGGGCCAATGACTGCACGTCACCTTCCGAATAATCTGCCATGATAGAAACTCCTTTCCTGGCTGTGTAAAGTCCGGTTATGATTGGCAAGTGCGTAAGTTCAAAGCTTGAACTTACGCTTCCAGTATTATAGCTTGCTGAATACAACCAATACATCGTTAGAACAGGGTATTTTCTATGAAGATCAAGAATACTACGTGGCAAGGGTGCATACTTAAAATGAACTAGCTGCGTTCTTCCGAGCCAAGGTCTTCAGGGTAGAGAATATCCAGTAATCCGACAACAAGCAGTTTTCGGTTAATCGGGTCTGCATGCAGCTCGTAACTGAATCCCTGAACGTCACTTTCTTCAGGCATAGCACGCTGAAGTATCCCTGTGAAAACTGCCCACTCGCTTGGTGTGAGGGCTTGGCTGAAATCGGACAGCTTTTGGCCCAACGACTGAACATCAGTCTCAGAAAACTGAGGGATCTGTTGATCTGCCATCGTGGACTCTCCTTTCCTGTTGATATAGTGCGATCATCCTACAAGCCTGAACTCTCCTGTTTTCAACTATACCTTGCTGCACACAGGAACTCATCGTAAGAACAGAGTATTTTCACATATGATCAGGGCGGAGGCGAATAGTTAAAACAAAGTAGCGGGTCTGGCGACCCTTGCCAACCTGTTCCCCAGACAGGTTGCTAGCCCAAGCTGTCTGTTCTTGCTTTTGAAATGTACAAATCGCCATGTCCCTTGGCCGGTGAGGGGTCATGCGAGGAGCAAGGAACCAGGCCATGTTCGACCATTTCCACGAACATTTCAGCGATCTGCTGGTGCGTGTAGCGACCGGATGGTTTGTACCATTGGGAAAGCCAGTTGCACATCCCGAGCAGACCAAAAATAACCATCTTCGGGTCGAGGTCAGGCTTGAAAACGCCAGCCGCTTGACCCTCCAGAATGATTTGTTCGAAGTGCTGTTCGTAGGCTTTCATACGCAGGAGAATTTCTTTGGCAAATGGGCCGGTCAGGTAGGACTGTTCTCGGTAAAACACCATCATGGCCGGTGAGCGGTCAGCCGCCACGGCGGTATGGTGCTCTACGGCACGGCGTAACTTCTCTAGAGGTGGAAGGTCAGATTCGACAATGCGTCGGAGCGGCTCTTCACTGACTGTCAGCACCGTCAGGTAGATCAGGCGCAGAATCTCCTCTTTGTTTTTGACGTGGTAGTAGAATGCGCCTTTGGTCACCCCGAGTGTGTCGGCGATGTCGTCGAGGCTGGTTGCGCCGAACCCCTTGCGTGCAAACAGTTCGGCTGCGGCTGCCACAATGGCTTGCTGTGTCAGGCGTACGCGCTTCCCCTTGCCTGTGTCCGCTTTCTTGTGTGCTTTGGGTGTCTGAACCGCTTTCCGTTTCTGGATCATGTGATATTTCCCTTTTCTACTGATCGTTTAAATACATGATAGCGGGAAATTGAGCTTTTGTCAACCGGGACAGAGGAACGGGCAGGGCTAAGTAAAAGTCGTCCTTTGGCTCAATGCCGGTGCGGGCCGGCATTGAGAGGAATGGTTGAGATGGGAGCAGGCTTCCAGCCTGCTCCCATCTCAACCATTCCTCTCAGCGAGCGCCGAAGGCGCGAGGAAAGACAACGAAACGCGACTTTTACATAGCCCTGAGGAACGCGGTACAACCGCATTAAGTGGTGGAGACCAGGGGATCTGAGCACAAATTTCATGGTTTTCTACCCTTGACCACCGTTTAGCGTGGTTGTACCTGCCTTACTTGATCTGTGTGATAATATGATCTATTATGTTAGTATGAGTATCAACGCTCAGGAGAGACTAACTCAGCAAGCTTTAAGCTTCGTTATATGCGAAACCAGCCGCCAAAGACACTTATTCAGAGGTGGAGTATGAGTTAAGAAGGGGGAACACTCATGACGACACATCGCAGGATACAAAACGGAAAGGCCGCCCATGGCCAACCTGACTACCGAAATGGTCACGTTCATCAATAATTTGCCTGCACCGCTTACCCCTCTCATTGGGCGGAAGCGAGAGGTGAAGACGGCATGCACACTGCTTCGGCGTGCGGATCTGCGCTTGCTCACGCTGACGGGCCCAGGCGGCGTCGGCAAAACCCATCTGGGTCTCGAGATGGCGACCGAACTCCTGAGTGACTTCGAGGAGGGCGTCTACTTCGTCTCGCTGGCTTCTATCAGCGATCCCGCATTAGTCGTGCCTGCTATTGCCCGCACACTCGGCTTTAGCGCGATCGATGACTTTGAAGACGTTTCTGGGCCGCTGGCCGAGCAGTTAAAGGTATACCTGTCAGACAAGCGCCTGCTGCTACTGCTTGACAACTTCGAGCAGGTGAAAGCTGCGGCGCCACAGCTGGTGGAACTACTGACGGGTTGTCCTAAACTGAAAGTGCTGGTGACCAGCCGATCACCGCTCCATGTGCGAGGTGAACACGAGTTCCCGGTGCCTCCACTGGCGCTCCCCGACCCAAAGCATCTTCCAGGCGGCGCTGCACTGTCGCAGTATGGGGCAACTGCGCTCTTTGTGCAACGAGCGCTGGCCATCCTGCCCGACTTCCAGGTCAGTGATGCCGACGCTCCTGTCATCGCTGAGATCTGTGCCCGCCTGGACGGCTTGCCATTAGCCATCGAACTGGCAGTCGCTCGCTTGAAGCTGCTCTCGCCACAGGCCTTGCTGGCCAGACTAGAGCATCGGTTGGGCACCTTGACAGGTGGAGCGCAAGACCTTCCCACGCGGCAACAAACGCTACGCAGCACGCTCAAGTGGAGTTACGACCTGCTGAATGAGCGTGAGCAGCGACTTTTCAGGCAGCTCGCCGTCTTTGTCGGCGGTTGTACCCTGGAGGCGGTAGAGGCCATCTCCGCTACACTCGGTGATGTGACGCTGGATGAGGTCACATCGCTGCTCGACAAGTGCCAGTTGCAGCGCATTGAGCAGGCAGGTGATGAGCCACGGCTGCTCATGCTGGAAACAGTCCGCGAGTATGGACTGGAGTTGCTGGCAACGCACGAAGAGATAGAGGCGACCCGGGATGCTCACGCGGCCTACTACCTGTGGCTTTCGGAACGGGCGGAGCCAAACCTGACCGGTGCAGAGCAGGGGAGATGGTTCAATCGTTTAGCGCAGGAGTATGAGAACCTGCGGGCAGCGCTACGCTGGTTGGTGGAGCGTGCCGAAACGGGAATGAAGGGGGAGCAGGCAGAGATGGCCTTGCGCCTGGGTGGTGCGCTCTGGGGGTTCTGGACGGTGCGTGGCCGCTGGAGTGAAGGGCGGAGCTTCCTGGAGCGAGCCCTGGTTACCGGAAAGGGAGTCGTAGCATCGGTGCGGGCAAAAGCGCTCAATGCCGCTGGGATGCTGGCATACCTCCAGAATGATCATGCACAAGCGGAAGCCTTATGCAGTGAGAGCCTGGCGCTCTTCCGAGAACTGGCCGCTCGTTCTCCGGGAGACAGCACGTTCAAAGTGGGCATCGCAAGCTCTCTCATCAGGCTCGGGCAGGTAGCCAAGGTGAGACGCAATTATCCGGCGGCCCGTACGCTACTTAAGGAGAGCCTGGCGCTTAGCAAGGAGGTGGGCAACAGGAGGAGCATGACCGACGCGCTCCTGTTGCTAGCTCGTATAGCCATCAACCAGGGTGAATACAGCGAGGCCTGTTCTCTGCTTGAGGAGGATCTGGCGCTGTCGCGAGAGATAGGCGATGCATGGAGCGTTGCCGTGGCCCTCTACCATCTGGCCCGTGCGCTGTTCGCGCAAGGCGACCTGGCGAGAGCGCGTGAGCTGCTCAAGGAGAGTTTGGCGATCCACCGAGAGCTAGGCTCCAGGGAGGGAATCGCCTATGCACTCCGTCTCACAGGACAGTTGGCCTTCCAGCAGAGTGACGATACCACCGCACGCCCACTCCTCGAGGAGAGTGTAGCCATCTTCGAGGAAGTTGGAGACAGGGGCGGTGTTGCTATATCGCTCTCCCGCCTGGCAAGTGTGGTCGCTTTCCACGGTGACACTGATGCAGCTCGTGCCCTGTTCGAGCAAAGCCTGGCGCTCCTGCGGGAGGTAGATGACAAAGAGGGTATCGCCTCTTGTCTGGAGGGGTTGGCGGGAGTGATCGCTGCACAGGGAGAGCCAGTGAGGGCGGTCCTGCTGTGGGGGGCTGTCGAGTCATTACGCGAAACCCTGAATGCCCCCATTTCATCTATCGCATGTACCAGTTATGATCGTGCGGTCGCCGTTGTATGCGCTCAACTCGGTGAAAAAGTCTTTGCCGCAACCTGGGCAGAAGGACGGACAATGACGCCGGAGCAGGCTCTGGCAGCGCAGAGACAAGTGGCGCTGCCACTCCCAGCAAATACGGCTCTTACCTATCCTGCTGGACTGTCCGCACGTGAGGTCGAGGTGTTGCGCCTGATAGCGGATGGTTTAACCAACACACAGATCGCCGAGCAGCTTGTCATCAGTCCTCTCACGGTCAATACCCATGTGCGTTCGATCTATAACAAGCTGGGGGTGTCCTCACGCAGTGCAGCCACCCGTTTTGCTATGAAGCATGGTCTCATCTCAAATCTGAGTTGAGACTTTACTGAGCCTGTGCAACGGGCATCTGCGCCACATCAGCCAATGCCTGATCCAGCAACTCCGCAGCCTCCTCCGCATCCTCGCGGCTCAGATTCAACGGAGGGACCATGCGCAGCGTCGATGGACCGAGATTGTTGAGCAGTAGACCATGCGTCAGGGCTTGCTGTACGATGGCGGGGGCAAGTTCGTGCTGGACGTTCACCGCCTGCATCAGGCCGATGCCACGTGGGCTGTCGATAAAGGGATATTTCTGGCAAAGGGCTGCCAATTTGCTGCGCCAGTATGTGCCCATGTGAGCGGCATGCTCTACCAGGTGTTCATCGCGGATGGTTTTGAGCGTTGCCAGGGCGGCAGCGCAAGCGACAGGATTGCCGCCAAAGGTAGTGCCGTGATCGCCAGGGGCAAATACGTCGCTGCGTGGCCCGGTCAGCATGGCTCCAATGGGGATGCCACCCGCTAATCCTTTTGCCATAGTGATGATATCGGGGACAATGCCGTAGTGTTCCCAACTGAAGAACTTGCCCGTGCGGCCCATGCCCGCCTGAATCTCGTCACAGATCAAGACAAGGTTCTGTTCATCGCACCATTGACGTACGCCCTGAATGAACTCCGGGGTGCCGACCCAGATGCCGCCTTCGCCCTGCACCGGCTCGATCAACACGCCTACGGTCTTCTCGCTGGTGGCGGCTTTGAGGGCTTCCAGGTCGTTGAAGGGAGTTTGTTTGAAGCCGTCGGGTAAGGGGGCCCAGGTGGCCTGGTAGGATGCCTGCCCGGTGGCGGAGGTGGTGGCCAGGGTGCGCCCGTGGAAGCTGCGCTCCATGCTGATGATTTCATAGGCACCGTTGCGATGTAGACGTCCATATTTGCGCGCCAGCTTGATGGCCCCTTCATTGGCCTCCGCTCCGCTGTTGGAGAAGAATGAGCGCATGCCGTTGCTGAGCAAGGCGAGTTGTTCGGCCAGTTCAATCTGGCGGGTACTATAGTAGAGGTTAGAAACGTGGACGAGTTGGGTCACTTGCTGTTGTACAGCTTCGATGACAGCGGGGTGGCAGTGTCCTAAGACGTTAACGGCGATGCCTGCCACCAGGTCGATGTAGACGTTGCCTTCACTGTCCCAGACGCGCGAGCCCTGGCCGCGCACGAATGCGACAGGTTGACGTTTGAAGGTTGCTTGAAAGTATTTGTGCTCGAGTGCAACCCAATCTCGTTTGTTCACTTCTGCTGTTGCCATGGTAATGTTCTTCTCCTCACATACTATAGTATTAATGTGTATACAAGGTATTCTCGTCGATGTAGCCGTGGGTCAAGTCGCAGCCCCACGCGGTTGCCTGGCCATCGCCTAAATGCAGGTCGACGCTGACGGTCACTTCGGAGCCTTGCATGGCTGCGCGTGCAGTATTGTTGTCGTACTGTGCGGCCATGCCCTGCTTCAGGACTTGCATGTCGCCGATGTAGATATCATAGCTCTCTTGTTTCAGCTCGCATCCGCTGGCGCCAAGTGCTGCGACGATGCGGCCCCAGTTGGGGTCGCCGCCTGCCAGGGCACATTGCAACAGTGGTGAAAGTGTGATCGAGCGAGCGGCTTTGACAGCGTCAGCCTTAGCGCGTGCTCCACGCACATGCACCGTCATCAGTTTCGTTGCCCCCTCGCCATCGCGGGCCATCTCTTGCACCAGGTATTGTGTGACGCGGCGCAGCGCCTCGCGGAATGTGCTCGCCTCCGGGTGTTGTGCGTTGATGGGAGTGTTGCCTGCCAGTCCATTGGCGAAGAGGATGCAGGTGTCGTTGGTAGACATATCGCCGTCTACTGCCACCATGTTGAACGAGTCTGCAACGGCGTCCCGTAACGCTTGTTGCATCCATGCACGTTCTAGCGCGGCGTCGGTCGTCAGATAGCAGAGCATGGTTGCCATATTGGGGTAGATCATACCTGCACCTTTCGTCGCACCGCCAAGACGTACGGTGCGTCCATCTATCTGAAACTCCAGTGCGGTCCGCTTTGGGCGTGTGTCCGTCGTCATGATGGCCTCGGCGAAGGCATTGCCCTGATTGCTGGCGAGTTCGATGGCAGCCACACCAGCTTGAATCTTCTCGATAGGCAGTTGGCGACCGATAATGCCGGTGGAGGAGCAAAGCACCATCTCGTTCTCCAGATTGAGCTTCCTGGCTACAAACTCGGTCATGCGGTAGGCATTCATCAAGCCGACATCACCCGTGGCGCAGTTGGCGTTGCCGCTGTTGACGATCACTGCCTGTGCCTGTCCGCCTTGTAAGCGTGCCTGACAGACGATCACCGGTGCGGCGCGAGTGCTGCTGGTGGTAAAGGTGCCAACAGCAACGCAGGGGACGTCGGATGCTAAAATAGCCAGGTCTGGAATGATACCATCAGACTTGATGCCGCAGGATGTGATGCCTGCGCGAAAGCCTTGCGGTGCGGTCACACTGTTGTCGATTTCGCGAAATAGGTCGGACAATGAATCATACCTCCTGTCCTGACTAAAGCAGGGCAATTCACTATTTTCCCCATTGTACAATATGCAGAGAGGATACCACAACCTCCCAGGAATCATGCCCGGGATAGTGGATCAGCAGTTAGCTTCACCGGTAACTATTCAGGTCTTCTCTTTTCTTGACACCTCGCCGCACGTGACGTGCTCGATAAATCGGCACTCTACTAAATCGGCACTCTACTACGGCGGCTCGCACAGTTTTTTCTGCGGTGGGCATGGCAGCCGCAGGCTGCCATGCCCACCGCAGAAAAAACTCTAGCGAACTGCCGCAGGCAGTGAGGTGTCCTGAGTAGTTAGGAGAAGTACGACTTCTATGAGCGTAGTATATATAGTTGGGTCGAGTCATCTGTCGATATGGTTGGAACTGTCATGCACCATCTCGCGAAATCGAAGCAAGTCTTACTCACGTTGCTGGCTGTTATCCTTGTCGCAGGGTGGTCCGCGTGCAGTCCGGTCAGCCCAACGAATGTCATACGCACGCCTACGCCAACTCCGGCCCCCTTCTACTGGCTTCCTGGTGGGGGTTCCTGAGTCGCGTTTGGCCGTGATCCGCAGCCTCCTTACACCAACATACGGGTGAGCCGTGATACGTACCTTGCTCACAGTGAGCCGATGCTGGCTGAAGACCCACAGAACCCGCTCCACCTGGTCGGCGGCTCCAAAATTTTCACTGACCTGGCACACTACCGGTTCAAAATCGGTTCCTATGTCTCGTTCGATGGAGGCTGTACCTGGACGGACGGCGGCGTTCTGCCTGGATTTGAGGGCGATGTACGTGTCTCTGACCCTAGTTTTGGCTTCGGTCCCGGTGGCGAGGTTTATGCAGGTGTCTTGTACGAGTTCCGTACGGGAGACAGCGGTATCGCCGTCTCGACATCGACTGATGGGGGCGAAACCTTTGGCCCGCCGGTCACGGTTTTTGTGGATAAGACGAGCCGAGTTTTCAGCGACAAGCCGTGGATTACGGTTGACCGGACGCAAGGACCGCGTCGTGGCACCATATATGTCGTCTGGTCCTACGATCATCGCGGCGGTTGCGGTGATGGAAACCCTTGCAAACAGAACCTGGCTTTTTCTCGTTCTGTTGATGGTGGCAAG
>WNFO01002498.1_pt1 | contig 15183 bp, 14 predicted proteins | sample 5400251 | NCBI WGS metagenome assembly WNFO01 (sample SAMN13153354, study PRJNA577476) | soil metagenome | isolation source: 100 cm saprolite under Madrone tree | place: USA:California | collected 2016-06-14 | reverse complement strand
ATCATGGGCCGGATCGACGACGTCATCAACGTCGCCGGCCACCGCCTCTCCACGGGGGCGATGGAGGAGATCCTGGCGTCGCACAAGGACGTCGCCGAATGCGCGGTGGTCGGCGTGAACGACCAGCTCAAGGGCGAGGTCCCCGTTGGGTTCGTCGTGCTCAAGTCCGGAGTGCAGCGGGACGAGAAGGAGCTGGTGAAGGAGCTGGTCGACCTGGTGCGCGAACGGATCGGTCCGGTGGCGTTCTTCAAGCAAGCCGCGATTGTCGCAAAGTTGCCGAAGACGCGGTCCGGCAAGATTCTCCGGGGAACCATCCGCAAGATCGCCGACGGGATCGAGTACACGACGCCGCCGACCATCGAAGATCCCGTCACGCTCCAAGACATGGGTCGCGTGTTGTCGAAGCTCGGGTATCCGCGAAAGGTCTAGCCTGACTGCCTGATCGTCCCTAAGCTCCTCGCACGGAGGGGTGGGCGGTGGCGAGCGCGGGTCACGTTCCGAGCGGTTTGCGCGGCGTCCGGTCGGATTTTGCACACTTCTCCCGCGTGCACGGAGCAAGTGGTTTCCGCGCCCGGCTGCGCCTGCTGTTGGCGTCGCGGGCGTTCTGGGCCCTGGCCGTCTACCGTTTCGGAAGATGGGTCTACGAGCGCCCGGGCCACCCGCTGATGCTCGCGTTCCGGGCCCTGTACGTTTTGCTGTTCGAAGCCGGACGGCTGCTCACGAAGACGAGTCTCAGCGCGCGCTCCGGGATCGAGAGCGAGGTGTGGATCGCGCCCCGCGGCGAGGTCTTCATCTCGCTGGGGGCGCGCGTCGGCCGCGGCTCGATGCTTCACGGCGGCAACACCCTCGGCGTCGGCGGCAGGCCCGGAGCCCGCGGGCATCCGCAGCTGGGCGAGCGCGTGGTGCTGGCTCCCGGCGCTTCCGCCGTCGGGCCCGTGCAGCTCCCGGACGGCTCTGTGATCGCGGCGAATACGCTGGTGGGCCGCTCGCTGCCGCGCGGTCACGGTTGGACCGGCATTCCACCGAAACCGGTCCCCGCCGCGCGGATCGTCCTTCCCACCCCGCAGCGATTCGATTCGCTGCGCAAGGAGGCAGCGTCGATGTACCCGGAGCACCTCCGGCTCCACCGGAAAGCCCCGGGGCGTGATGCTGTCGCACCGCAACTTCATCGCCAATACCAGCTCGATCGTCGCGGCCATCGGCCTCACCGAGCGCGACCGCGCGATGGCGGTGCTGCCCTTCCATTACTCGTTCGGCGCCTCCGTCCTGCAGACGCACCTCGCGGTGGGCGGGACGGTGGTGATCGACAAGCGGTTCCTGTTTCCGGACAAGGTGCTGCAACGGATGATCGAGACGCGCTGCACCGGCTTCGCCGGCGTTCCGAGCCACTACCAGATCCTCTTGCGCAAATCGTGCTTCAAGCAGATGGAATTCCCCGATCTGCGCTGGCTGCAACAGGCGGGCGGCAAGCTTCAGGCGCCCTTCGTCCGCGAGCTGCGCGAGGCGAAGCCGTCGGTGCGTCTCTATCTCATGTACGGCGCCACGGAGGCGACGGCGCGCCTGTCGATCCTCGATCCAGACGAGGTGGATGCACGTCCCGCCAGCATCGGCAAGGGCATCCCGGGCGTCACGCTCCGCATCGTCGACGAGCAGGGCCGCCCCGTCGCGCCGGCGAGATGGGCGAAATCGTCGCCGAGGGAGAGAACATCGCGCGCGGGTACTTCCAGGATCCGGCCGAAACGGCGGCGACCTTCCGCGATGACCGGCTGCACACGGGAGATCTGGCAACCATCGATCCGCAGGGTTATGTGACCGTGCTCGGCCGCGCGAAGAGCTTCCTCAAATGCGGCGGGACGCGGATGAGCGCCGAGCGCTTCGAGGAGGCGTTGCTGGCATTCCCGGACATCGTCGAGGCGGCGGTGATCGGCGTGCCGGACGAAGTGATGGGGGAGGCGCCGGCGGCCTTCGTGGTCGCACGCGACCCGGCCGACGTCACCGTGGCCGACCGCCTGGGCGAGTTCGCCAGCGAGAATCTGCCTATCGCGCTGCGGCCGAAGCTCATCGAGGTCGTGCCCGAGTTGCCCAAGAGCGCCGCCGGCAAGGTGCAGCGGATCAAGCTGCACGAACGGCTGCGGCCGCGGCAGGACGCGGCCTGACGCCTGCAATCAGAGCCGTGCGACCAGGCTCGAGAACCGGTCCGCGGCTTCTTCCAGGCTCTCCAGCGAAGTTGCAAACGAGAGGCGGAGGTATCCGGATCCACCTGGACCGAATCCCGCTCCATCGAGCAGCGCGACCGCCTCCTCTTGGAGGAGCCGGTCCGCGAGCGCGGCGGCGCTGAGGGGAAGCGCGCGTACGTCCGGGAAAGCGTAGAACGCTCCGGCCGGCTCGTGACAGCGAACGCCCGGAATCCGCGCAAGGCGCGCGACGATCGCGTCTCGCCGCGTGCGGAACCGGGCCACCATCGCATCGACCACGTCCTGCGGCCCGCGCAGTGCGGCAATCCCGGCCTCCTGCACGAACGAAGCGGTGCAGGTGTTCGAGTTGATCACCAGCCGCACCGCATGCGGAGCGAGCGCCGGGGGAAAGAGGCCCCAGCCGAGCCGCCAGCCGGTCATCGCGTACGCCTTGGAGAAGCCGTCGACCAGGATCGTCCGCTCGAGCATCCCGGGAAGTGCGGCGATCGAGGGGGCGTCCGCGCCGTAGCGGATGCGCCGGTAGATCTCGTCGGCCATGACCCACAGGTCGTGGCGGTCCGCGAGCGCCGCCAGCCGCTGCAGGTCGGCCTCGGGGACTACTGCGCCAGTGGGATTGGAGGGCGAATTGAATACGACCATCCGGGTCCGCGGCGTGATCGCCCGCTCGAGCACGTCGAGATCGAGCGCCCGCCCTTGATCGAGGCGCGGCGGGACCGGGACGGGCGTCGCGCCGCAGAAGCGCACCATCGACGCATAGATGGGAAATCCGGGATCGGGAACCAGCGCCTCATCGCCCGGCGAGAGCGTCGCGAGAAAACCGTAGAAGAGGTTCGGCTTCGCTCCGGGAGTGACCAGGACGTGCTCGGGATTCGCGCGGACGCCGCGCTGCGCGAGGTGCTCCGCGATCGCCTCACGCAACCCCGGCGAGCCTGCCGGCGGGCCGTAGCGGGTGTACCCGTCCCGGAGCGCCCGGACGCCGGCCTCGACGATGTGCCCCGGAGTGGGAAAATCCGGCTCGCCGACCTCGAGATGGATGACCTGGCGCCCGCGCGCTTCCACGGCGCGCGCCTTCACCAGCACGTCGAGGGCGGTCTCCGTCCCGAGCAATCCCACACGGCTGGCGGCGCGCGGCATGCGCGCAGTCTACCGCGCGTGAGTTACTGTGCGCGCGCCATGGAACACCACGCCAACGTGTTCCTCACCAACCTGGCGATCGTGCTCTGCGTCGCCGCCGTCACTACGGTGGTGTTCCAGCGCCTGCGCCAACCCGTGGTGCTCGGGTACATCCTCGCCGGCCTGCTCGTCGGTCCGCACGTGCCGTTCCCGCTGGTGGCGGACGACGAGATCATCCGCGGGCTCTCCGAGCTCGGGGTCATCCTGCTCCTCTTCACCATCGGTCTCGAATTCACCGTCGAGAAGCTGCTGCGGGTGGGAGCGGCTGCAGCCATCGTCGCGGTGGTGGAGGTCAGCATCCAGATCATCCTCGGAGACCTCGCCGGCCGCATCTTCGGGTGGTCTCCGCGCGAGAGTCTCTTTGCGGGCGCCGTGGTGGCCATCTCCAGCACGACCATCATCGCCAAGGCGTTCGCGGAACTGCGCATCGGAGGACGGCTGCGCGAGCTGGTGCTCTCGATCCTGATCGTCGAGGACCTGATCGCCATCCTTCTGCTCGCCGCGCTGACGACGCTCTCGGCCGGCCGCCTCAGCGCCGCCGAGCTCGGAATCACGGCGGGCCGGCTCGCCCTCTTTCTCGGCTGCGTCGTCGTGGCGGGATTGCTGATCATTCCGCGCCTGGTGCGCGCCATCCTCAAGCTCGATCGCCCCGAGACGACCGCCGTGGCTTCCGTCGGGATCTGTTTCGCCTTCGCGCTGCTCGCGCAGCGCTTCGGCTACTCGGTCGCGCTCGGAGCGTTCCTGGCCGGAACGCTCGTCGCCGAGTCGCAGCACGGCGTGTCCATCGAGCACCTCCTCCAGCCCGTGCGCGACCTCTTCGCCGCGGTGTTCTTCGTCTCGGTCGGAATGCTCATCGACCCCCGCCTCGTGCGCCAGCACTGGGCGGCCATCCTCGTCCTCTCCGCCGTGGTGATCGCGGGCAAGACGGTGGGAGTGTCGATTCCGGCCTTTCTCACTGGCGCCGGGATCCGCACCTCCGTCGCGGCCAGCATGAGCCTGGCGCAGATCGGAGAATTCTCGTTCATCATCGCTGCGGTCGGGACCTCGACCCGCATCGTGCCGGACTTCTTCTACCCGGTGGCGGTGAGCGTCTCGGCGCTCACCACGCTGACTACGCCGTGGATGATCCGCGCTTCCGGTCCCGTGGCAGCCTGGGTGGATCGGAAGTTGCCGCACGCATTGCAGACCTTCGTGGCGCTGTACGCATCCTGGATCGACGGGTTGCGAGCGCCGGGACCGCGCCGGACCCGCGCGCAACGGCTCGTCCGCCTGCTGTTGCTGGATGCGGCGCTCCTCACGGCGGCGGTGGTGCTGTGCGCGCGCTTCTTTCCCGACGTCGTCGACTGGCTGCGCGCGCGCGGTCTCGGCGCTCGGGCGGCTGAGATGATTGCCCTCGCCACCGCGATCGCACTGACGACTCCTTTTCTCGCAGGCAGCGTTCGGCTCGTCGGCGCGCTCGCGCTATCGCTCGCCACGCAGGCGCTGCCCGCGGGAGCGCCCGGCAAGGTCGACCTGGCGGCGGCGCCACGGCGCGCCCTCGTCGTCGCCCTGCAACTCGCCGCCGCCGTCGCCCTGGGGCTGCCGCTGTTCGCCGTGGCGCGCGCCTTCCTGCCGCTGGCCCCGACGCTGGCGCTGTTCGCCGCGGCGTTCGTCTTCCTCGGCATCCGGCTCTGGCTGTCGGTGACCCAACTCCAGGGCCACGTACGCGCCGGGGCGCAGGTGCTCGCGGCGGCCTTCTCGCAGGCGCGCGGCACGCCGGCGGCGGGGAGCGGAGCAGTGGAGGCGGAAATCGGGCGGGTCCTTCCCGGACTCGGCTCGCCCGTGCGCTTCACGCTTTCGCAGGGAAGTCCGGCGGTGGGACGGACGCTCGCGAGCCTGAACCTGCGCGGCGCCACCGGCGCGACCGTGCTCGCGATCGCGCGCGCGGGAGAGGAGGTGCTCGTTCCCACCGGACACGAGATCCTGCGCGTCGACGATGTCCTCGCGCTCGCCGGGACGGGCGAAGCGGTGGAGGCGGCGCGCGCGCTCCTCTCCGGCCGCGGTGCCGTGGAGCAGGCCGCGAACTGAGCTCAGCGACGGATGTTCTTCGCGTAGCGCTGCAGCTGCCTGCCGACCGAGTCGCCGATGTACGCGTCGACCACGCCGAACCCGTCGACGCTCATCAGGCACCTGGAGACGAGCTCCTCGAATTCCTCGGAGTGCCTCAAGGCGGAAAGCCTGGTGCGTTCGCCGCGGACGAGGATGAAGCCGTCGAGGTCACCGCCGTGCGGCGAGAGCAGGCAGGGCTCGAAAGAATCGATCGTTCCCGCCGTTTCCTGCTTGGTCAGGAAACCGACGAACGACCCGAACAACTCCAGCGCGTCCGCCTCCCGCCCGACCACGGGCAGCTTCCAGCCGACGAACAGAGCGGAATCCGATGCCATGGCGTCCCCCTTCACAGACCTCGATGGTCTGCGCGCGCACCCTAGGCTTGCGCCGGCGAAGATCAAGACGCGGTGCGGCTTCCTCCTCTACACGGTGGGCGATGCCGGATACGACCCGCTGATGTCGTGGCCGGCGAGCGCTCCGTCGACGGACAGCGCGCCACCGCCCTTGATGAGAAGCGCGATCGCGAGGCCGAGCGCGAGCAGGTGGTACTCGAATCCCTCTCCCTTTTGGCTGCCCCCCCAATTCATGAAGAAGCCGACCTTGGAATGCACCAGCACGATCGCGCCGAGCATCACGCAACCGATTCCGAGGGCGGCGAGGCGGGTGAGGAAGCCGACGATGAGCAGCAGCCCTCCCCCGAGCTCGGCGGCCATCACCAGGATGGTGAGCAGCGGCGGCATGCCCATCTTCGCGAAGCCCTGGATGGTCGCGTTCGCCCCGTATCCGCCCCACCACCCGAGCACTTTCTGCGCTCCGTGCGCAACGAAGACCACGCCGAGCGCCAGGCGCATGAGCAGCGCGGCAACGTCATTGTCCGTGCGAAGGAATCGCATGTTCCCTCCTGTCGGGGCGGGATGATGCGCGCAGGCGGGTGAAAGTCGCAAGCACCGACCTGCGAAAGATACTCGCCGGCGGGTGGTCGATGGTAAAGTCCGCGCCCCTTCGCCACCCGGAGCTTGTCATCCCCGTTGGAGCAGCCATGACCCGCTTTCTCAGATGGGATCGCCCCGCCCTGTATGTGCTCGCGCTACTGTTCTCGGTCACCGCGCCGACGGGTTTCGCGCAAGCGGCCCCGACCGTACGCATCCACTACCACCGCGATGTCTCCGACTACACGGGTTGGCAGCTGTACACCTGGTACGGCGCGCTGAATCCGAGTCCACAATGGAATCCCGCCCAGCCGCCCACTGCGCCCGACGGCTTTGGCGTGTACTACGATGTTGCGGTCAATACGGCAGACACGGGACTGAACTTCATCCTGCACGACGCGTCGGGCAACAACAAGAACTGCCCGAACGACATGTTCTTTCCCTTCCCGCCGGGCATCAAGAACGGAACACAGAATTTAGCGGAAATCTGGCAGCTGCAGGACGACTGCACCATCTACACCTCGGTCCCCGCATTCAAGGTCGGGGACGTGAACAAGGCGAAGGCCCACTGGCTGTTGCCCGACACGATCGCCTGGCCGGGAGCGGACCCCGCCAACACGTATCGGCTGTACTACGCGGCGGATGGGGGAATCACCTCGGACGCGAGCGGCGTGTCCGGGGGAGCTTCCATCCGACTGTCCGTGGTTCCACTTGGCTTGAGTGCGGACCTCAGGGAAAAGTACCCGTTCATCGCCACGGCCACGGCGCTGAGTCTTCGTCCCAAGGATCTGCCCGCGGTCCCCGGGATCCTGAAGGGGCAGGTCGTCGTCGCCCGCTTCGACCGCAGCGGGAAGCTGGTGGACGCGACCGGGCTCCAGATACCAGGCGTGCTCGATTCCCTGTGCACCTACTCCGGCAAGCTCGGCGCAGTCGTCGGGCACGGGTCCGCGTCCGACCCCGGAGATCCGGCCGGCGGCATCCAGTTTCGCCTCTGGGCGCCGACTGCCAAGTCGGTCAAACTATACGTCTACGACTCGCCCACTTTGCCGGCCTCGAAGATCGTGCCGATGTCCTGGAATTCCGAAACGTGCGTGTGGACGGCGGACGGCGACTCCAGCTGGGCGAACAGGAAGTACTACAAGTACGAGGTCCAGGTCTTCGTCCGCCTGACCGGCAACGTCGAGACCAGTCTCGTGACCGATCCGTACTCCCTGGGGCTATCCGTCGACAGCCAGCGCAGCCTGGTGACCGACCTGCACAGCCCCGAAACCATGCCCCTCGGGTGGGAGGAGGGAAGAGTCGCCACCGGTGGTAGCGGACCCCTTTCCGCCTACGAGCTGCACATCCGGGATTTCAGCATCAGCGACACGAGCGTCCCGAAGCCGGATCGTGGCAAGTTCATGGCGTTCACGGACAGCCGATCCAGGGGAATGACGCACCTGCGTGAGCTCGCCGAGGCCGGCCTCACCTACGTTCACTTGCTTCCGTCGTTCGACATCGCGACAGTGCCAGAGGATCCCAGCCGACAGATGACCCCCGTGATCCCCAATGCGGCACCGGATTCGGACGCCCAGCAGGCCGCGATCTTCCCGCTCCGGGACGTGGATGGATTCAACTGGGGCTACGATCCGTGGCACTACACTGTCCCCGAGGGCAGCTACGCGAGCGACGCGAACGGCGTCGCGCGAATCCGCGAATACCGCGCGATGGTCAAGGCGCTCCACGACGCCGGACTCAAGGTCATCATGGACGTGGTCTACAACCACACCACGGCATCGGGACAAGATGCCAAGTCGGTGCTCGATAAAATCGTGCCCGGCTACTACCACCGGCTGAATCCGGTCGGCAACGTGCTTACAGAAAGTTGCTGCTCCGACACCGCTGCCGAGCACGCGATGTTCGAGAAGCTGATGATCGACTCGACGGAGACCTGGACGCGTGAATACCAGGTTGACGGGTACCGGTTCGACCTGATGAGCTTCCATCCCAGGTCGACGATCCTGAAGCTGCGCGCCAATCTGCAGCGCTTCGACCCGGACGTCTACATCTACGGCGAAGGCTGGAACTTCGGCACCGTGGCCAACAATGCGCGGTTCGTCCAGGCCTCGCAGCTCAATCTCGCGGGCACCGGCATCGGTACCTTCAGCGATCGCCTGCGCGACGCCGTGCGGGGAGGTGGGCCGTTCGACGGGGGCGTGGACCTCGTGCGGAACCAGGGGTTCATCAACGGCCACTGGTACGACAACAACGACCTTTTGGGCACGCCGACGATGGGACAAAGGGACTGGCTGCTCCACCTCAGGGACCTCATCATGGTGGGCCTCGCTGGGAACTTGGGGGACTACCGGCTGCGCGTCGACAAGGACGACAACTCCGTGTTCGGTCGGGACATCGACTATTTCGGCCAGCCCGCCGGCTACACAGGCACTCCCCGCGAGAACATCGTCTACGCCTCGGTCCACGACGGCCAGACGCTGTTCGACATCAGCCAGTACAAGCTGCCGGTGGGCACGAACCTGGACGATCGGGTCCGCGTCCAGACGCTCGGCCTCGCAATCGTCGCGCTCGCGCAGGGCGTCTCCTTCTTCCATGCCGGCGACGACCTGCTCCGGTCGAAGTCGTTCGACAGCAACAGCTACAACTCGGGCGATTGGTTCAACCGGATCGATTTCTCCTACAGGTCCAACAACTGGGGTGTCGGCCTGCCGCCTGCCTGGGGCGGGAACGATGGCAACTGGTTCGTGATGAAGCCGTTCCTCGGAAATCCGGCCCTGAAGCCCCGCTTCCACGAGATCGATCAGGCTCGAAGGAATTTCCTGGATCTGCTCCGGATCCGGTCGAGCTCTCCGCTCTTCAATCTGTCCGCGGCGGAGGTGAAGGCCCGGCTCAGGTTCTACAACACAGGCCCTGCAGGAAATCCCGCGTTGATCGTGATGGCCATATCGGGCGGCGCCGGCCACGGGCTCATCGTGTTCTTCAACGCCGACAAGCTACCGGTCGCGTACACCCCGCAGACTGGCGGGCATGCGGACTACGCGTCGGCGTCCGTGCGATTGCATCCCGTCCAACGGAGCGGCGCCGATCGCGTGGTCAAGGGATCGACCTTCGATTCGGCCACCGGTACGTTCAACATCCCGCCACGAACGACGGCCGTTTTCGTCGTTGGCGATCCCGGCCAGAACTAGAAGCTTACACGCGCGCATCTTCGCCTACGCCGCGGAGGCCGGACTCGTCGAGTAGAGTCGGGGCCTGGGAGGCCCCCTGCTCGCGTGGTTGTCGCGTCTCTTCCTGATCGCGATCGGCGCCTGGCACGCCCGGGCGTACGCGCGTGATTTCGTTCGCGAGTACATCCGCAGACTCGTGCGCGATCGCCTGCGCACCGCTCTGGTCATCACCATCTCGCAGCTGGGGCTGCTCGCCGGCACCGCCTTCGCCGTCCACTCCCTGGGCGATCCGCTTGCGGGCCGTCTGCTCGGGTCCGCGCTGGTCTGGTTCCTCATTGTCTTCAATGTCAATCGCTTCTTCAGCGAGACCGTCCCGGAAATCGCGGAGGCCCGCCGCCATCTCGCGGGCCCCGTCGGCTACGTCATCCGCGGGATGCTCGGGATCTCCATCGCCAAGGAGCTCGTCGAGATGGAGCTGATCGTCCTCGCCGTCTGCCTCGTCCTCGGTCTCTACGTCCGCCTGGGCGTGAGCAGCACCTTCAATCTCCTCGCCCCGTGGAGGGAGCTGCTCGCCGCATCACGGTAGGACGCCGAGCTCGTCCAGGCTCACCGCGAGCTCGGCCGGGTCGCGGTAGACGCGATAGGCGCCGGCCGCGAGCAGCTCGTCCGAACCGTACCCGCCGGTCAGGAGTCCCACGCTGAACATCCGCGCGCGGCGCGCTGCCAGCAGGTCCCAGACCGCGTCGCCGACGACGTAGCATTCCTCCGCGGGAATGGAGAGCCGTTCCGCCGCCGTCACGAACAGGTCCGGCGCCGGCTTGGCTCGAGCCACATCGCCGCGATCGATCACGATGGTGCTCGCCGGTACCGACAGCGCCTCCAGCGATGCATCGATCTCGGGATGCCGCCCGGAGGTGGCGATCGCGTGCGGGACGTTCAACTCGCGCAGCCGCTCCAGCAGCTGCACGGCCCCGGGCAGGGCACGGCGCGTCTGCGCAAGAGCGCGGAAGATCTCGCCGTGCCGTTTCTGCAGCGCCTCCGCCTGCGCGGGGGAGAGCGGCCGGCCCACCTCCCGGGAAACGGCGCGCGTGAACAGGCCCCCGCTCATGCCGATGCGCCGGTGGATGCGCCATCCGTCGATGGTCATCCCCGCCTCTTCCAGCGCCTGCTGCCAGGCGACCACGTGCGGATACACGGTGTCGACCAGCGTCCCGTCGAGGTCGAAAATGAGCGCTTGCATGGGGCGCTCTACAGCACACTCCGGCATCGGCGTCTCGATTGGTTGACGGATGCCAGAGAATCAGTTGACATCGTCAACTGATTGCGCGCAGGCTGGCGCCCATGTCCCAATCGCTCGACTCCTGCGTATCGGGCGTGCGGCATTTCAACCGCTACTACACGCGCAAGATCGGCGTCCTCCGCGAAGGCCTGCTGGACAGCGCCCTCTCGCTGACCGAGGCGCGAGTGCTCTACGAGCTGGCGGGACGCGACGGAGCGACCGCGAGCGAGGTTCGCGGCGAGCTGGGCCTGGATGCGGGATACCTGAGCCGCATCCTCAGGGGTTTCCAGAAGCGCGGGTGGCTCCAGCGGGGCGCCGCGAAGGACGACGCCCGGCGCCAGCCGCTGTCGCTGACCCGGTCCGGGCGGGCAACCTTTCAGTCCCTGGACGCCCGTTCCAGCGACCAGATCCGCCAGATCGTCAGCACGCTCGGTCCAGGCGACCAGGGTCATCTGCTCGATGCGATGCGGACCATCGAGAAGCTCCTCGAACCGGAGAATCGGCTCGCGCAGCCCTATCTGCTCCGCACGCACGGTCCCGGCGACATGGGATGGGTCGTCCATCGCCACGGCGTGCTCTATTCCGAGGAGTGGGGATACGACGAGCGCTTCGAGGCGCTGGTCGCGCAGATCGTCAGCGAATTCGTGCAGCGATTCGATCCGGACCGGGAGCGCTGCTGGGTCGCGGAGAGGAACGGCGAGCGCGTGGGTTCGGTGTTCCTCGTCCAGAAGTCGAAGCACGTCGCCAAGCTCCGCCTCCTCCTCGTCGAGCCCGTCGCGCGAGGGTTGGGCATCGGAAAGCGCTTGGTCGAGGAATGCATCCGATTCGCGCGGCAGTGCCGGTACCGGAAGATCGCTCTCTGGACGCAGAGCGAGCTGAAAGCCGCTCGCAGGATCTACCAGCAGTGCGGATTTCGCCTTGCCGCGACCGAGCCGCACCAGAGCTGGGGCCGCACCGACCTGGTTTCGGAGACCTGGGAACTGGATCTGCGCTGACTGCGCTCAGGCCAGACTGGCGATGTCGATGACGAACCGATAGTGCACGTCGTTGCGCAGCATCCGCTCGTAAGCCTCGTTGATCTTCTGGATGGGGATGACCTCGACGTCCGCGGCGATCTCGTGGGCTGCGCAATAGTCGAGCATCTCCTGGGTCTCGCGAATGCCTCCGATCATCGAGCCCGCAAAGCGCTTGTTCCCGTTGACCAGCGAGGACGCGGCCAGCGGCGTCGGCTCGGGAGGGATGCCGACGAGCACCAGCGCGCCGCTGGGCCGGAGGATCCCGAGATACGCGTTGTAGTCGTGCGGAGCAGAGATGGTGTCGATGATCAAATTGAAGCGCCGGGCAAGCTTCTGGAACGTCGCCGCATCCCGCGTGATCTCGAATCCGCTTGCGCCGAGACGTCGCGCGTCAGCCTCCTTCGAGCGCGACGTGCTCAGCACGGTCACCTCGGCGCCCATCGACGCCGCGAGCTTGACCGCCATGTGGCCGAGACCGCCAAGGCCGACCACGGCCACGCGATCGCCCTTCTTGCAGTTCCACTGGCGCAGCGGAGAGTACGTGGTGATCCCCGCGCAGAGGAGTGGAGAAGCTCGTGCGGGGTCTAGACCTGCCGGCACGCGAAGAACATACGGTTCGGCGACGAGGATCCGTGTCGAGTAGCCACCCTGCGTGGGCGTCTTCCGGTCCATCTCCGTGCTGTTGTAGGTGAAGGCCGCTCCCTTCTCGCAGAATTGCTCCAGGCCCGACCGACACGGCTCGCATTCCCGGCACGAGTCTACGAAGCAACCCACGCCGGCGAGGTCGCCCGGCCTGAACTTCGTCACTTCACGCCCGACCTGCCGGACGCGGCCCACGATCTCGTGGCCTGGCACCATCGGGAAGACCGAACCGCCCCACTGGTCGCGCGCCTGGTGGATGTCGCTGTGGCAGACGCCGCAGTAGAGGATGTCGATCATCACATCGCGAGGGCCCGGCTCGCGCCGTTCGATCGTGAACGGCGCGAGCGGCCTTGTTGCAGACGGGGCGGCGTACGCAGGTGTCTTCAGCATGTCTTTTCTCCTCCTGCGACGTCATGACGCCGCCCCTGCCCGGTTGCTACTCTCCGCCTGAGCCCGTCGCTCCGAGCCCTGTCGTGGCCGTCGCAGTATGCGCTGCCCGGCCGGAGTTGTCGCGCCCGACTGCGGCGCGCCGCGCTTCATCGATGTTCGCGGCGATCTCGCGCGTCAGTGCGAGCGAGATCGGAGCCTGCGGCGAGCGGCCGGCCAACGCGCGTGCCTCGTCCGTGCTGGACACGGAGTCGTTCGCCGGGACGGCATCCTGCGTGATCGCCACCTGGTTCTTGAGCGCCCGGGCCTCGTCAGTGGACGTCGGGGTCCCGTTCGCGAGTGCCGCGCTGGCTACTGCAGTCGAAAGCGCCAGCGCAGCAAGCGGAAACGCCAGCTTGGAGAACATCTCGTGGATGGTCTTCATGTGCTCCTCCTTCTCATGGCAAGGATTGATGCGCGGCGTCGCAGGTCGATGCATCGGAACAAAATGAACGTCCTATGTAGTAAATCTTCAGAATGGCCTTCACCCCGCTGAACGCCCTGAACGGATTCCTCGCGGTGGCGCGGCGGCACAGCTTCGCCGCTGCCGCGGCCGACCTGGAGATTTCACCCTCGGCGCTGAGCCAGGCGGTCCGTCAGCTCGAAGCGAAACTCGGCGTCACCTTGCTCTCGCGCACCACGCGGAGCGTGGCGCTCACCGCGGCCGGAAGGCGGCTCTTCGAACAGGCCGGTCCGGCGATGGGTCAGGCGCTCGAGGCGCTCAAGACGGCGTCGGCCCGACCGGGAGAGGTGACCGGGCAGATCCGTCTCACCGTTCCAACGACCGCCATGGCCTTCGTCATGGCCCCGGTGCTGCCACGCTTTCTCTCGAAGCATCCGAGGGTGGAGGTGGAAGTCCACATCGACGACCGCCTCGTCGACATCGTGACGGAGGGCTTCGACGCCGGGGTCCGGCTCGAAGAGTTTCTCGAGCGCGACATGGTGCACGTGCGGCTGACGGATCCATTCCGTTTCGTCGTCGTGGGCTCCCCCTCCTACCTCCAGCGCAGGGGAGTACCCGAGACCCCCAAGGACCTGCTTGCGCACGAGTGCATCCGCGTCCGTTCGCCGACCACCGGCTCGATGTACCTGTGGGAGTTCGAGCGAGGCAAGAAGACCTGGCGGATCCCGGTGCGGGGCAACCTGATCACGGGCGATCACCGCCTGATGTTGGCCATGGCCGAGGCAGGAGTTGGCCTCGCGTACCTGCCCGAGCCGGCCGTTGCAAGCCGACTGAAGCAGGGGAGCTTGCGTCTCGTCCTCGAACCGTTCGCCGCGCGCGTGCCGGGTCTGTTTCTCTACTTCCCGAGCCGCGCCCAGGTCTCGCCGGCGTTTCGCGCGTTCGTCGAGATCGCGCGCGAGAAACGCGCAGCGCTGGCGGCCGCGCGCGAGCTCAGTGCTGCGCCACCCGCGCCGGCGGGCAGGGCGCGCCCGCGTCCGCCCATTGGTTGAAGGCGCGGACGAACTCGTCGTGAGGGACAGGGACCGGCTTGCGGCCGTATCCGGGCGACCAACCCCAGCGGGTCAGCGGATCGTCCGCGATGTGGTGCAGGAGTCCCGCCATGTCCTTGCCGCCGTTCTGCTTGCGGTCCTTGATCTGCAGGCAGAGCGCCCGCGAGCTGAGCCCGGCGAAGACCATCTTGTGCTCGGGCGGCGGCAGGCGCCAGTCCGTGGAGACGCCGGGCGGCATGTGCTCGCCGTAGCTGTCCGGCGGGTTCGCTTTGCCGTGGCAGGTGGCACATGCGAGGCCGGTCGCGCCGCGACCTTCCGGTCCGCGCTGGACGAACTGCTGGTGCAGGTGGCTGTCGTCCCCCTGCGTCGGCTGGTCGCCGGTCGGGTGGCAGTTCACGCAGCGCGGACTCTGCAGCACCGCCCGAACCGTCTCGAACGCCACCACCGGATCGGACGCTGCTGTCGTCGTCGGAGCTGCCGCCGCCGCGGGACCCTGGGTGTGCGAGCACGCGACGATCAGGCACGCACTCGTGAAGAGCCAGCAGCCTCGAGCAGCCCCCCGTGGGGCACGCATCGTCATGCAAGCCTCAGCGGCAGCGAGCGCAGCCGCTGTTTCGTCAGCGCGTAGACGGCATTGGCGACGGCTGCGGAGATCGGCGCTGTCGCCGGCTCTCCGATGCCGCCCATCTTGGCGTCGCTCTCGATGATGTGCACCGCCACCTCAGGCATGTCCGGCAGCCGCAGCACCTCGTAGTCGTGGAAGTTGCTCTGCTCGACGCGCCCATCTTTCAAGGTCAGCTCGCTCTGCAAGACGGCGGA
>WNFO01011117.1_pt1 | contig 15188 bp, 8 predicted proteins | sample 5400251 | NCBI WGS metagenome assembly WNFO01 (sample SAMN13153354, study PRJNA577476) | soil metagenome | isolation source: 100 cm saprolite under Madrone tree | place: USA:California | collected 2016-06-14 | reverse complement strand
GGGTTGGGTAATCGAGAGAAAACTCGATGTCATGGAAGGCACGCAAGTCATGGTCTTCCAGAACGGCAACACTGTGACCGTTGGAAGTGATGGTGAGCTTCACTGGTCGAGTTCGCAGGTAAGCCAATATAGTCTTGTAGTCAGGATGCATTCCGTTCTCGCCCGTTCCCAGATTCACGGAGCGAACCGGAAGGCATTCGATCACCGACTTGACCTGTTCTAACGAGAGACGGTCGGCGCGAGTGGGATCGCGGTAGCAGAAGGCGCACTTGAGGTTACACTCGTTGGTGAGCCCGAGCCCAAGCGCAATCGTGGCATCAGGTGCCTTCGCGCTGGATGCGGTGCCCGAAACTTGGACAGGAAAGTTGGTCACGCACCGTCCTCCGCCACCGAACTTACGCATCGTGCCAGGCAGTGTGTGTAGCGGGAGACTGCGGCATACTCTGGCCGGCCGCCCAGCTTCCGCTCCAGTTCAAAAATCCGTTCTTAGTCTGCGCTGCGAGAAACCCGTGGCGGCAAATAGTCCGCAAGGACGCGAACACCTCGCTCGGCAATCGCCGCCAGCGACGCCTCTGTCAAATTCCCGCTGGTCTGTTTTCGTCAACTACTTGCCGCGGCAATCTCTCTCGACTTGATCTCGTACTTGAAGCCGTCCGGATCGAGGGAATCGAGTCGGCCGTCGGCCGTTTCCGCCTGCGGGTACATTAGGAATCCAATTGGCGCGCCGTTCGATCCTGGCAGAGTCACATCGTGCGCGAAGTTGTATGCCATCCAATTCATCTCCCATGACCCGAAAAGCCGCGCCCGGGCCTTCTTCACCAGATCGTCATCCAGCGGCCGATTTCCTGGTGGTTCCTCGAGCACGACCTTACGCACGTCGGCAGGATCGACCGGTACCCAGCCATGGCCGGTGAGATACACCTCAGCGCGGCAATGCTGCGCTTTCGTTATGTTTTCCGACGAGGTACCGAGGCTCTTGTATCCCAGCTCTGATTTGGCGATGCGTATGCCGTAAACGTCACGCGCTGGAAGCCCCACCGCACGCGCGAGGCCGACGTAGAGTGCGTTGAGATCGGCGCACTTGCCGCCCAGATCCTTAGACACCAGCATGAAGCGGATGTCGCCCACACCGCAACCGCGCGTCTTCGGATCCCGGAATGTGTTCTCGACGATCCATTCATAGATCGCGAGCGCCTTGTCGACGTCGGTCTCGGCTCCCCTCGTGATATCGATCGCCGTCTCTTTCACGATGCCGTCGGTCGGCAGAAGCTTGGTCGGCCGCAGCCAATGTTGCAACGCCGCGGAATCTTCCTTCGGCGCCGTTCCGGCCGCGGAGACAACGACCGCATAGTTCCTCGTCGCGATACGGCTGGTAAGCGTGAGCGCCGGCTTCACGCCAGCCGGGAATTCCGCGGCGATGATGCCAAGCGCATCAGCCTTGTCTTCGATAGTGTTCGCGGTGCCGCCCTCGGTGCTGACCCGATTGGCAAGCGTCCTCTGGAACGGCGTGTCACCGGTGAGCGCCGCTGGCAGCCATATCCGCGTCGCCCCCGAAGGCTTCAAGACTTCAACGCGCGTCGTCACCTCGAACGTGCGCCAACTGCCCGATATGGCGCCCTCGACAAACAGGCGCCCTGCGTTCGGGAGCACGAGACTCGCCGACGCGATGCCCGTGGATCGCAGGAAATCACGACGTTTCATAGTTCCATCCTTCCTTTGGAGTTGTACCACATCCGTCAGCAATTCGTCGCTTCTGATGGCAAGTGCACGATTGAACTGACTTGCCGTCGCCAGCTTTGTCCGATTGGCTTCTGCCGTTGTGAAGAGTTCCTAACGGCCAAACCGGGTACCAGGGAAGAGCATCGGCACCGCAATCCTGAATAAGTTATTGCTGGTCGGTGCAGTGCAAGTCGTTTCTTGCATCGCACACGCTCCACAGGTGAGAAAAGACCAATAATCCTCCGATCATGGCACGCCTAGGAAAGTTCGAGCACCACCAGTGACACGTCGTCCGCGGCAGGGCCGTCCCGCCAGGCCGCGACGCGATTGAGAATTTGCTCCTTCATTTCCACGACCGGCAGGCCGGAAACGTCGCCGACGATCTCCTGGAGGCCATCGATACCAAGCATCTCGCGCCGGGAATTGAAATTTTCAGTCAAGCCGTCGGTGTAGATCACTACGCGGTCGCCCGCTTGCACAGCGGTTTCAGTGGTCGCGTCGGAGTCCACGGCCCGCTCCGGCGAATTGAAGTGTACGGCAACTGCGATTGAACCGCGCGGCCGCCACCGTAAAGTAGAAAGCTGAACTCGCCAGGTTTTGCAGCACGAAATGATTCAGATGTCGCAGCATCAATCCGAGCTCCACACCGCGTTCGATCTGGGCCATTGTTTCCGAATAGATGCGGTTCGCAACTAGCGCCGAGCTGATGCCGTGCCCGGATACGTCGCAAACCAAAACGTCCAGGCAGTCATCGCCCGGGACGACCAGGCCGTAATCTCCGCCGATCGACCAGACCGGCTGATAGTACGTCTCGACGGAAACGTTCCCCCATCTCAGGCTCTTCGGTGCCAGACTTTGCTGCACTCGCTCCGCGAGCAGGAGCTCTTGTTCTACCTGGCGCTGGCGCTCTAAGAGCAATGCATTGGCCTGGCGGAGTTCCGTCTCGGCACGCTTCTGTTCACTTATGTCTGTGGCAGTGACCACAGCAAATAGAATTCCATCGGGGTCATGAATTTGGTGGGACGTGACCACAACGGGCAAGCGTCCACCCCCGCGTTGCGGAATATAAAATTCGTATCGCGCACGCCCCTGCGTTTCCCGGTGCCCAATAAATTCGAGTAATCGAGGAACGTCTTCAGGCGGAAACAAGTCGGTGACAGAGCGCCCCATAAGGTCCTCGGCTGGCATTTGAATCATGTCGAGAAAAATGGAGTTTGCGAAAACGATTCTCTTGAGGCTGTCATTGAGGATGACACCTTGATTGAGCGTCTCAAGAACGCTTCCGACTTGATCGAGCCATCGTTGTTGAGTTGAGCCCAAGAATCCCTCCGCGGGCGGGCGTGACTTATACCTATTACCTGCTCCCGAGCCGCCCTTGTGTCAGGGAAATTTATTTGATGATCCCTAGGACTTTTTTCGGCAAACGCCCGACCTCCTCCTTCGCGATGCCAAAGTTATCCCCGATCAGCGATGCGGGATTCCCCGCGAGCCACTTCGAGATGGAGATCTCCTCAAACACTGGGCTGTTGAAGAGTGCGAGGATTTTTGTCGGCTCGCTGCCAACCTGTTCGATGTAGTGACCGAAGCCTTGCTGAACAAAGCCCACGTTTCCCGGCCCGAACTCTTCCGTTCTGGCCCTTCCGTGCCCTCCGAAAACGGTTACGCGCGAGCGGCCGCTAATGTAATACTGCCATTCGTCAGCGTTGGGATGCCAGTGCATCTCGCGAAGAGCGCCCGGCTCGAGATACAGCAGCACGGACGCAAGCGTGGTGTTAATCGGGAACTCCTTCACAGTGACAATGCGTTCCCACCCTCCGGGGAACATGAGTGGAGCCATCTTGCCGAAGCGGAACTTGTGAGGGTTCCGTGATGTTTCCAAATCCTCCCCCAGATACGACTCTGTTAAAGTCGTCGGAATCTTGCCCGGAAGAATGTACAACTCTTTCTTTGGCAAACCCGCGGTTGCACTGGAACTGAGCCCCAGATTGCGCAAAAGTACAGACTGGGGCGTGTGCCCGACCCAATCCGTAATACTGAACGTGCCGAACTCCGAAAAGTGCCCGTCGTCGAAGCCCAGTATAAAATGTGCTTCTTCATTGCCTATGTTCTGCAACGCATGACCGTGGCCCTTCGGAAAGTACCAGATGTCACCCGGCCCAAAAATGTCCGTGGCAGGTTGGCCATTCGGAGCGATGACTGTCGTGAGCACGGCTCCCCGAATGACGTAAGCCCACTCGGCGGCGATGGCGTGCCAATGTAGTTCACGTATTCCGCCGGGACTCAGCCGCATGGAGACGCCGGCAATGTTCTGTGAAACGGGAAATTCAGCGACAGTCGCCTCCTTCGCCGATCCTCCTTCGCCGTTCCAACCTTTCGTTGCTTCGAGGTCTCCGGAATGGATTCGTGCCTGCCAGGTTCTTTGCCCACCTGATACGTTTGCTGCTCCTGGGCGCTGACGTCGGGAGAAGTCAGTATTGCCGTCCCCAGGCTAGCGAGCGATGCAGCACCAATCATCTCTCTCCGCGTGATCACATTCTTTTTCTTCCCATTCGCGTTCATTCCAGTACCTTTCTCACTCAACCGGCATTTCTCTTCCGGACACCCAATCTTGCGGCATTGTACACAACCCGGGAAGCACGTCTACTCCCAATGCTTCCCCGGGCACTTTTAAGAATGAGCTGATGGCAATCGACCAGAAGCCCAGTTTTTGTGGAGGCGCAGACAAGCAGGCAGAGCAGAGCGGTTCCTTACATTAACAAATATTAATGTTTTTTTAAGGTTCCCTTGCCTGTTCCGGGTGTAAAAGGTACGCCAGGGGTGACCTGGTTCGCGTTTCTCTAGTTGCGGTGAGCCGGCTTGGGGGAGCAAGGCTTGCCGTGTCTACCCCGAAAGGTAAAACTTTCGGATTTTAGAGCTGTACGGACGGGTGGGAAAGTTTAGTTTTGGGGAACCATTCGCGTCCAATCAAGTAACTCGGCCCACCTTTCGACCTCGAAGTCCGAATACACTTAAAGTATATCTCTTAAGGTGTTTATTGAACAGTATTGTTGTTTGGGGCCGTGCAGTGATGGGGTGCCGTGCTCGCGACCTTGACTAGGAGGGACTTCAGATGAACCCGAAAGTGGTCAAATTCGTCCTTGGTTTGTGCATACTTAGCCTCATATTCTCCGCGCCGACGCGCGCGCAGGTTGTTGGCGCAACCGTCTCCGGCACCATCACGGACCCGCGGGGGGACGCCATTCCCGGTGCGAAAGTCTCCGCCAAAAACCTCGGCACGGGTGCCTCTAACACGACCACCACCAATGCCACCGGCGCTTTTAGCATCGCGAACCTCAACCCAGCGGAATACGAGATATCCGCGTCCGCGGCGGGCTTCAGCACCGCTCAAACTAAAGTGACGCTCACAGTCGGCGCGAAGCAGGAAGTGAACTTGGCCTTGAAGGTCGGCCAGGTTACGCAAATCGTGGAGGTTACCGGCGCGGCCCCCTCGGTTGAGACGACCAACTCCACCCTCAGCGCTGAGGTTGACTCCACCACCGTGCGCGAGCTGCCCTTGAACGGCCGTGACTGGGCCTCGCTCGCTACCCTGCAACCCGGCGTGGCCGGAGTCCGAACTCAGGAGGTGATCACCCAAGTTGGCGCCGTGGGGCGCGGGCTGGGATCGCAGATGAGCATTGACGGAAATCGGCCCACGCAGAATAGCTACCGGCTCAACGGCCTTTTCATCAACGACTATTCAAACGCCGGGCCGGGAAATGTTCTCGGCGGAAACCTCGGTGTGGACGCCATTCAGGAGTTCTCCGTCATCACCAGCAACTACTCGGCGGAGTATGGTTATACGTCAGGCGGAGTCGTTAACGCGGTTACCAAGTCAGGCACCAACCAGTTTCATGGAACCGCTTTTGAGTTCATTCGCAACAATGCGCTCGACGCGGCCAATTTCTTTGAGAATGCCAATCTCCAGAAGAAAGCGCCATTCCGCCGCAACCAGTTTGGCGGGTCGGGGGGCGGGCCGATCAAGAAGGACAAGTTTTGGATTTTCGGCGCCTACGAAGGGCTCCGTCAGAGCAAAGGAATCCCCCACACCGCCCTCGTCCCCTCGGACGCTGCGCGCACAGGATCCCTCCACGACCCCACGACCGGAGCCCCTTTTCAGGTAACGCCTGGCCAGCCTTATTTGACCTTTTTCCCCCATTGCGCTGCGTCGGCGCCCACCTTCTCCTTTGGCGATACCTGCCGCTTCGCCTTTTCGGGCGCGCAAGTGGTGCCCGACAACTTCTACAACTTCCGGGGCGATCTAAAGATATCGGACAAGGACAGCATGAGTGGGAGCTTCTATTATGACCACTCGACTTTCACCCAACCCGATAGTTTCGACCAGAAATTGGAGGGTTTTTTTGTTGGCCGCAAAGGCGCGTCCATAGAAGAAACCCACCTCTTCGGCTCAAGTTTTGTCAATACCGTTCGGCTGGGATGGAACTACACCCAGGGCTTTGGCCAATTGACCCCCAGCGCGATTAACCCGGCCGTAGCTAGTACGAGTCCATCTTTAGTGATAGAACCAGGAGTGCATCCCGCGAGAATCGCTGGCATAGGCGGGGGTCCGGGCGTGCCGGGGTTTGACCAGGCCTTCACAGGGGGCTTGAACGGCGACGCCGTCGAGGATTTCACTCACCAAACCGTTCAGACGTTCGACGACGCCGGACTCACCATCGGGAAGCACAGCCTGAAGTTTGGATTCATGTTCATCCGATTGGAGGAAAAACTTTTCGCTCCGTTCACCTCCAACGGCACCGCGCAATTCGCCTCGCTGGCGGATTTTATAACGGATACTCCATTTAAAGTGCAGAGCCCCCCCGTCGGAGGCATCGCCAGTGTTAAAACCCACTATACTTTCACTTCCATTCCCGCCGTATATTTCCAGGACGATTGGAAGTTGCGTTCTAACCTGACCCTGAACTTGGGCTTGCGCTTCGAAATGGAAACCATTCCCACGGACAAACTTGGCCTGATCGCGAACCTGCCGTTTCTGTTCACCAATCCCACCACCCCGAATTGCAGTACTTGCAGCAATAAGTACTTTCTCAGGAACCCCACCAACAAGAATTTCGAGCCGCGGGTGGGCTTTGCCTGGGATCCCTTCAAGGATGGAAAGACTTCCGTTCGCGGTGGGTTTGGCATATTTGACGCCCTGCCGCTTCCTTACGAGCTGGCGCTCAATAACGCGCAAACCTCTCCGTTCCACGTCAACGTTACAGCCAAGGGTTGCGCCTTCACCACCCCTCCAAATACGCAGCCCTGTGTGAGTACGGGTGAGTTCCCAAACCTTAGCGCGTCCACAGCTGGGCCCTGTCCAGCGCCCCTAAACCCAGCCCCCCCCTGCGTCTTTCAAGAATTTTTCAATCCTGCCTCTGCACCGATTGCCGGCCAGTCTTGGAACTATGTCGAACCTAAACTCCATCGCAATTACGTCTATCAATGGAACCTTAACCTCCAAAGGCAACTCGCAGGAAATCTCTCGTTAACAGTCGCCTATGCGGGTTCTCGCGGAAAGCACAATCCGTTCCAGACAGACGACCTCAATACCGTCTTTCCAACGAAGGTTGGGAGCCGCTGGCTATTCCCTGTCGTCCCGAGCACATCGGGGCCCTCCCCCGTGGTTTGCTCATCGCCAAACGCGGCGCCGCCTGTGGGGACATGCGCTAATGTCGTAGGCAACCCCACCGGTATTGTATCCGGTCAAATAGTCAACCCCAACGTCGCTGAAATCCAGTCCACGATCTGGCAAAGCAGGTCTTGGTACGACGCTCTCCAGGTTGAGCTCGAGAAGCGCATGAGCCATGGCTTTCAAGTGCAGGCCTCATTTACCTGGAGCAAGACCGAAGACACCTCGTCCGGCAGCTTTGCGGGCGACAACTTCGCGGGCGACGTGAACCCCACAATCCCTTGGTGGGATTTGAAGTTAATCAAAGGGTTGTCGGACTTCCATGTGGGGCGCAACTTGGTCGTTAACGCTCTATGGGACATCCCGACGCCAGCATCGTTCCATGGGCCCGCGGCGTTCCTAGCCAAGGGGTGGCAACTCGGAGGAATCGTCTCGCTGAGTGATGGCGTTCCTGTTTGGCCTCTCAATATCGCGGGAGACCTGATGGGCCAACTCAACTCCGAGCCAATATTTAATACGGATCGCGTCGCAGGTTGCTCCCAGACCCTTCCATCGTCAGGGCGCCATGGCACCCTCCAGTACGTCAATCCTGCATGCTTCACCAATGCTCTTGCGCCCTCGGGCATCAATGTCCTGACAAGCTGTGACCAGGCCTTCGTTGCGGCTAATCCCTCTCTCCCTGCCAACACGTGTATCAATCTCTACGGCAACCTGGGGCGTAACACCGTTGTTGGACCAGGGCTGGTCAACATCGATTACTCCATGATTAAAGACACCAAAATCCCCAAAATCTCGGAAAACTTCACCGTCCAGTTCCGGGCCGAGTTCTTCAACGTCTTTAATCACGCCAACTTCGCACCTCCCAACGCGGGCAACCTCTCGCCGTTCGACGCATCGGGTAACCCCGTAGGGGGCTTCGGCACGCTGACCACCACGCAGACGCCGGAGCGGCAGATTCAGTTCGGATTGAAGTTGATTTGGTAGTCGCAGTGGAACGAATGTTTTGAAGGTAGGGGGAACAGGGATTCAAGTTGAATCCTTGTTCCCTTTTCCCATCCAGGATTCTTGACACGCGGACCGCGGGACGCCCAGCGTACGCTTACTTCTGCTCTTTTGGCTGGCCCAGGCTTCGATAGGAATCGCAGCATAACGGAGAGGAGACTTTGCAAACGATACAACCGCGGCACTTCTGGAAAATCGCCGTGGGTCTTCTCGCTCTTGTGGGCCTCGCGTATCCGGCAATCCATTTCGCAAGCAGTAATCCACGCGCTGTCGCCTCCCTCCTGTCACCCAGCGATAAACAAACTCTCGAGCAGCGAGCCCGATCCGCGCTCTCCGTGACCAACGGCACACTGAAACTCCCCGGACTCGAGCATTCCGTAACTGTTTTTCGCGATCCCTGGGGCGTGCCCCACATCTACGCCCGGAATCAGCATGACCTCTTCTTCGCGCAAGGTTTCGTCGCCGCCCAAGATCGTCTTTTTCAAATGGAGCTCTGGAAGCGCGTCGGTCAAGGCCGCCTCGCCGAAGTTTTCGGCCCGGCTTACCTGGAACGCGACATTAACGCCAGGCGCTTGACCTACCGCGGCTCGCTGGCTGACGATTACGCCAGCTACGCTTCCGACTCCAAGCAAATTCTCGAGGCCTTCACGCAGGGCATCAACGCGGAAATTTCTCTCCGCAATGCACCCGGTGGCCCCGGTCTTCCTCTCGAATTTCAGCTCGCGGGATTTGCGCCCGAGCCCTGGAAACCCGAAGACTGCCTCAGCCGCATGGCAGGTTTTCCGATGACGCGTAACGCGGTTGCGGAGCTTCTCCACGCGAAGCTCTTCACGCTGCTGGGCGCCAAGAAGGCTTCCGCCCTGCTCAATCTGGATCCACCGGTTCTGCTCGATAGTTTTCCCGGCGTGGATCTCTCCGAACTCTCTCCGGAATTGCTGAGAAATCTGCAGGGCAGCGATAGTTCGATGACCATGCCGCCCGACCTGGCGACGGCGTTCGAATTGCCCGAAGAGCAGGGCAGTGGCAAGTGGGCGAGCAACAATTGGGCAATCTCAGGCAAGCTGACCGCCTCGGGGCGCCCGTTCGTCAGTAACGACCCGCACCGCACCGTAGACAAGTCTCCGTCGCTGCGTTATATCGTGCACCTCGTGGCTCCGGGGTGGGACGTCATTGGCGCCACCGAACCGGGCACTCCGGGTGTGCAAGACGGCCATAATCAGCGCATTGCGTGGGGATGGACAATCTTCGGCATGGATCAGCAGGATCTTTATCTCGAGAAACTCGACCCGAGCGATCCGCTGCGCTACAAAACCAGCGAGGGCTGGGCGCGGATGGAGGTGCGCCAGTCAACTTTCCACGTGAAGGGCAAAGCCGACGTGCCTGTCGAGCTGAAGTTCACCCGGCATGGTCCTGTGCTTTGGGAAGACGCAGCCACGCATCGCGCGTTATCGCTGCGCTGGGTTGGGGCGGAGCCGGGCACCGCGGGCTACATGGCCAGCCTCACCTTGGATCGCGTGCAGAACTGGCGGGAGTTTGAAGAAGCGATGAAACGCTGGAAACTCCCGACCCACAATATTGTCTATGCCGACGTCGAGGGCAACATCGGCGAGCACTCTGTGGGCCTGGCCCCGATTCGCAAGAATTTTACCGGCACGATGCCCGTGCCCGGCGACGCTGGTTATGAATGGGCAGGCTGGATTCCCGTGCCGGATCTGCCGCACGAGCTCAACCCGGCGCGAGGATTCGTCGTCACCGCCAACCAGCGGATGACCCCCGAGAACTTTCCCTACAATGTGGGATATGAGTGGGTCGAACCTTACCGCGCCAACCGGGTCAAGGAAGTTCTAAGTCAGACGGCCAATAGTGGGCACAAGTTCACCCGGGAAGACATGGAGCAGTTGCAAGCCGACGTCACCTCGCTTCCTGCGCGGGAGCTGTTGCAATTGCTGGCTTCCGCCGCGCGCAACTCTGACGATCCTGTAGCGCAAATGCTTCTTCGTTGGAACGCCGCCGTGGATCGCGAGTCCTCCGCTGCCGCGCTTTACGAGCTCTGGCAGACGGAGATCGAAAAACAGATGCTCCATCATTTGGCGCCGGAGAATGCTTGGAAGACGCTCCAGCGTAACCTGTCGCTAACGGTAATTCTGAACAGCCTGGAACACCCGGATCAAGAAACATTCGGAGCCCAGCCAGAGTCTGCACGCAACCAGTTGCTTTTGGATACTCTGAAAACCGCCGTGGAGAAATTGAAATCGCTACAGGGATCGGAGCCCTCTTACTGGTCGTGGGGACGCCTCCACACGGTTACATTTCATCATCCCCTCGACCTTCTCATCGACGCCAAGCCGCTCTTGGACATCGGCCCGCTGCCGCGCCCCGGCGATTCTTATACCGTCAACAACACAAGTTACGCTGGCGAAAATTTCAACCAGCTCAGCGGCCCCAGCTATCGCGAAATTCTGGACGTGGGCAATTGGGATGAATCGGTCGTCGCGAACGCTCCCGGACAAAGCGGGCAACCTGGCAGCCCGCATTATTCCGACCTTGTGCCGCTCTGGGAGCAGACGCGATACTTTCCCATGCTGTACTCGCAGGCTGCCGTTGAGAAGCAGGCCAAGGATCGCCTGGTGCTTGAACCGGCGCCGAAGCCTTGAATTGCCGTGTGATGATTCATTGTGCGAGAACGAAATGACAAGTTTGAAAAACATGTCGGCGGGATTCCGCCCGTACTGCTCGTCTGAGTTTGCTGCCGCTGTGCTCTATCGCGTCGGCAGAATTCTGTGAGGAGGCTTTGATGAAACGCTCGGTCCTGTTCCTGCTGTTTTCTCTGGCATTACCGTTTTTTGTGCTCGGTCAGCAGCAGTCAATTCCCGAAATCCCATACGATTCCACTCCAAATCTTTTGCAGCTTCCCGCGGATCTTTACTTGGGGGAAGTTGCTGGCGTGGCCGTGAATTCGAAGGGGCACATTTTCGTCTTTACGCGAAGTGCCCAGACGCGGCTCTTTGAGTTCGAACCGAACGGAAAATTTGTCCGCGAAATCGGCAAGGATTTGTACGGATTTTCATTCGCCCACGTAGTCCGCATCGACAAAGACGACAACATCTGGTGCGTGGATGAAGGCGCGAATATGGCGATCGAGTTTAACCCTCAGGGCCGGGTGATTATGCTGTTTGGTAGAAAACCCGAAGCGGTTGAAGGAGCGGCCCCTCCTCCGGGCACTCCTCCTCCGGCGCCCAATCCCGACTTTGCTGCCTTCTCGCAAAGGCTTTTCAACCGCCCGACCGACGTCGCCTGGGATGCCGCCGGAAATAGCTTTTTTGCGGACGGATACGGCAATTCGCGCATCGTGAAGTATGACAAAGACGGTAACTGGGTAAAGGCCTGGGGCAAGCGAGGGGCTGAACCGGGCGAATTTCACACCATACACTCCATTGCTACGGACGCGAAGGGGAACGTCTACGCGGGCGACCGGGAAAATCACCGGATACAGGTCTTCGATAATGACGGGAATTTTCTCAAGCAGTGGACCAACATCGGCGCTCCGTGGGCAATCTGCATTACTCCCGGTCCCAAACAGGTTCTTTACACTTCCGATTCCAACCCGGGCAGAATCTACAAAATGGATTTGGACGGAAACATCCTCGGCGTTTTTGGGAAAGCCGGCAAACAGCTCGGCCAGTTCGGTTGGGTGCATGAGATTGCCTGTCCTTCCGAAAATACGCTTTACGTTGCAGAGCTCCTGAACTGGCGAATACAAACTCAACTTGCATCCGGCAGCAAAGTGAATGCTTCCGCTGGAACATCCGGCGAGAACGTGATATTAAGAAGACACACCATTACCAGATCTCTTGCTCGAATTGGGGTCCACGATTATCTTCAGTAGTGGGGCTGTTCGTTCCTAGGTGCAGCAAGATTCGAGAACCGGCCTTGGCCAAAGCGATTTGAACAAATAATGATTAATGGAAAGCGCATCGCCGTCGTGTTGCCCGCGTATAACGCGGAAAAGACACTGGAAGCGACCGTGCGCGAGCTGCCGGAACTTGTTGACATCCGCATTCTGGTGGATGACGGTAGTTCGGACGCGACCGCCGCGCTGGCACGCAAGCTCGGCCTCCTTACATTTGTGCACGACGAAAATTTTGGTTACGGGCGGAACCAGATGACCTGCTACCGCATGGCCCTGGAGGCCGGTGCGGATCACGTCATTATGGTGCATCCTGATTATCAATATACCCCGCTGCTGGTCACGGCCATGGCCAGCATGCTGGCCTACGATGTCTACGATGTGGTGCTGGGGTCGCGCATACTCGGCGGAACCGCGCTGTCGGGCGGAATGCCCCGCTACAAATACATTGCCAATCGGGGTTTGACAGCGATCCAGAATCTTTTTCTTGGTGCGAAGCTTTCCGAATATCACACCGGCTATCGCGCGTTCAGCCGGCGCGTCTTGGAAGAACTGCCGCTGCTCGAAAACGCGGATGATTTTGTCTTCGACAGCCAGATGCTCACGCAGTGCGTTCATTTTCGTTTTCGCATCGGCGAAGTTTCGTGCCCCACGAAGTATTTCGCGGAGGCATCTTCGATTGATTTCAAGCGCAGCGTGAAATACGGCCTCGGTGTCCTGCACACGACTCTGAAGTTTTATCTGCAAAAGCACGGGTTGAGGCACTTCTCGATTTTTGATCCGCAAGGACGAAAGCTGCCGGATACCGCGCTGACGAAGGAGATGGAAGCCGCGCTCGCCAAAGAGGCGCGGGTTTGAACATAGTCCGGACGCGAGGCAAAGATTATTTGCTTCTGGCTGGACTGACAATCGCGGCGATCGGCGTTCAGGGATATCACCCGGCCATCGAAGATGCGGAGATTTACACTCCTGGAATACTGAAACTTCTCCATCCTTCTCTTTTTCCATACAACACGGAATTTTTCGAGTCCCACGCCCGCATGACATTTTTTCCGCAATTGATTGCGGGATCGATCCGCGCTACGCACCTGCCGCTCAGCGCCGCGCTGCTTGCATGGCATGTTTTTTCGATTTTTCTCTTGCTGTTCGGGTGCTGGCGCATTGCACGGTTATGTTTTGAAGAAAAGCATGCGGCGTGGTGTGGCGTTGCGCTTGTGGGAAGCCTGTTAAGCATCCCGGTCGCGGGAACGCGGCTTTTCATCATGGATCCATACCTTACGACGAGATCGCTTTCCGCGCCGGGCGCGCTGCTCGGCGCAGCCGGTGCGCTCGAAGAAAAATATTTCACCGCAGTCTTGTGGATTTTGTTCACCGGCGCGATGCATCCACTGATGGCGGTTTTCGCGGCGGTATATATTGCGATGATCTTGTTGTTGAAATTTCGCTCAAAGGAACCTGGTGCGGTCGGATTGGCCGCGGCGCTCCCGCAACAATTGTTTCCGCCGGTGACGCCGGAGTACCGGGAAATTCTTCAGACACGTCCGTACTTTTTTCTGACGAATTGGGCGTGGTATGAATGGCTGGGAATCCTCGCTCCCTTTGCGATTCTCGCCTGGTTTGCGAAGATCGCGCGGCATTATGCGCTGGGGCCCATGAACCTTGCTTGCCGCGCATTGGTGATTTACGGAGTGGTTTTCTTCGCGATGGCATTGGCTATCTCGAGGTCGGGTCGGTTTGAGAATTTTTCTGAAATCCAGCCCATGCGATATTTGCACCTGCTGTACATCCTGATGTTTTTATTCACCGGAGGACTGCTTGGCAAGTTCGTTCTGCGACGCCAGGCATGGCGCTGGGCTGTTTTGTTCGTGCCGCTCTGCGGGGGGATGGCGTACGCGCAGCAGGAAATATCGCCGGCCACGCCGCATCTGGAATTGCCCGGGCGCGCATCTGGAAATCCATGGGTGCAGGCGTTTGAGTGGATTCGCTTGAACACGCCGGAGGATGCATACTTCGCGCTCAATCCGAAACACATGGCGTTGCCGGGGGAGGACCAGCACGGTTTTCGCGCCATCGCGCAGCGCAGCATGCTGGCGGACGCGGTCAAGGACAGCGGCGCGGCGAGCATGTTTCCCGCACTGGCGGGGAAATGGAAAGAACAGGCGACGGCGCAGGAAGGCTGGGAAAAATTCCGGCGCGAAGATTTTCTGCGACTGAAGCAGCGGTATGGAGTGAATTGGGTGGTGCTGGAGCGGCCCGGCGCGGCGGGGCTGACGTGCCCATACGCAAATGAACTTCTTCTCATTTGCCGCATCGAGTGACGCCCGGTTGCTTTACAGTGAAACAACTTCCGCAACATAACTCTTCCTTCTAATCCGATGATTTCTCCAATTTGCTGAGGCGCTCACGCGCGAATTTGCGCCTGGGATCGAGGCGCAGCGCTTCGCGATAATGCGCGATCGCTTCGGCGCGCTTGTCCTCCGCTTCGAGCGTTCTGCCCAGCCATTCGAGCGCATCGGCACGAAAAGGCCAATCGCTGCGCTGCGGTGCAGAGCTGACATAGTGCGCCAAGAGACGCTCTGCGCCGGGGAGGTCCGTGTTCTCGAGAAATTTTGCGACGCCGCGAAAATAATCGAGGCGCGGGTCTGCGGGATCAATCGCGGCGGCGCCTTGAATGGCGAATTCAAGATCGGCGGGGCGGCCATGATGCTGAAAGAAGCGGGCGATTTCAAAATAGGGCTGAATGCGCGGCGGCTTTTGTTGCAAAACCTGCCGATAGATCTCTTCGGCCTGTGCCGGTTTTTTCTCGACATGAAAAACATACATGGCGCGGGCGAGGCTGCCTTCTATGGGATCGAGAATGGAAATGGCTTCCACCTGCTTGCGCGCATCGTCCTT
>WNFO01002489.1_pt1 | contig 15198 bp, 14 predicted proteins | sample 5400251 | NCBI WGS metagenome assembly WNFO01 (sample SAMN13153354, study PRJNA577476) | soil metagenome | isolation source: 100 cm saprolite under Madrone tree | place: USA:California | collected 2016-06-14 | reverse complement strand
CGGTTGAGCGATTCGGGCGTATTGACGTGCTGATCAATAATGCGGGATTTGGCGTGCTCGGTGCGGTCGAGGAAATCTCAGGTGCAGAAGTAGAAGCCGTTTATCGGACTAACGTCTTCGGTCTGCTCTCGGTCACGCGCGCTGCTTTGCCGCAATTACGTCATCAAGGTTCGGGACATATCATCAATATCTCTGCGGTCGCCGGATACCAAAGTTGGCCTGGCTGGGCCGTCTATGCCTCGACGAAGTTCGCGGTTGAGGGCATCTCCGAAGGATTGGCTATGGAAGTTAAGCCTTTGGGCATCAAGGTGACAATCGTCGAACCTGGCTTTTTCCGTACTGATTTTCTGGATGGTCAATCACTAAACATTTGTCCGGCCGTCATCGAAGACTATGCCGAAACGACCGGAGCAATGCGTCAGGCTGCACTGTCGTCGAATCACAAGCAGCCCGGTGACCCGGCACGAATGGCAAAAGCCCTCCTGCAGATCGTAGACGACCCGAATCCACCGTTGCGGATGCCTTTCGGCTCTGACACCGTCGCCACGATTGAGGCAAAGAACGCCTTCGTTGCGGAGGAATTGAACAACTGGCGCACACTGGCTGTCTCCACCGACTTCGCCAAGTGAACCTCAGAACGAAGAGATACATGCGAACGTTACTGATTTTCTTAGTCATGTTTCCTGCAGGGTCGCGCCTCTCGCAAGCCCAAGCGGTTCCCACCACTGAATCCCCGCCTCCAGCACGAACCTATCACTTGCTTCGCGAGGACGACGACTGGAGCTTCCTTGCCGATCCCGCGGAACGACAGGAGTTTTGGGATCCCATCAAATACATTCCTTTGCGATCAGGCCGGAATGACTGGTTCCTCTCCATGGGCGGCGAAGCTCGCGAGACTTGGGAACAGATTGGAAATGACAACTGGGGCCAACAGCCGTTCATGAACGGCTATCTCAACGAACGGTACATGTTTTATTTTGATGTTCACTACGGCAAGCACGTTCGCTCGTTCGTGGAGCTAAAAAGCGGTTTGAATTCTTACCGCATCGGCGGCCCCAGGCCGATCGACGAAAAGAAACTGGATTTCCAGACCGCATTCCTCGAAGTCGGAACGGGAGATGATCGGAACTGGATCAAGTTAAGAACCGGCAGACACGAGATGGAATACGGCTCTGGTCGCCTGATCGATGTGCGGGAGGGCCCAAATGTCCGCTTGAGTTTTGACGGATTCAAGATAAAGACCGGCATGGGCCCTTGGCAGATTGACGCCTTCGCCATGCGGCCAGACCTGGACAAACCGGGCTTCTTTGACAACGCGCCCAATCATGCAGTCGGGTTTTGGGGCGTCTACGGCGTCCGACCTCTCAAAAAGAGCCTCACCCTGGATACTTACTACCTTGGCCTCGATCGAAAAGCAGCCGCATTCAACCGAGGCGTCGGCCAAGAGGTACGGCACAGCCTAGGCGCGCGTCTCTCTCGTCCCGTCGCTCAAACGAAACCCGGTTGGGATTTCGACTACGAAGCGCTTTGGCAATTTGGCAGCTTCGGATCCGCAAATATCCGGGCATGGACTGTGGCATCGGAGACCGGTTACCGCTTCCCGACCGTTCCGCTGAAACCACGATTCAGTGCCAAGGCGGACATCTCCAGCGGCGACGATCCCAGGACGAATACTCTCGGTACGTTCAATCCCTTGTTTCCGAAGGGCAATTATTTTGGCGTCCTCGCCACAGCAGGTCCGGGCCCAATCAACTTCATCGATGTACACCCTCATATTGAAACGGCGTTGCCGCACAGCGTGACTGCCTCCGTAGATTGGATATTTCAGTGGCGAGAAAGCTTGCGCGACGGTGTGTATTCCGTCCCGGGATTTCTGATTATTCCCGCAGGAAAGAGCGACGCGCGTTTCGTCGGACATCGTCCAGGCACGGAGGTGCACTGGCAAGCGAATCGTCACCTCTGGTTTCAAGCCGACTATGGAATCTTTTACGCGGGGAAATTCGTTAAGGAGAGCCAGCCCGCCCGCAACCTCAATTACTGGGCATTGTGGGCCGGCTACAAGTTTTAGGAGACGATCCAGTCGTTTTTCAGAGGGAGGGCCGGCAATGAGCAATCGCAATATGCCCGGTCGGCTAATTGTCTATGGCGAGCCCAAACGCTGAAAAGGTCATACCTTACGCCCTGCTCGGAATGACTGCGGTCACTGGCCTGGTGGACGCCGTCAGTTTTCTGTCGCTCGGGCACGTATTCACCGCGAACATGACGGGGAATATCGTATTTCTCGCGTTTGCAGCGGCGCACGTGCCCGGACTGTCCATCGCGCGCTCGTTAACGGCACTCTTGGCTTTTCTTGTAGGCGCGATACTTGGCGGACGGATCATGGCCCGGGCGAGCGCCGATTCACAGATTCGATTCGCGGCACAAGCATTCCTCCTCGAGGTCGCCCTTCTGTTTGCCGCGTCGCTTTGCGCCATCGGATACTGCGGCGATTCGCTGGAAAACTCTTTTCAACCGTTCGCTTTGATCGCCTTGACGGCGCTCGCAATGGGCACACGGAATGCCGCTGTCCGGAAGCTCGCAATCCCGGATCTAACGACAACGGTTCTGACATTAACAATTACAGGCATCGGCGCGGACTCTTCGCTCGCGCACGGCAACAACCCGAGATTGGCGAGAAGGGTTGCGGCGGTCGCCGCCATGTTCTTGGGTGCGGCGTTAGGTGCGGTCGTCATACATTACTCGATCTTAGCGGCCCTGGGGCTTGCGAGTGCAATTTCCGCCGTGTGCAGTGTCGTGTTATTCCGCTCCGGCCCGACGGCCGATAAGCGCTGACCGCAAGACTCGACTCTGTGTGTTCATGCCGTGGGATCTTTCTCTTTGATTGCAGCGTCTCGACTTGTCAGGTCGGCAGGTTAAGCCTCTTCAAGAACGCGGCGAATCGCGGGTCCCCGTGCAAGCTCTTCAATAAGGGGTCGATTTTCGTAGTGATCAGACCGCCGTCACGTTGGGCGTAAGCTCGGTCCAGCCACTCAAACGCTTCGTTGGGCTGGTTTCGGAAAGCATAAATCTGGGCGATCTGGTACGCGCTACCTGCGTGGAACTTGTCAATATACTCACTCAATGCGGCGTCCGACTCTTTTTCCCGGCCAAGCGCGTGGTACGCAATCGGATACAGAAATGCACGTAGTACATCAGAGGGCACTAGCTCGATTTCACGCAAGGCATCCTGAGGTCGCCCCCCCAGAATATATATTTGGCTCGCGTAGATATGGCAGATCCAACGCTCGGGTTTCAGTTCGACGGCCTTCCTGCAATCCGCTGCGGCCTTGTCAAGCTGCCCATCGAAAAATTCCCACTCCCCAAGGATCTCCCAACCCTCTCCATTGAGCGGATCCAAGTCAACGGCTCGGCGGGCCAATGGAAGAGCTTCGTCAAACCGACCGAGTATGGCTGCCGAGACACTCGCCTGAATTACCATCTCGAGACTTCCGGGTTCGAGAGCAAGCGCCCGCTGGATGGAAGCGTCGGCTCCAGCAAAATCGAAGTCAACCTGTCGCTTAATCCGCCCCATTTGGGAATGGGCCGCCGCCAGGTTCGGGTTCAGCGCTAATGCTCGCTCAACCGCTTCACGCGCAAGCCGCTGACCCTCTCCGACGGGAATAACACCCAGGTTGGCCTGCCAGTACCGTGCCCGAGACAACCCGACCCAAGCCAGGGCGTAGCTGGGATCAAGTTGGGTCGCGCGTTCATAATACCGCGCAGCGATGTCCTCATCTTTGGCCGTCCCCCGCTCAAAGAAGTAGTGCCCCTGCAAGTAGGCATCGAAGGCTTCCGGATTGACGGGGTGTGGCCGCGCCAACTCTGCTTGTTGTTGCGGATTCAAACGCAGTTGAATTTCCCGTGCAACGGCCTTGGCTACGTCGTCTTCGACATTAAGAACGTCTTTCGCCGAATAGTCGTACTCCAGGGACCACAGGTGAGTTTGGTCCTTCACCTGAATCAGTTGAGCAGTAAGGCGCATGTGACCTCCGCTTTCGCGAAGGCTGTTTTCCAATATATATTGCACGGAAAGATCGCGTCCAATCTGGTCCAGGCGTACGTCCTTGTGCTTGTATCCCATGACGGACGTTCGTGCGATCACGCCCAACTGTTCCGGGTTAAGCCGTCCCAACTGTGAAATCGTTTCCTCGGTCAGACCGTCCGCAAGATATTCCTTGTTGGGATCGCCAGTGAGATTCTCGAATGGCAGGACGGCGAGCATGGTTTTTCTGGGAAGCGGCGTAGACCGAAAGTGCCGCCAGAAGATATAGCCCGCGCCCACCAAGATGACAACTGCCACAAGCACGAGCGCAGCTTTCCACGAGCGAGGGTTTATTTGCCGCTCAGCTCTCGCCGTGTTCTCGCTCATTTCAGCGACGGACTGCTCGGGCCGCTCACGGACTTTCTCCACAGCCGTCTCCGGCGCTGACTCCAGGTACTGTATCGGGAGCATCAATCGATAGCCACGCCGCGCCAGGGTCTCGATATACCGAGGATCGTCGGCGGAATCCCCTAAGGCGCGGCGTAGGGTCCTGATCGTTGCATTGATGCTGTGGTCGAAATCCACGACCGTATCGTTCGCCCACAGCCTGCTCTTGATTTCCTCCCGGGTGACAATCTTGCCCTCACGTTCGAGGAGCATCCGCAGAACCTGAAACACCTGTTCTCTGAGGATGACCTTATTGTTAGGATCGGGCGCCTCAATGGATCGCAGTTCGCCAGTGCTGAGGTCGAGCTCAAAGGCTCCGAACAGGACGCGGCTTGAGGGAAGGGTGTGCATTGGAAGTGCACATAGAGAGTGAGAAACTGTACCAATGCGACTCGAAATTGTCGAGATAAAGCTGAGAACAGCATCAAAGCTGTTCGGCGCGTCCCCTTAAGAATCAACGCCTTACTGGATTGACTCCTATTTTATCGCAAAATGACCGGTGTTCCATTTACACCCCTTCGCGGCTGCGGTAAATGAACAACATGGGCGGGACGGATCAAGCCAAGAGCCAAACGTCCAAGTTGATCGCCATCATCGATGACGATGAATCGATTTGTGACTCGCTACGAGACTTATTCGAGTCGGCTGGGCTCGTGGCGCGGTGCTTTGGATCCGCGGGAGACCTCCTCGAATCCGGTTTGCTCCGTCAGGCCGCTTGCCTGATCACTGACATCCTTATGCCAAAGATGTCGGGTCTGCAGTTGCAGGCCAAGCTGAAAGAAGAGGAATGCAATATCCCGATCATCTTCATCACTGCTTACGGAGATGCCAGTATGCGGATTCAAGCGATGAGAGAGGGCGCAGTCGAGTTCCTTGCGAAACCGTTCGATCATCACCTGTTGCTTAAAACGGTCCGCGCGGCCCTTGATATGTGACGCGGCTCACGATCGGATCGAATGATAGGAGATTTCCAATGCCAGAGTATGCAACGGTCACGTACCCTGAGGGAGACCGAATTGATCGAAGATTCGAGCGGATCATCGGCAAGAGCGCTGCCCTGGAATCTGTTCTCGAACAAGTTAGACAGGTGGCTTCCACTGATTCGACTGTCCTCATCGAGGGGGAAACCGGCACGGGAAAAGAGCTCATTGCTCACGCCATTCACAACGTCAGTCGGCGCATCGGGCGCGCTTTCATAAAACTCAATTGCGCGGCCATTCCGCTGGATCTTCTGGAAAGCGAACTGTTCGGTCACGAAAAGGGTGCCTTTACCGGTGCCATCGCGCAGAAGATCGGGCGCTTCGAAATGGCCGATAAAGGCACGCTGTTTTTGGACGAAGTAGGCGATATCCCTCCGGCACTGCAGCCGAAGTTGTTGCGTGTGTTGCAAGAGCAAGAATTCGAGCGTTTAGGGAGCGGTCGCACGCACAAAGTGGATGTCCGGCTGGTGGCGGCAAGCAATCGGAGTCTCGTCAAGATGGTCGCGGGCAATTTCGCAGTGACCTGTACTATCGTCTGAATGTCTTCCCCGTCTTGCTGCCAGCGCTGCGAGAGCGCCGGGAAGACATTCCTGCACTTGTCACGCATTTCGTGAATCTGTTTAGCCGCCGCATGGGGAAGCAAGTCGATAGCATTCCTCCGGAAACCATGGCTGCCTTCCAGTTGTACTCCTGGCCTGGCAACATCCGCGAGTTGCAGAACTTGGTGGAACGCGCGGTTATCCTTTCGCGGGAGGGTGTGCTCCAAACCCACTTCACAAAAACCAAACAGAGGTCATGATCCCCACTCTGTATCACACTCGAACTTTTTACACATCGAAGACCTTGGAAAACTCGGATCGCGCTTTGATTTTGGAAACACTTGAGCAGGCCAGATGGGTGGTCGGTGGACCGCACGGCGCCGCAGCCAAACTAGGATTGAAGAGAACCACACTGATCGCCATCATGAGAAGGTTGGATATCTCGCGACCGATTCATCAGGGAGGAAGAGACGAACGCGGCGTGGCATGAGAGGATGCTCAGATTTGAAAGCGTTACTACGGTTCCATTGTGAGTTGCATGTGGCGGTCGTGGGCGAGCGCTAACGACCCTTAGAAGTGCAAGAGCAATTCAATCGGAGCGTTCACTGCGGATGGTATGCTGGCTTGCGCTTCGCGAAAAACGCTCTGAATGCTTCCTTCGCCTCCTCGGACCTCACTCGTTCGGCGAACACCTGGTTCTCGAATTTCACAGCTTGCTCCAGTTGTTCACGGAATGCCCCCTTCATGAGCCGCTTGCATGCCTGCACTGCGCCGGCGGGCTTCTCCGCCAGGGTCTGTGCGGTTTCCGTTGCCGTGGCCAGTAGTTTCTGATCAGGGACAACGCCTGTGACTAATCCAAGCTCGGCTGCTCGCAAGGCGCCGAACGACTGTCCCAACAGAATCAGTTCAGCGGCGCGCACATATCCGAAACGCAGCGGAAGCAAGCAGCTGCTTCCAAATTCCGGCACCAGCGCCAAGTTCACAAAAGGCAGTTGGAACTTCGCGCTCTCCCCCGCGTACACAAAGTCGCAATGAGCCAACATGGTCGTTCCACCCCCGATCGCCGCGCCTTGTACGGCGGCAACCAGCGGCTTCTCGAAATTGATCAGGGCATAAATCAATCGCGACTGCGGACTTTCCCCTGATCCTGGCGGGTTCTTTATGAAGTCCTCGAGATCGTTCCCCGCACAAAACGAATCTCCCGTGGCATGCCAAAGAACAACACGTATCTGATCGTCTTTCGCTGCGTCCTCAAGGAACTCCGCCATCGTGATATACATGCTCGAAGTCATTGCGTTCTTCTTGTCTGGACGATTCAGCTGTATCCTTAGGATGTTTCCAGAGCGTTCCGCGATAATGTCATTCATTGCCAGCCTCCAGTACGTGAATTTCCGTGCATCGTATCTTCCTCCAATAATTTCTCCCTCTCTTGGCCGTGCCCATATGCCCCAGATGGATGCAGGCCGGGAGGTTGGCTTAATTCTGTTTCGAGCCTGTAGCGAACGAGTTGAGCTACAGTCACCATCGTCAAGCCATACTCTGAGCAGAACCTTGCCAGATCGGAGCCGCGCGCCATACTGCCATTGCGGTTCATGATTTCGCAGATCACTGCGGCGTGATGCAGCCCTGCCAATCGTGCGAGGTCAACCGACGCTTCTGTTTGGCCGCGTCTTTCGAGAACCCCATCGGGCCGGCAGCGTAGGGGAAAAACATGACCAGGGCGCGCGAGGTCTTCCGGGCGAGTTCGGGGGTCGACCGCAGCCAAGATGGTTTGCGCACGATCGTACGACGAGATTCCGGTCGTTACACCCCTTCCTCGTGCATCGATTGAGACGGTAAACGCTGTGCCAAGGTTCGCGGTGTTGTGGAGCACCATCGGTCCCAATGCCAACTGGTCAAGCCGCTCGCCGGTCATTGCGAGACAGATCAAACCCCGCGCGTAGATAGCCATAAAATTGATCACTTCAGGAGTGACCATTTCTGCCGCGATCATGAGATCACCTTCATTCTCACGATTCTCATCATCGGCAATGACGATCATGCGCCCGGATCGCAACTCCCTAAGCGACTTCTCGATCTCGGCGAACTTCACTGTTTGGGCAAGAGGGCTGCGCTCATCACCGCCGGACACACGCGAAGCTTCGGACGAAACAAGCAGGTCCACTGCGCCAGGCCGCTGACTAGACATAGGTGCTCCGATTACGGCTAATTCCTCCATTCGTTCACATGATCGTGAGCGAATGCCCCATCTTTTCCTTCTTGGTCCGCAAGTACGACAATGCATAAGGGCTTGGCGGTGCTTCGCAGGCAATCAGTTCGATGACTTCGATTCCACCCTCTATCAGAGCTTCAACTTTTTGCGGGTTGTTTGTCATCAGGCGGACCTGCCGGACCTTCAGTTCATGCAGGACAGACACGGCCAGACTGAAATCACGGCAGTCGGCGTCAAAACCCAAAGCTTCGTTCGCTTCGATCGTGTCGAGACCCTGGTCCTGCAAGGCATAGGCTTTCAGTTTTGGCATGAGCCCGATGCCACGGCCTTCCTGATACTCGTAGATCACCAGACCCGATCCCTCGTCTGCGATGGCCGCCATTGCGAGTTCCAACTGCCCTCGGCAATCACAGCGCAGAGATCCGAGCACTTCTCCAGTGAGGCACTGGGAATGAATGCGCAGCAAAGGCGCCCGATTTTGCGGATCGCCAAGCATCAGGAGGAGGGCACTCTCAGTCTCTCCTTTGTCCACGTTCGCGCGCTCAAAGCCGATCAGGTCGAACGCGCCGAACATGGTAGGCAGGCGGGTGGAGGCCACCCGAACGACGCTGCTTTGTCCGCTCCTCTGGACCGTTCTGATCCGCACGCCGCAATTCCTCTTCGTAGGTCTCTCAGGCAACTTGGAGTTCATTGGGCTGTGCCGCCAATCGCATGGATAATCTCGTCATGGGCCTCAAAGTAGTCGAGTTGTGACTGGAGGAGGAGCGCCTTGGCATCGTATTCCTGAGCTGTCGCGTTGTCTGCTTGCGAGTTCAGTGCCGCTCCTCGTATGAGTTCCTGCTGACGCACACGGTTCGACTCCGTACGCAGGGCCAAAACTTCCTCAGAGACCTTCAACATCTGTTGTGTCCGGTCAAGCTTGTTGTACGCTGTTTCGACTGACAGCTCGACCTCATCCGTCAGCTTCGCAAGGTTCTCTTTCGCCTGAGACAGCTGCGCTTCCCGTTCACGCAACGAGGCCTTCTTACGCCCGGAGTCGAACACGTCAAAGCCGAAGTGAACACCGAAAGTGCCAAAGTTACGAGCCAGGAAGGGCACGTTATTCGTGTAACTGTAGCGGGCAAAGGCCTCGACATCGGGAACCCAGATATCGGTCTTGGCCAAACGCGCTGCAGCATGCGCTTTCTCCACTTCGGCACTTGCCGCAAGGATTTCTGGATGTGATGCGGTTGCAGCCCTGACGCATTCCTCTCGCAAGCAGGTCGGCTGAAATTCGGCAAGCGCAGAATCAAGGTCCAGCCGGGTGGTCAGCGGTAGGCCGATCAGATCATTGAGCTTCAGGTTTAGGTCTGACAATTGAAGATCCGTGGTCAGCAGTTCTTGCTTGGCCTGCAAGAATTGCGCGCGGCTGTCGATCAAGTCTTGTTCCAATGTACTGCCGAACTTCACCTGCTCCACGCGCTCGCTCTGAAGGTCCTCGGAGGCTTTTATTCTCGCCTCAGTGGCGCTACGATGCGCCTGAGCAATCAGAATCTTGTAGTAGACCTGATGGACTGCGAGCGCTACATCGTTTCCTGTAAGCCGCGCCTTCTCGCGCGAGACTTTTGCCTCGGCTTGGGCCACATCATTGGCCTGCTTAATCTTCAGCAGCGTGGTCAAGGGCTGGGTGAGTTGGGTTCCGCTGGTCGTAAAGTTCTTGCCGCCCTGGTTGATGATCGCGTCTGCAGGTGGGATCGGCGTTCCCCCGGCGATGCCGAGACTACCGGACTTGATCTGAATCAACTGCGTATCCGTCACATGCGTGAAGCTGCTGTCATTCCGTATCGATGGAAAATATGAACTCTTTGCGACCTCCTTCGCGTGTCGTTTCTGTTCAACCGTGTAGCCGGCAATGCGGATGTCGTGGTTGTGCGTAAGCGCCAACTGAACAGCTTCCGGAAGCGTGATGTGGCGTGGGGGCGGGGTATTGCCCGCTTCCTCGGCTGCAACCATGCAGGCGGAGAAAGCCATCGCCACCATCAGGAAGAGTGCTCTTCGTTTCATTAGTGCGACTCCTTATCGGGAGTTGGAATGTCTTGCATGTTGCTGAGTTCGCCGTAGTTCAAAGGCGACTTGCGCAGCAAAGCGACAAAGATCAAAGCGCATGCACAGCTCCACGCGATCAGTAGAAATCCGTCGAGAATGCTCAAGCTGTAGGCCTGTAGACGCAGTCGGGCCGCAATCATGTCGACTGCGCGGGCGCCCGCGGCGACCATACTGGACGATTTGGTGTAAAGACCTGCGGTCATGGCGTGGACGTTCTGATCGGTGATCCAATTGCCGTTGCCGACATGGAGTCCCAACAGGTTCGAGTGAAGCTTCTCCCTCTGAGCTATGAAATGGCCCATGTAAATGGCGCCTGCGGTGCCGCCGAATATACGGATGGTGTGAAAGAAAGCCGAAAAGGTCAGGACCCACTCAGGTTTGGCCAAAGCACCGGCGAAGATTGCTTGCAGCACGATGCAGCCGACAAGTCCGATGAAAGCAAACGCCTGCCCGACGCCGGTGAGCAACTCAGTGCGGTAGAAGTTATCGGCCGCCCATGTACTGCTGTACTGAGAATTCAACCAGGCAGCAAAGGCAGTACAAGCAAGGCCGATGGCGAGGAGAAGACGGGGATCAAATTTACGCAGTAACAAAAGCGCAGCCATGAACGCGAGGGGAATAAGTGGGACAGCGCTCCAGATGACCGCAGGTCCAATCTGGTCGGGTTCGAACCCGCGGATGGCCAGGGCCTGCGGGACCAGAATGATGGTTGTGCAAAGTGTGAAGCGGAACCAGAAGAGCAGGCTTCCCAACAGCATGGTGTTCCACTTCATCAGATAAGGCAGCGCTACCAGAGGATTGGGACCGCGTAGCCTCCGAACCAGCGCGCACAGCAGGAAGAACGCCCCGCCGGCGAACAATGCGTTGAACACTCCGGAGCGCCACCAGTCGAGTCGCTGGCCTTGCTGAAGGGCTGCAAAAATCAGAGCCAATCCGGCACTCAGATAAAGGAACCCAACAAAGCTGGGGGCCGGGCCACTCCTCTTGCGCGGTGGCATCGATGGAATGCCGAAACAAATACATAGCATCATCAGGGGCGCAATCACCGCGGAGTTCCAGAACATCCAATGCCACGACAGATGGTCTCTGTACCAGCCGTAGAGCGAAGGCGCGATATTCACGGCTCCGTCAACAAAAGTCGCATAGAAGGCAATCGTGAAAGGGAGATATCGCAGCGGAATGTTGCGAAGGGCGAACGTCAGCGTGAGCGGATAAAACGTACCTGAGGTAAGACCGGCAACAATGAGTGCGACCATGAGCAGACTGTAGCTGTGGATGAGAGGAAGAAAGATAGAAGTTACAGTGAAGAGTCCTGCGGCAAACAGGAGTATGCGCCGCGGCCCGAGCACCCCTCCGAGGTACACACTGAACGGGCCGATAAACATGAGCGATGCATTGAAGGCACTGTCGAGCCAGGCGCCACTGTCGAACCCGATCCCAACATGGCCCTTCAAATCGGCAAGGCCAAGACTGAGCATGCGACCCGCGAGGGTAACCAGTCCGGCGCCTGTCACGACTCCCAGGATCCCGAGCAGAGGGCGCGTCGACACTTCGGACGGGATGGCCACGGCGGTAGCGCGCGCGATGTCTACCGCTGACGGGCGAACTGTAATGGTCAAAGCTGCCATATGCTCTAGGTCACCGTCTCGTGCGGACAGTTGCAATCACCGAAATTCCGGGACGCAGTTTCGTCGCGAAGGTCGAATCCTCCAGCGCGATCTTGACCGGAACACGCTGCACGACTTTTGTGAAGTTGCCAGTCGCGTTGTCGGGCGGCAACAGAGCGAACTGTGATCCGCTGGCTGGCGCGATCTCGACCACTTTGCCGCGAAATAGTTGGCCCGGATATTCATCGATACGAAGGTCGGCAGAATCCCCAACCTGCACATTGGTCAACTGTGTTTCGCGATAGTTCGCTTGCACCCACTTTGTGAGAGCAACAAAGGAGATCACCTGCGTGCCCGGCGAAACGAGCTGCCCGGGCCTAACTTGACGTTCTCCCACGGTGCCGTCGCCTGGGGCGTAGATTTTGGTGTAGCCAAGGTTCACTTGGACGGAAGTGAGGCTCGCCCGCTTCGCGCGCAGATCGGCCTGAAGTTGCATCTCCTCGGATTCGACGACGGCTTTGCTGCGGCGCTCGGCTTCGGCAGCGAGTTCACTACTATGCAACATGGTTCGGGCCTGATTGAGACCGGCGTCACGACTGGCGAACTGAGCTGACAGGCTTCCTTCCCCGGCGACGGCGGCCTCGAGGCTCTGTTGAGTAGTCGAATGAGTCTGATAAAGACCTTCCTGGCGTTTAAGTTCAGAGCGAGCACGAATCAACTCGGCCTGCACAGCTTCCTTGCCAGCCTCGGCTGCTGCAATCTGCGCCTTTGCCTGATCGATACCCGCCAGCGCTTTGTCTATGCGCGCATCCTCCAACTGGCGCTGGCGGAGATTTTCCTGAATGCCGGCACGCGCAGCCTCAACGGCCGCCTTGGCTTGATCCACCTGGGCCTGATAGTCATCATCCTGCAATTCGACGAGGAGATCGCCCTGGTGAACCTGTTGGTAGTCAGCCACACCCACCGCGCGCACGATGCCTGCCACCTTGGTGCTGAGGGGAGTAAGGTCGCCGCGAACATAAGCATCATCCGTAACCTGCTCTACCTTTCCGCCTTCCCATGCGTTCCAGTTACGCGTGATGGTGATCAAAACGGCCACAGCGAGAAGCACCACGAGAATTGGAGTTATGTAGCTCTGCCACCGGGCACCCTGGCGAGGCACTGCCTGATCTGTACTGATCTTTGGCGGCACCGGTTGCGATACTGGCGGCGCGGATCCCGCAGATACTGGCGACGTGGACATTAAACTTGCTCCCTGAGCATTAAGAGATCTCGAAGCGTTGGAGTTCTCATGACTCAATTGAAGCAACTACAGTTCCACTCGTGAAGACGAACACTAATCAGCGCGAATCGCAGGCTTCTGCTCGCAATCGGAACAAAATGGTTTCTTCTTGTTGAAAAAGCCGATAACCCACGCATTTCCATAACGCGCCATGTCACATGACACGTGACACTTGACACCCGTGTGCCACTGGACTCTGCCCTGCAAATTGGTCTTCTCGAAATTCCGGCCCAGCAGCGGTTAATGGCCGCGGCGACAATTCGAGACCTGCTCAGGTTGAGAGATACACGATGTCGCTCGATTGGAATCGTGCATGCTGGAGAGTTCACGTTGTTGACAATTGCGGGCAGCATTCGCGCCCAACCCTAGTTTCGCTGTAAGGAAGGAAATCCGTGACTCAAAAGAAATTCCTCGTGATCATTGTGATGTTCGTCGCATTGGCCGCGACAAGTTCAGCATTGGCGCAAACTTCGTCGTTGGCCAAGAAAGACCCCGCCAAAATCTCGACCGCAAACGACGCTTCCCAACCACACTCTGACGACTTCATCGAACTCTTGCGCAAAGACGTGAGATCCCAGAAGAAGCAAATCATCGCTGAAAATATGGACTTAAGCGATGCTGAAGCAGAGAAGTTTTGGCCCGTCTACGATCGATATGCCGCGGAGCTCTCCAGCATCTACGACACGAAAATTGCCCTGCTGAAAGACTATGCCCAAAACTACAGCACCATGACCGGTGAGCAAGCCGAGAATTACATCCGCAAGCGCGCCGAGGTTGAACAGTCAATTGTGCAGTTGAGATTGAAATACATGCCTGAGTTCCGCAAAGTACTCTCCGGCAGGGAAACCGCATTGTTTTATCAACTCGACTGGCGGCTGGGTTTGGCAATCGACGTAGAACTGGTGCAAGTGCCGCTGATTAATCAATAATCGACACCGTTCTGAGGGTATTTCGCAATGATGAAGCCTCCCGCATGGAATGGCTCGATATGCGGGAGCTTTTTTCTTGCGGCGCTCTAGCCTGTCCATCTCCGGAAGCGCGCGGCAATTGTGGCCAGGTGGGCTGAAAGGACAAACGATTTCCTGCGACCTCCCAACCCGTTTATCCTCCATGCATGCGCCAATAATCCCTCTCGCTCTCGTCTTTGTTGCGTCCGGGTGTAAGGAGCCACATGACAAGTTTCAATAAGGCAATGCCCAGTAGTAAGACGACGATTGCTAGCGCGAGCCGCTCCCCCGCGTGAAAGCTGACACGCTGGTGACTGAACCAGTTCACTACAAACTCCTTCAATCGGTAATGACATCGAGGGACAACCAGAAATGGGCCCCCGGACTCTGGCGAAGCTAGTTGAAGCACCGTGCCTCCGACGGTCGAATGTTTAGTTTCGCTCAGCTGCCGTGGAGCCAGTCGCCAAATCCGCAGGCATTGGACTCAGCAGCTTCCTGATCGCCCGTTCCATGGTGCGGTTCATTGCAGAAACCACCGCTGGGACGTCGCTCTTATTTACGTCTCCTACTTCAGAAACAGCGTTGGTCCACACGGTCGCGCCTGTAGCCAGACTTGTCATCTGGGCGGAGATTGAGACTTCAACCTTGACGCCACCCTCGTAGTCGATTTCGTCGAGCTTCTCCAATCGTCCGCTAAGCACATATTCGGTGCCTGGGCGACCGTCGTAAGGCTTGACTCGGGCAAAGTGTCCGCTGGCGCGAAGCCGCTCAACTACTGAGTTGGTCACGAACTCACAAGGGTTAATCGCCCAACGATGGTAAGCGTAAAAGCCGATCTGATCGGGAGATGGTTTGTACACAATGGCTCCCTGCCTCAGGTAGGCGGGTGCGCGGAATTCACGGATTGCCACCGTGGCATGCACGTTTTCTGCGGCAGGTGGATCCGGCGGCGCGGGCAGGTTGAGAGTGTAGTAGTTTGGGTACCTCACCTTTCCTCCGCAGCTGGCCAGGATCACGAGAGCTGCCAGGGAGAAAACAATCGTCGTCACAGTTCTTCTCATACTCATCCGACGGCGCC
>WNFO01005291.1_pt1 | contig 15202 bp, 13 predicted proteins | sample 5400251 | NCBI WGS metagenome assembly WNFO01 (sample SAMN13153354, study PRJNA577476) | soil metagenome | isolation source: 100 cm saprolite under Madrone tree | place: USA:California | collected 2016-06-14 | reverse complement strand
GCAACCCGGTCGCGATGTTGCCCGAGTCCGCAACCGTGGACCGCGCGCTGCGCACGCGCGAGTTCGTCTGCGTGGTCGACTCCTGGCCCACGGACAGCACGCGGGCGGCGACGCTGGTGCTCCCGACCACGACGTTGCTCGAGGCTGACGACCTGGTCGGCGCCTACGGTCACCACTGGGTTGGAGTCGCCCGTCCCGTGGTCCCGCCGCCTCCCGGCGTGAAGTCCGATCTCCAGATCCTGCAGGAACTGTCTTCCCGCGTCGGCCTCGACGGCGTGCTCGACGGAAGCGCGCGCGACTGGAAGGAGCGCATCCTGCGCAAGGACGCCGGCTTCACGGTCGCGCAGATCGAGTCCGACGGCCCCCAGCGCAGCGCGCTCTCGCCGGAGGTGCTGTTCGCGGACCGGAAGTTCGCGACGAAGAGCGGCAGGGTGAACCTGATCACCTCGGCGCCGTCTCGCTCCCAGGTGAGCGCGGAGTACCCGCTCTACCTCATGGCGCTCGCCACGGAGAAGTCGCAGAGCTCGCAGTGGTCGAAGGGCCAGCCTTCCGGCCCGCCCGTAGTGACCGTCCACCCCGACGCTGGCCAGGACATCCCGGACGGTGGATTTGCCCATCTCGAGTCGGCGATCGGATCTCTCCCCATTCAAGTCCGCTACGACCGGCGCCAGCGCCGCGACGTCGCATTGCTCGCCAAGGGCGGCCATCTGCGCGACAACCGCAACGCGAATCTTCTCTCCCGAGCCCGCGCCACCGACCTGGGCGGCGGCGGTGCCCTTTACGATGAGCCGGTCCGGCTCGTGAGATGAATCGCCTCTTTCGGCGACTCACGAGGTTCTGATCGGGCGATCCTGCGGGCGCGGGCGCGCTTCTACGATGAGCCGGTCCGCCTCGGTACGTGATCGGAACGCTTCGCGCGTCCGCGAGCACTCGATCGATTCCGCATGGTCATACCCCGGACCAGCGATTCGAGCGGAACATCCAAGCGGCGCCAGATCTTCGTGACCATCTGTGCGGACAGCCCGCGCTTCCCATGCAAGATCTCGTAGGCGCGCGAGCGGCTGCCGAGGAGACGGGCCAACGTCTTCGCCTGGGCAGCGGGTGTGTGAAAACCGAGTTGGTCCAGCCGAAAACGAATGGCTTCGATGGCATTCGGAGGTGCTATCGGGTGGTGCTTGTCCTCGAACGCCTCGACCAGGATGGTGAGCACCTCCAAGCGGTCACGCTCGGCGTCCGAAGGATGCTCGACGTCCATCAAGGCATCGATCTCGGCAAGTGCCCGGTTGAGATCGTCCTCGGACCTGACGGGGAATACCTCCACCGTCCTAGACGGTCGCGGCGTCGATGCGGTCGTATTCGGCATGAGTCCCCACGAATCGGATGAACACGACCGGTGGTCGGTAGCGTACGACCAATCGGTACTTGTTCCCCTTGATGTTGAACACGATTCGATCTCTCCCCACGAAACCGGCGCTCGGGTATCTCCTCTTGACCTCCGCTGTGTCCGGCCACTTCGCCTTTCTCAACTCGCCGAACCACGCAGCGAGGGGGGTCCTGGCATCCGGATGCAACCGCCAGAAAGCGATCAGCCGCTTCCGGGAGATCACGTTCACCCAGCCGGATATAACGTGATCCCGTGCTGGGAGCAAATGTTCCCGTCCTGGGATCGATTGCAGTTGTCAGGCGGCCGGGTTCCCACTAGACTGCGCCGCCTCCTGGAGGGCCGGTGGCGGACATCCATGCAGAAAGAATCCTGATTCTGGACTTCGGGTCGCAGTACACGCAGCTCATCGCCCGCCGGATCCGGGAGCTGCACGTCTACTGCGAGCTCCACCCCTGCACGATGCCGTTCGACCAGATCCGCGCCTTCGGGGCGAAGGGCATCGTCCTCTCCGGCAGCCCCTACAGCGTCGAGCAGCCGGGCGCGCCGATGGTCGACGCGAAGATCTTCGAGCTGGGCGTGCCGGTCCTCGGCGTCTGCTACGGGCTGCAGCTCATGGCCAAGCTGCTGGGCGGGCAGATCGACCGGACCGCGCACCGCGAATATGGGCCGGCGCGCCTGGAAGTCCTCGAGGCCATCGGGCCCTTCCGCGAGATGCAGCCCGGCGAGCACCTCGACGTCTGGATGTCGCACGGCGACAAGGTCTCCGCGCCGCCCAAGGGCTTCCGCACGCTGGCGAAGACGGCCAACTCTCCGTATGCGGCGGTCGGGGACCCGAAGCGCAAGCTCTATGCGCTCCAGTTCCACGCCGAAGTCGCGCATACCCCCCGCGGGCGCGAGCTGTACGAGGCGTTCCTCGAGGAGTGCGGCGTCTCCTTCAACTTCCGGATGGGCGCGTTCGCGGAGGAAGCGATCAAGCAGGTCCGCGAAAAGGTCGGGAAGGAGCGGGTCATCTGCGCGCTCTCCGGCGGCGTGGACAGTGCGGTCGTGGCGCTGCTGCTGCACAAGGCCATCGGCCGGCAGCTCCAGTGCATCTTCGTCGACAACGGGCTGTTGCGCGAGGGCGAGGCCTCCCAGGTGGAGCAGACGTTCAAGGACCGGTTCCACGTCCCGCTGCGCGTCGTCGACGCGCGCAAGCGCTTCCTCGACGCACTGCACGGAGTCATCGATCCCGAGCAGAAGCGAAAGATCATCGGCCGCGAGTTCATCGCGGTGTTCGAAGACGAAGTGGAGAACGATCGCCGGGAGCACGGCGAGGCGCGCTACCTCGCCCAGGGCACGCTCTATCCCGACGTGATCGAGAGCGTCTCCTTCAAGGGGCCGAGCGCCACCATCAAGAGCCACCACAACGTCGGCGGCCTGCCCGAGCGGATGAAGATGCGGCTGATCGAGCCGCTGCGCGAGCTCTTCAAGGACGAAGTCCGCGCGCTCGGCCGCGAGCTCGGCCTCCCCGAAGCCATCGTCTCCCGGCAGCCGTTCCCGGGGCCGGGGCTCGCCATCCGTGTGCTGGGCGAGGTCACCGAGGAGCGTCTGGCGATCGTGCGCAAGGCCGACGTCATCGTGCAGGAGGAAGTCGCGAACGCAGGGCTGCGCGAGAAGCTCTGGCAGGCGTTCGCGGTGCTCCTGCCGGTCAAGTCGGTCGGCGTGATGGGCGACGAGCGCACCTACGAGTCCGCCTGCGTCCTGCGCGCCGTCGAGAGCCTCGACGGAATGACCGCCGACTGGGCGCGTCTGCCCTGGGACCTGGTGGCGAGGATCTCCAGCCGGGTCACCAACGAAGTGCGCGGCATCAACCGGGTGGTCCTCGACGTCAGCAGCAAGCCCCCCGCGACCATCGAGTGGGAGTAGGGGAGGGGTGTTCGGGAAGGCGCGTGGGCGTTCATCCGGGCGGCGGGTCCGGCCATGCATGCTCCACCGGATGCGCCTCGCCGTCGCCCTGCTGGTTCCGGCGATCGCGGCATCCGTCCGCGCGGACAGCGTGACCAATCAGGTGATCGTCAGCGCCACGCAGGCGACGGAGGCGAATCCGCGCTCGACCGTCTTCACCGACATGCTCAACTCGAGCTTCGACATCGGCGATGCCTGGACGGTGAGCGCCGGCGCAAGCATTACGCTGGAAGGGGAGACCCCCGCCGCGAGCCGCGCCCAGTTCGGCCAGAGTGGAAGCGCCGTCACGCTGTTCAGCGCCGGCGTGGACTGGTCGGCAACCAATCAAATCAACATCGGCGCGTCCCTCGACGTGTCGCCTCGGAGCACGCAGTTCGCCGGAACCCCGGTCTCCCTGCGCCAAGCCAACGGCAACGAGCTCAGCGGCGATGCCCAGGTGCGCTCGCAGACTTCGCAGATCACCGGCGGCATCGACATCTCCTGGGATTCACGCGGCAAGTCCGACCTGGAGTGGTCGTTCAACGGCGGGATCGCCTTCTCCCATTACGGCATCGAACAGAGCGTCTCGCACGTCCGCACGGAGACGGGATCGACGTTGACCGCGCAGCAGCTCCGCTCCGCAACTGCGGCCAGAACCTGCTCGCGGCCCTCGACGCCGTGCCGACGCCGCTCGATTACGAAAGGTTCTCGGCCGGGGCGACGGCCACGCTGTACGGCGATACCGACGTATCGCTGCTCGGAGATTGGTATCTCTACGACGAGGATCCGGCGAAGATCGGCTACTTCGGGCTGGCCGCGCTCGGCCGCGGCCCCGGTCTGCCCATCGCTCCCCTGCAGTACCAGATCCGGCCCGAGGTGCAGCATCGCATGGGGGACTTCTCCGCCCGCCTTTCGGTCGAAGCCGGTGAATACGTCGCCGGCACGGGCGAAAGCACGGCGGGCATCGGAGGGCGGTTTCAGTACCGGTTCACGAAGTCGTTCCGCGCCTGGTTGACGCTCTCGGGACAACGCGACGTGGACTCCGGCGGCCATGTCACGCGATCCGGGAGCGTCGCGGCGGGCGCCGGATATCGCTGGTAACGCACTGCGTCCCGCCTCGGGACGAGTTGGGGCGTTCGCTTCCGAACAATCCATCGAGCCGGGCCGCCCGCACGCACGGGGCAGGCGGCCTGCTGCTACGTGCTCGAACGCTGCCCCGTGGACAGTCTTGGCCGGGAGGATGGCCATTTCCTGGCGCCTGGAATTTCTATGCACGGCCGCGACCGCCGGGTTCTGCGCAGCGGCATGCGGCATCGCGGGTCCGAGCGCTGCCCCGGGACGACTGTTTCGGGGAGTCGGCGCGTCAACAGCGGACCGGTCGCGCGGGTCGGATGCGACAGGGCCTCGGTCCCTGACGCGGTGCGTCTCAGGGAAGGAGGGGAAACCGAGTTGACGTAATCTTTCTTATCAGACGTTGTCCTGTAGCAGCCAAATGAAAATGTCCGCTTCTGGCCAAGTAGAAATGTCCGCTTTCGGCGACGTGGTGTCGCTCGGGAGCCGGACGGATGGCCCAGGAGCTGGTCAGAACGAGCGCCAAGGAACTCGACCGCGTCGACGTCGTCCGACGGACTACGGTCGTTCGGTGCTCGCGCTTGAAGGCCCCAGCTGATCGCGTATCGGTAGCCGACGGATTCTCTTGCCCGTTGCAGCGAAGATCGCATTGCACAACGCGGGCGGGATCGGCGGCACGCCAGGTTCGCCCACGCCACCCAGCGGCTTGTTGTAGTCGCCCGGCATGATGTGCACGTGGATCTCCCTTGGCGCCGCTTCCATGCGGGTGACTTCGTAGTTGTGGAAGTTGTCTTGCTCCACGCGCCCGTCTTTGAAGCTGATTTCACCGAGGGTCGCGAGGGCCACGCCCATCACGCACGCGCCCTCCATCTGTGAGCGCACCCGATCGGGGTTCACGGTCGCGCCACAGTCCACTGCCATGTCCACCCGCGGGATCGTCACCACACCTTCCTCGTCGACGGCGACCGCAACGACCGCCGCGATGTAACTCAAGAAGCTGTAGTGGGCAGCGATGCCGAGACCGTGCCCCTTGGGCAACTTCTTGCCCCAGCCGGCCTTGCGGGCGACCGTCTCCACCACGCGCCGCAGCCGACCAGTTTCCACCGGGTACCGCTCTGGCGATTCGCCGTGGTTCCACGTATCGCCCAGCGTCTCCGGGGTGATCTGACGGGCCGGACCGATCACCTCGAGCAGGTAATCCTTTGGATCGCGGCCGGCGGCCGCGGCCAACTCCGCGACGAACGACTGGATGGCAAACGCATGAGGAATGTTCGAAACCGATCGGAACCAGCCGATCCGCGTGTGGGCCGTCGCCTCGGGGTTCTCGATGCGCACGTTGGGTATCGCGAAGGGCACGTTGATGACACCCATGCCGAGTTCGAAGCGCGCCTCATTCTTCGCCGCGGCATTGAACGTGGAGATGATGGTCGGCGCCACGGTGCGATGCAGCCAGGCCACCGGCTTGCCCAGCCCATCGACGGCAGCCTCCAGGTGCTCGACCGACACCGTGTGGTAGTAGCAATGGTGCAGGTCGTCCTCGCGTGTCCAGGTCACCTTGACCGGCTTTCCGTCCATCGCCTTGGAGAGCACGGCTGCCTCGACGGCGTAGTCCGGCATTGACTTGCGTCCGAAGCCACCGCCGAGCAGCGTGACGTGCACGGTGACGTCGTCCGCCGACATACCCAATCGCTTTGCGACCACATCGCGCGCTTCCTGCGGCGACTGGAAGCACCCCCACACCTCGCACTTGCCGTCCGCGATGCGTACGGTCGCGGCGGGCGGTTCCATCGTGGCGTGAGCGAGGTGGGGGACGTAGTACTCGGCCTCGTGGCGGCGCGCCGCACCGGCGGCGGCGGCAGCGAAATCTCCGTCGTTGCGGACCACCTTGCCGGGCTTGCGCGCCGATTCCTCGAGCGCCGCCTTGAAGGCCACCGAACCGTAGCTGGCGTTGGGGCCATCGTCCCAGGTGATCTTGAGCGCCTGGCGACCTTGTATCGCCGCCCAGGTGTTGCGAGCGATCACCGCGATCCCGCCAACCGGATTGGCCTCTGCCGGAGGCGGAGTGCCCTCGATCTGCACGACACGCTCGACGCCCCGTACCTTCAGGGCCTCGGCGGGGTCGAAGCTCGCCACCTTGCCGCCATACACTGGAGGACGCGCCACGACGGCGTAGAGCATTCCGTCCAGCCGGGTGTCGATGCCGTACTGCGCCTTGCCGGCGGCGATGTCGCGGCCATCGACGAGCTTCAGCTGACCCTTGCCGATGTAGCGGAACCGCTTCGGGTCCTTGAGGCGCAGCGTCTCCCGCGCCGGCACGGGCTGACTTGCGGCGGCCTTGGCTAGCGATCCGTACCCGAACCGCCGGCCCGTCGGACGGTGCACGACCTCGTGATTCTTCGCTTCCACCTCGCTCACCGGCACTTTCCAGCGTTCGGCGGCGGCCGCTTCGAGCATGGTGCGCGCCGCGGCACCGCAGCGGCGCATCGGCTCGAAGAAGTGCCGCGTGCTCCGAGACCCATCGGTGTCCTGGTTGCCGAAGCGTTTCTGGTCGCCGGGCGCTTGCGTGACGCGTACCCGTTTCCAGTCGGCCTCGAGCTCGTCGGCCACGATCATGGGCATGCCGGTCCTGACGCCCTGGCCCATCTCGGACCGATGGCAGACGATAGTCACCGTACCGTCCTCGGCGATCGAGACGAATACGAGCGGGTCGTCGACCCACCCGCCGGGCATGCCATCGGCGCCGTACTTCTTGGCCTCCTCGGCCTTTGCCGCCGACGGATATCCCAGCGCGAGCACGAGCCCGCCGAGTGACATTCCTTGCAGGAACTGGCGCCGGCTCACGTTTGCCAGGATCAGCGGTCGCAGGAGCGATGCATCGCCGTCCGGACGCGGAATACGATTGACTGGCCGGTTCATCGCGTCCCTCCTTGCTTCGCGGCCGCCTGCTTGATGGCCGCGCGGATCCGCGTGTACGTGCCGCAGCGGCAGATGTTGCCGCTCATGGCCTCGTCGATCTGGGCGTCGGTCGGCTTCGGGGTGCTCTTGATCAGGGCGGCCGCGGACATGATCTGGCCGCTCTGGCAATAACCGCACTGGGGCACGCCCATGTCGACCCACGCCTCCTGCAAGGCTTTGCCGATGGAGTCGGTGCCGATCGCCTCGATGGTGACGATCTTCTTGTTCTCCACCGCCGAGATCGGCGTGATGCAGGAACGCACGGCTTGACCATCGATGAGGACGGTGCAGGCACCACAGAGCGCCATACCGCAGCCGAACTTGGTTCCCGTCAGGCCCAACTCATCTCGCAGCGTCCACAGCAAAGGCATCTCTCCAGGCAAGTCGACGCTCTGCCGCTTGCCGTTGATCTCGAGTCGGATCATCGCGACTCTCCTCCCATCGTCGAGCCTTCACGGATCGAGACGCCGCTCCGTTGGCGCGATCGACCGTCTGCACGATTTGTCAGGCTTTTCTCCCCGAACCTGCTTGGATCCGTCGGCCCTGACACGCGCTTCCCCGGCGCGTCGGCGCGATGGAATCACAAAGCGGAGAAAACAGGAAGACCAAGCGATGCTGCCGCCCCTGGGGCGCGACGCGGGGCGCTCTGAATCTGGGTGCCATGCCGCGCGTTGCAGTTTCCAAACCCTGCGCGGCGGAGTGTAGTGCCTTCCCGCCGCGCTCTGCCAGGCTGGTCGCGAGGAGGCAGGAGGAGGGCGAGGCAACGGAACTTCGCTTATCCGTCCTTTTGGTCCTTTTGGCATGTCCAGTGGGCGGCCAAGACACGTATGAGCAGGTCCTATGCTCACATGGGAAGATGAGCAATGCTGGGAAAGCCTCTCGCAGCGACGTTCGACTCGTGGATCGAGCAACTGATCCGCGAGGCTCAGGCAAAAGGCGTCTTCGACGAACTGCCCGGAGCCGGCAAGCCCCTTCCCGGGCTCGATGAACCGTACGACCCGATGTGGTGGGTCAAGCGCAAGCTGCGCGACGAGAAGCTCTCACTGCTTCCCGATGCGTTGCAGATCAGACTCGAGCTGGACCGAGCTCTCGAGGCCCGCACGGAGGCAGAACTGCGCGAGGTGCTCCAAGGGCTCAACCAGCGCATCGCGGCACTTAACTCGCGTGTCACAGAGGGTCCCCCGACCACATTGGCTCTGGTGGCCATCGAAGGCGTCGTCCTCCGCTGGCGCCGCAGGTGAGACGGCGGCTGCGACCTCCCGTCGCGCCGAAGAAGTTCGCTGGATCGAACCCCGCAGCTATGGGAAGCTCCGCGCGGCGCGAGATCCGCGCCGGGACTGGGAGCGAATCGTGAGCAAGAGAGCCAGCTTGGCCGTAGTCGCCGCAGAGGCGCAGGAAGCGCACGCCGCCGAGGCGACCCCCGACCGCTCTCCATCTGGTTTCCAGCGGATCGCAAGCCTGAGCGAGCTCGAGCCCTACGGCCAATTCTCGAAGTGGGTGGACGACCACGACATCCTCGTGTTCCGCCAGCATGGCCAGATCAAGGCGCTCTCGAACATCTGCCCCCATTTCGGCGGTCCGGTCGGGTATCACCAGATGAAGGAAGGCGTCTTCACCTGCCTCTGGCACAACTACCGCTTCGAGGCAGCCACCGGCCGGTGCCTGACCAACGAGCACCTCTGCCTGCGCGCCTACAAGGTCAAGGTCGAGAACGGCGGCATCTGGGTGCAGCTGGTCGAGACTCCCGGAACCTGAAAGGAACCACGCCGATGGCCACCCTCACCGCGACGTGCTCGATGGACATGGATTGCCCCAAGGAAGTGGTGGTCTGGAACTACTACGACCACGAGCACGTCGTCGGCACGCACTATAAATACTACAGCGAGTTCCGGATCCTCGCCGAGCGCGACGACTGGTGCCTGGTCGAGCGCTTCTACAAGCTCCCGATCGTCAACCTGCGCGCCTCCTCGCTCGGCTTCATGTTCATGGAGTCGCCCAACCTGATCCGCTCCCTCCAGCACGGAAAGCTCGGCCTGGTGCTCGATCAGGAGATCGAGCTCGACGATCTCGGGCCGGAGCGCTGCCGCGTCACCTGCACCTACCGGATGAACGTGCCGGATTTCGCGCGCGTCTTCCAGCCGCTGTTCGAGCGCGTGATCAGGCGCTGGTTCCATGACACCTGGGTCGAGGACGCGCCCATGCGCGTGCGCCGCTGGAAGGTGTGGAGGCTCGGCTTCCGGGATTTCCGCGGACTCGATTACGTCAACCAGAAGACCGCCGCGCCCCCCGGTACGGGCGGCTACCGCCCTCATCCGGTGCGGCTGCCGGTGCCGAAGACCCCCGAGAGCCCGCCTGGCTCCGGTTACAAGCGGCCGTTCGATTCGAGCACCGAGGTCGGCTACTGAACCTGGAGGCGCGCTTGCAGTGCCCGATCTGCGGCGCATCGCTCTCGGTCCGGGTGCACCGGGGCGTGCGCGACTACGAGCACGGTCTGCCCGTGGTGACCGATTTCGACGCCTGCCCCTCCTGCGGCTTGCTCGCGCAGGTCCCGCCTCCCAGCGCCAGCGCCCTCGCCGGGTATTACCCGCGCGACTACCGCCCCCATGCGGCGGCGGCCGGCCCGAACGGCGCCTCGCTGATGACGCGGCTCAAGAACATCCAGGCGGCGCTGCAGATCCGGCGGCTTGCGAAGTTCCTTCCGGCGCGCAATCAGCCCATCCTCGAGCTCGGCTGCGGAGGCGGCCACTTCCTGCGCGCGCTCGAGCGCCATGGCTACACGGATCTCACGGGCATCGATCGCACGCCGGAGCTGCAGCGCGCCTTCCAGGGAACGCGCATTCGCTATCGCGCGCTCGATCTCGATCGTTTTCTCGACCTCGGCGGTCCCTATCAGGCGATCGTGATGAATTACGTCATCGAGCACTTCGTCAGCCCCGAGGCAGTCCTGCGCGTCTGCCGCGATTCGCTCCGGCCCGGCGGACGGGTGCTGCTCCTGACGCCGAACAGCCGCGCGCTCAGCCACCGCGTGTTCGGCCGGTACTGGTCCGGGCTGCACGCCCCGAGGCACACGCAGCTGTTCCATCCCGGAAACCTGCGGCTGCTCGCGGAGAAGAGCGGGTTCGGTACCCTGAACGTGATCTACCCGACGGACCCGGCTTCCTGGACGCTGTCGTTCCAGAACCTCATCCAGGGCATGAAGCGTTCCGGCGTTCCGCCCCGGGCCGGCACGGCCTGGTACAGCCTTGCCCTCCTTCCCGCCTGGTATCCGTTCGCCCTGGTCGAGACCCTGGCGCGGCGCGCGTCGTCGATGTTCGCGGTCCTGACCGCCTGACGCGAACGTCAGCGTTCGCGGCGTGCCTGCGCGGACGGCTCGTCGCGCCTGCGGTAGATCGGCGCGCCGCCCGGTCGAGCCACCTCGACGTAATGCGCGTCGCGGTACCGCGCCAGCTCAGGAAAGGCCGAGAGCGGAATCCGGTCCCAGAGATGGATGCCCGCGGGGGACGTATCGACGAGCCAGGCCGGCCTGCGCTGCTCGAGGTCCTCGAGCGTGGCATCGACGTCGCGCTGCGCGCGGTGCTGCGCCGGATCGAAGGTGGCCGGCAAGTGCGCGGGGTCGAAGTTGCCCATGTGGGGCGAGGTGTTGAGGTAACGGGTGCCGGGAAGGCGATCGGCCATCGTGTAGATCGGCGAGTAGTGCCCCCAGACGAACAGGGTATCGCTCGGTGCGGTATTCGAGCGCAGCCACTGCGCGAGCGCCCGCGTGCGCGGCTCCTGCTCCGGATACGCGCCGGCGATGCCGCGGCCCCAGGAGAACGACAGCCAGACCGCGAGCGGCACCGCGATCCCCACCCGCGCGAAAGTGCGGGCGCGGGGCGCGACCTCGCGCCAGCGCAGGGCGAGCGCGGCGGCACCCGGAGCTGCCAGCAGCGACAGAGGAGGAACGAACTGCAAGAAGTAATGCTCGTAGAATCTCCCGCCGGCGGCGACCGGGAGCCAGGTGAGCCAGAGCATCGAGGACAGCGCGCGCCAGACCACGTCAGCGCGCGGTCGCAAACTCTCGCGCGCTGCGAGCACCCAGGGAACGCACGCGGCAGCCAGGCAGAGGGCGATCTCCGCGGCGCCGCGGCCCAGGGCGGAGCCCGCGCTTCCCGCCGTCGCGTAGCGGAAATTGCGCGCGATGGTCCACTCGAGAAAGGCGGGAAGCTGTCCGATCGCCGCATAGCCGGCGGCGAAGGCCACCCATGGGGCAATCACCCCCGCTCCCAGCGCCGCAACGCGCGCCCATGCACGACCCCAGCCGTCCGCCGGGCGCACCATGAGCGCCACGGCGAATGCTACCGCGGCGATGACTGCGTGGTGACGGTACAGCGTGGCGAGGCCGGCGCAGATCCCGCAGAGGAAGAGACTGCCCGGCCGGCGCGAGCGCGCGAAACAATAGATCGAAGCGGCGATCGGCAGGTTCATCATCACTTCGCCGCCGAAGGCCGGCACTTCCACGAACCCGGCGAGGATCGATATCCACGCCGCGGCCCACCCCGCTTCCTCGCTGCCGGTCCAACGGCGGGCTGCAGCGCGAAGCAGCAGCGCGGTGCCGAGGACCCAGAGCACGCCGAGCACGCGGATGGGCCAGATGTTCAACCCGCCCGCCACCGCGTACGTGAAATACCCGAGAGGAGGTTTGATCTCGACCAGGTCGCGGTACGGCAGAAGACCCTTCAGGATGCCCGCGCCGTAGACCAGGTAGTCGGACTCGTCGATGTTGAGCACGCCGAACGCGAACCCGGGCAACCGGAGCAACGCGATCACGGCGAGGAGCGTCCAGGGGGAGGTGAGGAGCTTTCTCATCCTTCGTTCGCCGTCGGCGTCGCGACCCTACGCAAGATCGCCAGTGGTGACAAGGAAACTGTGCGGGAGTCTCACGGCCGCCCGGCCCCGTGGGAAAGGCGGCGATACACCCGCGACCCCTCGACATCCGCGACGAGCGCGTAGTGCTCGTGCAGGTATCGGTCGAGCGCGGGCACGACCGAGAGTGGAACCCTCTCCCAATGATGGATGCCTGCGGGCGCGGTATCCACGAAGATCGCCACCCGGTTCGTTTCCAGGTCGCTCAGCGTGAATGCCACGTCGCGGTCCGAGCGGAAGGCGGCGAGATCGATGCCGTCCGGCAGATGTGCCGGGTCGAAGTTGCCGACGTGGACGGAGGTGGTCACGTAACGTGTCCCCGGCAGCCGGCCGGCGAGGAAATAGATCGGGGAGTAATGGCCCCAGATGAACAGGCGCTCCTCCGGCGTGGTATTGCGCGCGAGCCAGCCAGCGAGCGCGCGGGCGTGGGGCTCCTGGTCGGGGTACCTGCCCGCGATGCCGCGCCCGAAGGAGTAGGACACGACGATCAGCGCCGAGGATGTGCACCGGGAGGATGGACAGCCCGCCGAACAGAGCCGCGGAAGTGAACGGAAGGTACGCGAGCGGCGGCTTGATGTCGGCGATCTCGGCGAACGGCACCGCCCCCTGGAGCATGCGCTTGGCTATGACGGCGAAATCCGATTCGTCGATGTTGAGCACGCCGAAGACGAATCCGGCGCTGCGCAAGGCGACGATCGCGGCGAACAGCGCGGGGAGGGCCCAGAGCCGCCGCGGCGCCCGACGCGCGGCCGCCGGCGGATCGGTCAGGGCGACCTTACCGGCCTGCCCGCGGGCCGCGGCTGAAGCACGCCGCCTTCCCAGCGCAGAGTGGATGCGCGCGAGCTCGATCCCGAGCCGGGGAAACTGCATGAACCGCAGCTTGGAGTCGGGCACGTCCGTCCAGGTGCGCAGCGGCATCTCGAGCAGGTCCGTTGCCCGCAGTCCGGGAATTCCGGGTGCACCCGCGAGAAGGCGCCCGATCAGCTCTACGTCGAAGGCCCAGCGCGCATGGAACGGCTCCTCGAGGGCCGCCGCGAGCAGTGGCGTGGCGTGGAAGGCCTTGGCCCCGCACTGGGTGTCGTAGACGCGCAAGTCGAGGATCAGCGAAGCCGCGGTGGCAAAGACGCGGCCGAGATAGTGGCGCGTCGCATGGCGCTCGATGGTCGTGCCGAGAAGCGCGACGCGCGCCGCGAATGCCGCCTGCGCGCGCGAGCTCCGGAGCGTCGAGACGAGGCGGAGCATCTCCTCTGCCGGCGTCGCGAGGTCCGCGTCGAGAAAGCCGACCAGCCGCGCGCCCATCTGCAGCGCCTCCAGTAGACCCTGACGCACGGCCTCCGCTTTTCCGTGGTTTCGCGGAAGGTCGAGGCGCAGAGCGCCCGGCCCGAGCTGGGCGCAGACGGAGGCGAGGACCTCTCGCGTATCGTCGCGCGAGCCGTCGTCGACGAAGAGGATGCGCGTCCTGGGTGGGAAAGAAGGGGCCGGAACCCTTCGGCCCGCAGCCGCCGCCGCTCGTTGAAGCAGGGAACGACGATCACCAATTCGACCATCTCGTCCTCGGCCATGACGATGCGACTCGCAGAGAAATCCCCTGCGTGGACCTCCGGGCGCGCGGACCGCTCACAGGGGCTCTCGGGAGTGCAAAAAGGCGCTTCGGCCGCAGGGCTTGTGGTACTGAGCGCCTGTGAATGCTCCTCCCCTGCGGCGCGGAGTGGTCGCGGCGCTGACCAGGGCGGGCCTCGACCGGCCCATTCCGGTCTTGCTGGTTTCCGCCCTCGTGGTGGCCGTGTGCGTGAAGCTGGCCTCGGGTCTGGAAATACGCTCCAGCTTCCAGGAACTGCTGCCTGAGGACGTCCCCTCGGTGCGAGAGATCAAGAACCTGATCCAGCGGGTCGGCGGCGACGGAACGGTGCTGGTGGTGGTGGAGTCGCTCGACGGACCCTCCGGCCTTCCCCGCGCAGAGGCGCTCGCTCCAGCCCTCGCCCGCGAATTCAACGGGATGGGTCCCGACCAGATCCGAAGCGTGCAATGGAACATGTCCCCGATCCGCGCCTGGTACGAGACCCACTGGCCCCTGGTCGTTCCGCTGGAGGATCTGCGCCAGGCGCGCGACGCCGTGCGCGACGAGATCCGCCGGCGGACTTTGGCGTCCAACCCGCTGGCGGTTTCGCTCGACGACGAGGAGGCGACCGCCGCGCCGGCAACGCTTCCGGAAGCGGCGGACTTCTTCGATCCGAAAAAGCCCCTGCCGCGCGAACGCGTCGCCGAGCGCTTCGCCCGCTACGTCGACGGATTCATGGTCTCGCCCGATCATCGTTCGTTGACGCTGATCGTGCGCCCGGCCGGCACCAGCCTGGGAGTGAGCGAAGCGCGTGCGCTGATCGACCGGATGCAGTCGGTGGTGGATCGCCACAAGCCCGAGCTCGAGCGCGACCACTTGCGGGTCGGGTTCGGCGGCACGTTCCCGCTCTTCATCGCCGAATACGAGGCGATCATCAACGACGTCGCGAGCACTGCTCTGATCTGCGTCTCGCTGGTCCTGCTCTCGATCCTCCTTTTCTTCAAGGACATCCGGTCGGTGACCTCGCTGGGGCTGGCCGTCCTGATGGCCGTGGGCGTCACCTTCGGGGTCACCCGCCTGGTGATCGGCTACCTGAACACGCAGACGGCCTTCCTCGGCGCCATCGTGGTGGGCAACGGCATCAACTACGGGCTCATCTATCTCGCGCGTCTGAAACAGCTTCGCTGGCAGGGCATGAGCCTGCGCGAAGCCTGCCTGCAGAGCGCCGAGACCACTGCGCGCGCCACCCTGCTCGCCTCCGCGGCCACCAGCGTCTCTTTCGGCGTGCTCGTGGTCGCGGCCAACCGCGGGTTCCGCCACTTCGGATTCATCGGCGGGATCGGCATGCTGCTCTGCTGGGTCTGCACCTTCCTGCTGGTGCCTGCGCTGCTCACCGTCTACGAGAAGCT
>WNFO01010039.1_pt1 | contig 15205 bp, 13 predicted proteins | sample 5400251 | NCBI WGS metagenome assembly WNFO01 (sample SAMN13153354, study PRJNA577476) | soil metagenome | isolation source: 100 cm saprolite under Madrone tree | place: USA:California | collected 2016-06-14 | reverse complement strand
AACAGCCTTCCACGCCTACCTGACGTGTATGACGCATTCGGCGTCGAGGTCAATGCTTTGTCGGTCGAAGAGATCTTTGAGCTCTACGAGCACACGGGCTTTCTGTATCCGGATAAAGCGGCGCGCCTTTTTCCCCACCTCCCGAAGGTGAGGGAAAACTGGCGCCGAATGCTGAGCGCAGGCGAGTCTCTCCTCTATGTCCTAACCGCTGGAGACAAAAAGCGTGGACGCGCCTCGCTTGCAGTTTGGCGTAGCACGCGAAGCGGCTGGATGTCGCAGCACCTGGTCTCAGAAAACAATCCTTACGCATCGCGTGCTGTCATGCTCGCAGCTGCGGCGGCGCGGATTCGCAAAGGGTGCGATCTGTCGGCACAAAATTGGTTCCGGCCGGAGAACCGTTTTCCTGCGCGAGTCTTTGGTTCGATGGTGCAGACCATTGGCGAACGTCTTTCCTCGGTTCAGCGACATGCGTATTTTGCGTTACCGAGAACACTCTCGCTGCCGACACAACAGCGAATTCGCGTTGTGCGTTACGACCCTTCTCATCAAGAGGCACTGCTGGAGATTGCAGCAGCGGCGCGCGGAAGCATCTATATGATGGCGGAAGAATTGGCACAAGATGCCGAATTCGCCGCAGTCGATGAACTCTACCACCGGGTCGGCCTGCGACGGACCCGGCAAATCTGGCTCGCCTACCGAGTCAATAAAGAAGAGCCGATCGGCGCGGCGATCGCCTATCGCGGACCTCTCGGTGTGAACTTCAGCTATCTGGAAAATCGTTGCGACTTGCTGTTGCACCCGACGCTTCCTGAGTCAGAAGTCTCCGAGGCCGCTTCCGCTCTCCTCACTGCGTGTTCCGAAGCCTACGACGATTTCGAACTGGAAGAGATTCCCGTAATCGCGGAGGAAATGGCGACGCACGTCCTCTTTAAACTCGGCGTTGAGTTTCTCCGCCACTATTGCCAGGGAATCTGGCTTAGGGATGGACATCCTCGTTTCTACCGTCACGTGGATGGCTTCTATTCAAAGTTATTGGCGCGCATGGAAAGACAGGAACTGCAAGCGGCGCTCATAGGTCAGGAACGATGATGAATAGCACGGCTACCGCCGACTACATCATGGAAGATCCCCGCGAGGCGATGCGCCTCGAGCTGAAGGTCGATCCTTACGCGTGGGTACAAAAGTATGTGGCCGGCCGCATCCGCGCGAACGCGCAAGTTCTTTCCGTCGGCTGCGGCCCGGGGGTGATCCTGCGGGAGGTGTGCGCACTGGATCGGTCCATTCGAGCGACAGGCGTGGACATCAGTGATGAGCGGGTGCAAGAAGCGAAACGAAAAAATCGCGAGAACGCACAAGCAAACTTCGTTCGAGGAGATGCCCAAGCAATGGATTTCGCCTCGGACAGTTTCGACTTCGTCTACTCGCGCATGTTGATGGAATACCTGAAGGACAAAGAAGGCGCCGTAAGGGAAATGGCCAGAGTTTGCAAACGCGGCGGCACGATTTTGCTGCAAGACCTGGACGGCCAGCTCTTGTGGCATTACCCCGAAGACCCAATGGTGCAGGCCACGGTCGAAAAGGTGGTGCGCGCCCTCGGGACGACAGGGTTCGATCCGTTCGTAGGGCGGAAGCTTTTTTCGTTGGCCTACAAGGCCGGTCTGAAAAACATCGACGTGCAGGTGGAGTGCTACCACTTGATAGCGGGGGAAGCAGAGCCCGCAATCCTGGAGCAGTGGAGGCTCAAGTTAGACATCGCCGGACCGCAACTGGCGCAGCTCTTGGGAAGCGAGAGCGAAGCGCGGGAACAAGGTCGCAGATTCCTGGACTATCTGCGCCGGCCGGACACGCTCACCTACTCGACAGTATTTACGGTGACTGGAGAAAAACTTTGAAATCGGGGCCCCGGGACAAATCCACAGTGGGGAGCAGGACGCCAGCTTTGCTGACGAGTTCTTCATAGAAGGGACGCTAGACATGCGTTTGATTCGCAAACATACCCTCGGCGCGGCAAGATCCGCCGGACGAACCATGCTTGCCGGCTTTGCAGCCGTGCTCTTGGCTGCCAACTCGGGAGCTCAGGGCCAACAGACAGTGCCGGACGTCACGACACTGAGCATGGAAGACCTGATGAACATGCAGGTCACATCCGTGTCCAAGCGGACGCAGAAGGTGGCGGACGCCGCCGCTGCCGTCTTCGTAATTACGCAGGAAGATATTCGACGCTCGGGCGCCACGAGCATTCCCGAAGCGCTGAGACTCGTGCCCGGTCTGGAAGTAGCCCGCATCGACTCGAATAAATGGGCCATCGCTTCTCGAGGATTCAACGGTCGCTTCGACAACAAGCTCTTGGTCCTCATCGACGGCCGAAGCGTCTACACGCCGCTATTTTCCGGCGTGTACTGGAATGTTCAAGACGTAATGCTTGAGGATATCGATCGCATTGAAGTCATCCGCGGCCCCGGCGCCACCCTGTGGGGCGCAAACGCCGTGAATGGTGTAATCAACATCATCAGCAAGCGCGCCAAAGATACGCAGTCCACCGTTGTGACCGCAGGAGCCGGAACCGAAGAACGCGGCTCCGGTGGCGTTCGCTACGGAAGCAAGATTGGCGATACTTCTTACCGCGCTTACGGAAAATATTTCAACTGGGGACCGTCGCAATATGCGTCTGGCATGACCGCGCACGACGGATGGGACGCGCTCCGCGGTGGATTTCGCGCGGATTGGACACCGGCAGGCGCCAATTCCCTCACCTTACAGGGCGATATCTATCGCAGCAAGTACGGGGAAACCCTGACCGTCCCGTCGCTCAGCGCCCCTTATTCCAGCACCTTCCCGAACAATGGTGCCTACAGCGGAGGAAACGTGCTCGGCCGCTGGAATCACACTTCGGAAGGTTCGTCGATGTCCCTGCAGATGTACTACGACAACACAACGATCGCGGACAATTCCCTGTTCGTGGACCATCAGAACATCTTTGACATGGATTTCCAGCATGGATTCCACGTTGGAGATTCACAGCAATTTGTCTGGGGACTTGGTTACAGGTCAATACGCGACCGAAACGACTCGAGTTTTTCCGTTTCACTTCAGCCCAATCAACTGACCCTGAATCATTTCAGCGCATTTGTTCAGGACGAGATAAGTCTGGTCGATAAGCGCTTGCGTCTGACGTTCGGCTCAAAATTCGAACACAACGATTTCACCGGGTTTGAAGTGCAGCCGAATGCGAGATTGCTGTGGACGTTGACGCCAAATCAGTCGATCTGGACAGCGGTCTCGCGTGCCGTACGCACTCCGGCGCTAACCGAGGAAGGTCTCCGGCTGAACTCGGCGGTCATACCGCCGGCGACACCCGCGAATCCGGCTCCATTTCCTGCCGTCGTAACCGTTTTCGGCAGCCATCAATTCCAATCCGAAGACCTGCTCGCGTACGAGTTGGGATATCGGGTTCAGGTGACGAGCTCGTTGTCAGCCGACATTTCGACGTTCTACAACAATTACTCCAACCTTCGTACCGCCGAGCCAGGAGCACCTTTTATCGAAGGAAGCCCGGTGCCGACGGACATTGTTGTCCCCTTCATTGCTCAGAATAAAATGAGCGGAGGCACGTACGGTGCCGAGCTGTTTGCAGACTGGAGAGTCGCTCCCAAGTGGCGGTTAGTGGGCTCTTATAGCTATCTGCAGATGGACATACGAAAAAATTCCGACAGCCTGGACCCGACGCCAGACAGCCCCAACGGGTCGAGTCCGCGGCATCAATGGTATCTGAGATCGTCCATCGATCTCCCTAAGCACTTCGAGCACGATACAACGCTACGTTTTGTCGATCATCTGCCGAGCTTGGGCATACCCAGCTATTACTCACTGGATTCGCATTTGGGTTGGCGGCCGATTTCGCGCGTGGAATTTTCGATCGGCGGCCAGAACCTGCTGGATAACCAGCATCTGGAATTTATTCCAGATTTTATTAACACTGCTCCGACTCAGGTTAAACGTACGGTCTACGGCAGTATGACGTTCAAATTTTGATCCATTGGCAGCCGAACTCTCAACGATGAGCACTTACGGACGGAAAATGTGATGTTGAGACGACTGGGAATCCTGATCGCACTATTCGGTATGACGTTGAATTGGACGCCCGCGGCAGATGCGCAAGCGGGAGACGCCTCTGATTCCTCGGAATACCTGATCAAGGCGGGCTTCATTTACAATTTCGCGAAATTTGTGGAGTGGCCCTCCGCTACGTTTTCTCAGCCAGATTCCCCAATCGTGATAGGCGTTTTGGGGACCGATCCGTTCGGTAATGTCCTGGACCGCATAGTAGAGGACAAGAAAATTGGGCCACGGGGATTTGTCGTAAAGCGATTCAAATGGTCGAAAGATCTAAAAGATGTCAAGGACTGCAAGATCTTGTTCGTCAGCGCTTCGGAAAAAGCCCACATTGACGAAATCTTGCTGAGCGTCAAGGGTCTGCCGATCCTCACCGTCGGTGAGACGCCCGGTTTTGCCGAACGCGGCGGAGTGATCCGATTCACCCTGGAAGACAATCGTGTGCGCTTTGAAGTCAATGTCGACGCCGCGCACCAAGCGGAGTTGAACATTAGCTCGCGGCTGCTGACTCTGGCGAAAATCATCCCCCAGGCCGCCGCGACGGTAAGGAATCCGGGATGATTCTTCAGAACCTTTCCATCAAGCGCAAGCTGACGCTGATCACGATGTTAACCAGCAGCGCGGCGCTGGTTCTTTCTGCCTTGAGTTTTCTTATCTATGACCTTGTTTCCTTCCGCCACCTGCTCATCCAGGACCTCAGGACGCAGGCGGAAATCATTGGTTACAACAGTGTCGGCGCGATGGAATTCAAGGACGTGTCCGCCGCGACCGCAACCCTATCCGCCTTAACGGCCAAAGAAGATGTCGTTAGCGCAGGCCTGTACGGCCGTGATAATAAATTGTTTGCCCACTACTCCCGCAACAAAAACCTCATATCCCAGCTCCTTCCAGCCAATTCGCAAGACAAAGGTTATCGCTTTGAAGGCGGATATCTTCAGGTCTTTCACGACGTGACCCTGAACGGGGAACGCCTTGGGACACTCTTCTTGCAATCAGACATGCGCCAATGGAGCGTTAGGGCCAAGCGCTATGCGGGCATTCTTTTCATTTTTGTGTTGGTCTCGGGTTTGTTTGCATTCTTGGTCTCGTCGAGACTTCAACGGCTGATTTCACGGCCCATTCTGCATCTCGAAGACACCATGAGAATGGTTTCGGCCAACCGCAATTATGAGGTGCGAGCGACAAAGTCTTATGGCGACGAAATTGGAAAGTTGATTGATGGCTTCAACACCATGCTTTCCGAAATTCAGCAAAGAGACATGGCCCTGCGTGGCGCCAACGACGAACTGAAGTCCAGGACGGGCGAACTGGAGAAAGAGATCCTGCACAGAAGGCAGACTCAGGAAGAGCTGTTGAAGGCCAAGCACGTGGCAGAAGAAGCCAGCAGGGCTAAGAGCACCTTCCTCGCGAACATGAGCCACGAATTGCGCACACCGCTCAACGCCATCATCGGATACAGCGAAATGTTGGAAGAGGAAGCGCGCGAATCCGGAAAGTCGGATGGTGTCCACGATCTCCGCAAGATCCAATCGGCAGGAAAACATTTGTTGTCGCTCATCAACGATGTTCTCGATCTGTCGAAAATCGAAGCGGGAAAAATGGGTTTGCATCTGGAGAATTTCGACCTGGCACCGTTGATTGACGAAATGGCGACAACATTGCAGCCGGCTGCCGCGAAGAACGGCAACACCATTCGCTTGCACGTCGCAAAGAACCTTGGCGCCATGCATGCCGATGTCACCAAAGTCAGGCAGATCCTGTTCAATCTGTTGAGCAACGCCTGCAAGTTTACCGATCACGGCACAATCTCGGTGAACGTCGATGAAAGCAGATTCGAGGGCCGCGATTGGATTCGATTCCGCGTCACCGATACTGGAATTGGAATCACAGCTAAACAAAAGGAAAACCTGTTTCTCGAGTTCTCCCAGGCGGATGCATCCATCTCGCGAAAGTATGGCGGAACTGGTTTAGGACTCGCGATCACCTATCGCTTCGTGCAGTTAATGAAGGGCCGCATCTCGGTCGAGAGCGAACCCGGCAAAGGCGCGACCTTCACGGTGTACTTGCCGGCCCAGGTCGTAGCGGAAACTTCGGAGTCCGCTCGGTCCACTGCAAACAGCGAACTCGCGCCCGCATCTGACGAGTCCAAGGCGCGCAAGGACACCATTCTCGTCATAGACGATGACGCTTCCGTTCGGGACCTTATGTCTCGCTTCCTAAGCAAGATGGGTTTTCATGTAGTCGTCGCGGCAAACGGCGAAGAGGGTGTCAGGATTGCGCGACAAGTTCGTCCACTGGTTATTACGCTCGACGTAGTAATGCCGGAGTGCGATGGCTGGACAGTGCTCAAGAAGCTGAAGAGCGATTCCGACTTAGCAGACATTCCAGTCATCATGGTCACCATCGTCGACAATGAAGCGATGGCCCTTGATTTGGGCGCCTCCAACTACCTTATCAAGCCGGTCGATCGCGACCGTCTTGCGGTCCTTATTGAAAAGCACCGTGCTGGTCATCCGGCCACTATCACGGGGGCCGCTGCGGCCCCCTTTATATCAAACCCTCCGCAACGTCGGAGGGAGTCGGAACGGCGAGCCTCAGGAAAGGTCGATCATGCCGAAGATCTTGTTAGTCGAAGATAACGAAATGAATCGGGACATGCTTTCGAGGCGCCTGCAGCGTAAGGGCTACTCGGTTATCTCTGCTCATGACGGCGAGCAAGGCCACTCGATGGCTTGCTCGGAAATGCCGGACCTGATCCTGATGGACATAAGTCTTCCTCTGATGAACGGATGGGAAGTGACTCGCCTGCTAAAAAATAATGAATCCACCCGGCATATCCCCATCATTGTGCTGACCGCGCACGCATTGGTTACGGATCGCGAGAGGGCTTTTGAAGCAGGCTGCGATGACTACGACACCAAACCCGTTGAGTTCGGACGGCTAAGCGAAAAAATCGACAACCTGCTGACGGTAAGAAAATCATGACGAACGCTCGTCCCAGTAAGTTGCTCATCGTCGATGACAACGAAATGAACCGCGACATGCTCGCTCGTCGACTCCTCCGCAAGGGGTACGTCGTCAGTCTCGCGGAGAATGCAAAAGAATTGCTGCAACGCGTCCAAGAAGACGCCGTCGATCTCGTCTTGCTGGACATTGAAATGCCCGAGATCAGCGGTCTCGATGCATTGCAAAATCTCCGTAATCACTACTCTGCGGCCCAGTTACCGATCATCATGGTCACGGCAAAAGCGCAAAGCGACGACATTGTCAAAGCATTGGACTTAGGCGCCAACGACTATTTGACGAAGCCGGTCGATTTTCCGGTGGCCGTAGCTCGAATTGGTACTCAGCTAGCACACAAACATGCTCAGGAAGCATTGAAGGAAAGCGAAGAGCGCTATTCCTTGGCCGCCCGTGGTTCCAACGATGGCCTGTGGGACTGGAATCTTTCGGCAAACGTTGTGCATTTCTCCCCTCGTTGGAAGGCCATGTTGGGCTATCAGGAAAACGAAATCGACGACAGGCCTTCGGAATGGTTTGATCGGATTCACGACGCGGATCGAGACCGAGTCAAAGAAGAAATTGCCGCCCATCAAAAAGGCGTGACCCCTCATTTCCAGAGTGAGCACCGCGTCCTCCATAAGGATGGGACGTTTCGTTGGATGCTGAGCCGGGGCGTCGCCGTTCACGACGCTTCCGGAAAGACTTTGCGGATGGCCGGTTCGCAGACCGATATCACCGAAGGAAAGGTATCCGACCCGCTCACCGGCCTACCCAATCGCCTGCTGTTCATTGACCGCGTCGGACGGCTCCTCAAGCACACAAAGCGTCGCAAAGACCAGTTGTTTGCGGTTCTATTCATGGACCTCGATGGCTTCAAGATGATCAACGACAGCATGGGCCACTTGGCTGGCGATCAGCTCCTGCTCGGCGTAGCCAATCGATTAGAGAAATGTTTGCGGTCAACCGATACGGTCGCGCGCCTCGGCGAGACCTTCACCGTCGCGCGTCTGGGCGGAGACGAATTTACCGTCCTGCTCGACGACATCAAAGATCCGGGCGATGCCAAGCGCGCCGCAGACCGCATGATGAAGGCTTTGGTTCCCCCATTTATTTTGGGCGGGAAAGAGGTATTGCAGTTAGAGACTGATATGCGTCGCGCACTCGAACGCGGAGAATTTCGCAATTTCTATCAACCGATTGTTGCCCTGGTTTCCGGAGAAATTGCCGGCTTTGAGGCTCTGTTGCGCTGGCAGCATCCCACTCGCGGCCTGCTCGGCCCCGGTGAATTTATCCCCGTTGCTGAAGAAACCGGATTGATCCGCGAGCTTGGTTGGTGGAATTTACGCGAAGCATGCCGCCAAATCAGTGAATGGCGAGCAAGCTCGGACGCGCACCGTCGTTTAACTATTAGCGTTAACCTCTCCGCAAAACAATTTCTTCAGCCTAACTTGGTCGAAGATATTGGAAAGTTGCTCCGCGACGTATCTCTTCCGCCTGACGCCTTAAAGTTGGAAATTACCGAAAGCACCGTGATGGGCGACCCCACGGCCGCCGTGGAAATGTTGCAGCACATCAAATCCCTGGGCATCCAGTTGGCTATCGACGACTTCGGCACGGGCTATTCTTCGTTGAGTTAGCTCCACCGTTTTCCTCTCGACACCCTCAAGATCGATCGCTCGTTCATCAGCAACATGGGGGACGACGGAGAAGGCATGGAGATTGCGCGAACCATTCTTCCCATGGCCAACAACCTTCGCTTGGACGTTGTCGCTGAGGGCGTAGAGACAATTCAACAGGTCGCGGTGCTGAAAAAGCTGCACTGCAAATATGGTCAGGGATTTTACTTTTCGCGACCGCTATCCGCCGAGGGAACCACAGCGTTATTGTCAGGAGACTTGACGTGGCAAGCGTGCGAGCAAACCAGATAGCTCAACAGATATCGGCGCTGGAAGTGCTGGAGCCAACAGCCCTGCTCGGCCGCAACGCAAGAGTCTTGATTCCCGGCTTTAACGTGTACCACTCATCTTTGTCGATTTGCTGAATTTTTATGAAGCTAGCCTGGCAAAACATCATTCACGATCGCGCACGCTTCTCGGTGACCGTACTGGGCGTCTGTTTTGCCGTCTTCCTGATGATTTTTCAAGGCAGTCTCTTGGCCGGCTTTTTGCGAGCAGCATCTCGTCTTATCGATGCCAGCGACTCCGATATCTGGATCACCGCTCGTGGTGTGCAGGCCTTTGAGTTTGGAACCACTTTGGAAAGCCGCGTCAGGGAAATGGCTGCCGGCGTACCCGGTGTCGTGGAAACAGGTCGCGTCTGCATGGCGTTTGCCGTCTACCGCACTCCTGGCGGCACGCAACAAGTCATTGCGTTGGTTGGCGCCGACCCCAATGTCGGCAGGCGCTTCCCTGTTCCCAATGCCCCTGAATCGGCTGAAGAGACTTCACCCGATGCGGTTTTCTACGACGTGAGCGATCGCAAACAAATGGATGTCACCTCACTCCCCGCGGAGGTCGAGATAAATCGCCACCGCGCCAGTATCGAGCGCGAAATCGAAGGCTACGGAGCCTTCTTGGGCGTCCCTTTTCTCTTCACCTCTTACCGGAACGCCACACGCTACATGGGCTTCGGCCCGGAAGACGCCATGTACATCCTTCTGCGAGTTGGCAACGGATACGCCGTTTCCGATGTCCAGCAAAACCTCAGGCAGCGACTCCCGGAGGTCGACGTCCTCACGCAGAGCGAGTTCGCGCACAAGTCCAAAATGTATTGGACGATGAAAACGGGAGCGGGAGGCGCGATTCTGACCGCTGCCGTTCTCGCGTTTCTCATTGGCCTCGTGGTTGTCTCCCAAACCATTTACGCCAACACGATGGAAAACATCGAGGAATACGCCACGCTGAAAGCTCTCGGAGCGTCTCAGAATTTCGTGGCGCGCATTGTCCTCTTCCAGGCTCTGATTTGCGGAGTGCTCGGCAGCATTCTCGGACTCCTGGCCGCTATCCCCAGCATTGGCTACGCAAAATCCCTGATTCCCTGGATCTACGCACCCTGGTGGTTGCCGGCAATCATGGTCGTGCCCAGCTTGTTGATGTGCTCGTTGGCATCTATTGCTTCCGTCCGCAGCGCCCTCACCGTCGAGCCCGGGAGAGTGTTCCGTGCCTGACCAGTTCCTAGGAGTCGTGCGTGCGAGTGTTTCCTTCGGCAAAGGAGAGGCACGCGTCCCTGCGCTGCGCGACGTTTCACTAAGTTTCGAACGCGGCACACTCACATTGGTTATGGGCCCTTCCGGTAGCGGGAAGACCACACTACTATCCATGTTGGGCTGTCTCTTATCGCCTGATGAAGGAACAGTCTTCGTGGACGGTGTTGCGGTAAATGCGCTAACGGAACCGCAAAAGACGGCAATTCGCCAAAAGAAAATCAGCTTTGTATTCCAGGCGTTCCGCCTCTTTCACTCACTTTCCGCGATCGACAACGTCGCCGTGGGATTCGAAATTCGCGATCCTGCCGAGCCTCGCCGTATGGAAATGGCTCGCAATCTCCTCCTCCAATTCGGCTTGGGCAATAAGCTTGATCAAGAGCCCAACGAACTCAGCCCCGGAGAAAAGCAGCGCGTCGCCATCGCGCGCGCCTTGGCGGGAAATCCTCCGATCCTTCTCGCGGACGAGCCAACCGCCTCTCTCGATGCCAAGGCCGGAAAAAACATCTGCGAAATTCTTCGAAACCAAGCTAGCGAGCACGGGAGAACCGTCGTCGTTGTGAGCCACGATCCGCGCTGGCGTGAATTCGCCGACCGCACCATCACCCTCTGCGATGGCCAGGTTCAACAAGAGGTGACGCATTCATGACCGTCCAGCGCAGATGGATCCTTGGCGGGTTGGCGGCGCTACTGGTCATTGGCGGCGCGGCGCTCTTCGGGACTTCCAGGAATCGCAATTCCGTGCAGGCGCGCGGCACCCCCAATAACACAGTCGGGTCCGTTGTATTCGCTTCACCAGGTAGAGTGGAAGGCGCTTCGGAAACAACCCAGGTGGGAGCTGCCGCCGACGGCATTCTGAAGTCCGTGTACGTGAAAGAAGGTCAGTTCGTAAAGCGAGGAACCGTACTCGGCGAAATAGCCTGTGACGATCTGCGGCCTGCATTACAAACGGCTATGGCGGAAGCCGATTCCGCGCGCCAGACACGCGCACGCCTTTTGCGCGGCGCGCGTGACGAGGAAAAAAAGATAGCCAGCGAGAAGACCGCCGCCGCTCGGGCCACCTTTAACGAAGCGAAATCCCGCCTGGACATGCAGCAGGCTCTCTTCCAGAAGCAGCAGGTCTCGCGCGCCAGTTATGATCAGGCCATCCGCGACCTCGGCGTCGCTGACGCCAATCTCCGAGCCGCCCTTCGCAACGAAGAGTTAGTCTCTGCTCCGCCCTTGCAGGAAGATACGGCGCGAGCGGACGCCGATGTGCTTGCGGCGGAAGGCCGTGTGCAAACAGCCCAGGAACGCATCGCGAAATGCTCCATCGTGGCGCCCATCGATGGAACGGTTCTGCGGGTCTATGCGAAGCGTGGCGAATCCTTTAGCACCGTCACTCCGCGCCCTTTGTTCAGTCTCGCGGATACTTCCACTCGGCACATCAAGGCCGAAGTCGATGAACGAGACGTAGACAAGCTTTCCGTCGGACAAAACGTAATTATCCAGGCTGACGCGCTTGAAGGAAAAAAGCTCCGCGGTTCCGTTTCTCGCGTATCCGCGATGATGGGCCGGAAAAGCATCAGCACCGGCGATCCATCGGACAAGAGCGACCGCGACATTCTCGAAGCTGTGATCGACTTCGATGACAACTCGAAGCCATTGCCGATCGGTCTGCGTGTAACCGTGCAGTTCCTGTCCGATGCCCGCCGAAAATAGACGCCCTCTAACGCACTCCCGTCCGTCCCTCACCCGGTTTGTTCAGTGTTGTCCCGCAACTGCCGATACGGCTTTTTCCGCTTCTAGTTCAGCGGCCGTCTTGGCTACCATTCGGACTGTCCAGAAGTCATCGGCTAAATTGGCGTCCGTAAGATAGGCATAAGGAAGCGTGAAATAGCCCCCCAGTCCCCAGCCCTTTCCCCATGAGTTGCGCACGATAAATCGCTGGGAACTATCGTCGTAACCGACCGCCATCACCGCATGCCCGCCCAACACTTGCTCGCGGGCACCCGGGCTTATTCGGGAGAGGGCTTGGTTGGCCTCTCATGGGCCTTCCTGCGCGCGGGGGCCCACAACGTTGTTGCAGCCCTTTGGGAAGTCAGCGACGCGTCTACGCCTCAGCTGATGGACCGCTTATACCGGGAGCTGAGTCAAGAACAGGATCCTGCATCCGCGTTGCGAGAGTCAAGAACAGGATCCTGCATCCGCGTTGCGAGCGGCGAAACTCTCGCTGCTGAAGTCCGACAGCGTTTATAAGAAGCCATTCTACTGGGCGCCTTTTCAACTCTATTCTGGATTGTGAGGCGCAGGGCCGCTTCTTCCGGTGTGACAACGTCTTGAAAATTTGGCGGACGGGCCTGTAAGCCGGATTCTGTGCGGCGTGCAAACGTAAACGTTTGTGCGCCGCGGCGATCATTCCTCTAGGTCATGCCTCACGGCGTGACTCGAGCAGCCTACCCGAGGGTTCTCCTCTGCGACGGCTTGCGCTGTCGCGGAGGGAGCGCATTCGCTTTCGCGAATTTGCTCGGCGAGCCGGGCCGGCTCTCCCCTCCTATTTGGCCTTGCACCACGCGGGGTTTTCCATGCTCCCGGTATTACTACCGGGACGGTGGGCTCTTACCCCACCTTTTCACCCTTGCCAAACGATTCAGCTTCTCGAAGACGTCTCGCAGGTTTCCCTGCGCGATGCCACCGTGCTGCTTCGCCGGCGGTATATTCTCTGTGGCACTTTCCGTAACTGAGCCGCACCGCGCCGAGTTGAACTCGACGCCACACGCCGAAGCGTGAAACTCCACTTTGCAGCGGAGCCTGCGTGGCCGTCCCCTGGCGTTACCAGGCGCGTTGCCCTACTTCGTCACCGGCTCTTGCGAGCCTACGACGACGGTGTCCGGACTTTCCTCCCGTCCCGATTGCTCGGGACCAGCGATCACCCGGCCCGTCCGCCAATTTCATTATAGCTCGAAATCTCGCGTCTTCTTTCGCGCGGTTACCTCCAGGCACCTCGAGAGAAGTAACGATCGTAGCGACCGAGTATGCGACTAAGCTCTAAGCTTGCTTTGGGAGGAGACGATGACTATTCCTTCCCTTCCACGCACCTCCATCGCGTTGGCGCTCTGTCTGCTTCCGGCCATGCCGGCTTTCCCGCAAAGCGGCGGCGGCCACATCGGTCCGAGAAACGGCGAGATCGTTGGCATCATCGCGCGGGCGTGGCCGCCGGGCTCACCGTCGTGGGCGTCCTCGTTTATCACCAAACCCACAAGCATGCTTCGATCACCGGGTGCGTCGCCTCCGGCGCGGACGGCTTGACCCTGCAAAATGAAAAAGACAAAAAAGCCTACGCCTGTCCGGGGACTCCGCCGCACTGAAAGCGGGCGAGCGCGTCACCGTAAAAGGCAAGAAGGTCAAGGACTCCAGCGGAAAGACCTCTTTTCAAGTCGAGAAGCTCATTAAGGATTTCGGCGGCTGCACTCCCTAATCCATGCTCGCCGTCGCGCCTTCGGCCGAACCTCGCGGATGCGGACTAGTTAACAATAACCACCCCCTTATGTCTGGATATAGGCGACACCCTAAGCAGCCAGGTACCGGGACTACTCGGTACCGGGACTACTCCTCACTGCAATAAGCTCGCACGTATTAGAAAAATCTACATATCTGGAGGTCCACCTCGCGTCGTGACCCGATGCTCGTTCCGGCTCTATGCAATTGAATTTTAAGGCCTTTACTAAATCGAGTGCATGCCTGGAGGGAAAGTTGCCTGTGGATACCGGAAAGTAAGGGTCTCTAAGGGTCTGCCCGCCCAAACGAAAGAAGCTTCATCAGGTGTCCCAGGCGCTCAAGGAGGCGCTGCGAATGCGATACACAAAGTGTCGGATCATTCTAATGGCGGGTGTGTTTGCTTTAGGACCAGTCGCGTCGGCAAAAAATCCGAGCGAAGCAAAGACAGAGCGGGACCGACTTGAGAATGCGGGAAAAGTGATGCAGGAGATCCTCCATGTTCCTGATGACATCCCGCAAGACCTGATCGACAAGGCGCGTTGTGTGGTGGTGATGCCGTCCGTGTTGAAAGCTGCGTTCGTTGTCGGGGGCAGCTACGGGCGCGGCACGTTGATATGCCGCACCGGCAGAGACTTCACCGGTCCCTGGGGGGCACCCGCTATGTATGCGCTGGAAGGCGGCAGTTTTGGTTTGCAGGCCGGCGGAGAAGCAACGGACTTCGTTTTTCTGGTGATAAACGACCGCGGGGCGGATAGCCTGCTGCGTACCAGGGCGAGGCTTGGGGCGGATTTATCGGCCGCTGCCGGACCAAAGGGACGCTTGGCTTCAGCGGACACGGATGCTTACATGCGTGCGGAGATTTTGAGCTACTCCCGCGCGAGAGGCGTATTTGCGGGCATCTCACTGGACGGCTCGACGCTGCGCCCGGATGGGCAAGCGAATCGCAAGCTCTATGGCAATTCCACGAGCGCCGCAAAGATTATCACCGAATCGGATGCCAGTGCCCCAGCCGCGGCCCATACACTGATCGGGGCTCTGCAAAAGGCATCGCCACATCTCAAGCGTTAGACACGTTAGGAAGCGAAACCGGTCCGGACTTTCGGTAAGCCCCAGCCGGGAGGAAACATTGTTGTCGGATCACGTGATTACTGTAGCGGGTAGAAGCATGACAATCACAAATCACGACATGTTCACGGCGGGCGTATTCGTCGTGATTGGGTTGTCGTTTTTGGCGGCTGCTTACTTCGGCCGGCAACGCATTGTGGTGCTGAAGAGGTCGAACGGAACCGACCAAGTTGCATTCGAGTTGGCCCGAATAGCAGACGCACTTGAGCGCATCGCCAATCGTCCAGCGGATCGTGCGATCGCGGCGGCGACGCGGCGTCAAATTCAGGCGCCACCGCCTCCGCA
>WNFO01002481.1_pt1 | contig 15210 bp, 15 predicted proteins | sample 5400251 | NCBI WGS metagenome assembly WNFO01 (sample SAMN13153354, study PRJNA577476) | soil metagenome | isolation source: 100 cm saprolite under Madrone tree | place: USA:California | collected 2016-06-14 | reverse complement strand
TGAAGCAGTGGACCGGGGCGGCACAGGACGGAACGACCGCGGAGACGGCGGGACCGAACTTCCTTTGTCGCTGCAGCCGGATGCGAGGGAAGTTCTCGTCTCGCAAGAGGTTTCGCGCATCCGGTCTGCGTCTCTTCGATTCCCGCCGCCTCCACCAAACACTGCGCCGCTCCCGGCGCGGAGTCGTCACGCAAGCACGAAGTCCGGTCACGCACCCGCGTCCGAATCACGCCGGGGCCGCGCGAGGACGAAGAGAGTTTCGCGCGCGGCGCTCCGGCGGTGGCTGGCCGAAAACCCCGTCGCCGCGCGCGCGGAGAACTGCCCTGCTGTGGCGCTCGCGGGCGTCGCGGGGGAGGGTGGCCGGTAACGACCGCCTGCGGCCACGGTCGAGAGCTCCCGTCACGCGCTGGCCCGCTGCTGCGGCCGTCAGGGCTGCTCTACGCAGTAGATCCAAAACTGGAAAACCGCGCAGCCGACCGCCCCGGCGCCGAACGCGATCCCGTCCGTGGCGGTGGGACGGGCCCAGCGCCCGCTCCACGAGTTCGTCATATCCGACCAGCCGTTGCAGCACTCGCCCGCCGTGAAGTCGGCCGAGTTGGCGATGCCGGTCCACACAGAGGTTGCCCCCGAGAGCGTGCCGATGGCGTTCGTGAGCGGTGCGAAAACTGCGCCGAAGATGGCCGCTCTGGTCGTCGTGCCGATTACGATGTCGTCGTGCGGCAGGTAGTACGTCGTGCTCGGCTTGAGAACCCAGTCGGTCAGGGCCTTCGCATCGCGGTTGACGCCGTCCACGAGGAGCGCCTTGTATACGTGCGCGTCGGGGCGGTGGGGGTCCGTGTTGCAGAAGTCGTCAGCCTTGTGAATGGCGCTGTCGCCGTTGAGGTACGGGTCGTTCTTGAAGTCCGCGACGTGCTGGCGCGACGTGAGGAAGATCTTGAGTCCGCTCGACACCTGCGGGGTCGGCAGCGTCGTCGGAGTCGAACTCCCTCCACAACCCAGCACTGTGAGGCAAGTGTAGACAAGGATGAAGCGGTCGCGTTGCATGGGGGCCCTGAAGCAACGCTGTACACGTTATCACAAGCAGTGCAGTAACCGTGACGGAGGCGCGCAAGGCGTGCGAGGCAGCGGCGCTGGAAGTCCAGGCGGACGCCACAGCGGATCCAGGACCAGCGTTTGAGAAGCTCATGACCCACGTCCTGCCAGCCGATGCCGACAAGTCGAAGCGGAAGGCGCTGCACCACTTCATGACGGGGCTCGCCCAGCTTCGACATCCCGGCGCGCACGGCCACTTCGAGACGCAGATCGAGCGCGCCGAGGCCGAACTTGCGCTTACCGTGGCGATGTCGTTGTTCCGGTACATCGGCGAGGTGACGGTGAAGCGCGCGTAGTAGAAGGCGAGGGAAGATGTCTTACGACGCTGAGAAGCAGGAGTTCGCGAGGAAGGCGTGCTCCGAGTTCTGTGTGCGCACAGCCGTGCTTCTCGTCCCTCGGAACGACCTGTCAGGCGTGGGCAGCGGGATCTTGCTTCGGACGGATCAGGGCGTGCCGTTCCTGCTGACAGCGCGGCACGTCGTCGAAGACGCGGAATGGCGGCCACTGAAGCTGCTCGTCCCCGGCCTCGGAGGCGTCCGAAGGTAACGGGGGCTTTTCGTACGCGAGCGCGGAAGCAGATTGTTTGCACGTCGTGAATCAATTCGGGATGATGTAGTCACCATATCGGCGGGATGCTCAACGAGTTGCACAACATGCCCGACTTGAGGCGCAAGTGTCGATCCGCTGTGCGTCACGACCGCCAAGCGGCGCTCGCCGTGGTGACGGTGCTGACCATCATCGGCGCGGCGTGGCCTGCTCGTGCGGACGCGGGCATTCCCATGCTGGCGCTGATGTGGCCTCCGGCGTGGCTGTTGCTGCTCATCATCGTGCCCGTCGAGGCGTACTTCGCGCGCCGCATACTGGCTCTCGACTGGCGTGGCGCTCTGCTGTCGGCGCGCGCGAACCTCGTCTCAACGCTGGTGGGCATCCCGTTGACGTGGTTCGTGCTCGCGCTCATTGAGTTCGGAACCGGCTACGTCATGTACCTTCTGCGGCTCGGAGACGCGGACGTTTCGCCGCTCGTGCAGCGCGCGGTGGCAATCACCGTCCTCGCACCCTGGCTCGGGCCCGGCGACTCGCTGAGCCGGTGGATGGTGCCTGCTGCGGCAGCATATCTCTGCATTCCGTTCTTCTTCGCCTCAGTGTTCATCGAGAACCGAGTTGCGCGCCGCCGTCTGGGGCCGCTGGCCGCCCCGCTCGTACGCCGCTGGAGTTGGTGGGCCAACGGGTTCTCGTACTCGGTGATCTTCGGCGTGTTGGTCGCTGCGGCGGTCGTCAGCGCTCTCTCTGCACATCGCGTTCGGTGATCGGAGCCGCGCGGAAGGGCTGCGGCCGTTCAGCGTCGACGAAGCTCGGGCAGATCGGCGCGGAGGGCTTCGATCTCCTCCGGGGTCATGTCGTGCATCGTGTACAAGGCGAGCCCGTCGAGCGCGGTCAGCTTGGCCGCCGCAGGGATCTCGGGGCGTACGAACTTCTCTTCGGCCTTGTCCGTCTTCTCGAAGCGGCCGGTCGGCGCGCGCGCGTAGTCCTCGCGGGAGTAGTAGCCGACACCACCGGGGCTCGTGCTCGCGCGGTAGAGGCTTGTCTTGAGCGTCCCCTGGTCCCGCGTGAGGACGACCTGCACCGTCTTCATCTCGTAGGCGGGGTCGAGCGTGATGGCCTTCACGACGTTCGGGCTGGCGGTCGTGGCGTTGGTCTGGACCGGGACGATCTGCGGCGGCGGGTACTGCGTCTTCGACATACGTCGATATGTACCACCGCGAATGGCTGCGTTCGCACTCGCGCTGTAAGATGCAGCCCGATGAGCCCCGAACAGAAGGACTGGTTCCGCAGACGGCCTGGACCGAATCCGATCGCTAGGAGTTCGAGGCGATGCCCAGTCGGGCGCGCCCGGTCAGGCAGGGGCGCCGCAAGTGCCACAGCATGAGCGGGAGCGGGCCTCGCAGGTCTGACACTGGTAGCATGCACGGCCGAGGGCCGAGAGTGGAAGCGGGGAGCCTCGTTGCGGAGTTGAAGCGCCGGCGCGTCTTCCGGGCGCTCGTGGGCTACGGCATCGCCGCGTTCGCGGTGCTCCAGATCATCGAGCCGATCATGCACGGGCTGCACTGGCCCGACGCGGTCCTTTCGTATGTGGTGGCGGCGCTCGCGGTCGGCTTCCCCCTCGTGGTCACCCTCGCCTGGATCTTCGACGTCAAAGCGGGTCGGATCGAGCGGACCGTTTCCACTCCTGCCGCTGGTCCGAAGGGCGTGCGCCTCGGGCTTGTGCTCGTCGGCATCGGTGTGCTCGCGGCTGCTCCAGGCGTGGTCTGGTACTTCGTCGTGCGCGGGACACCGAGGCCGGTGCCCGCATCTGTTGCCGGAGCACCACCGACGACGCCGTCCATCGCCGTCCTTCCGTTCGCAGATATGAGTCCTGGCAAGGACCAGGAGTATTTCTCGGATGGGATCGCGGAGGAGATTCTCGATAACCTCGCCCAAGTTGAAGGGCTACGGGTGATCGGTCGGACCTCTTCGTTCTCGTTCAAGGGCAAGAACGAGGATCTCCGAGCGATCAGCGAGAAGCTCGGCGTTGCCCACATCCTCGAAGGGAGCGTCCGTAAGGAGGGGAGCCGCGTTCGCATCACCGCCCAACTCATCGAAGCGTCTGGTGGCTCCCACGTCTGGTCGCGGACGTTCGACAGAGAGTTGACTGGCATCTTCGTCGTTCAGGACGAGATCGCTAAGGCCGTCGTCGGGGCACTCAGTGTGAAGCTGCTGCCGGGGATGGGCGCGCCGACGAACGAAGCCAGAACCGAGAACCCGGAGGCGTACAAGCACTTCCTCCTCGGGCGTCACTTTCACGACCGCGTGTCGCAGGAGGGCCTTCAACTTGCCGTCGATGAGTACAGGAAGGCCATTGCGCTCGATCCTCGTTACGCGGCGGCTCATGCATGGCTATCGACAGCCCTCTGCGATCAGGCCGGGAATGCCCAGACAGTCGCCGCCGCCGCAGAACTGAGACGGACTGCTATCGATGCCGCTGAACAGGCTGTCGCGCTCGGGCCGAATCTGCCTGTCGCGCTCTCGGCGCGCACGTTGGTGAGAACGAAGCTCTCATGGGATTGGAAGGGCGCGATGGCCGATGCCAGTCGCGCGCTGGCGATCAATCCGGCCGATCCGCCAAGCCTGCGGCGCACGGGCATCTTGGTGGCATGTCTCGGGCGGTTCGACGAGGCGATCACACATCTTCGCAAGTCGGTCGAGATCGATCCGCTGCTGGCGACGAGTTGGAACTGGCTGGGGGTTGTCCAGAGCAACGCGGGCAGACTCGATGAAGCGCGCGATGCGATGAAGCGAGCGCTACAGATCGCGCCTGATTCCGATGATCCGAAGGTGGGGTTGGCATCTCTACTCTTGCTGGAAGGGAACCCGGCGGCGGCGCTCAATGCGTCACGTAGCCTACTGGACGAGGGAGATCGACTCTGGTTTGCCGCAATCGCAGAGCATGAGTTAGGCCATCTTGCCGACTCCCAGAAAGCGCTTGATGAACTGGCGTCCAAGGTAGCGGATGTTGACCCTTCCGTTATCGCTGACGTCTTCGCGTGGCGCGGCGATGGCGACCACGCCTTCGAGTGGCTGGACCGCGCTTTCGACCAACGGGCCAGCGGGCTTCACATGATCAAGCTCGACCTCGCCTTCCGCAAGTTGCGCGGCGACCCGCGCTTCACTGCCTTCCTGCGGAAGATGAAACTGCCGGTGGACTGACAGTTTGCACAGGCAGCGGTCACTGCGGCGCGCAACCTTGTGCGAGCCTCGGACGCCCGAGATCGCTCCGCGAGCCGTGCCGCTTGACGCGGTCCCCCATGCGGAGCAGCGTGACTCGGGGGCAGCATGAGCAAAACGGAGGAGATGGCTTCGCGGGTCCCACCACGCGAAGCTGCGGACTCTCCCCGGATCGACGAGCGCTACCGCATCGAGAAGGAGATCGGCCGCGGCGGGATGGGGCGCGTCTTCGTCGCCCACGACCGCAAGCTCGGCCGCGACGTCGCCATCAAAGTTCTCGCCTCCGGCCTGCACGGAGAGGAGGCGCTGCGCCGCTTCGAGCAGGAAGCGCGCGCCACCTGCGCACTCAATCACGCCAACATCCTCGACGTGCACGACATCGGGACGCACGAGGGCAGCCCGTACATCGTCTCCGAGCTGCTGCACGGGACCACGCTGCGCGAGCGCCTGCGAAAAGGACGATTATCGGTGCAGGAGGCGAGCGGCTACGCCCTGCAACTCGCGCAGGGCCTCTCGGCCGCGCACGAGAAAGGCATCGTCCATCGCGACCTGAAGCCGGAGAACCTGTTCATCACCGAGGAGGGCCGGCTGAAGATCCTCGACTTCGGCATCGCGAAGTTGGTGGCGCCGATGACGCCCGAGACCGGCGAGACGTTGCCTTCGCCGCAGCCGCACACCGAGGAGGGCGCGATCCTTGGCACGGTCGGGTACATGTCCCCTGAGCAGGTGCGGGGCCAGCCCGCCGATCAGCGCTCCGACGTTTTCAGCTTTGGCGCCATCGTCAACGAGATGCTGGGCGGGTGTAGCCCATTCGCACGCGACTCGGCCGTCGAGACCGGGTATGCGATCCTCAACGACGATCCGCCGCCGCTCCCCGGCGGCGTTCCGGCGACGCTGCGTCGGCTTGTCGAGCGCTGCCTCGCAAAGCGGCCGGAAGACCGGTTCCAGTCTGCGCACGAGCTGGTCGACGCGCTGGCCTCGGCGGCCGTGGTCGAGCGCGCTCCTGCGCAGAGGCGAGGCGCTTACCGGTGGGCGCTCCGCGCCGGCGCCATGCTCGTCTTGGTTTTGCTCGCCGTGCTCGAGTGGAGGCTGCGCGCGCACGGCGAAGGGTCGGGCAAGTCGATCGCCGTGCTGCCGTTCGTGAACTTGAGCCGCGACCCCGACCAGGAGTACTTCGCCGACGGCCTCGCCGAGGAGCTGCTCAATCTTCTCGCCAAAGTTCCTGGCCTGCACGTCGCGGCGCGGACGTCCGCTTTCGCCTTCAAGGGAAGGAACGAGGACATCGGCGTCATCGCGCGCGAGCTGCACGTCGCCACCGTGTTGGAAGGGAGTGTGCGCAAGGCGGGCGATCAGATCCGCATCACCACGCAGCTCATCAACGCGGCCGACGGCTATCACCTGTGGTCGGAGACCTACGACCGCAAGCTTACCGACGTGTTCGCTGTCCAGGACGAGATCGCCCGGGCGGTGGTCGCGGCCCTCAAGCTCAAGCTGCTTCCCGGCCAAGCGCCCACCTCGAAGGACCATCGCACGTCGAATCCGGAAGTCTACACGCAGTATCTTCTCGGCAAACAGCTCATCACCCGAGACACACGCGATGGATTCATCCGCGCTGCGCAGGCCTTCGAGAAGGCGGTCGCGCTCGATCCGGCCTTTGCCCCCGCCTGGGCAGGCCTGGCGGTGGCGACCGTCTGGATCGCCGATTCAGGCGAGACGCCCGGCGCCATCGCGGAGGGCCAGCGCCAGGCGCGCGCGGCAGCGGAGAAGGCGGTGGCCCTCGATCCCAACCTTGCAGAGGGGTACGCGGCGCGGGGATTCGTGCGTTGCGTCGTCGAGTGGAACTGGACCGGCGCCAGCGCCGACTTCGAGCGCGCACGGGCCCTCAGCCCCGAGGATGGCGCCATCGAACGCGACTATGCGAGATGCGTGCTCGCTCCGATCGGCCAGATGCCCGAGGCGATCGCCGCTTTGCGAAAGGCCGCCGCGCTCGATCCGCTCAACGCACGGACGTGGCTGTCGCTCGGCGCGTTCCTCCTCGAGAACGCTCAGATCGGTCCGGCGCGGGAAGCGCTGAACCGGTCGCTGGAGATCAACCCTGATCAGGCCAACGCCGGACCGTGGCTCGGCATCCTCCTCCTGCTCGAGGGACAGCCGGCGGCTGCGCTGGGTCCATTCGAGCGCTCCACCTTCGAGATCCAGCGGCTCGAGGGCGCCGCGCTCGTACATCACGACCTGGGCCACCCGAAGGAGTCGGCGCAGGCGCTCGATCTCCTGATCACCCGATACGGCCAGAACAGCGCGTACCAGATCGCCCAGGTCTACGCCTGGTGGGGCGAGAAGGACCGCGCGTTCGAATGGCTGGAGCGTGCGTACTCCCAGCGCGACAGCGGCCTCCTACATCTCAAAGGCGACCCGCTCCTGCGCAAGTTGCGCGGCGACCCGCGCTACACGGCGCTGCTCAAGAAGATGAACCTGCCCCCGGACTGACAAGGCGCGAGCCGGCCCTGCTACGATGCCCTAGAGGGGGCCTCAGCTTGGACGCGGCGAGCCTGTTTGCCGAGTTGAAGCGCCGGCGCGTGTTCCGCGTGCTGGTGGGCTACGGGGTCGTTTCGTTTGCGGTGCTGCAAGTCATTGAGCCGATCATGCACGCCCTGCACCTGCCCGACATGACGCTGACCTACGTGGTCCTCGCCCTGGCAGTGGGCTTCCCCCTTGTCGTCGTGCTCGCTTGGGCCTTCGACATCAACGAGGGCCGGATCGAGCGAACGGCGCCCGCTGCCTCGCACGCTCTGAAGGGCGTCCGGCTCCTCGTTGTCGGCGTCGCCGCCGTCGCCTTCGGCATCTGGGCGTTGACGAAGATCTTTGGAGATGCCAAAGGCTGAAGGCCCATCAGGTCCTGCGGCGCGGTCGTCCCGTCGGTGGCGCAGGTTTGGCAGGTCGGTCGGCTATGGCAGTCTTGGGAAGCAGTCACCGTTCGCGCATGGCGGGAACCGCCGTAGATCGCTTGGAACTGCTTGACGTTGCGCAGGGGTCGGGCTACGTGAGCCGCCACGCGCCCGTAGCTCAGTTGGATAGAGCGTTGGCCTCCGAAGCCAAAGGCCGCTGGTTCGACTCCAGCCGGGCGCGCCATTCACCCCCTGTTCACCCCCGGCCGATCAGTTCGGATCAGTTCTGATCGCTAAACTGCCGAAATTCGGGCGCCTGCCAGAGGGAGAACTGCCCCGTTCTTGACTCCGAAGCCGAAGGCCACTGGTTCGAATCCAGTAGCGCCCGCCACTCCTCAGGCGATGGCGACCGCTGTCAGCGTGACTTCTAATCAGACCCACCGTGGCCGTCGTCACGATCGTGATGATCATCGTGGATGTGATCGTCTGTGTCCCCTGTCGCCGTGACGGTAGTGCCCAGGCCGTACGGTGACACCATGGACCGAGCAGCCGATGCAGCTCATGGTGCTGAACGTGCCCGGCGGCGAGGGCTCAGTGATTTTGACGAAGCTGTTGATTTCGAGGCTGTCCGCATCAACGAATGCCACCTGGCCCGCTGCGCGCAGGCTGACCGGAAGCGTTTCGCCGACGATCGCCTCGCCGCCGCCCATGGCGTCCGGCTGGTTGTTACCGGTGCCAGGCAATGGCTGCAGCGGGATCGTTCGCAGCTTGGTGACCGGCTGGGTTGTCAGGTCGATGGCCACCACTTCATCGCTGAGAGGTGAAGTGCCGAACCCGAGCGTGCCGTCGCGGGTCATGTTGAGGCTGTGCCAACTGGCCGCCCCGAGGGTGCCGCGATCCACTAGCGTGTCATTCGTCATGTCCAGGGTGTAGATGTGGCCACCGCCACCGCTAGCGGCGACCACCGCGTGATCGGCGCGCGGGTTCGGCTTGATCATCCCGCACGCCACAAAGCCATCGGTGGGCAGGGTGCCGAGAATTGTCATCGATGGCACGTCGACGATGACGATGCCGTCCATCATCGCCGATACATAGGCGCGCTGGCTGTCTGCCCGGAAGACGGAGCAGACTGGCGCCTTCCCGACGGGGAACTCCACACTGCTCAAGGGCGTCCACGAGCCGTTGGACTCGTCCACAGCGAGCTTGTGGAGCTTGCGCGTCGGCAAAACGGAGACGAGCATGATGGTGCCGTCGGGGGAAACCCTGCCCTGGTGGCAGAGCGCGGGCGCAAAGTTCAGCGTCTTCAAGAGCTGCCGGGAATCCGCATCGACGATCGACAACGCCCCGTTTCCCATCCCACTGACGTACGCGTACTTTCCGCTGTGAAACGTGATGATGTGCGGTTGCGTGCCGGCGGGAAGCGAGAACCCATCCAGCAATTCACCACTCGGGAACTTCAGGATGGAGATCGCGCTATCACGCTGGTGGGTTACCCACAATTCCTTGTGGCGAATCGAATGCACGACCGCCCTGCCTCGAGTCGCGGAATCAGCGGATGACTTTGAGAGGTGCGTGGTGAACACCATTACAACCAAAGCAGCGCACGTCGCCGCTGCAAGAGTCTTGGCCAACTTCATTTGCTCGCTCCTTTCACGTAACCGGTCGTGGCAAGGCCGGTCATTGACCGGTCCGATTTCGCCCCAGGCGAGCGCGTGCGTCTGCTATGAAATTCATACTGCTTCGCACCGTCCGGCTCGGGATATGCTCCCGATCATGGCGAGAGCGAGCTACGGCCAGTTCTGTCCGGTCGCCAAGACCGCCGAGCTCCTGGCAGAGCGCTGGATGCCACTCGTGGTTCGGGAGCTGCTGGCGGGAAGCTGCCACTTCGGCGACCTGCGGCGGGGCATCCCTCTGATCTCTCCGGCCACGCTCTCCCAGCGCCTGCAGGAGCTGGTGGACGCCGGGATCCTCGAACGGACCCGCGCCGGAGGACGCTCGCGGCGCGTGCAATACCGCCTGACCGAAGCGGGGGAGGAGTTGCGGCCGATCATCCGTGCCTTCGGCGTGTGGGGCCAACGTTGGGCGCAGCAAAACGTCCGGTCAGAGGAGATCGATCCCGAGGCCCTCACGTGGGCGATGCACCGGCGGCTGGATCTCACGGGGCTCCCCGCTGACCATGCAGTTCTTCTCTTCGAGTTCCCGGACGTGGAAATCAGGCTGAGGCGCTTCTGGTTCGTCATCGACGACCGGCAGGTGGATGTGTGCCTCAAGAACCCGGGTCAGGACGTAGACCTGACGCTCACCACGAGCATCCGGACGATGGCGATGGTGTACCTGGGGCAGCTACAGCCCGACAGCGCAGTTCGTTCGGGAGCGATCGACCTCGGCGGCTCGAGAGCTCTCGCGCGGACGTTCCCCGCCTGGTGCCCGAGGCCTTTCGCGGCAGCCGCGCGCCGTCCGGCAGGAGCGCGAACGGCGCCAGCGCAGCGCTCATGACTCCCGCCGGAACCACTCCCTTCGGACCTCTCGCCGCCGTCGGCATCGCCACGTATGATGGGAATGGATCTTCCAGCGTGCGTCAGACCACACGTCGGAACGGAGTAACCATTTCCGATCTTTTCACCACCCCCGCGGGTCCTGGTACCTACGAAGTAGATTCCGACTGTTCAGCCAGAGGCCTTAATCCGGACGGTAGCGTCTTCGTCCACTTCGTGGTCGTTGATGGGGGCAACGAACTCCTCATCGTGAGCTTGTCAGATGCCAACACGGTCCATGGAGTGATGAAAAAAAAATCAATCGTGACGATTAAACGGTCTGTGCGGCAACAAGAACCAAGCCGCGCTTCATCGCGCAGCCGGCACACACTTGCCGTGCAGACGGACGGTCTCAGTCTTCCGGCCCGATCTGGCTCTCCAGATCGAAGACCTCTCGCTTGGCGCTCCGCAGCTCGTCGAGAGCAGCCCGGAGCGCGTTGCTGATCATGGCTTTGTCGGCTCTCGCGGCGGGTTCCACCACCTGTAGCGCAGTCTGCATGGCCTGCTCGGCGCTGATGAGGCGCCGCTTCGCCTGCTCGATCCTGACCCGGAGCTGAGCCGAATCCATGCGGCCTCCCTCGCTTCGCCCATTGAAGCAGTGAGGTATAGTGTATGCGCTTCGTGGCGCATGGCGCGAGTCGCCGAGGAAGCGCAGCCTGCGGTTGCGGGCACGAAGTTCGATCGCCTCCGGCGTGCAGCGCCTGAGTGCTCGAGGATCATCGCCTTGTTTGAACGGGTCGCGGAGGTTAATGTTCCGCCATCCATGACCGCGGGCAGGGCACTCAGCGGCACAGCCGCCTCGGATGGTATTGCCATCGGTCCGGCACACCTGCTGGTCCCGCCTGTAGCCGTCGTCGAACGCCAGATCTCGCGAGATCTCGTGCCGGCGGAAGTCGCAAGGCTTGTCGGGGCAGTGAACTCGACTGACGAGCAGCTCGCGTTGCTGTCGGCGGGGCTGGAATCGGAACATCTGCACGAGGGACATCTCCTCCTCGAAGCTCATCGGATGATGCTCACGGACGACCAGATCGTGGGCGCGGCCCGGCGTCTGATCGAGAGCGACGAGATCGCCGCCGAGTGGGCGGTGCGCAGGGTGATCGACGCGATCGCGGCGACGTTCGGCCGGATGGAAGATCCATACCTGCGGGAGCGGGGTGCGGACATCGAGGCCATCGGCGACCGCCTGCTGAGAACGCTCCTCGGTTTGCCGGAAGTCTTCGCACACCGCGCTTCGCCTCCCGGCACGATCGGAGTCGGGTCCATCCTGTCTCCGATCGATGCCTTGCACCTGCCCCGGACCGGCATGATCGGTTTCGCGGCCGAGCGCGGTGGCAAGACATCGCACGCCAGCATCATCCTGAAGGCCCTCGAGATCCCCTTCGTCGTCGGCGTGCGGGGTTTGATCGCGGCGGTCCACCCGGGCGACAGGCTGGTCGTGGATGGATCGCTCGGCGAGGTCATCGTCAACCCGGACGACGACACGATCGCGCTGTACGAGGAACGGCGTGGCCGGGAACGGTCGCGGCTACAAGTCCTGAAATCCCGGGTGACGGGTCCGGCCGCCAGCCGCGACGGCGTGCGGATCGAGCTCTCCGCCAACATCGAGGCCCCTTCGGAGGTCCCGAGCGCGCTGGAATTCGGTGCGGAGTCAGTCGGCCTGTTCCGAACGGAACTCTTGTATCTCGACCGTCCGGAGCTTCCGAGCGAGGAGGAGCAGTTCCAGGATGCGGTGGCAGTGCTGACCGCTCTTGGCGGTCGGCCAGCGACCTTCCGGACGCTCGACATCGGAGGAGAGAAACTGCCTCTCGCTGTGGCGGTGCCGGGCGGCGCAAACCCGAGTCTCGGCGTGCGGGCCATCCGGTTCGCGTTCCGCCGCCCGGACATTTTCCGGACGCAGCTCCGGGCTCTCTACCGCGCCTCGGCGATGGGCCCGTTGCGAATCATGTTCCCGCTGGTGTCCGGAATCTCCGAGTTCGACGAGGCGCAGCGGCTCTGCGCCGGCACCGTCGAGGAGCTCGCGCGCGAGGGCGTCGCGTTCAATCGCGACCTCCCGATCGGGGTCATGATCGAGACCCCGAGCGCTGCGTTGAGCACCGATCACCTGGCAGAGAGCTCGAGCTTCTTCAGCATCGGAACCAACGACCTCATCCAGTACACGTTCGCCGCAGACCGGGAGAACGAAGACGTCGCACATCTCTACCACCCGCTCCATCCCGCCGTTCTTCGCCTGCTCAAGAGTGCCATCGACGGCGCGAACGGGGCGGGAAAGCCCATCTCCATCTGCGGTGACATGGCCGGAGACCCGGCTTTCACCTGGATGCTCCTCGGGCTCGGACTGCGCAGCCTCTCCATGTCCCCTCGCCTCATTCCGGCGGTCAGGTCGGTCATCAGCGCCAGCAGGCTCGACGAGATGGAGGCGCTCGTCGCGCAAGCGCTCACCCTTGGCTCCGAGACCGCCGTGGAGGATCTGGTCCTGGGCGTGATGCGCGAGCGGTTTCCGCTCGAGCTCGCAAGCGCCGAGTCTCGGCCCATCAGCCGCTCGTAGTTCCCACCACCCTCAAGAAGCCCAGCGCCCCGTATGCGCGGGACACCTTGCCAGCCACGGCTGCTGGTCCATCGCGCGACGGTCGAGATCAACTCCGCAGCATTCGCAGCGGCCGTACTGATCCGTGTCGAATGCCTTGATGGCGCGATCGATCTGCTCCAGGAAGCTGCGTAGCCGCAGCTCTGGGTCTTCGCCGGGGCTCGCGGGTGCCGGCAGGCACGCGAGATCGACCTCCTTGCCCCAGAGCACCGCCTCGAGAAGCTCAGCCACTTCCTTGCCCTTGCGCAACAACGGCGGTTTCCAGGCTGGGTTGGCCATCATTGGGGACTCCGTGGGCGGCGCACTCAGTGCGGATCGAGTGCGCGCAGGCGCGCCATGAGGCGACGGACATCGAGCTGCAGCTCCGTTGAGAGCGGCCGTGCGAGCGCATTGCGAATCTCGGCATCGATGTCGATCAGCTTCCGCGCAGAAGCGAACTGCGTCTTGCCGTGGCGGAAGCGGACGCGCGTCTCACCCAACAGCTGATTGAGCAGCAGGAGCTCCTGCTTCAGATCCGCATCGTCAAGCTGCGTTGGCGCCAACTGGAACCCCCGATCTGGCATCGATCATAAGGGCTTCCATCTCGTCCTGCTCGGCTAACTTCGACGAGCTTTCATTTTCACCACACTGCGAGGCGTGCGCGCGCCAGAGCGCGCGCACAGGCCTCGGACAATCCGCAGCAACGAGGATCAGAGCGCCGCGACGCAATCGATCTCGACGCGGGCTCCTCTCGGAAGCGCGCCCACTTGCACGGTCGCGCGCGCCGGAGGAGTCTTCTGGAAGTACCGTCCGTAGGTGTCATTGATCTTGGCGACGTCGGCGATGTCCGCGACGAAGATGGTGGTCTTCACGACCTTGTCGAAGCTCGCGCCACCGGCCTCTAGGACGGCTTTCAGGTTCTCCATCACTCGCTCGGTCTGCGCGCCGACATCGCCGGAAACGGGTTGGCCGGTCGCCGGGTCGACCGGGATCTGGCCCGACACGAAGAGGAACGATGCCGGGGTCACGCCGATACCCTGGCTGTACGCGCCGGCAACCGCGGGAGCCTGAGCGCTCTGCACGGCGCCCGCTCGAGCGCTACCGCCGGTGACGGCCACGCACTCGATCTCGATGCGCGCCCCCCGCGGCAGAGCGGCCATCTGCAGCGTCGCGCGAGCAGGAGGCGTCTTCTGGAAATAACGTGCGTACGTCTCGTTGATCTTGGTGAAATCGCCCAGGTCAGCGAGGTAGACGTTCGTTTTGACGACGTCGTCGAAGGTGGCGCCGGAAGCAGTGAGGACCGCCTTCACGTTCTCCATCACGCGCTCGGTCTGCGCGCCCACGTCGCCCTGCACGAGCTCGCCGGTTGCAGGGTCGATCGGGATCTGGCCCGAGACGAAGACGAACGATCCCGCCGCGACGTCGATCGCCTGGCTGTAAGGGCCGATCGCCCTGGGCGCCTGCGGGCTCTGCACGGCGACGCGGGCCGGCGCTGTCGAAGCCGCGCCGCTCTTGACGGCCACGCCCTCGATCGCGACGCGCGCGCCGCGCGACAGCGCGGCTACCTGCACCGTCGCGCGCGCCGGCGGGGCATTCCGGAAATATCGCCCGTACACCTCGTTCACCTTGGCGAATTCGGCCAGGTCGGTGAGGAAGATCGTCGTCTTCACCACGTCGTCGAAAGTTGCCCCGGCGGCGTCAAGGACCGCCTTGAGATTCTGCATGACCCGTTCAGTTTGTTTCACGACGTCGCCGGCGATGAGCCGATCCTTCACGGGTTCGACTGCGATCTGACCGGAGAGGAAGACGACGCGGCCGGCGGGCACCTGGATCGCATGGCTGTACGCTCCGACGGCCTTGGGGGCATTGGCGCTTTGCACGGCTCTGCGCTCGGCGGGAATCGCGGCGACCGCCGGTTCAGCGGGTGGAACGGCAGCCGCAGGAGCAACTTCAGCCGTCACGGCCGCTGTGGTCTCGGCGGGAGCTGCAGGGGCGGGCTCCGAAGGGGCGGCCACAACGGGCTCAGGGACGTTCGCGCTCTGGTGCGCGCAGGCGACGATCGCGACCGCTGCCAACAAGGAAAAGATCCGCATGAATGGGTCTCCGTTTCTGTCGATGGTGCCGGCTTCAGCCGATGGCGATCACCATCTCACGGGACCTGGGTTCGCTCGCATTCTTGTCGCCTCGATCGATATGCGCCGCGCGGCGTGGTTGTAGGAGTTGGTGCGGGTCAAGCCCCGGCGAGGGATCGCGCGATGGCGAGGACTGCTACTCGAGCCGCGGGCGCTCAGTCTTCGTAGCGATCGTGCTGCCGCACCCAGTCCTGCGGAGACTCCGGGTTCTCATCTCGCCCCTTGGGAACCAGGTCGAGGTA
>WNFO01003983.1_pt1 | contig 15211 bp, 16 predicted proteins | sample 5400251 | NCBI WGS metagenome assembly WNFO01 (sample SAMN13153354, study PRJNA577476) | soil metagenome | isolation source: 100 cm saprolite under Madrone tree | place: USA:California | collected 2016-06-14 | reverse complement strand
TCACGAAGCTGTCCCATTCCGGCGCGCTTGCCTCTGCTGAGTTGAGCGGAGGATCGAACTCGGGCGTGTGATCGAAATAGATCCCTTCTTCGATCCACTCGCCGATCTGCTGGCGCGTGGTCTCAACTACGCGGCGGCAATACACGCACATCAGGTAGCTCAATCGGCCATCAGCCGCAGAAAAGCGGAAGAGTCACCGCCTGGAGTCCCACGAACTCTTCATGAGGACCGCATGAGTCTTAGTCACCAGCGAAACCCCGCATCAAGCTCGTGTTGGTGGCTGTATCGTCACCACCTCCGTACAAAAGTTCGACTTGAAACCAGCGCATCGGGGCCCTCATACACGTTGACGGTCCAGCCGCAGCTTTGTTAGGGTGGCGTCGGCCTTCAGCGTCCACAGAACGCACGAAGGAAACCGGGGTGGGCTAAGTGTTACGCATCCATCGCTACATGATCCATATCGTGGTTCTCGCCACCGCGGGGGCCATTTCCAGCTACAGCGCCATGGACCGAAGCTTCTTTCCGACCTTCCATGCTGGTGCGGTCACCGCTATCGCCGCCCCGGGAGTTGCCGTCGGCGACCTCTCTCTCGGCGGTGACAGCGTCATCATCAAACCGCTTTCGATTCCGACGTCGGCCCTCCTGAGCCGCGCCCCAATCGTGCACATCATCGGACGGGATGACTCTCTGGAGAGCATCGGCCAACAGTTCAACCTTTCCTGGAGGGAGGTCCTCTGGTCGAATCCAGGCCTCCGCATGCCGCTGACGGTGGGCCGGCCCATCAAACTGCCGCCAGTGCCGGGTGTCGTGGTCGTTGTCAGGAGTGGGGACACGCCCACGAGCCTTGCCACCAAATACGGCGTTGATCAAACCATCCTGCTCGGCTTCAACGGGCTTCGCGGCCCGCAGCTGACGCCGGGCTCCGTGCTTGTGATTCCCGTCGATCCGGCCCAGGGTCCGAACCTGAGCACTGGTGTGCCGGCCGACCCGGTCGAACCCGGCCAGTTCCTGTGTCCGATCGCCGGGGCAAAGATCATTCAGCAGTTCGGGCCGACGTCGTTTGCTGTAGAACCGTCCTTCGGCGGTTATCTGCATTTCCACACTGGGCTCGATTTGCTGGCCGGCTACGGCACCCCGATCGTCGCGGCGGCCGGCGGAAAGGTAACTGCAGTCGGTGACGCGGACTACTTCGGGACCCGCGTTGAGGTGACTGATAGTTTCGGCCTCGTGGAGGTCTATGCCCACATGTCGCTTGCGAACGTAGCCCTCGGGCAAGAAGTCCAGCAGGGCAAGACGGTCGGCTTTGTTGGCAGCACAGGTCTCTCACTCGGCTCACATCTGCACTTTCAGCTCCAAGTCGGAGGCATGCCGACAGCACCAGGGCCACTGATCGGCTGTTAAGGAGACTCGCCGGCCTGGGATACCAAGAGCAGCGCGGCGATAACCAGCGGGGTTCGCACGTCAATCGAACGGACACAAGCGTCGCCGGTTACGGCAGCTCTAGCCTTCAGAGCCGAACGGGGGAAGAGTGACCGTGAACACTGCGCCTCGCCGATTGCCCTCAAACAAGAGTTGGCCTCGATGCTCACGCACGATGCCATATGACATAAAGAGGCCGAGGCCGGTGCCGCCCTCCTTGGTCGTGAAATGCGGCTCGAACAACCGGCGGCGCTGGTCGTCCGAGATTCCGGGTCCGTTGTCTGCGATGCTGAGGTAAGGCCATCCGTTTCCGCGCCTTCCGGTAGTGGCCTCAACCCGACCCCCCTGGTCGACTGCATCGATGGCGTTGTTGAGTAGGTTGGTGATCACCTCTCGCATCAAGAGGGGGTCTGCGCGCACGTTGACTACGTCCGGCGTCTCACGCACTGCAAGTTGGACTTCTTTTGTGCGCGCGCGAGGCCGTGCCATTCCGAGAGCGCGAGTCACGAGCTCGTTGAGGTCAACGGGGTCGATTGCGTAGGTCACCCGGGGCGTAGCGCCCTGAGACAGGCCCCGAAGAACGGTGACGGCGTCGTTGGCGGCGCCGGTCGCAGTCTCGAGGCTTTCGCGATCTACGGGGTCAAGGCGGCGGGTGTCGATCTCGCGGAGATAGCCCAAGGCGTTGGCCATGTGGTTCCTGAGGTTGTGTACGACGCCCTCGACGGCTCGGCTGTGGAAGAGGTGCCGGTCCGCGTCGGAGAGTTCGGACTCCAGGACCCTGCGCACGCGCCTGCCGGCTATGGTGTCGGTAAGCGCGAGGGAGAGTACGCAGACGATGGTCGCCAGGAAATACCCAAGCAGCGAACCATCCAGAACGTAGCTAATCAGCAGCGATGCGAGTCCCATGTAGGCAAACGCCGCGAAGAAGGACGGAGTGAAATTCACTCGGGCGATGGTGCGTACGGATTCGCCAGTTTGAATGGACAGGCCGACGGCTACCAAAGTCAAGTTTGCCATCGACAACACGAAGAGAACAAGCACGCGCGAGCCGAACACTAGGTTCTCTTCAGTCCGAAGTTCTGCCGCGACCGTCGCGGCCACACAAGCGATGGCGGGCGCCATTATCGTTGCATGCAGGGGATTAGTGAGAATGATCGCCGCCCCCATTGCGATCCCACCCAAGGTCAAATGCCCGCGATCCAGACGAACATCCGCTAGGTTCAGAGCAAGCACCGCGATGAATAGATAAACAACCTCTACAAGCTGGTCTGGATGCGAATCATCAAACGGGCGATCCCATACGTTGAGTGCCAAGACGAGACCGGCCAGTGCGGCCAGGTAGATGTAGAACGCGTATGACCGTTTGAATTCCATCTTGCTAAGCTGCGCGCATCGCGAAGGCTGCATCGGATCGTAAGGAGTACCGCGTGTTGGTTGTCGATGACAGCGTGCTGCCACGGGCTGCTGCCAGAACGATGCTCGGCACCGCGACGGGCTTGCGCCTGGTTGGCGAGGCTTCTTCCGGAGCCGAGGCGCTCCAGGCTATGGCCAGGGTCAAAGCAGACCTGGTGTTAATGGACGTCCACATGCCGGGCATGGATGGAGCCGCGACCACCACCGAGATCCTCGCGCAGTACCCGCAGGTGAAAGTCATTGCGTGGACAGTATCGGAGTCGAGTGACGATCTCTTGCGGATGATGCGGGCCGGCTGTTCGGGTTACGTCCTTAAGGACGTCGGGCCGGCTGAGCTGCAACGGGCACTTTGGTCGGCCGTCCGAAGCGAGAGTCCAGTGCCACGGAAGATGATCCCCGACGTTCTCCGGCGTGTAACTGAACAGACCCCCTTGTCCCAAGGCACGAGTACGGTGGCGCTGACATCCCGGGAGATGCAGATCCTACGGGGTATAGCCAAGGGCATCCCAACCAAACGGCTGGCGCAGCAGCTCGGTCTCCGGGCGCCGTCAGTCGAGACCCATCTCCACAATCTGTTCAGGAAGCTAGACGCAGCCAACCGCGGCGAAGCCGTGAGCACAGCCCTGAAGATTGGACTCATCACGTTGGGTGATCTCTAACCTCAAATTCTTGCTCATGGATTTCCATGGGGGGTACCTATGGATCCCCATGAGGCCCGATAGAGGCAATTGACGATACCCAACGGAGGTCCCGGTCGCGAGACTCTAGCCAATGACATGGTCGCTGCGGAACTCGAAAATCTAGGAAGAGAGGGGGATTAGACATGTTGCGCATTTGGAAGCGGTTGCTTAGAGGCGGGAGCAAGGCACGCGTTCACGGACTGTGGATCTACTAAGGCGGAACTAAGTAGCAACCCGCGGCGGGCGCGGGTTGCGGGCTTATAGGTTAGCTACGAGTGGCGTAGCTGCCGATCTCGGGGTCTAAACTTCCACCGTCGTGCCACAGTTCCGAACCCTCAGTTGGTCGGCGCGAATCTACCTTGTCGCCGTAATTGTTATCGGAATCATCTCGCTTGCGCTGGGCTGGCTGATCCGACCAGTTCCTTCGACGGGAGTCGCGGCGGCCACGTTGTTGTATCTGGGTGTTGGTACCCAAATAGCAATGCTTCGGCCCATCCCCTGGCAGTCTGGCCATCAGTCCGTGGTTGATCCGCTGCTTGTGGCAACTGGCTTGTACGCCCCAGGTGCTGGTATTGGGCTTGTTGCTTGGCTCGCCACATTTGATGGCCGAGTTCCAGGACGGACGATCCCATGGTGGGCGTTTCTCTACAACCGCGCGATGGTAGCCACTGCGCATGTAGTTCCCTCGCTCGCAGTAGCATCGATTGGGGAGGGCAGCTGGTGGGCTCTTCCACTCCGCACCGCTTTGTACGCAACGGCTTCTATTGGTCTCAACTATTTCCTCACCGCTCTGCTCTTCTCCTACGTGAGGCGCACGCCATTCTTGACGACGGTATCTCAGAACGTTGGCGCATCGACCACATTCGCGACATTGGCGCTGAGTTTCGCAGGAGGGATCCTGTACCTCCTGCTGCTGGCTCCGAACTGGGTCGGCTACATCATGGCGCCCGGATTATTCGGATTTGTTCTGGCGACCCGAGGCAACGTTGCGGATGCACAGCGCCAGAGTGAGCTGAAGGAGCAGACCCTAGACCTAGCCGCACAGGCATTGGACGCTCGCGATCGTTATACCGAGTCGCACTCGATACGCGTCTCAGAGCTTTCTAGCCGATTGGGCGAGCAACTCGAGCTCGGTGACCGAGAGTGTGAGCTCATCCGCACCGCCGGCTCCCTCCATGATCTGGGGAAGATCGGAGTACGAGACGACATTCTCAACAAGCCTGGACCACTTACGGAAGAAGAGTGGGAGATCATGCGCCGTCATCCGGACATTGGCGCTGACATGATCGCTCAGCACTCCGCCTTGGCCGAGGTTGCGCCGCTCGTACGACACCATCACGAGCGATGGGACGGATCTGGTTATCCGGCGGGACTAAAGGGCGACGTGATTCCGTTTGGAGCCCGCATATTGGCAGTGGCCGACTCCTTTGACACCATCACGGGACCCCGTCTATATCGGCAATCGTTGATGACGCCGATTGAGGGTGTCGAGGACATCAGCCGGCGAGCCGACCACTGGTACGACCCCAACGTAGTTGACGCGCTTCGTGAGTTGCACGGGCTCAAACCACTCGAGTTGGCGAACCGGTCCGAGGTCCCCCGCCGCATCACTAGCTTGCGAGTGCTGCGAGCCAACCCCTGGTTCAGTAGCCTCCTCACGGCGATCGGGATCTCATCCATCGGCGACCCGCTGACGCAAGTGGCGACGCTAGTCTTGATTTACACCGCCACCAACCACGACGCTCGGATAATCGCCCTCGCTTTCATAGTGCAAGCTCTGGCGACCATCGTCATGAGCAGTGTCCTTGGCGGTGTCGCTGACAAGCTGCCCCGCAAGCCACTGATCGTAACGTTGGAGTTGCTTCGAGCCGCAATCCTGCTCGCCACGCCGGCATTGACTCAGGTCGACAGGGCGGTCGCGCCGGCCGGCAACCGATGGTGGCTCATCATCCCGATTCTGTTTGTTCTTGCGTCGATTAACGCAGTGGTGCAGCCCGCACGCCAGGCGGCGATCCCCGGTCTCGTGCCCGCTGGCCAGGTTGGGAAGGCGAATGCCCTTTTGGTGGCGACGACCATGCTCGCAGGCGCGATCGGTTTCGCACTTGCGGGCGCCATTTTGACCTTGTCTTCGTCACTCATGATCCTGTTCTTGGCCGACGCCGCCACCTTTGCGCTCGCAGCGGCGATCGTGTTCGGCATCCCCAGCCTTGGTGGAGGCACGGCTGCATCGCGAGTCTCTGGGGCGTTGAAGCGAACGTGGGCAATTGCTGCTGCTCGCCCGCACCTTGTAATCGGCACGCTCGCCGCTTTTCTTATCCCAATTTCGTTCCCGGCGCTATTGGCCCTTGCATACCAGGTTCCGGGCAACGGAGGTCAGATTTACTCACTATTGGAGGTCATCGGCACAGTCGGCATATTCGCGGGCTCCATCGTTGTCGGGAGGTTTGCTGCGATTGGCAGCATGCGCACAGTCGGTGCAGGCCTCCTATTCACCGGTATTTTCTCACTCGCGATCGCGATGAAGCCGTCGTTGGCGATAATCGCACTGTTCCTACTTGTGGCATCGATCGGTAATCCGATCTATGCGGTCGCCAATCAGACCGCCCTGATGGAAGCGGCAGACGCCTCAAACCGGGGCAGCGTGATGGCGACACGTTTTGGCCTCGTTCAGACCGCAAGCATCGCGGGTGCCGCGCTGGGCGGACTCGTGACGTCGGCACGCGGCCCGTTTGCGGCATACGGCGTTCTTGGTGTCGGACTCGTGGTGCTGGCCCTGTACGCACTGGCTGCCGGGCGCAGCACTGTGAACCCGATCCACGGCGCAGCTTACGAAGAAGCCCAGGTCCGGGCGGCCGCGGCGCACGGCCCCGGCCAGGTCACTTAACGCCGCTGTAAAGCGGTTCTGATGGCGCTCTTCATCGTCATACTGCGCTGATTGCGCAACGTTCGTCCCCCGAGCCGCGCTAGAGGCAGCGCCCCCGAAAGCGAGCCTGAAGAACCGACTCCATTAACCGCAGTCGGCATCTCCGCGTGGACTCTCGATCCCAAGCGCAGGCGACGCTATCTGCAAGTCGCGTTCGGCTTCGCGGCGCTCACGATCGCGATCATCGTCCTCTATCTCCTGCGTGACTTCCTCGGCGCGTTCGTCCTCGGAGCTGCCATCGCCTTCTTGATCCAGCCTGGCGTTGTGCGCCTGATGGGGTTCGGACTACCACGCGCAGCGGCCATCGGGGTGATGTTTCTGGTCATCATCCTCGCCCTTGCCGGCTTGGTTCTACTGGTCGTTCCGCTCGGCGTCAGCGAGGTCGCGCAGCTGCAGCGCCAGGCGCCAGGTCTCGCGACGGCGGCTCAGGACCGCATCAACAGCCTGCAGGGCTCCCCAATCGAGATCTTCGGTTTCAAGATCGACATCAAGGCCGCGACCGATGCCATCAACTCGCACACGCGCGAATTTCTCCTCGGTCAGTTCGGCAACGCAGTGAGCATCGGCCTGACCGCGCTCACGACGCTCCTACAGATCCTACTCACGTTCATCGTCGCCTTCCTCCTTGCGCTCGATGCCGCGTCCATCAAGCGGGTGCTGCGGCGATTCGTGCCCCCCGACTACCGCACCGACTTCGACCAGATCTGGCGGCGCATCCGCAAGATGTTGTACGCGTACATGCGCGGCCAATTGATCATCGCCGGGATGATCGGGATCCTCTCCGGGATAGCGTGCTGGGTGTTGGGCTTGGCCGACCCTGTCGCTCTCGGCCTGATCGCGGGCATCACCGCGCTGATCCCATACATCGGCCCGTTCATAGGCGCCGTGCCGGCGATTCTCGTTGGTCTGGCGGCGGCGCCCATCAAGGCGCTACTGGTGGCGATCGCCTATTTCGTCATCTCCAACGTCATCCTCAACTTTGTCTACCCGAAGGTCATGGGCGACGCTGTGAAACTGCCCCCGGTCCTGATCATCGTCGCCTTCATCGCCGGCTTCAGCTGGGCCGGCATCCTGGGGATGTTCGTGGCGGTTCCGCTCGCCGCAACCCTGCGCATCCTTTTCGACCACATCTACCCGCGGCTCTACGAGAAGCCCGCTTGAAGGTAGCGATCCTCTCGGATATCCACGCTAACTGGCACGCGCTGGAGGCGGTGCTGCGCGACTGTCCGCCGACGGATGAAACGCTATGCCTTGGCGATGTCGTCGGATATGGCGGCGACCCCAAGCACTGTATCGATGAGGTCACGAGAAGGGGGTGGCTCACACTTGTCGGTAACCACGACCGCGCATGCACCGACCCTGAGATCCTCGAATGGTTCAACGACGATGCCGCCTCAGTCGTGCGCTGGACGGTGGACACGATCGGCGACGAGCGAATCGAGTGGTTGCGAGGATTGCCGGACAGCCACGTTGAGCACGACGTGCTGCTCGTCCATGCCAGCCCGCGCGATCACATCTACGAGTACGTCCTCGACACCGGGGTTGCCTTCGCCAACCTCGAGCTGCTCAACGGCGGTGTTTGTTTCCACGGGCACACGCACGTGCCGGGCATATTCGGACTCGCTGAGGGCCAGGTGACGCACGAATATCGCGTCGACACGATCCCACTCAGGGGCCCCGCCCTGGTTAACCCCGGCAGCGTCGGCCAGCCCCGCGACGGAAGCCCGCTGGCCAGCTACGGCGTCTGGGACGTGGACAACGAGACCTTCGAGTTCCGGCGCGTCCGCTACGACATCAAGGGCGCCCAGCGGGCGATCAGGAAGGCGAAGCTGCCCGAACGATTCGCGCTTCGACTCGAAACGGGGCGATGAGCCGCTGGGCTTCCCTGCGGTGGGCCCGCATGGGTTATGCGGCGGCTACCGGCGCGGGCCTCGGGTCCCTGTTTTTCTGGGCGGGCTACTGGTTCACTTTCGTTCGCGGCAACCTGCAGGGCCCTGACTTCTACTCCTTCTACTCGGGTGCGAAGCTGTACGTCCTCAAGGGTGGATCGGCGGTCTACGACCTGGCGCTGCAGAGGCAATATGAGCTGCAGGTCATCCCCAATTCTCCGGATCGATTCATCGTGCTTCCGTATTTCCACCCGCCCTACTACACCCTTCTGATCGCGCCGCTCGCATACCTCGATTACCGCACGGCCTATTACGCGATGGCTGCCGTGAATGTCATGCTCCTCGGGGCTCTGATCGCGCTGCTGGTGCGCAGCAGCGAGCGGGTCCATGGGCGCTCGGCCGTGGTGGCGGCTGCACTGATCGGAGGCTTCTTTCCGATCTTCGTCACGGTGCTTCAGGGCCAGTCGGACCTGGTTGTGCTGGTCCCGCTCGCGGCCGCCTACACCGCCTGGGCGCGAGGCCGGCCGGGCTGGGCCGGCATCTTCAGCGGGCTGGCCCTGGCCAAACCACAGCTACTCCTGCTCGTGCCGGTTCTGTTCATCGCCCGGCGTTCGTGGCGCGCCCTCGCCGGCTTCGGGGCCGTGATTGCCGCTTTGGGAGCAGTCTCTGTGGCCGGCTTCGGGTTGGGTCCAGTGCTCGGCTATGTGAACGCGGTGGGCCAATGGGCGATCGGGGGATCGCTACCCACCAACGGCCAGATCGTCTACACCGACACCGCGGTCTACTCGCTCCGGAACGTGCTGGAAGCGGTGCCGGGCGGTGGCAAGGGTTTGGCGCTGGGAATTCTGGTCATCCTGTTGGCCCTGGTCGCACTGTCCTTGAGCTGGCGCCCAGACAAACCGCGTCTCGACTTCGCTCTCGCCATCGCGGCTTCTCTGGTCTTGAGCCCCCATCAGAACATTCACGACCTGGCCCTCCTGGTCATTCCGGGATTCGCTCTCGCCGACCTTGCCTTAGCCGGCAAGCTGCGGTGGCCTCGCGTGGCCGCGCTCGTCCTGGTCTTCGCATATGCCGCCATCAACCTCACGCTTGCGCTCGACCTCTGGTCGGCGGCGGTGGGCGCGATCGCCATCGCCGCCTATCTCACTGTTGAGCGGATGGCGGTGCGACCTGATCCGATTCCATTGGGCGAGCTGCGTTGGAGCGGTCCACGCCCGCAGAGGGTCATAGTGCTGCCCGCATATCGGGCCGCCAAGACGCTGGTGGAGGTTGTCGGTGACATCCCGGCCGGCCAGGCCGACCGGATCCTCCTGGTCGACGATGCCAGCGCCGACGCCACCGTCAGTGTGGCCACAGCGCTGCGCCTCGACGTAATCAGGCACTTGCACAACCTGGGCTATGGGGGCAATCAGAAGACCTGCTACAGGCACGCGCTCGCGATGGGGGCCGATGTGGTCGTGATGCTGCATCCCGACGGCCAGTACGACCCGGCCATCATCCCCAACCTGTGCCGCGTGATCGAGGCCGGCGAGGCCGACATCGTGCTCGGGTCTCGCTGGCTTGGGTTGGACCCCGCGAAAGCGGGCATGCCCTGGTGGAAGAGGCTGGGCAACCGGTTCCTGACTGCGGCGGAGAATCGCGTCCTTGGTCTCAACCTCTCCGAGTACCACACCGGCTATCGCGCCTATTCGCGTCGGTTCCTCGAAGCGATTCCTTTCCTCGAGAACAGCAACGACTTCGTCTTCGACACACAGGTATTGATCCAGGCTGCGACTTTCGGCTTCAAGATCGGAGAGGTGCCGGCGATCGGGAAGTACCACGCGGACGCCAGCTCGGTGAGCTTTCGTACGTCGACTGTCTACGGACTGGAAACGCTAGCGGCCCTTGTCCGATACGTGATCCATCGCGCGGGCTTTCCAAGCCCTTGGCTCACGCCGGCTTCAGACGCCGACAAACAGGCCCTTTCGCTAAGCCAGACAGCCCACCACAGCAACGTCCAATAACAGCGCGCCGACTGCTCGGGCTACGTCGAGTGCTCGCGGTGCTCGCGGAAAAGCATCACCCGGCACGTGGCGTTCTTCAGCACATACGGCACCGTCTTGCCCAGGTTGAACTCGCCGAAGCGGCGCTTGTACGGCAGCCCCATGACGATCAGGTCCGCCCCCCACTCAACCGCCTCGTCGACCAGCGCCGGCCCGGTATCCCGAGCCTGCACCAGCTCGGTCTCCACCGGCAGCCCCGACTCCGAGGCCAGCTGCTCGACCTCGTCCAGGATCTTCTCCCCGCGCTCGACCACGTCATCGAGGACAGCGCCCAGGGGCAGCGCCCGAATCACCTCGATGATGTGTACGCCGTAAAGCCGCCCGCCCGCCGGATCCGTCATCCGGCAAGCCAGGCGGACCGTCTCGGTGTCGATGCTCTGACCGCCGACCGCCACCAGCACCTTCTTCGCGGTCGGTGGGTGGGAATGGTCCGCCATCAGTGCTGGGGCCCTCGGCGCACGCGCCTGATCAGGACGTACGCTCCGAATCCGCAGGAGATCACGGCCGTCAGCACGGCGATGCCCTCGGAGAACGGGTCCAGACCTGGGTGCCCGGCCAGGTAGAAGGCCACCCAAGCGGCGATTCCCAGCGCCATCACACCCATGAAAGTGAAGGGGAAGCGCACCGGGCCAAATCCTAACAAGAGCCATACCGGGGCGCCGGAGTGGCGTCCCTATAATCAACGGGCTTTGAAGGTCCTCATTGTCGGCTGCGGCCGTGTCGGATCTCAGGTCGCGGCGGACATGGACAGGTCCGGCCACGAGGTCGTCATCATCGACAGAGACCCCAACCAGTTCTCGCGCGCGGCCTCGCGAGGCGTGCTCACCAACGACTTCAAGGGCAACCAGGTCGTCGGCAACGGCACCGACGCGGACGTCCTGCGCCGGGCCGGGGTCGAGGATGCCGACGGCTTTGTCGCCGTGACCGAAGGCGACAACCGCAACATCATGGCCGCCCAGATCGCCAAGGTCATCTTCAAAGTGCCGAGGGTCGTTGCCCGCATTTACGATCCGGAGCGCGCGGATGCTTACGAAAAGCTCGGCTTGCACACGATCTGTCCAACGCTCGAAGGCGCCAAACACATCGAGAAAAGCCTGTTGGAGAAGTAGCGGCAGATGTATGTGATCGTCGTTGGAGGCGGCACCGTCGGCTACTACATGTCGCGCGACCTGTTGGAGCGCGGGCACGAGGTGACCCTCATCGAGAGAGACCAACGTCGCGCCGACTGGCTGGAGACGCAGCTCGGAAGCATCGTCATGCGCGGCGATGGCTGTGAAGTGAAGTTTCTATCGCAGACAGGTATCGAGCGCGCTGACGCGATCGTCGCAGTGACCGCCGACGACGAGGACAACCTCGTCGCGCTGCAGGTCGCGAAGCGTCACTTCAAGGTGAAAAAAACCGTGGCTCGCGTCAACAATCCATCCAACGTCGAGATCTTCAAAGCCCTCGGCGTCGACGAGGCGGTCTCGGCCACTGAGGTGTTGCTCGGGGCGCTCGAGCCCCCAATCACCACCTGATAAAAAAAGGACCGCTCACGTGGAGCGGTCCGTAGAGAAAGTCGGGTTACGCGACGGCCTTGCCGATCCGGTAGATCTTGGTCCCGCAAATCGGGCACGTGCCCACCGTCGCCGGCTTGCCATTCTTCATCGTGATCGGCTGAGGGTCCTTCATCTCGACCTTTCGCTTGTCCTTCAAACAGTAGCCTTCCAATTTTTCACCATTCCTTTTAGTTACGAGTGATCCGAATAGTTATGCGACGGCTTTGCCGATCCGGTAGATCTTGGTGCCGCAGTTCGGGCATGTGCCCATCGTTGCGGGCTTGCCATTCTTCATCGTGATCGGCTGAGGGTCCTTCATTTCGACCTTTCGCTTGTCCTTCAAACAGTAGCCTTCCAACTATTCACCATCCTCGGTAGAAATCCGTTTCGGGGTCGGGCCTCGCCCATTCTAGGGGTCGGTCTTACCCGTATTCAACCCCAATTCAAACTGAATTCAGGCTGATCGTGCGCAAAGCGCAACAAAGTGGAGAAAAAACAAGGGGTTTTGACCTACTTTGCGCGACCGCGAAACGCCTCCTCGAAAGTGCTGCGGGCGTTGTCGCCGAAGAGCACGAAACGGATTTCTTCCGGCTGCCATCCTCCCGCGACGGCGCGGTCCACGCAATCCGACATCACGTGCGCGCACTCATCCATCGGAAAGCCCGCGATGCCTGTGCCCACTGCCGGCACCGCAATCGTGCGCACGCCATGCTCACGCGCGAGTCGAAACACGTGATCCATCGAAGACCGCAGCGTCTCTGCGGTCGTGCGCCCACCCAGATGCATGCTCGCGGCATGGATGACGTGACGCGCGCTCAGCTCACCCCCGCCCGTGATGGCGGCATCTCCAACCTTCACGGGTCCGTGTGCGTCGCACTCGCGCTGAATCGCGGGACCTCCGCGACTGCGGATCGCGCCTGCCACACCTCCACCGAGCAGCAAGTCGTTGTTGGCCGCGTTGACGATGGCATCTACGTCTTGCTCTACCAGGTCCCCCGCGATGATCACGACTCTCGGCGCTGCCAATCCTCGACCTCACGCACCCGCGCGTCCAATTCCTCACGCGTGGCTTTGGCGATGCCTTTCACTCCAACCGCTGAGATGGTGATCGATGCGCAAGCGACGCCCCACACAAGCGCATCTTGCAGCCCGCTGCTGAGGCCGCCGGTGCTCAACCAGCGGGCAAGCATTCCACCTGCCAGCGCATCTCCCGCACCGGTAGTGTCCACTGCCGGCCGGTCGGTGAGGGCCGGGATCCCAACCACCCCGTACTCCGTGTACGCCGCCAGGCCAAGCGCTCCCGCCTTGATCACGAGACCGTTCAGCCACCACTGGCGTCGGAATTCCTCGGGGTCCGTGCCCCCGAGCGACGTGAATTCCTCCTGGTTGCAGAAGTACCACCCTGCCTTCGCAAGGACATCCCGTGCCTCAGGCGGACGGGCCTGGACATAGGACAGCATGGCGTCGGCGGCCAGGAGCTCAGCGCCGCTCAGCATCTCCATCAGCTGCGCCTGTCGGTCCGGCCGCATCGAGCCCACAAACGCCCAGCCATCAAAGCCCGGGGGCACCGAGGGAGTCCAGCTGTCGTAAATGTGGTCGCTGCTGCCCAGGTCGACGTTGCGTCCGTGCTCCTGATGCGCGCTCCAGCGATATGTCGGAGCCTCGAGGATCTGCAGCAACTCGACGTCGATGGCGCGGCCGCTGAAGGCCTGCGCGATCCGCTTGGCGCCGTCGGTGCCGACAGGAGCGACCACCTTGACCGGAACAATCAAGCTCGCGGCCAGCGCAAAGTACACCGCCGAGCCGCCGAGCGTTGCGTGGACCTTGCCAAAAGGACCATCGCGCGTATCGAGCGCGACCGAGCCCGCAACCAGAAGTTCCTTGTCAGGCACGGCGGCCCGTGCCGCTGCTCGCCGTGACGACGTGTCGGGCATTTCGGAGCTTGCCCAGGAAGTCCTGCGGGCTCGAGTAGCTCTCGATCTCCATCCAGGTTCGTCCCAGCTCGTTGACCGCGTGCGCGTCGGATCCGGTGGCGGTGACCATGTCGAGCTCCGCCGCGAGGCGTGCGGCCGCCGCATTGGCCGCGGGCTCGCACCATGGGTTGTGCACCTCGATGATGTCGATTCGGTCAGCCAGCTCCGCGATGCGCTCGGCGCGAAAGTGAGAACGGTTGCGATCGAACGGATGCGGCACGTATGTGAGACCACCCATCTCGTGCACCAGGTCCATCGCGTCTTCAGCGCGGAGAAACGGAGGCACGCGTCGCGTGATGAAAAGGCCGATGACCTCACCCTCGCGCGTCTTGGCTTCCTCGCCAACGATCGCGAGCTCGGGAGCGAGGCGCGCGAGCTCCAACGCGCCTTCGACGGTGTTGTGATCGGTGAGGGCGATGCGGTCGAGCCCGCACTCGCCGGCGCGCTTGATCAACGCATCAAGTGATGTCCGGCTGTCGTGTGAGTAACGCGAGTGAAGATGAAGGTCGACCCGCAACGCGTCCGGGTGGTTAGGCGTTACTAGACCGTCGCGGCTTCTGCGAGCTGGCGCTCGCGCGCTCTTGCGAAAAGTGGGATCACCTCAGCCGGACCGCGACTCCGGCACGCTTGTTCCATGAGTGCCGCCTGTGCGTCATAGATGATCTCCATGACCTGCTCAGGTCTGCGCTCGCGTCCGAGACGACCAGGCAATTCTGTGTGCGCTTGGCGGAGGACGACCATCAGTCGCGCCACCAACCAACCGGGCACGATGCGAACTTCCTTGACGAGGCATTCCTCGACCCAGAAGAGAAGCTCATCGGACTCCTGCAACAGACGACGAGGCGTCATCGCACGCCTTCGCCTGCGATGCCAGCGGAGGTGACGTTCCTGCTCCTCGACCGTCTGCTCGAGCATGGCCTGCAACCCACTATATCAGCGGTTCCCGGCGCTGCTACCCGCTTGTGATCTCGCGGGATAGCACAGCGTGCGCCAGCCGCCTGCAGCGGGTATGAGGTGCACCTGGCGATCGAATGTCCACTCTCTCCAGTTCTGCCTCACCCGATATCGCATCACCATCTGCGCAACGTTCTGATAGCTGCGCTGATGCACTCGATCGGTCCAGCCCTCGAGGACCGTCACGGTTACGACCTGCATGTCCAGCAGCTCCATGTCATCGCCAAGCCGCGGCACGCCTTTGATGAACGCCTCACGCCCACCCCACGCGCGCTGCGCATCCTCAGCGAGCATCTCCCACATCTCGTCGAACCTGCCCTCGGCCTGCAGCTTCATGAAGCGCATCTCAAAGGTCGCGGGCGCGATCGACACGGGCGGTG
>WNFO01002643.1_pt1 | contig 15211 bp, 10 predicted proteins | sample 5400251 | NCBI WGS metagenome assembly WNFO01 (sample SAMN13153354, study PRJNA577476) | soil metagenome | isolation source: 100 cm saprolite under Madrone tree | place: USA:California | collected 2016-06-14 | reverse complement strand
CGTCCGGTATGCGATTCTGATACTTGCGAATGTAGAAGTCACGAAACTCCTGTTGGGTGGCCGGATCGGGGAACAGTACTGTATCCAAGTACTCAGAATAGAACTCAAGATGGTAGGGTGAATTTTGCAGCGCGGCTTGGATTCCCTCATCTATGTTTTTTATCGCCGGGTACGAAGTGCCCGCCTCGTTCAGAATCAGAATCCGCCGGACTTCCTTCGATGGCGACGCTGCAATTGAATGTGAGAGGGAGATGGCTGTAAGAGCCGCAAGCAGAACACAGAGGCAACGTGTCCTCCCCCTCCCTCGGCTTTGTCGGCCAGACCCGGTCCGACGGAGGCATATGAGCCGCGAGACAACTCTGTAGTTCGTATATGCTGACACGCTAACCCCTATTCGTGGGAACAAGATATTCCGATAGGGAAATAGCACTTGAGTGTATCAAAATAATCTATATCCGAATCACTGGTAAAGCTGACAGGTATGACTTGGTAAAACTATGAGATAGTAGCTTCTCCAACTGGATTATACGCTGGGTATCAGAGCGCATCTGCGTTACGAGCCGCGGCCAACTTGTAGCGATAGAATGGCGACTCATGGCAGAACTCTAAAGCTGGTCGCACCCAATGGTTGCTTATGAGCAAGAGATTACATAGGCGTGATCTAGTTAGCTATCCTTGGTTTCATCTTATGTTGGCCCTGACTGTTGCGCTGCTTTCATCTGAAACCACCTACAGCCAGACAGCCTCCACCGGAGCGCTGTCGGGCGTAACTCTCGATCCCTCTGGTGCGATCCTTCCGCGCGTAAGCATTCACCTCGCAAAGTCGGATGGGACGGAAATAATGTCTGCCGACTCGGACGAAAATGGGCTGTTCGGGTTCTTCTTAATGGCTCCTGGCACGTATGAAGTGAAGGCTAGCAAGGTTGACTTCAAACCCTTGCGTCTGCCGGATATTCACATCCATGTAACCGAGACACTTCGCCTTCAAATTCACCTTGAATTGGCAACCCGCGTGGAGCAGACACAAGTGTTCTCCGAACCTCCGATGGTTCAACTCGACACTTCGGCGCTCGGAAGAGTCGTTAACGAATCGACAGTCAGCCGTTTGCCCTTGGTCACAAGAAACTTCACGCAAATAGCGGCGCTTTCTCCCGGAGTATCCGCCGGAGTCTACAACGCCGGAGAACTTGGGACTGGAGCAACGGCGCTTTCACAAATTGGGAAGTCTAATGATGGGGTGTTCGTGCACGGAGCGCGATCCTACGACAATAACTGGCAGTTAGACGGAATTAGCGTCAGTGATGTGCAGGGTTCTAGTTCGATAAGCGGGGGAATCCCGATTCCCAACCCCGACATGATCGAGGAGTTCAAGGTGCAAACCGGACTCTACGACGCAGTGTTCGGGCGCGCTGCGGGGTCCAATGCCAGCGTCATCACGAAGACAGGAACCAACCAGTATCACGGAGCGATTTTCGAGTTCCTGCGAAACGATGTTCTCAATGCGAACGACTTCTTCTTGAACCGAACTAGGCAGAGTAGGCCAGCCCTCAAGGAAAACCAGTTCGGATTCGCCCTCGGAGGACCAATCAAAAAGGACAAAGTGCTTTTCTTTGGTGCGTATCAGGGGACGCGACAGGTCAACGGAACAGCCGCGGGTCAATCGCGGATTGCTTGCACCGCCAGCTTAAACGAACCACCGCTCACAGATGACAGATCTCCCGCAGCGCTTGGGAAACTATTCGGTGGCTTGAAAGGTGCGTTGGGCGGCATCGCGATCAAAGCTGACGGGTCGAACATCAACCCCGTGGCACTGGCTCTCCTGAATTTCAAACTGCCCGACGGCAGCTTATTGATTCCGACGCCTCAAACGGTTGACCCCTCGAAGCCCCTTGCCAGCAGTGGTTTTTCAGCCTTCTCAGAACCCTGCACTTTCAACGAGGATCAGGGATCGGCAAATGTTGATTACGTTGCGTCTCAGAAGAACCGACTTGGAGTTCGTTTCTTTGTCGCAGACACGGAGCAGTTGGTAACTTTTCCGGGCGGTGCCCTGAATCCACTAGGTAACACTCACGGGTTCAACAGCCCCGGTCATTCCGCGTTCATTGTTTTCTCTCTTGCTCACACGTACGTGTTCAGCAAAGCTTTGCTCAATGAGGCCAGAATTGGATTCGTTCGCACGCGAACCCAATCGAAGGCCGAGACGCCTTTCAATTGGTCCGATGTCGGCGTCACTGAGAGCGACATGAATGGAAATAACGGACTGCCCAGCTTGAGTATCGTTGGTTCCGTCAGTATGACCAGCGTACTCCCTAGAACCTATACGCAAAACAGCTTCGTCTTCAATGATGTTTTTAGTTTTCTCAGTGGTGCCAACGCCATGAAATTCGGAGGGTCGGTTACCCGACTGGAAGATAACCTTGACTTCGCGGGGTTTGGTTCATTTGTGCAGTTTCTCAGTTGGCCGGATTTTCTACTCGGACTCGACGGTGCAACTAACGGCACTAAAGCTTTTAGTAATGTCTCTGAATCGGCTGATGCCTTTGGCCTGTTGAATCGTGAGTTTAGAGTGTGGGAAGGATCAGGATTTGTGCAGGATGACTATCGTATCAGACAGTCGTTGAACCTGAATCTCGGCGTGCGTTACGAACGGTTGGGGCAATTCGGCGACAAACTGGGCCGCAACTCAAGCTTCGATGTCAACAAGGCGAATGCAAACCCGCCGCCGAGTGGAAGTCTCGATGGCTACATCGTGCCCTCCAATTTTCCGGGCGCTCTCCCGACGGGTGTGACACGTGCAAACAATACATTTGGAAATTATGGGGAAGGACAGAACACGATCGCTCCCCGGATAGGTTTTGCGTGGCAGATCTTGCCAACGACAAATCGACTGGTGCTGCGAGGAGGGTACGGCATGTACTACTCTCGGGCGACCGGCCAGGCCTCTACTGAATCCGTGCTTGCCGCGCCGTTTGCCCTGACCCGAATCAGCACCGGGCTGGCGAACGCACCAGCTACATTTGAAGCACCATTTGCGCAGCCGTTTCCAACTTCGGCGTCCTTCCCACTGTTTGTACCGTATTCTTCAAGTACAAAGGCCGCGGTCAATGCTCTAGCCCCCAATTTTCGACCGGCACTGGTCCAACAGTTCTCGCTGAACGCGCAGGTAGAATTGCGTAAGGATTGGTTGCTGGAGGCCGGATACGTGGGCACCCGTGGAACACACTTGCAACGCTTCCGTTCCCTGAATCAAGCGCTGGATGCGTCTCCGGAGAATCCGGTCAATGGTATCCGCTCAAACACTTTGGCCAATATTGGATTACGCGTTCCCGTTCCTGGAATACGCCCTGACGCTCTCCAAGAGATCGAATCCGAGGGAAGCTCCTGGTATAACGGGCTAGAAATAAGCCTGGCAAAGCGGCTAAGCCACGGACTTCAATTCCTTGCTTCCTACACTTTCTCTAAGACTTTGGATACGGATGGTTCTGACATTAACTCGACATCTTCAGGAAATGCACTGACGCTGGGAGACCAGAACTCTCCCAGTCAGCGGTGGGGGCGTGCCAGCTTTGACCGCCCTCATCGGTTCGTTCTCAGCACCACGTGGGCTCTCCCAAACCCGCCTCGCGGAGCGCTACGGGCTGTCCTGGGCGAATGGTCGGTGGCCGCAATCGCGACTATTCAGTCCGGAACCGCCCTTACCATCGCGGCGACAAATTCCGCCAATGTCTTCGGAATCAGCCAAGATCGGGCCCAATTAAGCGGCGCTTGCTCGATAAGCCATTTGGTAAAACCGGGAGCCGTCGAGTCGAAACTCAACGGTTATTTCAATACGTCTTGTTTTACCGGCGCGCCAGTGATCGGGGCTGATGGCATCGGAACGGGCTTCGGGAATAGCGCGACGGGGATTGTGGCGGGTCCCGGAGAAGCAAATCTGGATCTCTCGTTCCAGAAAACCGTGGTGTTAAACTGGCTCGTTGAGAAGAGCAGTCTTCAATTTCGCGCCGAGTTTTACGATGCACTGAACCATCCCCAGTTTGCGAACCCCGACACCAATTTCACATCACCCACGTTCGGAGTCATCAGCAGTACGTCTGTAAATGCCCGTGTTGGGCAGCTGGCGCTGAAGTATGCGTTCTAGCTGCAAGTATCCGGCGCGAATATTTGTCTGGAAAGAATCACCACCAATTGTTTGCGTCAGAGCCTTAACTCAGTGGACAGCCTAAGGCGGTCTCGCGCTATGCACCCGCTTCATGCTCTCAGCAAAGGTCACGTCGGCCCGCCGGGCCGGGCCCTCTTTAGTGGCACCTCCTCGGGGAAGTCAAGGCAGTTGTGCGGACAATCCAGGTTGATTCCTAACTTTGTTTTCCTGGAGCTTGGCACGATACACCATCGCCCGTGTCTCAAGAAGTTCCGCTTCGGCCTTCCGTTTTGTTTTCTCAAATACCCGAGCGTAATTCTCCAATGCTTCAATCAGCACCGGATAATCTGGTGGTGAAGCCTTTTCTAAAATGCCGAGTGCTCGCTTGCAGGGCGATTCAGCCTCGGCATAATAGCCGCGGGCCAAATCAGCCCTTGCCACTTTGCTCAAACCACGTGCCACGTTTGGGTGCTCCCGACCGAGTGATTGCTCGCTAACGGCGACCGCTCGCTCGAAAAGAGCTCCGGCCTCGTCATACTTGTGTTGATCAGAATAGAGCGTTCCCAGGTTTTCCAAAGTTCGCGCGAAGTCCTGAGATTGTAGCTCAGGTGCTTTGTCCCAAATGTTCAACGCACGTTTGAAGAGGAGCTCGGCAGCAGAGTAGTTGTGACGTCTGTACTCAAGGTCGGCGAGTTGAGCGAGAGTATGAGCCACGTCCGGATGCTCCGGACCAAGCAGTTTCTCGCGGACCGCAAGTGTGCGCTGGATGAGAGATTCAGCAGCCGAATATTGGCCCTCCTGCAGTTGCACGGCCGCTAGATTACCGAGGACGGTAGCCACGTAGGGGTGCTGTGGTCCAAGCGTCTTTTCCCAGATGACTAGAGCCCGTTGGAAAAGCGACTCGGCTTCTTTGTGCGCGCCTTGATAATTGTAGTTTGCCGCCAGACTATTAAGAATTGCAGCCACCTTCGCGTGGTCAGGTCCAAAGATTCTTAACCGAATCGCCAGAGCGCGACGCAGTAACGGATCGGCTTCCGAGTATTTGCCTTGCATCTGAAGACTGGTGCCTAGATTGTTGAGGGCTGTTGCCACGTCTGGGTGTTCCGGGCCAAGAACTCTTTCCCAGATAGCCAGCGCGCGCCGGAAGAGAGGTTCAGCCGCCATGTATTGCCCTTCCTTTTGCTGAAGGCAACCCAAAGCATTGAAGATGGTAGCCACATCTAAATGTTCCGGTCCAAACACCCCTTCCTGGATGGCTAGGGCGCGCTTTAAGAGTGGTTCGGCTTGCGAATACTTGCCTTCTTCTCGCCAAACCTCGGCAAGATTGATGAGCACCGCAGCCACTTCAGGATGCTCTGGTCCAAAAGTCTTTTCCCTGATGGCTAGAACGCGCTGGAAGAGAGGTTCAGCTTCCGAATACCTGGCTAGCTCCTGGAAAAGCGAAGCTAGACGATTAAGGATGGTGGCCACGCCAAGGTCCTCTGGCCCAAGAACCTTTTCTTGAATGGCCACTTCCCGCTGGAGGAGGAGTTCGGCTTCTGAGTATTTGCCCTCCTTTAGCCGAACAGTGGCCAGATTGTGGATGATAGTTGCTACGTCCGGATGCTCTGGCGCAAGCGTTTTTTCCACAATGGCAAGTGCGTTTCGGTAATACAGTTCGGCGTCCTTGTATTTACCTTGCGAATGATAAACTCCGGCCAAGTTGTTGAGAATAGTCGCCACGTCCCGGTCTTCGTTTCCGGGAACCTTTTGACGAATAGCCAGGGCGCGCTGGTAGAGGGATTCGGCTTCCAAGTACTTACCTTCTTTCGACCGCAGCCCAGCAAGATTGGTGAGAACGATAGCTTCATTCAAGTGGTCTGGTGTAAGCACGCTTTCCTGGATGGCGAGGGCGCGTTGGTAGAGTGGCCCAGCCTCCGAGTACCTTGCTCGTTCATCCAAGAGCTTGGCCAGGTTGTTAAGTACACTGGCTACTTTCTGGGCATCGGGTCCAGAGGCCCCCTCCCAGATACTCAAGGCGCGGCGGTAAAGCTGCTCAGCGCTGGCGAAGTTGCCTTCAGCGTACTGCACAGCAGCAAGGTTATTGGTCGTCGATAATAACCGAGCATCCAATTCTCCGAATTCTTCGGCCTGTCGAAACGCACGCCTGAAATGAGTCTCAGCTTCCGCATAATTCTGTTGCTGATAAGCCCGTAACCCGGCTGCATTCTCAGTTTCCCACGATGGCACCTGGGCAGAGTTTGTTGCGGCCCACAAAGTGATGGCTAGCAAGATAACGTCATGATGGGATTTCAAAGTTCAGCCTCCTCGATCAGGCCCAGTCCCAGCCATCGAATTCTTGCGAGTTATGACGTTGATAGAAACTGTCAGAATTGTCAGATCAAGCTGGCTCAAAGAGGTGAGAGCTAGATTTTTATCTGGAAAACCACTCGGCCTAACCTAAGCGGTGGCTATTAAAGCTGTCGGCAACTGTCCTCACCTTGGAGGACCAGTTCACCCTCATTCATCGTAGAAGAGCATAGGATTTTGCTCTTGTGAGCGGTCGCGCAACAATTGCCGCGGCGGATGGTCTGGGAAGAACTGAGCGGGGCGGGCTTGGAATTACCTCAAAGCTTTAAGGGACGCGAACCTTCGCGGCACTAAACGGAGTCGGCGTGGGTGTGGGTCCCGTGGGAGGACCAAAATAGAGCGCCCGAATCGAGACGGCCTGTCCGACAACCAAAGCGGTTGCATCCTTGACTCCGTCAAAGTTCGTACTCGGCGGGCCATTCGACAGTTGCACAGTCGCGGGCACAGATAGACCAAAAAACGAGGGAAACGACTGCATGGCGAACGTATTTGGAAGGGCTACACTGGCCACGCCACCAGTGACGCGGGTGAAGCGGAGATATACAAAATCTACATTGGCAGCTGCCAAGGTAGCACCCGAGGCCGGTGTGAACGAGACTACATGAACTGCGAGGGTCTGGCCGGGCATCAGAATCGAAGCGTCGGTTGCCCCCGTGAAGGTTGAATTCGGGACGTCCAGGCCTTTGGTATCCACCACGAAGGGCATAGGATTCACTAAAGTAATTCGCACCAGTTCCCCTAGTTGCAGATTTCTACCGATCAAGCTATTTGAAGGGTTAAGAAAAAGGTCATTGGCCACAAACTGAAATTGCGTGGACGACGAAGACGGCACCCCGATGATTCCCTCGATCCAGTCTCCTGCCGTTATTGCCAATGGATCGTATTCCAGAAGAGTGAATGTGCCATCGGCATTCAGAGTCATATCCAGACTGGCGACCTGCCCCTGCTTTGCACACGAAAAGGTATTGCCGAGATTGAAAGTCGTGCAGTTGGGAGACACGATCGTCGCGGTCCCTACAATGGCGGTTATTGAACCCTTTGTTGCCGTTTGCACCGTGACGCTCCGAGACGTCGCATTAACCAAAGAAATGATTCCGGTCACGTCTTCGATGAAGTCTAATGAACCAGAAGATAGCGAGCTGGATGCGGGTGGCAGAATCATCGCCGTCAAAACATCGGCTGCCCCAAGATTTACACTCGTAATAGCCTGCGTCTGTACATTCAGAGTTAATGACTTTGCGATATTTACGTTCACAGCTAAACCTGTGCTCTGACTACCTGTGACAACGAGCGGAAACGGAGCGCCCGCGATTATGGGTGTAGCGGGTCCGCCGCCCAGACTGACTACGCTGCCAGCCAAACAACCTGTAATTCCAGGAGCTACTGCGCAGTAGGTGACCACCGGATTCGATAGGCTCACAACCATGTTCGTGTAGGTTCCAGCCGGAATCGCTGTCGAAAGGGCGAGAAGGGCAGTGTCACTCTGGAGCCTGGCAAAGTCTACTTGGTAGAGCGCAGAATTGAGGGGCACATTTACGGATCCTCCCGTTGATGGAGTCAAAGATACTCCCACGACTGTCGCGCTGAAAGACAGTACGTTCGTATTTCCGAGAGGTGGTAGTGGAGCGGCTCGAAGCGTGACAACCAATGGGGCGCTGCTTCCTGGGCTATTACCACTCCCAGTCGAGATCGGGCCGCTGCAGGACGCCAAAGAAAACGCCACTGCCAAGAACCCGCAAACAGCGAGTTTTTTGCGGGCCGTCGAGGCCCAGACAGGCAGAATCGCGTTGCAGAGAACGTCCAAGAAACCTCCGGCGCGGTAATCGTGCCGTTTGTTTGCGCGGCCCAACTACTGACAGAATTACTAGTCTGCGGTTTCGGGACCAACGAACTGCCGGGAGCATTTGGCAAGGTCCTGCCAAGATATATCAACCATCATAATAACGCAGGGAGACGTATCGCGCGGAAACTCCTCAAGGGCAGCCGAAGTTCCTTTTACTCGTCCGGAAAACGCACCTAGATTGTCTGGGAACTTCCCTTACTCCTCCGAGACCGGTTTCCAGGAATGATCCGGATTGAAGCGCTCCATTTTAATAAATTCATTGAGGGTGGCCGGCCCAAAATCCTTCTCGTAGACAACGCCGTCGTGGCTGACGATGAAGCTCTTCACTCCGGTAACGCCGTACTCAGCCGGAGCAGCAACAAGAGCGAAGCCTCCGATCATTACGCCTTTCACGACGAATTCCATTTCGCCGAGTGGCGCCGCTGGTCCCTGCCCTTTCAGAATCTTGAAGAAATAACCATGGTATGGCTCCGCACCGCCGGAGTAGCCCTGTTCAATCGCACGGGCAATCTTTTCGCCAATCGGTCCAACCCAACTCCCGTCCGCGTTCTGCCATGCCAGGCCATCCTGTTTGCCGGGAGTGCTCACAATGCGCTGGGCGTACTGATTCGCATCGTAGCCCTCGCGTTTCTGGAGTGCGTATTCATGCTGCGCTTCCACATAGCCGCCGCAGATATCAATTGCGTCCAGTTCATTGCTACCAATGCGGCGATAGAGGAGTTCCTGGCGGCCAGCTTTGGCATCAAAGGCCCATTTGGTGCCCAACTTCACGATTGGCACAGGGAACGGCCAGTCCTCGTTGCCCACCAAGAGGAATGCCCGGTTCCCCGTTTTTGAATCCACGGAGACGCTTTTCTTCTCGCGAGCCTCTGCAGCGAAGTCAGCGGCCCGCTTCCGGTCTTGTGGATATTCACCGGAAAAGACTATGTCATCGCCACCGGGACCGAAGATTTCTTTGAGAGTGAGCTCGTCAAATTGCTCGGCTGCAGCAACGAGCGCATCGGCAGCCTGCTCCGGAGTGCCGAAGGTTTTGGCACCGACAGCAACAGAAGAGGTGGCACTTTTTGCGGCAGATTCTTGCGCCATGAGGCGGCCAGGCATCAACAGCAACGCCAATATGCCCGTGATCCAAAGAGTCCTGAGGCGGCTTGTCTTCGAAGACGTTGGTTTCATATGTATGTTCCTATGACTTCCTTTCCGCGACTTAGGCCCTTCACCTGCGTCTCCCACCGCCACCACCGCGGCCACCGCCCCCTCTTGATCCCATGCTCGAGGAACCGCGGCTGCTGCTGGCCCGCGAGCTCGATCCGTTGTAACCGCTGGATCCTCTGGAACCGCCTCCGAAAGCATCTCGGTTTCCGCCACCGCCGCGCGAAACGTCCCGGCTTCCGACCCGATCCGCGCCGCCTCCTCCCGCCCTATTGCTAACGCCTGCACCGCCAGCCCTGTTACCAGCACCGGCTCCGCTGGCTCGATTGCTCACTCCGGCTCCCCCGCCGCGGCTGCTGGCCAGATTTCCGCCCTGTCGGCCAACCTGCTGCCGGGCACTCGCCTGGCGATTGGATAGAGAGTCTCCGCGTGCCGAACCGCCAAACCTGTCCGCAGTACCTCGGTCCCCGTACGGGGCGCCGCCGCGATGTTGCGGATTATGCTTCCAGCTGGAATCCCCACGGCCTCCTCCTCCGCCACCGCGACCTGGCTGTTGCGACGGGCGGTTGCCATTTCCAATGCTGTTACGGTTGCCGTTACCGATATTTGAGTTCCGGTTGAAATTATTGTTGTTGTTGATGTTGATGTTGTTGTTGCCGCCCCAGCCGCAGCCCCATCCCCAGCCGCCGCCCCAGAACGCTCCCATCATCATGCCAACGCCGAAAGATATGGCTATTCCCGCGGCATAGTATCCCGCCGGCGGATAGTAAATAGGCGGGTAGGGATAGATCGGCGGGCCGTACACCACGACAGGATCATACGAAGGTACATATACGACCTGCGGATTTGCCTGTTCGACCACGATGACAGTCTTGTTCTCGATGACCTTGGTCTCCACCTGCTGTTGCTCGGTTGATTTTAAATTGCCGGTGTCTTGTGCCTTCTTGCGCATACGCTGCACGGCATCCATCACATCGCTCTGCTGCGCCAGGAAGGCGTTGCCCAGATCCGTGGTCCACTGAATATCGTCTGCCAGGCGCTTTACGACCTCGGGCAGCCCGGCCAACGCCTGAATGCTTGGGTCCCAGGGCTGCTTCACGACGGCATCGGCGAGGGCTTTATCCTTCAGCCCGGGATTCTTTGCCAGCCACTGCTGGAGCTGGATTAGTTCGAGAGGATACGTGGAGGCTGCGAGGGTCTGGGCTAGCATCGGGTCTGGATAGAGGGCAATGGGTGCAACGAGAGAGTCCAGTTGGTCGGGTGGAATTTTCGCTGCCTGGTCCTGTGGCGGAGCCGACTGCGTCGAACCAGGCTGCGGCATAAATGCCAAAGTGTCGCCTGGTACGATGGCGATCGCGCAGACAATCACCAGCAGGTATCGGAAGATTGCACCCAAAGACTTTCGTTTCGGATTCATGGCAGCCTTTGCTCTTGACGGCGCTCGCTAGCCAGCATGGACTTATCTGTTCGAGACATGCGCGTACGCTTCTCGACACTAGATCATGCTGCGTAGTCGCAGTAACTGGCAGAAATTACAGTCGAGGGCGGGCTCTGTCCTGTCATCCGCCGTCACTGATGGGAGGTTCCATGGGAGGCGCTCCTTATCCGGATCCGCTGCAGAATCTCGACGTTACCTTGGACCATGGTCCGCCCGGTTAAGGATTGAAAGTCACCGGCGGTCCGCTGACTCGCTTCGCGCTGAGGTCGACGTTCACTTCAACGCGGTTGGCAATCTTGATGAAGGGAATACCTTTGTTCATGCCGTAGTCCTTACGGTCGAAGGCCATTGTCCCTTTGATCGTGCCGGAGCCTGTCCCTTTCCCGGAAATTGCAAGAGTTAGCTTTTCAGGTTTGCTAACTCCGCGTATCGTAAAGTTGCCGTCCACTTCAAGGGTGTCGGAACCAGACTGTATAATCTTCGTTGAAGTAAACGTGATCAAGGGATTCCGCTCGACATCAAAGAAGTCTTTGCCCTTCAACTTGCCATTCTTCATGCGTGAATTCTGATTTCTAAAACGCCTGTCGAAAGATCCGGAGACGTAAATGTTAGAGTAGCGTCCCACTTGTCGAAGGCGCCCTTTATAGACACCGAAGCTTCTACATCGAACTTAATTGAGCCTTCTACCGGGATGATTTCGAAGACAGGAGCCTGTGCTCGGCTCACTGACGGAAGCACGGCGTACGCTATGAAGCACAGAACAGCTAATCGCATGGAATCCTCCCTGAGCGCGAACACTTCGGCAAAACTTTGCTAATCTCAGGAAGGTGTCACCAAATGGGGACAGCATCCAACTGTAAAATGTTACAGACCAGGGCATTCGGTCAAGAACGGGCTGCCTCCGCCAGCGCTGCCCGCACAAATGATTACCGATGTTTCTGATCTATGGGCGGCCGGGCGGACCCGCTCTCCGAAAATTCACTGCGCGGCCGCGACCAGTGCCGCCACGTCCACTCGCTGTTCAATGCCCGCAACGTATTCCTGCAATCCCTCGGCCCGTAACATGTCCCGCACGTCGCCGTGAACCTCTGCGAGCTTTAGTTGGACTCCCTGGGCCGTAAGTTCCCGATGGAGATCGCTCAACATGCGCCCTCCTGCAAGATCGATGTTCGCCGAGGTGGAGAGGTCCAGAATAACCAGTTTCAGGCCGGAATAGGCTTCCACTTGGCGCAGTATTTCAGCCTTCACGTTTTGCACGTTGAAGTAAAACAGCCCCGACTCTATACGGAAGACCAGCACGCCGGGAATGAACTCGTGTTCTGGATATCGCGACGCGTCCACAAAACGGTCGCTTCCCGGCAAGCGTCCCAATCGCAGTACGCGGGGGCGGGAAGCGCGCCGTAGCAAGAGCAGTATGGTCAGTACCGCGGCCAGTAGCACACCCTTGAGGATTCCGAAGACCAATACCCCCAGCGTGGCCACCATGGCTACTCGAAACTCCAGCTTGCTTACCTGCCGGATGTGCTTCAGTTCCTTTGGCTGGAGCAGCCCCCGGACCGCCATGAAAACCACCGCTGCCAAGACCGGATCGGGAAGGTTTTTCAGTAGTCCCGTCAAAAACAACAGGACCGCACCGATGCTGAGCGAAGCAAACACCAAGGCTAGGGGAGTTTTGGCACCGCCTTTTTCGTTTACGGCAGTTTGCGACATTCCTCCTGCCAGCGGATATCCGTGTCCCAGGCCCGAGGCGAGGTTTGCCAATCCCAGGGCTAATAGTTCCTGGTCAGGATTGATCTCGTAGCGATGTTTCAGCGCGAAGGTGCGCGCCACGGAGATACCCTCGACGTAAGCCAGCAGAAAGCATCCGAGTGCTAGAGCGAACAGGTCATCGACTTCGTGCCATGCTACGAGCGGCCAGCGGAGGTGTGGCAGTCCAGCGGGAATCGAGCCAATAGTCTTCACTCCAAGTCCGGCCATCGGCATCACGGACATGAACGCGATGGAGAGCAGCATAACGAATAGCGCGACTGGTCGGCGCGGCAAAAGCCACTCGCCCAAAATCAGAAGAGCTAGTGCCCCTACTCCTATGGCGAGAGTCGGTAGGTTCGTCTCTCCCAAGTGTTCTGCTACTTGAACAATACGGCTGAAGAAGTTGCTGCCCGCCGATTTTACTCCCAACAGTTTCGGTAGCTGAGTGGAAATGATCACAAGCCCGGCGCCCATTTTGAAGCCGCTGAGAACGGTCTCGGAGATGAAATTTACGACGTTGCCTAGACGAAACAGCCAGGCAAGAGCGCCAAGGGCCCCGACTAGCACGGCCGTTGCCATGGCCAGCTGAATTTGGCGATCCGTATCGCTCGATACCATAGTGCCGAGAGAGGCACCCACCAGGATGGAGATTGCCGACGTTGGTCCCACTGCCATCTGCCTGGAGGTGCCAAACGCCGCGTAAGCCACACCTCCCAAGAGGCAGGAATAGAGCCCCGCTTCTCTCGGGAGGCCCGCGAGGGAGGTGTAGGCCAGCGAAACGGGGATGGCGAATGCCGCCAGCGTCAATCCCGCGACAAAATCCAGACGCAGCCACTGTTTTTGATACTGCGGTACCCAACGAAGGACGGGCAGTGCCGAGCGCAGCCGCTGCCGAAGACTTTGCGTATTTTGTATTGATGTGGGCATGGATTGCGCGTGTCTGCTTCCAATAGATTCCTCAATTGCGCCAAGCCTAAGAACGCTCCGCGAGCGCATCACGAGCACCAGGCGTCCGATGGGCGCGTTTACACGAATTCAGTCTCGCAACTGGTGAATCTTCTGCTTGCACTGTCGATTAGAACTTCACGACAATCCCGGTGGAGAGCCGAAAGTTGTTTTGCGAGTGGCCTCCGAACTGCGTTATCAAATAGTCCATTTGAATCACGCGCCAGTAAAACCGGTCGTGACTTATTCTTGTATCGATGCCGCCTCCGAGCGCCATCGCGAAGGATGTATCACCGAAACCCGGTCCGCTAATATGCGCTCCGCCAAGCAGTAAGTGCCCAAATGGCGATACACGTGACGGCAACGAAACTTGCGGTCCGAACAGAAACGTGTAAGTCGAGGTGCTGATGCCACCGAGCGATCCGTAGTGCCCGTCAAGATCCGCCACTCCACCAACCCAATCCGTAAATTTATATTGTCCAGCGATCTCCCCGCCGTTTACATTGCCTGATAGCGAAGTATGGAAATGCATGTAAGAATAACCGCCGAACACTTCCGCCGTGTCCTGTGCTTGCGCCGGGAACGACGCTAGGAAAAACAGTCCAAACACTAGCAATAATTTTCGAACCATAACCCCACCTCTCTTAGAGTTTGGATTTCAAGAACTGTTGCGATCTGTTGGGCCACTTCGACCCGTTTGTTTTTTTGTCTCCTATAGCCTTTGTGGAAATGGCCACCACTTTGGGCTGGTAATCAATCGGACTTGCGTGTCCTTCCTCATCTCTTGGTTTAGTAGCACTACAACTCGGATGACCAGCCAGATTAGTGCTCGCTGTCAGGATCCCTTCCCGGTAGCATTCGACACCGCTGCGTTACAAATTCTTGGCTACCACAATTTGCTCCAATCCAAGAGACTGGAAGGTTTCTTCCGGCGGGCGTTTGCCGGAGAATGCAAAATAGCTCCGATTTTCGGGCCGCAATGGGGCGCACCGGGTACTCTTCTAGGTATTCGTCAAAGCTGCTTAGCCTGAACAGCTGATTGTAGATTCTGCTGGCGCCATGTAATCCTCCTTGGTATAAGCTCGCGCACCTCGCAGCTCACTCGAACTGTCAATAATTACAGGAGTCGGCAACCCTTGACTCAAGAACTCCTTAATCGCGCTTGCTAAGATGCATTCCGAGTTTTAGAAGGCCTTCTTCGAGACACGAACGACCAACTCGTCTAATCTCGAAAGCAAAAGCTTTAAGATGGGGGATTGGTTCGACTTTTTGTAGCCGAGGACCAGATCGACAGTTGGCGTATTGCCCTTGAGAGGCCGACTGGTTACAGACGAAAGGAGAAAGTTCCGCGCGTAAGCAGGTAACAGCCCTACGCCTCCTGTCGACGCGCGTCCAGCTGCAGCATCCTGAGGTCACCGCGATTTTTGACATCGACCAGACTGCGGCTGCGGCAACGCGAAATCAATTGCTGGCGAGGCTCGCGAGAGAGAATGTTTTGATTGCGACGCCGCATACGTCCTTATTTCCTGCCCTGGGTCGCTTGCACAAGGAGGGGAGTGGGTATAGCTGGGTTCCGGTGGTATTTACCGATCGATGGGAC
>WNFO01024984.1_pt1 | contig 15213 bp, 15 predicted proteins | sample 5400251 | NCBI WGS metagenome assembly WNFO01 (sample SAMN13153354, study PRJNA577476) | soil metagenome | isolation source: 100 cm saprolite under Madrone tree | place: USA:California | collected 2016-06-14 | reverse complement strand
TTGCCGCAGATTCAGCGTGGCATTGCCAACATCCGCTTTGCCGCGAGCGAAATGAAAAACGTTCAACCCAACGCCGATTATGATCACCTGACCATGGTGGGACATTCCATGGGCGGCGACATCTCGATGTATTTCGCCAGGATGTATCCCGATCAGATGAAGAAGCTCGTGACGCTCGACAATCTGCGCGTGCCGTTTATGACTGATGGCAAATTCAAGATCCTGTCTTTCCGTTCGAAGGATCCGGTGTTCAAGCCTGATCCTGGCGTCATTCCTCCTGAAGAAGTCCGTGAGAAGTCTGGCATTACGGTCGTACAAACCGGCTTCCAGCATAACGACATGCGCGATACCGGTCCTGACGGGGCAAAGGCATCGATCCAGGTCATGCTCGACAAATTCCTGGATGACGACAGCCCGCAAAGGCCGATCGAGACAAAAGCGCCGCCGGCGATGACCGATCCGGGGCCGGTTGCGCCCTACGTGCCGTCAGTCAAGAGCTGACGACCGAAGCATCACACGCTTCGATCGAAGCAATCACACCAGCCGTGAGAAGGATCGGCGTGTCTAATAGCGCAGTGCGCACCTAGACGTCGGGCAATCGCGGTCTCAGACTTGGATCCGGCCAAATGTCCGAAAGTCAAAACTCGCCACAATAGCGGATATCGCCGAACACCCTGCCATGTCCGTTTCGTGCCCAGCATCGGACATTTGGAACCGATCACAGAGACACGACGATCAGCTCTTAAACTATCGGGCCCTCGCCGACGGGCAATGCGATATATTGCTTGCCACCAGCCATGTAAGTGATCGGCGCGCCGGTCGCGTTGGGCGGCAGTTGGCCGTCGATGTAGAGGCCGTCACTTAGGCGGCCTCTCGCTTAACGCTTGGATGTAGATTTCTTGCAAGCCAGCGGCATGGTGGGTCAAAGAAGAGGGCGGCCGCAGCACGGTGTTTGCGGCAGTGATCAAGGTCATAGCCACGAATGCAGAGATCATGAGCAGCTTCATGGCATTATCCGTTCGGTTCGATACGTAGAATAAGCCTGAACAGTCTCAATTAGCTCGATCGCCGCCACGCGAGTGTGAACTGCTTCACATCTCACGCTTTTATTCCTTGCCGTGATGCGAGCCGTTTCCGTCGGGCAATGGGTGCAAGGAGCCGCCTGAGCGCTCGCGCCCGTCAAGCCCCGGTATCGTCAGGGACTTATTGCCACTGAAATAAAAGCGAATGTCCACTTCGGATCATCTTTCGCACGTAGTCGCAGTATTAAACGATGTCCGTTCTACCCCCGATTAACGGTTGCACTTTGCGTTCAGCGGCGAATGACAAATGGCGTTCAGCCCGGCCTCGATAGTTGATCAAGGCGATGTCCGTTCTGGGTCCAAAATGCGAAATACTCGGAAAGAGCAGATGATTCCGCTTAGCCGCTAAGAAGGGACATCCCTAAGCTCGAACGCTATGTCCGTTTCGTGCCAGAGGCAGAAATCGTCGGCTTATTCGATCACCTCGTCGGCACGGGCTACCAATGTCGGTGGCACGGTGAGGCCAAGCGTCTTGGCTGTCTTGAGGTTGATCATCAGATCGAATTTTGTCGGTTGCTGGATCGGCAGATCCGCAGGCTTGGCGCCCTTGAGGATCTTCCCGGCGTAGACGCCGACCTGACGCCGGAGCGAAGCGACATTGGGTCCATAGCTGATCAGGCCCCCTGCGCCAACGAATTCCTGCAGCTCATATGTCGCGGGAACGGCGTAACGCGCCGCCAACGCTACGATCCGTTCGCGCTGAGCGAAAAAGAAGGCATCGGCGTTGACGATGAGAGCGCTGCGTGCTGTTGGGAAATAGAGGCGAAAGCGGCGTCAAAATCACCGTCGTCGCCGGCCTTGACGATGAGGAGTTGTATCCCCTTCGCTCTCGCCGCCTGCTGCGCAAGCCGGATTGTTACCTCGGAAAAGCTTGTGGCGTTGGGGTTTACGAGCAGGGCGATCGTCCTTGCCTTTGGAACCAGCTCGGACAGCAGTTCGAACCGCTTCGATAACAGCTCAGTGGCAATCGCTGTGAAGCCGGTCATGTTGCCGCCCGGACGAGCAAGGCTGGCAACCAACCCGCTCTGGACCGGATCGCGGCCAGTGACAAAAACAACGGGAATCGTCGAGGTGGCGCTTGCTGCAGCTCGTAATGGCGGCTCACCCATTGCGACGATCACGTCAACCTTGCGGCGGACGAGGTCGGCAGCGAACGCGGGCAGCCTGTCATAAAGTTCCTCTGCCCAACGGTATTCGATGGTCAGATTTTCACCGTCAATAAAGCCAGTTTCCTTAAGGCCCTCGTGAAACGCGACCACAAAAGGATGTTGCAGCTGCGGGAATCCCACGCTCAGATAACCAATCACCGGCCACGACTTCTGCTGTGCGTGTGCCGCGATCGGCAATCCAGCAGCCACGCCCGCCAGTAGCTTGATGAACTCGCGTCGTCTCATTGAACCCTTGGAGAAAAAGCCTCATCCATGTCCAAAGCCTAACACTTTGCGAGGGGGCGGCGAGTCAGAAAGAGCAGCCAATCGACACCCGACGCTGCGACCCAATGTCCGTTGTGGGTCAATCGCGTCGTTTCCGCGATGTCGGCTGTGAGTCCGCTTTACCCCCGTGAACAGACATGGACTGTGTGGTCGGCGACGTCGGAAAAGTGCCGGCATCGGACTTCACGCAATCTTTTGTTGCCGGCTCATGGACCGCCCAACTAGCCGCCGGTTCGGGCAATGTGGTCTCGTCGTGCAACGCTACTTGCTACCGAAATCGGGCGCGTGCAGCAATCCGGTTGTTCTCTCCATGCCATGCCCTGTTTGGTAGCAGGCGCCTGTACTCATGCACCAGTTTGGCAAAGATCGAGAGCCAGTTGCGGCCGAATGCCGCAAACCAAGACATGCTATCCCAGAAAGATTGGGATAACGTTTCTTCGCCGTGGTCCAAAATTCGGCCAGCCGCCAAGCAGACAGTCGGTGGAGCCAATGCAGCAAATTGCGGACTGGCTCGAGAAGCTTGGGCTTGGGCAATACGCGCTACGTTTTGCCGAGAACGGGATCGATCTTAGTGTCCTTCCCGAACTGACGGACCAGGACTTCGATAGGCTCGGGGTCCTGCTCGGCCATCGTCGTAAAATGCTGCGCGTGAGCGCCGAACTCAATCAAGCCGAATTGGTCGCCGAACCGGCTCGTCGGCACGATGCCGAGCGACGCCACCTCACCGTTATGTTCTGCGATCTGGTAGGCTCGACTGCGCTCTCGGCGCGCCTCGATCCCGAGGACATGTGGGAGGTGATCCGTGCCTATCGGGTCGCCTGCGCGGGGGTCATTGCCACTTATGACGGCATTATCGCAAGGTTTGTGGGCGACGGAATACTCGCCTATTTCGGCTATCCCCGCGCACACGAGGATGACGCGGAGCGCGCAGTGCGAGCGGGGCTCGACATCATCGCCGCAATAGGGCCGCTCGAAACGCGCGCGGAAGAACGGGTTGAGGTGCGGATCGCCATCGCGACCGGGCTTGTGGTGGTAGGCGATCTCATCAGCGGAGGCGCGTCAGAGGAGCAGGCAATGGTCGGCGATACACCGAACGTCGCTGCCCGGCTCCAGAGCCTGGCGGAGCCGGGGGCGGTTGTCGTTGCTGCTTCGACGCGCCGGCTGCTTGGCGATTTATTCAATTTTCGCAACCTCGGCCGCCGCGAGGTCAAGGGCATCTCCGAACCCATCGAGGTCTGGGCGGTCGAGGGATCGGCAAATCGCGCATCGTGGCAACGCTCTCCGAGAGCCTCGCGTTGGGGTCGCACCGCCGGGTGCGCTATCAGTGCTCGCCCTACCACACGAACAGTGCGCTTCATCCCTTCATCGCTCAGCTCGAGCGCGCTGCCGGCATTAGGTCACGGGACACGCCCGGGCAAAAGCTCGACAAACTTGAGGCAATGCTGGCGCTTGGTACGCAGCAAGTGGATACAGCGACGCCGCTCATTGCCGCGCTTCTTTCGATCACAACCGGCGAGCGCTATCCGCCGCTCATCTTGAGTCCGGTGCAGCAGCGGCGACAGACATTCGCCACCCTTCTCGACCAGCTTGAGGGCTTGGCACGGCAGCAACCGCTGCTGATTGTCTGCGAGGATATGCATTGGGCTGATGCTACGACGCTCGAGCTGTTCGACCTCACGGTCGATCGGATCAGGGGACTGCCGATCCTCGTGCTCATGACATTCCGGCCCGAGTTCGAGCCGCCTTGGACCGGCCTTGCCAACGTCAGTCTGCTGCGGCTCGATCGGCTCGACCGGCAGGACACGCGCGCTCTGGTCGAGCAGGTGACCGTCGGTCGGCAGCTGCCAGGCGAAATGATAACGCAGATCATCGACAGGACGGATGGTATCCCACTGTTCGTCGAGGAGTTGACTAAGATGGTGCTGGAGTCCGGACTGCTCGTGGAAGATACCGGGCGCTATCGCCTCGATAGTCCGCTACCACCGCTCGCCATTCCCGCGACGCTGCAGGACTCGCTTATGGCGCGGCTCGACCGGTTGGCGCCGGTCAAGGAGGTGGCACAGATAGGCGCTGCCATTGGCCGCGACTTCTCATACACGCTGCTGCGATCTGTGGCGGGGCGCGATGATCTGGCGCTGAGGGCCGCACTGGGGCAGCTCGAAGAGGCCGAACTGCTATTGCGCCGCGGGACGCCGCCGGAAGCGAGCTATAGCTTCAAGCATGCGTTGGTTCAGGAAGCGGCTTACGAGAGCCTACTCAAGAGCCGCCGGCAACTGCTTCATAAGCACATTGGCGATGTCCTGCGCGATCAGTTTCCAGTCATCGCCGAGACCGAGCCGGAAGTCGTGGCATACCACTTCACCGAAGCGGGGCTGAGCGAGGTAGCCTTCGAGTGGTGGCGCAAGGCGGGCCAGCAGGCGTTGAAGCGCTCGGCATATTCCGAGGCAATCGCACATCTCGGTAAGGCGGTTGCCATCGCCGATGAGCTGCCTGATGAGCCGGGCGGGCCCATGAACCGGCTCCATCTTCAAATCGCATATGGCCGCGCGCTGCGGGGCAGCCTTGGGTACAGCGCCCCCGAAACGGTGGCCGCATGGACGCGCGCCCGACAGGTCGCAGCTGACATCAATGATCCGGTTGAACTGGCGCCGATCAATTCGGGCCTATTCAATGCCAGCTTGAATCACGGCGAGATCGCACCGATGCGGGAGTTGGCGGAGGCAATAATGCGCGCCGCCAACCGGCGACCGGAATCGCCGGTGGCCGCCGTCGTCGCACACTGGACAAGCGGGGTGACCTGCTGGTTCGGGGGCGATTACTTGAACGCGAGAGTGCATCTTGAGCAAGCACTCGCGATCTATGGTGCCGAGCCGAATCCCGCGACCTTCAAGGCGTCGACGCTGGACCTGCCGTCCGTTATCATCCGGTTTCTTGCTCTGGTGCTTTGGCCGCTTGGGAAGATTGATCGATCACGCCGGCTCGCCGAGGAAGCGGTGAGTGCTCCGGGAGAAAAGCGCGCGCTTGCTCAAGCCAATGCGCTCGTTCATAAGGCCGTTTTCGACGGACTATGCGGGGTGCATCCTCGCATGTTGCAACAAACAGAGACGATCCTTTCGCTCGCCCGCGAGCACACGATGCCGTTGTATGTGGCCGCTGGCACGCACCTAAACGGCTTGGCAAAGTGGCGTGCCGGCAACCGAATGGCTGGACTCGCGGAAATGCGCCGAGGCTGGGCATTGCTTCACGAAAATGACTGCTACCTTTGTGAACCATTTTGGGGGATGCAGGTTGCTGTGGCGAACGCAGAGGCAGGGCAATTCGAGACTGGGCTGGAAATTTTAAGAGAGTTGATCGGCTGGGCGGAACAAACCGGCCAGCATTGGCTAGATGCCGAACTGCATCGTGTTCGTGGTGAGCTTTTGTTGCGTAGTGACCCGCCGAACGTTTCCGTCGCCGAAGATGCCTTCAATAGAGCCCTGGAAATCGCTCGAAGCCAACAGACGAAGACTTTCGAGCTGCGCGGCGCACTTGGACTTGCGCGCCTTTACATCACAGATGGCCGAGCGGCGGCCGTATCCGAGGTGCTCGCGCCAGTCCTCGTCGATTTCGATACGGGGCAAGATCTCCCCGAAATCGAAGAAGCGGAGAAGCTGCTCAAGCATAGGCATTAGCCAGGCTGCCATTCTCTTGAAACCGTGTTTCCGCGATTCCATCCTTCTGTCATGGGTGACATTTTCGCCCGATGCCCCGTCACCTGCGTGACCGTTCCTCACGAGCCTTAACACTTTTCGGACTTGGCGCTGGCACCCAGCAATGTCCGTTAGTTGGGGTAGAACGGACATCGTGTAGCACCCGCGAAAGAGTCCGAGTCTGACCCAGAACGGACTTCGTCAATAGAGGCGCGTCGCGCTATCATTATCAATGAGGGCTTGCAATTCGGGTACGGTTTCTGTGAGTGCTCCGTGGGCCACCATTGTCTCAGCGAGTGTCGCCACCTCCGAGCGATCCGGCCATTGCTCCGGCGTCCACAAACGCGACCTAACCATGCACTTCGGGCAATGTATGAAGACCTCTTCGACATCGACGACAAGAACAAGATGAGGCGCCTTGCCGTTCATGACGAAGCGGCTCTGTAGGGCGCTATCTCGGACAATGTGTCCTGTGCCACTGATCCGCAGGGTGTCGCCGTGCCCCGGAATGATGAATAACAGTCCGACTTCGGGATGGACGAGTAAGTTCTCAAACGTGTCCAGTCGGTTGTTCCCGAGTCGATCCGGAATCGCGAGCGTCTTGTTATCCAGCACTTTCACGAACCCGGGCGGATCGCCCTTGGGAGAGACATCTAATCGACCATCCAGGCCGCGCGAGGCCAACAAAACAAAAGGGCTCGCTGCTACGAAGCGTCGGCAGATATCATCTACGTGATCGATCGATTTATTGCTTACGCGATGACTGGGTAGCTTATTGAGCTCGCGCAGACGATCTCGCGTCGCGATGACTTCCTCGAAGCGCGATTCCATAAGCCCTCCTAGATCATTTCGATGCTTACGCTCATCAGGCGGCAGGATGGATATTCTGGTTGACCCGAAACAGGTTGCTAGGGTCGTACTTGGACTTTAAGGCCGCCAAACGAGCGTAGTTTGTTCCGTAGGCAGCTTTGATACGGCCTTCGCCCTCATCGGCCATCATGAAGTTGGGATAAGCGCCCTCGAGATTAAAGGGATGCACGGCCGCCCAATAATCCGTCGCCCATTCTTTCAATTCGGTCGCCCGCGCTGGATCCGGATCGATTCCGGCAATGACCATCGACCAAGTGACATCGCGCGCGCTCCACGCGGTGTCGGCTTTTCCAACCCTTTGAACGGCACCATCGATCGGGTACAGGTGCATGAGGGAGAAATAACTCGGCGCCTTCGCTGCGTGCGCCACATGTTTCTCAATACTTGCGTCCGGTAGCGATTTGACAAAATCCCCTTTCCAGTACCATTGCATACCGGGCGGATTGAGCGCATCGAACATGCTTTGCAAAGCCGGGTAAGCGATTGGTCCCGCTTCGGCTTCTTCGCCGAGATGAGCCACCAGTAGCACGCACATCCGCTTGTCCCAATGCTCGCGGGGAAACGGGTCGCCTGGGGGCACCGTTTGAAGGCCAAGAAAGATGTAGAACGGCTCCGGTGCATTTTTCTGAAAGTCTCGGTACCAGCGCATAACGGCCGCGGCATCTGACAGTTCGAAGATAATGGGACCTCCGTACAACGTCTTGGCGGAATGGGTGCGAAAAAGAAAACTCGTCACCACGCCGAAATTGCCGCCGCCACCGCGGAGAGCCCACAACAAATCCGGATTGTCTGCTTCACTGGTCGTTACAAAGCTACCATCGGCGAGCGCGACATCAGCTTCAATAAGACTGTCGCAGGCAAGGCCATACTGGCGTCCGAGATATCCGTGTCCGCCACTCAGGGTCAGGCCGGCGACACCGGTGGTAGAGATAATGCCGAAAGGCACTGCTTGACCAAATAGATGAGTGGCATGATCGACTTCACCCGTGGTGCAGCCTGGACCAACCCTGGCCGTTCGGTTTTTGGGATCAACGCGGATACCCTTCATGGTCGATAAATCAATGACCAAGCCGTCTTCAACACTACCGAACCCGGCTCCGTTATGCCCACCTCCACGGATAGCGATTTGCAGTCCCTTGTCGCGACCGAAATTCACGGCCGTAACGACATCGGCAACATCAGCGCAGCGCACGATGAGCCGCGGCCGTTTGTCGATCATCCGGTTATAGAGTTTGCGGGCATCATCGTAATCTCGGTCGTCTGGACAAATGACAGGTCCGCGCAAGGTCGCAGCAAAAGCAGCAATATCCAGATCCCTCATTGCACTGCCTCCCGTCAAGCCTCATGGACGGCTTCACGCTAGGCGCACACCCGAAGCAGGTAAATGTCGGATCGTCCGCTTTTCTTGCTCATCCCCCCGTAATCGGCGACCCGAACGCTTCTTGCTGTGCTATCAATCCACCACGATCGAATTGCGATTTCTTAGCTCCAGTGCAGGTCCAATTCCATGGATGTGTTGTCCGATGTCCTGCGGGCCGTTCGACTGACAGGTGCGGTTTATTTCGATATCGACGCGAGCTCTCCATGGGTTGGGGCGTCACCAGACACGGCGCGAATAGCAGCATCGGTCATGCCAGGCGTCGAGCATGTCGTGTCCTTTCACGCCGTAATGTCGGGATCGTGCTGGGCCGCGCTGGACGATGGCTCGGCGCCGCCGCCGCTCCACTTAAACGCCGGAGATATCGTCATTTTTCCAGGCGGTGCGCCAAACATGATGAGTTCCTCACCGGGGGCGCAGGCCGAGCCTGACATGGCGATGTATTGTCGACCGACCGACGACCATCTGCCTTTTTCACTTCAGATGGGTGGCGGCCAGGATCGAACCCGGTTCGTGTGCGGTTACCTCGGCTGTGACGCGCGTCCCTTTAACCCTCTGCTTGCTGCCTTGCCGCCCATGGTATGCATACGTAAGCCGGCAAACGGCAGCGGTTGGGTAACAGATCTCATCCGTGTTGCGCTGGCAGAAGGCGGGGGCAGTCGAGCCGGCAGGCAGGCCGTTCTTGCCAAATTGAGCGAGCTGATGTTCGTCGAGGCCATACGTATTTTCTTGGAAAGCATGCCTGCGAACTCACGCGGATGGCTGTCAGGGCTACGAGATATGCACGTCGGCGAAGCCCTGCGGCTTATCCATTCGCACCCTGCCGAGGACTGGACCGTCGACCGGCTCTCCCGCAAAGTTGGCCTGTCGAGAACTATTTTTGCGGACCGCTTCACGGACTACGTTGAGGTCTCGCCAATGCAGTATCTGACGCGCTGGCGCTTGCAGCTTGCGAGCCGCTTGCTCGAACAATCCGGCACTAGCATTGCACGCGCGGCTGCCGAAGTCGGGTATGAATCTGAGGCAGCTTTTAATCGCGCTTTCAAAAAATTTGTCGGTGTCCCGCCCGGCACATGGCGAAAGAAGCGACTAGCTGCGATAGCGCAAAGGGCTCAGACGAGCGATCCGACCATTAGCGATAGCATCAATCAAGCTTAACGCCCTAGATGTCCGTGTCTGGCACTTTTCGGACTTGGCGCGATGTCTGAGTTGAGTCCGCAATGCGCTCCAAAGCGGACCTCGATGAGAGAACTTCCGGCTCCCCCAATGCTTGTGTTTCCGCGACGGGTCGAACACGCGTTCGACGTGGCGGTTCAACGCTCGCATCACACCTATTCGGGCGAACATCGTTTGGCCCGTCACGTTCCACGACCAGCAATATCCGCGCAACTTGTACCGCAACCTTCCGGAGTAGTACGGAAGGTTTTTGCGTTTTGTGTTATATGATTGTGTATGGCTTCGGAACTAGTACAACGACTACTGGACGCGGGTTTCCCGGCAGCGAAGCCGGTTCACGATCATAAACTTTTTGGAATTCCCACCCTCGAAGAGCTTATAGCGGCGGTGGAACAGATTCACCCGGAATTTCGCCTTTCCGTTAAGCGCATCAATCCCGACGAATGGGAAGCGCACAGCGGATTTATTTCAATCGACGGTGAAGTCACTTATTGGGCAAGACATGGCTCCACCGCCACCGAAGCATTGGCAAAACTTTGGCTCGCCCTTCACGCGGATAATCACTAGAAATCATTGGGCGCAGTTTTTTAGAACACCAGATCGATCCACTGCGAAATTCAAATTAGGCTGTGGCTTAAAACAGGCCAGCGCCATTTCGGGGGTACTGTCCTAATGAGGGGACATTCGCAGATTCAAAATCAGGACACTGTGCAACGAAGATGATAGCCTATTGCGGCGGCAGTCATCCACCCTTAGCCCAGCCGCCCCCAGCGGCCCCGCCCCTTGCACAACCCCGCAAGACGGGGTCGTGTGGTGCGGGATCGACCCTCCAAACGCACAACGGCGCCTGAGCGGAATATGATCGCTCGGCGGCGTTGGCATTTCCGTGGTCGGGCGCTGAAATCCCGGCAGGCTTACGTAGCAAGTGACATGCCACGGTCGTATGACAAGCGAACCTGCCAGTCCGGCCCCGCGCCTGGGGCCGTTTCTTTGGCCACCCTCACTCACCTCTCATCGTCTGGATGATGAGCATCGCGCGTCACCTAGTACAAAGCTGGCGAGCTTCTTGCGATGGTTTAGCAGGGCAAGAAGCAATTCTGAAATGTGTCTCGAAACAGATCATTCGGAGCACCAAATGAAACACCAGCGTCATTTTGAGAGGGCAACCGCCGCGCGAGGAGCATTGCAGATTGGTGAGTTGATCGCCGACCTCGACCGCATCGTCCATATGCTGAACTGTGACATTGCCGCTGAAGAGGAACGGGCTCAGGTATTCGAGCGTTGCCAGCCGGAGTACCCGATCCTTGCAAGAATGCTCGCGGCGCGCCGCGACAATCTTATGAGCACCATTGCCGCGCTCGAACGACGGCTCGCAGCGATCTATCGGGCTCGGTTAGACGAAGTCTCAGCCTAGCGGTGCTCGTCCGGATGCACCCACGCGCGTAAGGCGTGATCATCGAGCGAATGGGTAACCGGTTATGGCTTCTAAAATGGGCGGCGCTTAGAATGGTCTGACCTCATTTCGCGCCTTTCCCGTGGTCCCCGCCACAACGCACGTGCAATTACAAATCCTGCAATGGCGATCACAACGAAGAATGCTGCTAGAATTTCTAGGGCGTGTTCCATGAATCTCGCGCCGGTATGCCGTAGAGAGATGCGGCCCGACCCCCTCCATGTTCAGGGGGCGCCTGGCCTAACCGCGCGGGCTTAATGAGTCCGACGCGGCTGTGGACAGAACGCGCGACTAGTCGCGATAGCCTCCGAGACATAAAACCGCAGCGCCAAAGGGGAACGAAAATTCCTCCCCAATCTTGAATCCCGGTTTCTGTTGCCGTCCTGTATCGGCAAGCCCATCACAGCGAAGGCGCGACCAAAGGTTGAGAATGTCTGACCTTATGGACGAGCATACAAGCTCGCCAGACACAGATCGGAAGGGGAAACGCCCATGTCCGAAAGAGATGATGCAGGTTTGGCCGGTGTATTGCGGCTTGCTCTGTTGAATAGCAGTTCGCTAACGCTAGGATTGATGGCCCTCCTCGTCAAAAAGGGTGTTATGACCACTGAAGATTTGAGCGCGATCAGCGGCGACATGGCAACCTCTATTGAGCAATCGCTGGGCTCGGCACACGGGGACGAGACAGAAGTCGGCAAGGCCCTTCGTGAATACGCCGCCAATCTAAAACGGATGTCGCAGCTCGCCGGGCCCGCACCGGGCCCCTAATTGCGACGCCAGCGAGGGCGCCATCTTGCGAAGACCAAGCCCTGATTCGCGCGAGTGTATAGCGGGGAAATCGACCGGCTCTTTCTCGCGCTCCCGCCCTTCTAGTCTATCGTGACCTCCCGGTGATCCCACCTAGGGAGCGCGTGCGATGGGAAATAGCGCGCCTGCAAAGAGTTCGTTGATCCGTGAGCGGCTGAAGGGGAAGATATTGACTGCGGCCGAATGCCGGGAAATCGCCGACCGCAAAATGGGAGAGGCCGTAGGCGACCGGAGACATGGCAAAGAGCTTAAAGCGACGGCTCAAGCTTGGTTGGTTCTCGCCGAGAGGATTGCACAGGCCGAGGCGATTGAAGCGCTGAAGGCGAAGGGGGAGTAGCCTTTCCATGGTCGAAAGCCGCAGCAGCCGGTGGACGCCACAGGAGGATGACCTCCTTCGAGGGATGGCAGAGGCGAGCGTCCGCCCCGAAATCATCGCCGTAAAACTCAATCGGACGGTTCACGCGGTTAGAGCGCGCGCCTACGTGATCGGACTTCCGCTAAAATGGTTTAAGCTGAAGGCGTAAAGCAAAATGACTGAAGCCGGACGGTTCCTACCAGACGGTGGACTCCAGCGGATGACGAAATTCTGCGGTCGTTGGCGCTCAAGGGTGTGGACGCGCGAGTGATAGGAAGGCAGCTAAATCGAACAGCGGTAGCGGTGCGATCTCGCGCTAGGAGGCTAAACATCATCCTAAAGAAAACCACACGGAACGGCGCGGAATGATGGATGATCCTGCCGAGCGATACCGCCAGAATGCCGATGATTGCCGTCAACGTTCGCTGCAGGCCCGCACCGCGGCAGATAAGGCGAACTGGCTCAAGATCGCCGAAGAGTGGCAAAAGCTTCGCTGAAGAGGTTGACGGTGCCAACGCGCCCGCGGGGCTGAAGGCGACGGGGGAATAACGAGAGAGGGGGCAATGGCCAATATGCTCCACTTGCTTCTCGATTGGGAATACCCCCATTGGATGATGATGGCTGGAGCCATCCTTGTGGCGCTCGGGTTTATCGGTCTTGCATTTCATCGAAACAGGAACGTTGAGCCCGACGATCATCAGCCGCCGGAAATGAAGGCGAACGGGAAATGATTTTCGGTTCCCGAATTAACTCAAAACACCGCCATTCAGCTTAACAGGCAAGTTTCGTTGCGGCCTCTCTCATTTGCCATCCGGACCCATCATTTAGCGTGGCCGAAGCTATTCTTGACGATCCAGCGTTTGCTTCAGTGTTGCGAGCCGTTTTGAGCGACGGCCATGTCGTGGTGCCAGCCGCAGAGGCGAAGGGGAAATGAACGAGCTAGAGCCCAATGCCCAGCAGCAGTGGCTTTGGTTCGGGGCGGCGTTGCTCGCCATGACGGTCATTGCGATGGTAGCAGCCTACCCAAGATAAGGGCTTGGCTGCCCCTCAATCCATCCCCTGCGCCGCACACTTGCAACCACCACGTCCTGCGTTCGTTGAATCCGATCGCGCTTTGGGTAGCCGCCCGGCTACTCAGGTTGCGTGATAGGGGCCGCCGGCTTTTACCGCCGATTCACCCGGCGGTCCCAAACCGGACGAATGAGGTTGTCAAACGCTTGGATTTCAAAATCGCCGCGCATCTAACAAGGAGAGCGCCATGGCTGACGACGAAAAGCTAAAACCGGAAGATTTTCCACACACAGAGCAAAAGAAAGATCGTCAGGAAGGACGGTAAAACTATCGCCGAAGGGAGCGACAAGAAAATCGCAGAAGATGTTGCAGGGCGGTTGAATGCAGAAGAGGACCGTCGCAAAGAAGACCGCTGGTCGGCGTAACTTCTCCGCGCGAAAGTTCTTGGCTAATCGCTGAACGCCGCGCACCGATCCCTGATAACTTCGGAAGGCCGCCTTCGGGCGGCCTTTCTTTTGAGCGGTTCCAGAATTAACCCGCAGCACCGACATCAATCTTAACGTGCGAGTTTCGTTGCGACGGTGTGCGGTCACGATATCGTTGGCCGATGACGCAAGATCGCCTTTGGAATTTCATCTCAGCGGTCGCTTTGGTTGTCGTGGCGGCGGTCTGGCTTTGGTTCCTGTTCGCTTATGCCGAACTCATTTTCAGGCACTGAACGAACGTAAAGCGATGACCGTCAACCATTCCAGGCAGCAGCCCATTCCAACCAAACGCTTGTGGCCGTCGATCGTGGTGCTTTCCTGCGTCGGCATTGTAGCGGCCGGCGCGTTGGCTCTCATTGGCTGGATTGCATTAGCACTATTGGGATATTAGTTTTTATGACTGACGATCGTCTGATTGCTGCGCACCTAACTGCCGCACTACACTAATAGTTCAGGCTCAGGACGCGAAAGCTAAAGGCAGTCCCGTAGGGAGCGCTGCCAAATTGTATTTCGATGTTCTCGACGCTTTGAGGGCCGAAAGCAAGAATCGCCATGCGGGCAAGCCGCCGAGCGGCGCATTTGGTAACTCTCAAACGATCAGATAGCCCTCCCGCTAACGACCATCGCACCACGGCCGCCGTTGCGGGCAGCTCGTCACACCGCAGACATAGGGATGCGCGAGGCCCTCGCTAATCAAGATGGCGCCGGCATCCCGTCCACCTATCGACAGCGCACCACACAGACGACCATAATTCCAATTTGGTTTGCCTTCTTGTCCTGGCTGGCAGGCGCACGCTACCCGCGTTAGACGAGCATCGCCGCCGGCAATAAGGGCGCGTAGTCGCTTTGTGGCTGCTTCACCGCGACGGCGTTCGTCGTCAGAGCGCGCCGTCGCCGCGCTCTGGCGTGTCAAAACCCATCAGGCGATACGCCGCACCATTGAAGCGCACGGTATCGCCGTCGATCACTTCGATCGGAGGGGAATGATTAACGGAGGGGGCGCGCACTCTCGATGCTGGTTTATTGAACTGTGGGTCTGCTCTGCCAATTAAGGAAAATCATGGTCACGGCAAAGGCGAGCACCGCGGCAGCAAGGGGCCCATGGCTATCTTCTTGCCAAAACCATAAAACCCTAAAACCATCGGACCGTTAACGTTCGCCGATTTGATGGTGGAATACGGAAGCCAGCATGGGAGCCGAAGGTTACCCCTCAGGGGTAACTTCTGCTCCGATGGTTTGATGGTTCAACGGGCTGCGGCCGCCGATCCCCCTTCCGCTCAACGGCTACGCCCTAAGCCGACCACCCATGGACGATGTCTGCTTCTGGGGGGTGAACGGACTCAGCGCGGACCCCGCGGAATCGACGCGAATGACCCACAACAGACATTGGGATCATGGATCGTGCGATGTGTGCACCAAAATCTTCCAGGTGCCATCGCGTTTATACAAAAATGTCGTTATTATCTTTTGGCAT
>WNFO01002800.1_pt1 | contig 15219 bp, 15 predicted proteins | sample 5400251 | NCBI WGS metagenome assembly WNFO01 (sample SAMN13153354, study PRJNA577476) | soil metagenome | isolation source: 100 cm saprolite under Madrone tree | place: USA:California | collected 2016-06-14 | reverse complement strand
CACCTGCTCGGCGAGCGACGACACGAACGCGATCACGTCGTGCTTCACCTCGGCCTCGATCGCCTGCATGCGCGCGACGTCGACGCGCACCTTGGCCCGCAGCGTGCGTGCGGCCTCGACCGGCACCTCGCCCCGCTCGCCGAGCACGTCGACCAGCGCCAGCTCGATCTCGAGCCAGCGTGCGAGGCGCGTTTCCTCGGACCAGAGCCGGCTCATCTCGGGGCGGGTGTAGCGGCTGATCATAAGTCCCGGGGGGCCCCGTGCGATGCTCGCCCGCTGCGCGGGCTGCGCTTCTCCGATGGCCCCCCTGACCCCCCGCGCCGCTCGCGGCGAAGCCGCTCGCGGCTTTGCCCCGACCCCCCGGGCTCCGCTTCTTCGGTGGCTCCCTCGGACCCCCCGCGCCGCTCACGGCTTTGCCCTGAATCCCCCGTACTGCCGAAGCCACCCTCTCCGCGCTCGCTTGCGGGCAGCCGCTGCACCTCGCGCCAGGCGACGCGGGCGACCGGGCCGATGACGAGCTGCGCGATGCGGTCGCCGCGGCCGACCGAGACCGGCTCGCGCCCGAGGTTGACGAGCAGCACCTGCACCTCGCCACGGTAGTCGGCGTCGATCGTGCCGGGCGCGTTCAGCACCGTGACGCCGTGGCGCACCGCGAGGCCGCTCCGCGCCCGGACCTGCCCCTCGAAGCCGGACGGGATCGCAACCGCGAGCCCGGTGCGAGCACGATCTCGGCCTCCAGGTCGGCGCGCAGGTCCATGCCGGCCGCGTCCGGCGTCATGTAGCGCGGCAGGGGCAGCGGGTCGCCTCCGGGGCGGACGCGCACCACGTCGACCGCGACCGGCGCCGTCAACTCGCGAGCACCTCGTCGCCCAGCGCGTGGCCCTTCAGATCGCCGAGCACCGTGAGGGCCAGGGCATCGGGCCGGAAGAGGCGCCGGCTGACGCGCAGGATGTCGTCGTTGGTCACCGCGTCGATGCCCGCCGCCACCTCCTCGAGCGGCACGTCGCGCCCGAAGTAGATCTCGTTCTTCGCGATGCGGCTCATGCGGCTGTCGCTGGTCTCGAGGCCGAGGAGTAGGCTACCCTTCATCTGGTTCTTCGCACGCAGGAGCTCGTCGGGCGCGAGCCCGTCGCGCGTGACGCGCGCGAGCTCGTCGCGGATGACCTCGACCACCTCGCGCGCCCACTCCGCGCTGGTGCCGACGTAGACCCCGGTGTAGCCGGCGTCGCAGTACGAGGAGAGGAAGGAGTAGACGGTATACGCCTTGCCGCGCCGCTCGCGGATCTCCTGGAAGAGGCGCGAGCTCATGCCGCCTCCGAGCGCGAGGTTCACGACGTGCGCCGGGTAGCGGTCGGCGTCGGTCTGCGCGATCCCGGGCGCCCCCAGGCAGAGGTGTACCTGCTCGAGACGCTTCTCGTGCACCGACACGCCGGCGCGCGGCTCGGGCGGGCCGCCGTCCACGCCCGCCGCGCTGCCGGCGAGGGCGCCGAACTGCCGGTCCGCGACCGCGAGCAGGGCGTCGTGGGTGAGCGCCCCGGCCGCCGCGATGAGCACCCGGTCGGGCCGGTAGCGTGCCTCCAGGAAATGAAGGAAGTCATCGCGCCCGAGGCCCGACACGGTCTCGGCCGTCCCGGCGATGGGTCGCGAGAGCGGGTGCCCTGGCCAGAAGGCCAGGTTGAAGAGCTCGTGCACGTAGTCGTCGGGCGTGTCCTCGACCTGCGAGATCTCCTGCACGATGACCGAGCGCTCGCGCTCGATCTCCTCCGCCGCGAAGGTGGACTGCGTGAAGATGTCCGCCAGCAGGTCGAGCGCGAGCGGCAGGTGCTCGCGCAGCACCTTGGCGTAGTAGCAGGTGTACTCCTTGCCGGTGAAGGCGTTCAGCACGCCGCCGACCGCGTCGATCTCCTGCGCGATCTGCGCGGCGGTGCGGCGGGCGGTGCCCTTGAAGAAGAGATGCTCGAGGAAGTGCGAGATGCCGGCCTGCTCGGCGCGCTCGTAGCGCGACCCGTTCTCGACCCAGATGCCGACCGTGGTCGAGGTCAGGTCGGGCAGGCGCTCGGACAGCACCCGCACGCCGTTGGCGAGCCGTGTCGCCTGCATGCGCCTACCGCTGCGCCTCCTGCTGCTCCGCGTCCTTGAGCGCTTCCTTGCGGGACAGCCTGATCTTTCCCGACCTGTCCACCTCGATCACCTTGACCGAGATGACGTCGCCCTCCTTGAGCACGTCGGAGACCTTGCGCACTCGCTCGTCGGCGAGCTGCGAGATGTGCACCAGGCCGTCCGTGCCGGGGAAGATCTCCACGAAGGCGCCGAAGTCGACGATCTTGCGCACCGTGCCGCGGTAGATCTTACCCACCTCGGCCTCCGCGGTGACGCCGCGGATCTTGTCGAGCGCCTTCTGCATCGCTGCGCCGTCGGAGGATGCGACCAGCACCGTGCCGTCGTCCTCCACGTCGATCTTGACCCCGGTCTCCTCGGTGATGCCGCGGATCACCTTGCCGCCCGGGCCGATCAGGTCGCGGATGCGGTCCGGCTTGATGTGGATGGTGACGATGCGCGGCGCGTGCGTGGAGAGCTCGCCGCGCGGACGCGCGAGCGTCTGGTTCATGACGCCGAGGATGTGGAGCCGCGCCCGCCGCGCGTCCTCGAGCGCCTGCTGCATGATGGCGCGCGTCACACCGGCGATCTTGATGTCCATCTGCACGGCGGTGATGCCCGTCTCCGTGCCCGCGACCTTGAAGTCCATGTCGCCGAGGTGGTCCTCGTCACCGAGGATGTCGGAGAGGACGCGTACCTCGTCGCCCTCCCTGATGAGCCCCATGGCCACGCCGGCGACCGGCGCCTTGATGGGCACGCCGCCGTCCATGAGCGCGAGCGAGCCGCCGCACACGGTGGCCATGGACGAGGAGCCGTTCGACTCGAGGATCTCCGAGACGATGCGGATGGTGTAGGGGAACTCCTCCTCGCCTGGGAGGATCGGCGCGAGCGCGCGCTCGGCGAGCGCCCCGTGGCCGATCTCGCGCCGCCCGGGGCTGCGCAGGAACTTGACCTCGCCCGTGCTGAAGGGCGGGAAGTTGTAGTGCAGCATGAACTTCTTGTACGTCTCGCCGATGAGGGCATCGATCTTCTGCTCGTCGGAGGAGGTGCCGAGCGTCGCGACCACGAGCGCCTGCGTCTCGCCGCGCGTGAAGAGGGCCGAGCCGTGCGTGCGCGGCAGGACCTCGACCTCGCAGGTGATGGGGCGCACGTCGGCGAGGCCGCGGCCGTCGAGGCGGCGCTTCTGCTGCACGATCGCCTCGCGCACGACGTCCTTCTTCAGGTGATCGAAGAAGGCGGCGACCTGCTTCACCCGCTCCGGGGTTCCCTCGCCGAGGCGCGTCACCACCTCGTCGCGCGCCTGATCGAGCGCGTCGTAGCGTTCCTGTTTGCCGGGCTTGGCGAGTGCGCCGCGGAGGCTGGGCAGCGCCGCCTCGCGCACCCGCCGCTCGAGCGCGGGGTCGACGGCGGGCGCCGTCACGCTGCGCTTGGGCTTGCCGACCAGCCGCTGCAGACTCTCCTGCAGCGCGATGAGCGGCTGCAGCGCCTCGTGCGCGGCGAAGAGCGCCTCGAGCAACACCGCCTCGGGGACCATGTGGGCGCCGCCCTCGACCATGACGATCGCGTCGCGGCTGCCCGCGACGATGACGTTCATGTCGCTCGTCGCGAGCTGGCTGGTGGTCGGGTTGATGACGAACCGGCCGCCCAGCCGCCCGATGCGCACGGCCGCGATCGGGCCGTTCCACGGGATGTCGGAGAGGACGAGCGCGGTCGAGGCGCCGAGGAGGGAGAGGACGTCGGGGTCGTTCTCCTTGTCGTGCGAGAGCACGGTGGCGATCACCTGGGTCTCGCAGTTGAAGCCCTTCGGGAAGAGCGGACGGAGGGGGCGGTCGATCAGGCGGGAGGTGAGGATCTCCTTCTCCGCCGGCCGGCCCTCGCGCTTGAAGAAGCCGCCGGGGATCTTCCCGGCGGCGAAGGTCTTCTCCTGGTAGTCGCAGGTGAGGGGGAAGAAGTCGATGCCCTCGCGCGCGGTGGTGAGCGCCGTCGCCGTGACCAGGACGACGGACTCGCCGAGCTGCACGAGGGCGGCCCCCCCGGCCTGCTTGGCCATGCGGCCGGTCTCGACCGTCAGGGTACGGCCGTGAAACTCGATCTGCACTCGCTGGTATCCGGGCTGCGACATCAAAGATCACTCCTCCGCGGCTCGCGGCCGCAGCAGCTTTTGCACTCGCGAGGGGGAGAAGGAGGGAAGGAAGGACGGGGAGTTACTTGCGGATCCCGAGCTGCTCGATCACGCTCTTGTAACGCTGGAAGTCGCGTCCCTTGAGGTAGTCGAGCAGGCGGCGACGCTGTCCCACGAGCTTGAGCAGCCCACGACGGGAGTGGTGGTCCTTGCGGTGCACCTTGAAGTGCTCCGTCAGGTACCCGATGCGGTTGGTGATGAGCGCGACCTGCACCTCGGGCGACCCGGTGTCGCTCGCGTGCCGGCGGTAAGCCTGCACGACTTCTTTGGTGCGCTCCTGCACGACTGCCATCCCGCCCTCTTCGTCTCGTTCGTCTCTCGCTATTAAGGGAGCTCTCCTAACATGGTGTTTGGGCGTTGGCAAGCCGCGTCATGAGACGGCGTCACACAGCAGGCGCACCAGGCGCCACGCCGGGCGTGCGCCAGCGGCCTCGATGATCGCCGCCACGTTGCCGGCGGGGTCGAGGAGGAGCGCCGTCTCCCCCACCGCGCGCGGCGCCGGCAGGCGGGCGAGCGGCTCCTGCTGGCCGCGGCGCAGGCGCTCGAGCGCCTCCGGCGACGGCGCCGCGAAGGCCGGGTAGCCGGCGAGCACCTCGCGGACCGCCAGCAGGGGCAGCGCGGCGGCGGGCGCGAGCGCCAGGAGCGCTTCGACCGCGGTCGCGTCCTCGACGCGAAAAGCGCCGACGCGCGTCCGCCGCAGGCGCTCCAGGTGGGCGCGGGTCTCGAGCGCGCGCCCCAGGTCGGCCGCCAGCACGCGCACGTACGTCCCCTTCGAGCAGACGACGCGGAAGTCGATCCGATCCGGCGCGCGCAGCACGAGCTCGAGACGGTCGATCGTGATCTCCCGGGGCGCGCGCTCGACCTCGAGGCCCCGGCGGGCGAGCGCGTAGAGCGGCACGCCGTCGCGCTTGAGCGCCGAGTACATGGGCGGCACCTGCTGCTGGCGCCCCGTGAAGCGCGCGGCGAGCGCGGCGAGCGCGGCCTGCGCGAGCGCCGGGACGGGCGCCGTGTCGACCGGCGTGCCGGTGCGGTCGAGCGTGTCGGTCGCGGTGCCGAGGCGGATCGTGCCCTCGTACGCCTTCTCCTCGACGAGGAGATAGCGCGCCACCTTGGTCGCCTCGCCGAGGCAGAGCGGGAGGAGGCCGCTCGCGAACGGGTCGAGCGTGCCCAGGTGTCCGACCTTGGCGTGCCCGAGCCGCGGCTTGAGCGCACGGATCACCCCGGCCGAGGTCGTCCCCTCCGGCTTGTCGACCAGGAGGACGCCGGTCACTCCGCGTCCCCGTCCTTGGCCGCGCGCAGCAGGTCGTCGACGCGGCGGGCGGTGTCGGGCTGGGTGTCGTACTCGAAGCGCAGCTCCGGCGTGACACGCAGCCCGAGCGCCCGCCCTACCCGCCCGCGCAGGAAGGTCGCCGCGCGCGCGAGCGCGCGCAGCGCCGCCGCGCGCGCGTCCACCGTGTCGCCGAGCGTCCGCACGTACACGCGCGCCACGCGGAGATCCGCCGACATGCGCACGGCGGTCACGGTCAGGTCGCGCAGCCGGGGGTCGTTCGCCTCGCGCAGGAAGACCGTCGCCAGCTCGGCCTGCACCAGGTGGGCCACGCGCTCGGGACGCCGCTCGGCCATCGCCCCGGGCTCAGAGTCTGTGAATGAATCCCCGGACCGAGCCGGGCGGCCGAGGCGCCCGCAGCGCAAGGCGCCCCCTAACAGATATAGGCGAGGCATAGCCGGGCGCTATGGCGAGGAGGAACAACGCCGCGCTGCGGGATGCATCGGCCGATCCGGCGACGGGAGCGGGATTCATTCACAGACTCTCAGTAGTGGAGGAACTCGAGGCGCTCTTCGCCCACCTGGGCGAGCTCGAGCCCGTCGATGAAGCGGACGACTTCGCGGAGACAGCGGTCCACGTGCGCCTCCTCCGCCCCCACCTGGCTCACGCCGAGGGTCGTGCGCTGCCAGTGATCGTGGTCGGCGCATTCCGCGATCGAGACGTTGAACTTGTTCTGTACGCGCGCCTTGATGGTCCGCAGCACGCTGCGTTTGCCCTTGAGCGAGTGATTCTCGGGGAGCAGCAGCTCGAGCCGGAGCACGCCGACCACCATGGCCCGGCGCGGCGCGCGTCAGGCCGTGCGCTCGGCCGCCTGCGCGCCCTTGGCCGCGGCGGGTGCGAGCCGGCGGGCCACCTGCTCCACCTCGTAGGCCTCGATCACGTCGCCCGCCTTCACGTCCTGGTAGCCCTCGAACGACATGCCGCACTCGTAGCCGCCCGCCACCTCGCGCACGTCCTCTTTGAAGCGCTTGAGGCTCGCGATCCGGCCGTCGTGCACGACCACGTGGTCGCGCAGGAGGCGTGCCTTGGCGCCGCGCAGGATCTTGCCATCGGTGACGAAGCAGCCCGCCACCTGGCCGATGCCCGAGACGGTGAAGGCCTGCCGCACCTCGGCGCGGCCGAGCACCTTCTCCTGGAGCGTCGGCTCGAGGAGCCCTTCGAGCGCGTCGCGCACGTCGTTGAGGGCCTCGTAGATGATGGTGTAGAGGCGGATGTCCACTCCCTCGCGTTCGGCGAGCGCCGCGGCCTTCGGCTCCGGGCGCACGTTGAAGCCGATGACGACGGCGTTGGAGGCCGAGGCGAGGAGCACGTCCGACTCGGTGATGCCGCCGACCGAGCCGTGCAGGACATTGAGGCGCACGTCGTCGGTGGAGAGCCGGCGGAGTGCGTCGCTGGTGGCCTCGACCGAGCCCTGCACGTCGGCCTTCAGGACGACCTTCAGCTCCTTCACCGCGCCGGTCTGGATCTGCTGGTAGAGGTCGTCGAGCGAGACCTTGGCGGTCTTCGCCATCTCGGCCTCGCGCTGCTTGGTGCGGCGGTGCTCGGCGACCTGCCGCGCCTTCTGGTCGTCCTGCACCGCGACGAAGGTGTCGCCCGCCTCGGGCACGCCGCCGAGGCCCAGGATCTCGACCGGCGTCGACGGACCCGCTTCCTCGATGCGCTGGCCCTTGTCGTTCATCATGGCGCGCACACGGCCGTACTGTGTACCGCACACGAAGGCGTCGCCGGGCCGGAGCGTCCCCTCCTGCACCAGCACGGTCGCCACCGGGCCGCGGCCGCGGTCGAGGCGCGCCTCGACGATCGTCCCCTTCGCGAGCCGGCCCGGGCTGGCCTTCAGCTCGAGCACGTCGGCTTGCAGCAGGATCATGTCGAGGAGCTGCGAGATCCCTTCCTTGGTCTTCGCGGAGACCGGCACCATGATCGTGTCGCCGCCCCACTCCTCGGGGGCGAGGCCGTGGTTCCCGAGTTCTTGCTTCACGCGCTCGGGGTTCGCGTCCCGCTTGTCGATCTTGTTGATCGCGACGACGATCGGCACCTCGGCCGCGCGCGCGTGGTTGATGGCCTCGACGGTCTGCGGCATGACGCCGTCGTCCGCTGCCACCACCAGCACCACGATGTCGGTCACCTTGGCGCCGCGCGCGCGCATGGCGGTGAAGGCCTCGTGACCGGGGGTGTCGAGGAACGTCACCTGGCGGCCGTTCACCTCGACCGTGTAGGCGCCGATGTGCTGCGTGATGCCGCCCGCCTCGCCCTCCGCCACGTTGGTCGAGCGGATGGCGTCGAGGAGCGAGGTCTTGCCGTGGTCGACGTGCCCCATCAGGGTGACCACCGGCGCGCGCACGACGACCTTCTCCTCGCCGCCCTCGGCCTCGGCCGCCTCGAGCATCTGCTCGACGTCGAAGGCGACGTTCTCGACCTGGTGCTCGAACTCGGCCGCGACCAGCGCCGCGGTGTCGTGATCGAGCGCCTGGTTGATGGTCGCCATCATCCCCATGTCGAGGAGCTTCTTGAGGACGTCGCCGGCCTTGACGCCCATGGCACGCGCCAGGTCGGCGACCGTGATCACCTCCGAGATGCGGATCACCCGCTTCGACGCGCGCGGGACGGTGATCTCGGTCTTCTTCTGCTCTTTCCCCGGCAGCGCGCGTCGCTTCTGCGGCCGCTTGCCTCCTCGCATGAAGTCCCGCTCCATGGTGTCGAGCATGTCGGACTTCTTGATGACCTTGCGGCCCTTCTTCTTCTTGGGCGCGCCGTCGGCGGCCGCCGCCTCGGCGCCCGGCGCCGGCTCGGCGCCGCGGGCCGCGGGCGAGGGGGCGGGCGCCGCGGGCTTGCGCAGGTCGATCTTGCCGAGGACCTTCACCCCGCGCATCTCCTCGAACCCGGGCGGCGGCGGAGCGGGCACGGGCCCCGGTACCTGGCGTGCCGGCCGCGGGGCGGCGGCCGGCGGGGCAGCGGACGCGCGCGGCGCGGCGGGCTCGGGCGCGGCGGCGGGTGGCGGCGGCGCCGGCCGCTCGGCGGCCGGTGCGGGAGCCGCGGCCGCGGGCGGCGGCGCGACCGCCGCGGGGGTCGGCTCCTCCACGGGCAGCGCCGGCTCGAGTGCGGCCGGCGGCACCTCCGCGAGCGCCGGCGGAACGCTCGCATCGAGATCGAGCGCCGGCGGCACCTCGCTCGAGGCCGTGTCGGTCGAGCTCGGTGGCGGCAGGTCCTCGCGCTTCAGCACCTCGCGCGCCGTGCGCCGGCGGATCACGTTCGCGCGCAGCCGGGTCTCGGTCGTCTGCTCGCGCGCGGTGACGAGGTGGTCCCCGCCGGCGTCGCGCTCGGTCACGACCCGCTCCGCGACGACCCGCTCGGTGCCGACCGCCACCGTCGGGCGCGATACGAGCCCGAGCGCCTCGCGCACGCGCTGCACCTCCTCATCGGTGAGCGAGCTCTGCGAACGCTTGCCGCGGATGCCGAGCTTCTCGAGCCCCGCCACGAGGTCCTTGGGCTGCACGTTCCATTCCCTGGCCAGCTCGTGGATGCGCTTCGACATCGCGCTACCTCTCGCCCCTCTCCGCGCCAGCCGACAGCAGGGCGACGAGCGCCGCGCGCTCCGCCGGCGCCGGGGTCGAGCGCAGCGAGCGCACCGGGCCGCGGCGGCGGGTGAAGGCGTGCCAGCACTCCGGGCTCGCGTGCAGGTACGCCCCGCGCCCGGGCGTGCGCCGGCGCCCGTCGAGGCGGAGGCCGGCGGGGCCGCCAGCGAAGCGCAGGAGCGACCGCTGCGGCGCGCGGCCGCCACACCCGACGCACGTCCGGACCGGCTCGTGCACGCTCACCGCTGGCCCTCCTCGCCGACCGGCTCCGCCGGTGCGGCCGTGCTCTCCTCGGCGCCCCCGGGGCCCGCCTCGGCCGCGGCGGCCGCGGCGGCGGCCGCGGCTGCGGCGGCCTCGGCTGCGGCCAGCGCCTCCTGCTCGCGCAGGCGCTGCACGTGCTCGCGCGCGGCGGCGAGCAGCACTCCCGCACGCTCGGGGCCGATACCTTCGATCTCGCCCACCGTCTCCTCGTCCGACGCGGCCAGCTCCTCGGCCGACTTGAAGCCGCTCTGGTAGAGGAGCTCGGCGGTCACGTCGCCCACGTTCGGGATGGCGGTGAGCGAGGACCGCGCGCGGCGCGCCTCGTCCTCGGCCTCGGCCTCGCTGCGCACGTCGAGCTTCCAGCCCGTGAGCCGCGACGCGAGGCGCACGTTCTGACCCTTTTTGCCGATGGCGAGCGCGAGCTGGTCGTCGGGGACGATCACCTCCATGGCGTGCTCGTCCTCGTCCATGATGATCTTCGACACCTTGGCCGGCGCGAGCGCGCGGCACACGTACTCCGCCGGGTCGCTCGTCCAGGGCACGATGTCGATCTTCTCGCCGCGCAGCTCCTGCACTACCGCCTGCACGCGCGTGCCGCGCATACCGACGCAGGCGCCGACCGGATCGACGTCGCGGTCGTTGGAGGTGACCGCGATCTTCGCCCGCCCGCCCGGCTCGCGCGCCGCGCCCTTCACCTCGACGATGCCCTCGTAGATCTCGGGCACCTCCTGCTCGAAGAGCTTGATCAGCAGCCCCGGGTGGGTGCGCGAGAGGACGATCTGCGGCCCCTTGCCGGTGAGCTCGACGTCGAGGATGTAGGCGCGGATGCGGTCGCCCTGGCGGTAGCGCTCGCGCGGGATCTGCTCCTTCTCGGGGAGGATGGCGTCGGTGCGCCCCAGGTTCACGATGATGTTTTTCTTCTCGAAGCGCTGCACGATGCCGGAGAAGAGCTCGCCCTTGCGCCCCTTGAACTCGTTGTAGATGATATCGCGCTCGGCGTCGCGCACGCGCTGGATGATGTTCTGCTTCGCGGCCTGGGCGGCGATGCGCCCGAACTTCTCCGGCGGCAGCTTGGCGAGGAGCTCGTCGCCGACCTCGGCCTCCGGATCGATCTTCGCGCGCGCCACCTCGAGCGTCACCTGGTTCTCAGGGTCCTCGACGTGCTCGACCACCGTCTTGATCTCGAACAGCTCGACCTCGCCCAGCTCGGTGTTGAACTTGGCCTCGATGTTCTTCTCGTGGCCGAAGGTCTTCTTGGCCGCCGACAGCATCGCTTCCTCGAGCGCCTTCACGATGATGCCGCGGTCGATGCCCTTCTCCTTGCTCACCTGCTCGATGACGCGGTTCAGGTCCGGCTGCATGGCGCCTCTCTCACGCTGTGCGCGTGCGGCGGCCCTGCGGGCCGGCTGAAGTCGTGGTCGACGTGGGCCTTTTCGATCGCTCCGAGCGCGATGGCGACGCGCCCCGCATCGGGGTCGTGGAGCGTGATCTCCTCGGCCGTGGCGGCCTCGAGCGTGCCGCGGAACCGACGGCGCCCGCCGATCGGCGCGCGCGTCTGCACCCAAACCCGCTCGCCGAGCGCACGGTGGAAGTGCGCCGCGCGCAGGAGCGGGCGGTTGATGCCGGGCGACGAGCATTCGAGCTGGTAGCGCCCGGGGACGGCGTCGTGCGCGTCGAGCAGGTCACCGAGCTCGCGCGACACGCGCGTCAGCTCGTCGAGCGTCACGCCGCCCTCGGGGCGGTCGAGCAGGAGGCGCACCACGATCCGGCCCCCCTCGGGGCGGTACTGCACGTCCACGAGCTCGAGGCCCCCCGCGAGCGCGAGGGGCTCCGCGAGCTCCCAGACGCGCTGGGTCACCGCGGACCGATCCATGAACTCTGCTCCTCCAAAAATGAAAAAGTGGGCGGGGCCCACTCGGTTTGGTCAGGGAAGGCCGGGGAAAGGGAAAAGCTATAACACGGGCCCCGTAACCCCGCAACGGGCCAGACGAAGTCTGCGCGCGCTCAGCCCGCGTACATCTCTTCGATCTGCTGGCGGTAGCGCTCCGCCATCACCTTGCGCTTCACCTTGAGGCTCGGGGTGAGCTCGCCCGTCTCGGTGGACAGGTCCCGCGGCAGGATGCGGAAGTACTTGATCGACTCGTAGGAGGCGAGCTCCTTGTTCGCCGCCGCCACCTCGGCCTCGATCAGCTCGCGCACCCTGGGATGCGCCGCCATCTCCTCCGGCGACGCGAAGCGAAGCCCCTGCGCGCTCGCCCAGCGCCCGACCTCCTCCTGATCGAGCGTGATGAGTGCCGTGCAGTACTTGCGGTTGTCGCCGATCACCACCGCCTGGCTCACGTGCGGCTGGAGCTTGAGCAGGTTCTCGATCTTCTGCGGCGCGACGTACTTGCCGCCCGAGGTCTTGATCAGGTCCTTCTTGCGGTCGGTGATGCGGAGGAAGCCGTCCGCGTCGAACTCGCCGATGTCGCCGGTGTGGAACCAGCCCTCGCGGTCCCAGCTCTCGGCGGTGGCCTCCGGCCGGCGGTGGTAGCCGAGGGCGATGTTGGTGCCGCGCGCCAGGATCTCGCCGTCGGGCGCGATGCGCAGCTCGCAGCAGTCGAGCGGCAAGCCGACGGTGCCGAGCTTGAAGCGCTCGGGCTGGTTCACCGTCAGGCTGGGGGTCGTCTCGGTGAGCCCGTAGCCCTCCAGGATCGGGATGCCGACGGCGTGGAAGAACTCGGCGATCTCGCGCGAGAGCGGCGCGCCGCCCGAGGTCATGTACCGGATGTTGCCGCCGAGGAGCTGGTGGATGCGGGAGAAGACGAGGCGGTGCGCGAGGCCGTGCTGCCACTGCAGCAGCGTCGGGACCGGCCGGCCCTCCTGCTCGTGCCTGCTGCGGGCGCGGCCGACGCCGACCGCCCAGTCGAACAGCGCCCGCCGGAGCGCGCCGCCCGACTCGCGCGCGCCCTGGATGCGCCCGTAGAGCTTCTCGTAGATGCGCGGCACGGCGGGCACGAGGTGCGGGCGGGAGCCTGCCAGGTCCTCGGCCAGGTTGTCGATGCTGCGCGCGAAGGCCGTGATCGTGCCCGCCGCGATGCCGTAGTACTCGATCAGACGGGCAAAGGAGTGCGCGAGCGGCAGGAAGAAGAAGTCGACGTCGCCCTCGCGCGCGATGCCGAGCTTGAGCAGCGACTCGACGGTCGCGAGGTGGTTGCCGTGGGTCTGGAGCACGCCCTTGGGCGGCCCCGTGGTGCCCGAGGTGTAGACGATGGTGGCGAGCTGGTCGCGCTTCAAGTCGGCGATCCGTGCATCGAGCTCCCCGAGCAGGTGGCCGAGCGCGTCACGGCCGCGCTTCACGAGCGCCGCCAGCGACTCCCCGGCACCCGGGTCGCCCTCGATCGTGATCACGGCGCGCACGCCGATCGTCTGTCGCACACCGTCCAGCTCGAAGCCGTGCCGGGTCACCTCCTCGATCTTCGCCCGCTGCTTCGGGTTCTCGACGAACACCACCGAGGACTCGGAGTTGGCGATGATGTAGCCGCACTCGGCGGGCAGGTTCGATTGGTAGATCGGCACGGTGAGGGCGCCGCAGGCGAGGATCGCGAAGTCGATCTCCATCCACTCGGGGCGCGTGTTGGAGAGGAGGGCCACGCGATCCCCGGGCGCCACGCCCAGGTCGAGGAGGCCCGCCGCGATGGCGCGCACGCGCTCGGCCATCGTCTGCCAGGTGACCTCGCGCCAGCCGTCCGCGACGCGGTAGCGGTAGCGCGGCCGCGCCGCCAGCTCTCGAGCCCGCGTGAAGAACATCTCTGCGAGGTTCGCGTACGACATCGTTGCCCCCCGGCGCACGCCAATCGGCACGAGCCGCGGGTACCGTACAATAGTGCCGTTTCGCCCCTCAACCCCGCCGCGACCAAGCGACTCTGGCCACGCGTGCCCGGCGCGAGGGCGGGGGCGCCGTCGCAGCGCCTCTGCGCCGGGACGTCAGTGCGGCCGCGGACGCCCGTCCGGCCGGCGCAGCGAAGCGGAGACGGCGCCCCCGCCCTCGCGCCGGACGTGCGGGCGTGGACGCCGCCCCCTACCGCGCGTGTCCCTGCAGCTCGTGCAGCGTCACGAGTTCGACGATCTGGTACGTCCGCTTGCCGCTCGGCGTCTGCACCTCGACCTCGTCGCCCACCGCCTTGTTGAGCAGCGCGCGCCCGAGCGGCGAGGAGAGCGATATCTGGCCCTTGGCCGCGTCCACTTCCTCGGGGAACACGATGTCGTAGGCCGTCGACTCCCCGGCATCGTCCTCCACCGTGACGCGGCTGCCGTACGCGACCACGTCGCGCGGGATCGAGGAGATGTTGTACATCGACAGCTCGCGCACCCGCCCCTCGAGCTGTCCGATGCGCGAGCGGACGTAGTCCTGGCGCGCCTTGGCAGCCTCGTACTCGGCGTTCTCGGAGAGATCGCCGTGCGCGCGCGCCGCCTCGAGCTCCTTGGGCAGCCTGACGTTCAGCTCGTACTTGAGATCCGCCAGCTCTTTCTTGAGCCGGGCGATGACCGGCAGCTCCATGAGCGCCTCAGACCCGGGCGGGCTCGGCGAGTACGCGGCGCGCGATCTCGCTCGCCTGCCGGCCGTCGAAGCGGCCGGCGAACCGCTCGCGCAGCGCGCCCATGATCGCACCCAGCGAGCGCGCCTCCGGCCGCGCCGCGATGGTGCGGATGGCCTCCTCCAGCTCGGCGGGTGCGAGCAGCGCGGGCACGTACGCCTCGAGGAGGGCGCGCTCGGCGCGGTTCTGCTCGACCAGCTCGCTGCGGCCGGCCTTGGCGGCGAACTCCTCGGCCTCCTCGCGCTTTCGGATCTCCCGCCGCACGAGCTGCACCAGGTCCGCTTCCGCCAGTGCCGCGCCGCGCCGTTCGACCTTCAGGTTCTTGGCCGCGGTGATGAGACCGCGCAGCACGTAGACGCGCGGCATCTCGCGCGCCTTCATGGCGCGGGTCAGGTCGTCGGCGAGCTGCTGCTCGGTGAGCGCGGGCACGGCGGCTTAGGGTAGGGAGAAGTCGTGGGGTTGTAAAGCGCGGATCAGGGCTTCCGATGGGCGACGAAGGGGGGCGGGGCCGAGGCGCGCGCCCAATACGAGGCGACGACCGCACGCGCGTAGTCGCCCTGGGTGAAGTACCAGTAGGTCGCCATCACCCCGAGTAGGAGGCCGGCCCAGAAACTTCTCGTCACCGCTCACCTCCACCGCCCCCGCTTGCGTCAGCGGCGCGCGTCCTCACAATCGTGCTCCACGCCGCCCTCGCTCCGCCATGGCGCGCTGGCTCCAGGTACTGCTCGACGGCGTCTTTCCGCAGCACTGCGAGGTGTGCGAGGGCCCGTTGCCGCTCGGCCACGGCGCCTGTCTGTGCACGCGCTGTCGCGCGGCCATGGCGCCGCCACCGGCGCCGCTCTGCCGGTCGTGCGGCGTGCCGCTCGGGACGAGCGGCCCGAGCGACCCATGTCCCACCTGCATCCACCATCCACCTGCCTTCGCGGCTGCTCGCGCGGCCGCATTGTATCTCCCGTCCGCCTGCGGTCTCAATCCGCTCGCGGCGGCGGTCCAGAGGCTAAAGTATCGCGGCCGGCGAACGCTGGCCGGCGCGCTCGGCGCGCTGCTCGCCGAACGGTATCCCTTCGCTCCCGACGCGCTCCTCGTCCCCGTTCCCCTCCACCGCGCCCGGCTCGGCGTCCGCGGCTTCAATCAGGCGCTCCTCCTCGCGCGCGCGCTCGGCCGGCGCCGCGGGCTGCCGGTCGCGCCGCGCCTCCTCGTCCG
>WNFO01005325.1_pt1 | contig 15221 bp, 11 predicted proteins | sample 5400251 | NCBI WGS metagenome assembly WNFO01 (sample SAMN13153354, study PRJNA577476) | soil metagenome | isolation source: 100 cm saprolite under Madrone tree | place: USA:California | collected 2016-06-14 | reverse complement strand
GGTCTGTGGTTGATTCTCACTGGGCTGCTGCCGCTGCTCAATTACAAAATCTCTTCTACGGTCGCAACTGGCCTGGCCGTGCTCGCGATCGTCGCGGGCATACTGATTCTGCTCCGCCGCTAAGACATCGTCCGTTATGACGGACATGGTCACGATCATGGCGCCGTCTCTTACGACAGGCACAAAACTCGGACGCTATGAAATCCGCTCGCAGCTTGGCGCGGGCGGCATGGGCGAGGTTTACCTGGCGGAAGACACGAAGCTGAATCGCAAGGTTGCGATCAAGATTCTGCCTGCCAATCTTGCCTCGGATCAGGACCGCATGTCTCTTCCTGGGATCTGGCGGTCCTTTACACCGGCCTGGGCGACAAGGAGCGAGCGTTTGCCGAACTAAACCAGGCATATGACGATCGCGCCGGTTTTATTATTAATCTCAAGGTCGAGCCAATCCTCGATCCGCTGCGTTCCGATCCTCGGTTTGCCGTAATGGTCAGCCGGCTGAAATTTTCCCAGTGAAAGCTGACATCACACTGAAGGCGTGAAGTCAGGGGAACGTGTGACCTTGGCATCAGGAAAAAAAGCGCCGATGAACTGTTCGAGGCAATCGCTGCGGCGATACAGAATTGGGAGCGCCAGCGACCGCGCGTGATCGGGGCAGTAGCCCGACCGTGAGGGAGGGCGTGGCCGTCACTCTGGGCAGGATCAAATGAACAGGAGTTGCGACCGTGGAAGCATTCTCGAAGCCCTCTAAGCTCAAAGGTACGGCGATCTTAGCAGCGACATACATTTAGCGCGTGGTGACTCAGAACTCTTTGAGCGAGCGCGAATGATCATCACTGAGCATTTTGAAGCACGTCGTTTATTTAAACTTCCGGAAAGCGCCCCGGTCGGCAACAATCCAATCTGACTGTTGTACGTAGTCCGACGTCAGCCGGTTACTCTGGTCTAACTGCGACGCCCTCCCTTACGGTCGGGCTACTGCCCCGATAAGCCACCTGCCGACTGACTGGTGCAGACGCACTCTGTTCTTAGCAGCGCTGCACCGCACCCTTGACTACACTTCCGTTTTGGCATAGAAGCACCTCACACGTTTTATTAAAGTCTGAGTCCAAAGGAGTCCTCGAGTCATGAAGAAGATTCTTGCCCTCGTTTCGTTTTTGCTAATTGCCGCCGCGTGCACCAATCAGCCGTCAAATTCAAACATGGGATCGAATGCCAACATGGCGATGCCGAAATCCGCGCCGCCCTCCGATGCCGACATCATCTCCAAAGAGAAGGCGGTCTGGGACACGATCAAGTTAAAAGACTTTGATGGGTTTGGAAATCTGCTAGCCAGCGACTATCTCGAGGTCACTGACGAGAAAGTCTTTGACAAGGCCGGCATCGTCGCCGACGTAAAGGACTTCAACCTTAGGGACGCCACGTTTTCTGATTGGAAGATGTTGCCTATCGATAACGATGCCGTGATTCTTACTTACCAGACGACTCTCAAAGCCACGTACAAAGGCGCCGAGGTCCCGCCGGGTCCTTATCGATCGGCGGCTGTCTGGGTAAATCGCGACGGAAAATGGTTGTCGTTCTATTATCAGCAGACTCCGGTGAAGACTATGCCGCCGATGCCGTCACCGTCGTCCGCGACGAGCCCGAGCAAAACACAAGGGGCCGCGAGTCCGCCAGCCAAGCCGGCGGAAACCGGACCCGATCCAATCGCTGACGAGAAACTGGTCTGGGATGCCATCAAGAGCCATAACAGCGACGCGTTCGCGGCTTTCCTGGCGCCTGACTCTGTCGAGCTCGAAGCCGACGGTTTTTATGACAAAGCTGGATCAGTACAGAGCATAGGCATGCTTGATTTCTCCAAATTTGAATTGTCCGAATGGAAGAGCGCCAAAATTGATTCCGGAGCGGCGTTAGTGACTTACCTGGTAACGCCGCCTGCCGGTCCGAACATGGGTCCCGAGCGACACACGTCGATCTGGGCCCTGCGCAATGGCAAATGGCTGGCGCTCCTGCACGTTGGAACTCCCGTGGCAAAGCCGGCGCCGAAATCAGAGGCGATGCCTAGTATGAAGATGTAGCGCTATGAGTATCGCGGCGGGACGGACGTCCGCGTTACGAGACGATGTTTTATAGCGACGTGGTTGTTTGAGCCCAGGCTCCGAAGGAGTGATATAAGTTTGTCGCTCCTTCGGAGCTAATCACTTTGTGACCCTCTGGTAAACCTTTTCGGCCCTCTGCTCGTAATCACAATCAGTCAGAATTCTTAGAAAAATAATAGGTAAAATCGCTTATGGCAATGTCAACAACCCGCAAAGTCGTGCTTACTATTGGAGGCATTTTGCTCGGGCTCGTCCTTATCTGCGTCGTCGGGATTGCGATTCTCGTCTCGGCGTTGCGCGGGAGTCGACCATCGATTCGGGACAACAGCGTGCTGGCGCTGAAAATCTCAGGCGCCCTTCCCGATTACGTTCCCGACGATCCGTTTCGTCGCCTGTTCGGCGCTCAGCCGCAATCACTCAGCAGCCTGCTGACGCAATTCCGCAAGGCAAAAAGCGACCAGCGCATCTCGGCTGTCTTGCTGGACATCGACATGTCAGAAGCGGGCTGGGCCAAGTCGGAAGAGATTCGCGGGGCCATTGCCGACTTTCGCACATCGGGCAAACCCGTCTATGCGTATATGGAGACGGGCCTCAACAAGGACTATTACATTGCCACCGCGTGCGACAAGATTTTTGTGCCGCCCCCAGGTGAACTATTCACGATTGGTCTGGCAGCCGACGTGATGTTCTTCCGCGGCTCGCTCGACAAGCTGGGCATCTATCCGGACATTTACCAGATCGGGAAATACAAGAGCGCGGCGGACATGTTCACCAAAAAAGAGATGACACCCGCCCATCGTGAGTTCATTAACTCTCTGCTCGACGATTTGTATGGCCGTTACATCGAAGGCATCGCGACAGCACGTTCGAAAACGCCGGAGGCAATGAAGGCGTTAATCGATGACGCACCATACACGGCGGCGCAGGCGAAAGAAGCCGGACTTATCGACGGCACTTTGTATCGCGACGAGGTCGAGAAAGAGTTAAAGAAGCGGCTGGGTTACAAAGACACTGACGACCTGCCCATTGCCAAAGCGGGCGACTACCGAAAGGTTACCCAGGAGTCCCTGGGTTTGAATAAGGGGGAGCGAGTCGCGGTGGTTTACGCCGCGGGCGACATCGTTTCCGGCCGATCGAGTTTTGGCGGCTCAGGTGAAGAGACGATCGGATCGGAGTCGCTGGTCAAGATTATCAATGATGCTCGCGATGACAAGAGTATTAAGGCGATCGTCCTGCGGATAGACAGCCCGGGCGGATCCGGGCTGGCCTCGGATATTATCTGGCGCGCGATCGAATCAGCCAAAGAGAAGAAGCCAGTCGTAGTTTCGATGAGCGACGTGGCCGCGTCGGGCGGTTACTACATCGCTTGTAACGCAAACAAGATCGTGGCTGAGCCTTCGACGATTACCGGATCGATAGGGGTGCTGGGGGGTAAACCGGTCGTCAAAGGATTCTATGACTGGATTGGCGTGACTAACGAATATGTGTTGCGCGGCCAGAACGCCGGCATGTTCCGCGAGACTGAGAAGTTCAACGATACCGAACGCAAGAAGTGGGAAGGCTTTCTCGGCTCAACGTATGACGACTTTATTTCAAAGGTCGGAAAGGGTCGCGGGAAAGACAAAACTTACATCGATTCGATCGGCCAGGGCCGCGTGTGGACCGGCAGTCAGGGAAAGGAAAGAGGACTGGTCGATGAATACGGCGGGCTTGATAAGGCCATCGAGATCGCCAAGCAGCTTGCCAAGATACCCGCTGACCAGAGCATCCAGCGCGTGATCCTGCCCAAGCCGCCCAGCCTTTTTGAAGAACTAATGAATGGCGGCGACGAAGAGAGCGAGGTAATCAGTACCCAGGCGAAGCAACAAGCCGCGATTCTGGAAGCGATATGCGCAGTTGCTCGATCGCTCCCGGAGCGGCGAGGCGATTTATATGCTGCCGTTCGATCTGCGAATTAGATAAAATAGGTGGCACAGGCTTCAGCCTGTGATTGGAACGTTGAGAATCACAGACTGAAGTCTGCGCCACAACCCGAAACGTATTGCGAATCCTACTGGTAGAAGACGAGCCGCGCATGGCGCAAGTGGTCGCGAAGGGTTTGCGCGAGCACTCCTATGCAGTCGATATTGCCGCCGACGGCAATGCGGCGCTCTATCAAACCTCAATTAACGATTACGATCTGATCCTGCTGGATGTGCTCTTGCCCGGTGCGGACGGATTTGAGGTCTGTCGCGAGTTGCGGGCCCGCGGCGATTCGACACCCGTCCTGATGTTGACGGCGCGGGCCACAATTGACGATCGAATCACCGGACTTGATGCGGGAGCCGACGACTATCTGACCAAGCCGTTCGCCTTCCGCGAGCTGGTCGCGCGCGTCAGGGCTTTGCTCCGGCGTGAGCCGCAACTTCATCACGATCTGGTGCAGCTCGACGATCTGCTGCTTGACGGCGCCAGTCATCGAGTCTCTCGCGCTGGGCGTGAAATCGAACTTACGGCGAAAGAATATGCGTTGCTCGAGTACCTGGTGCGGCGCGCGGGGCAATTGGTTTCCCGGGCCCAGATTGCGGCGCACGTCTGGGACGAATCATTCGATCCCTTTTCAAACACCATCGAGGTTTACGTCAACCGGCTGCGCAAGAAGATCGACGAGCAGCATCCCGTCAAACTAATCCACACGCGCCGCGGCGAAGGCTATATCCTCGAGCCGCGTTAATAAATCAGCAGCCGTAATAATGTCAGTACCAGGAGCCAGGAGCGGTAGTTGGCTTATCAGACTCGACCTGCCCGGAATCGGAACCCGGTCGCTAGCGCTCCCGGTACTGACCGCATCACCGCGATAGCTGCAAACTAAGGCCCGACCCTGGATTTCTCTTTAATATTAATTGCCAGTACCATTGCGCAAATCGGGGAGTGGAGGGCGTAGGCAAAACTAATGTCGCGTGGTCAACAAATTGATTCCGCGCCGGACAAAGGCGCTCCGGTTATCCCACATTCTGATCCAGCGGGCGGGACGGGCTCCCTCGAAGCGGCGATGTTGCTGGAGAGAAATCCGATCAGACGTTTTTTGAAGGTGCTTGGGCCAGGACTTATTACCGGAGCGTCTGACGACGATCCTTCGGGTATTGGCACGTATGCCGTGGCTGGAGCTGCTCTGGGTTTCACTACTCTCTGGACCGCTCTATTCACCTGGCCATTGATGGCTTCGGTACAACTCACTTGCGCGAGAATTGGAATGGTCAGTGGCGCCGGGCTCGCTTCGGTTCTGCGACGCCACTATGCGAGAAACCTGCTCTATCTCACTGTTTTTGGATTGGTCATAGCCAATACCATTAACGCTGGGGCTGACATTGGGGCCATCGCCGCGGCGATCAATCTGATGGTGCCAATTCCGATCACCGTATTGGTCTTGCCGATCGCACTAATCATTCTGGCCCTGCAAATTTGGGGTTCGTACCGGTTGATTGCCAGGACCTTCAAGTGGCTGACGCTGGCTTTGTTCGCTTATATCGGCTCGGCATTCTTTGCCAAGCCCGACGCAGTTGCGGTATTGAAAGCTACCTTCATTCCCACCTTGAGCTTTGACCCGACTTTCCTGGCGACATTGGTGGCCATCCTCGGAACCACCATCTCTCCTTATCTTTTTTTCTGGCAGGCGGATCAGGAAGTCGAAGAAGAAATCAGTTTCGGACGCGTAACCCGTTGGCAGCGGCGGGGCGCGACCGACGCGGAACTGAAGTATGCTGCCTGGGACGTGAACATCGGCATGCTGCTCTCGAACGCGGTGATGTACTTCATCATCCTGGCCACGGCGGCCACACTTTTCAAGGCCGGCCAGACCAACATTCAGTCTGCTACTGATGCCGCGCAGGCACTAAAGCCTTTGGCCGGCAGAGGCGCTTCGCTGCTACTTGCCTTCGGTCTGATTGGCAGCGGATTGCTGGCCGTACCCGTCTTGACGGGATCAAGCGCGTACGCCGTGACCGGGGCGATGGGCGGTAGATATGGATTCAGTCAAAAACCGGCGCGGGCCAAACTCTTCTATGGAGTGATTATCGTTTCTACTTTAATCGGGGTGGCGATCAATTTTCTCGGCGTCAATCCGATTCGCGCGCTTTTTCTCGCGGCGATGATCAATGGCTTTCTGGCGCCGCCGTTGCTGGTGGTGATCATGCTGGTTGCGAACAATCGGCAAATCATGGGAGACAGAGTAAACGGGCGCTGGTCCAACCTGCTCGGATGGACGACTACTGTGGTAATGTTCGTCGCAGCAGTAGCGTTAGTCTTGACGTGGGGCCAGTAAAGCCAGAGCGTCGACAAGACTGCGGCGGTACTGGGTCTGTTTAGAATCTCATTAGCACCGCACTTTTAGTGCGGTGATCAAAGGGGAGTCATGTCGACGAACGTTTCAACGGTTTTTTGCGGCAAACCGTTGAGACGGTTTAAGGATCATTCAGGCCGGAGCACCCTGGCTAAAGGCGGTGTTAATGAGATTACCTGGCGACTCTGACTCATTACTGCAAAGTCTACAACCTGCGCGATGACAACGGAGACCTTTGTCGTGACTGCTCTGGCTCGGACAATTCTCGTCCTGGTTTTTATTTGCGCTTCGGCTTTTCTGGCCAGACCTCAGTCCGGCGGAGCCAAACCGGAAGCATCACCAACTCCGGATGAACCGGGTTCGCTGTTCCACACGACCGCACAACCCGACCAGACAAAAAAAGCAGACCGCGATCCGATCGAGAAGGCCGATGAATATAAATCCAAGCTAACGTTCGGTGTTTACTTTACACCCGGGAACCAGGTTTATGATCTCAACCTCCGCCACCAGCTGGGACCGTTTACTGTATGGATCGCAGGATTTTATGATCCCCAAAACAATAAGCTCCTGCGAACCGGTATCCAGTACGACTACAAGAGGGCCTGGTTTCATTTCGTCCCAACCGTGGAAGTCTCGACGACCAGAGCGGTAACAGGATCGCTCTATACTGAGCTGGGTTCCGGAAAGACTTTTGCCATAGCCGGAGTGTCACGAACCAACCTGAAGGCCTTCTTCGATCTCTTCTGGGATCCCAGCGAATCAGTGCAACTGGGAATCGGTCATAAGATCAGCGGCTATGATCGCTTTCAGGCTTATACGATCTTTGACGTGCGTCTGCATACTGAGCAACAGAACACTCATGTTGTCTGGCGGCACAAGCTGAACGCTAACAACGGCATTACCTTCGATGGCGTTTTCAAGTCGGGACATACCGATTCCGGCCAGTTCATTCGCAGCGTGGGCGTGGGAGTCTACTATGATCGCCCGCATTGGTTCTGGAAGCTCTATTACGACCCCTATGTCAACTTCGCCAATCATACAATGGTGCGTACAGGGATCGGTTTGAAGTTCTGACTCGAACGACCGCATTCGGCACTTTGAGAACCCAGCCAAATAGTAAAATCGGAACCAGGAGCAGGCTTTCCTCGGCGCTGCAGGCGCTGAAGTATCGCAACTTCAAACTCTTTCTTGGTGGCCAGCTAATCTCGATTGTCGGCAACTATATTCAAACCATAGCCCAGGCGTGGCTCGTCTACCGGTTGACTGGTTCGGCCGCTTTACTCGGTTTGGTAGCCTTCTCCGGACAGATTTCAATCTTCGTGCTCGCGCCCATCAGCGGCGTGGTCGCCGATGCAAAGTCACGCAAGCATATTCTTTTCGCTACGCAGATCGCGCCCATGTTGCTCAGCTTTTTACTGGCGGCGCTGACGCTCAGCGGGCGCGTTGAGGTCTGGCACGTCTTTACGGTCGCGGCTTTGATGGGCATCGTCAACGCATTCGATTTTCCGGTGCGCCAGGCGTTTGTCGCGGAGCTGGTGCCGCGAGAAGACCTGATCAGCGCCGTTACTCTGAACTCTTCGATGATTAATAGCGCCCGCACGATTGGCCCGGGGATTGGGGGACTGTTGGTGGCCGGAGTCGGTGAAGGTTGGTGCTTTCTGGGGAACGCACTCAGCTATGTCGCGGTCATCATCGGACTGCTGATGATCAAGTCCACCGCTGCCAAGAAAAAAACACCACAGCACTTTCGGGCCGGTGTGGCTGAGGCTTTCAATTTTGTTCGTCACACGGGACCGGTCGGCGCGTTACTCGTACTCCTCGGGTTAATTAGTTTTACGGGATTGCGCTACGAGATCCTGATGCCGGTCTATGTGAAGGAAATGTTGCATGGCGGGCCGACCCAATTCGGTCTGCTAATGGGCGCGTCCGGCATTGGTGCTATTTTTGGTTCCCTGGTTCTGGCCATGTTCAGCAATGTGCGGACGCTTGGGGATTGGGCGGCGATGGCCGCCGCGGGCTTCGGCGGCAGTCTCGTGCTGTTGTCATTCTCGCACTCATTCGGCCCGTCATTTCTCGTAATGTTGCTGATTGGATTTACGATGGTGACCGGACTGGATGCCTCGAACACTTTAGTACAGCGAATCGTGCCCGACGAACTACGTGGACGCGTAATGGCTATCTGGACAATGATGCTGTCCGGTCTGGCGCCTTTCGGTTCGCTCGTAGTCGGTGTGCTGGCCCAGCAGTTTACTGCGCGCAGAACATTTGCCGCCGGAGGCATGGCGTGCATCATGGGCGCCATGGGCTTCGGTTTTTCCTTGCCCATTCTCCAACGTGAAGCTCGGAAACTCATCTTAAAGCGTGAGAGTGCCGACGCGCTTACCACGGCGGTCACTAAGAGCTGAGAAGGCTGAAAGAGCGCCAATCCGTGTCCAAGTCTGAACCTGCCCCGCGATTGTGACTGAATCTCAATGACTTTTTAATCCCCCATTAAGGTAAACGCCCGTATACTCGTCCGTCTCGAAAGAATCTATGGTGAATGCATCGAAGGCGGGCGTACGCCTGCTATCAGCACTGGCAACGCTGTCATGCCTTGCGGGATTCGTGCGCGCGCAAACACGTCCGCCAACTTCCACGCGGCCCACGAGTCCATCGACGCAAGCACCCGCACCTTCGAAGACACCATCGATTACGCCATCTCCTAACGCGACACCGCTGCCCCAGTCGACGCCGTTTGCGCTTCCCACTGCCCCTGGGCCATCGTCCGTTCCGGCAGCCACACCGGCTTCCGGATCAGCCGCGCCGCCTGTTTCGCTTGGCATTCAGAACTCTCCAAATGCAAATCCGCTGACGCTCGAGGAATCGTTGCGTCTCGCGAATGTCCAGGCATCGAGTTTTCAACAGGCGGGCTTGAACGAACAAATTGCCGCTGAGGATGTAAAGCAGGCACAGGCGGCTTTTCTGCCCAAGGTCAGCGCGCCTCTGAGTTACATCTACACGTCGCCTGCTCTCGGACAGCCCGCAGGCACGCCGCGGGCGCCGAGCTATATCGCCAACAACGCCGTTAGCGAGTATCAGGCCTTAGTGAATGTCTCTGGCGACTTTGACATTGCCGGTAAGCTCCGCGCATCGCTCGCACGCAATCGAGCGCTGCTCGCCGCAGCCCATGCCGGCACCGACGTAGCGCGACGCGCCCTGGCCCAGGCCGTGGTCGAGGCTTACTACGGATTAGCATTGGCCATCGCGCAGCGGGTTGCGGCAGAAGGAAATCTTGCTGCGGCCGAAGAGTTTGAACGCATCACTTCGCTGCTTCTCAGCGGCGGTGAAGTTCCCCCGGTTGATTTGATCCGCGCCCATCTGCAAACCATTGCGCGTCGCGATGAATTGGCAAGAGCGCAAGCGAATGAAGAAATTACGGCAGGAGGTCTGCGCGTGCTGGTCGGCTATGATTTCACGCGCCCAATCAGCACCACGGACTTGGCCCTGGTCCTGCCCAACGAGGCCGAGTTGGATCAGTTCAACTCGGGTGACGTTTCGCGCCGGCCTGAGTTCGCGCAACTCGCAGCGCAGCTGGGCGCCGCCAGGCAGGATATCAGGATCGTGCGCGCTGATCGCTTACCTTCGCTTTCGTATTCAATGAACGGTGGCTTCGATACCGATTCACTCAAGGGTCCGCGGCTCAAGGAACATTCAGGAGTATCGGCGGCGGTGAGTCTTAATATTCCCATCTTTGATTGGGGAGCCACCAGAAGCAAAGAACGCCAGGCTCGTCTGCGAGTGCAGATAGTAGAGAACGAGCGGACCATGGCGTTGCGCGGGTTTACGCAACAGTTTTTTGCGGCGCGCGCCCAGGCGGCCAGCGCGGCCCAACGCGTCCGTCTGGCGCGAGAAGGTGTTCTGCAGGCCCAGGATAATTTAGCGACTTCGATCGCGCGTTACCGATCCGGAGAGGCGCAGATTGTCGAAGTTACCGATGCACAAACCACACTGGTGGCCCAGCGGACGGCTCTTTACCAGGCCTTATTCGATTATCAAACGGCGCTCGGGCGGCTGAGACAGGCGACAGGACGATGAAGCTGGAAGGCGACTCAGACAAACAATCGACTGAACCCGGCGAGCCGGCTCACGTTTTTTCTTCCTATGAGCAAACGCGCGCGCGTCGCGGATCAATGACCCCTCGGCAACGAAATCTCCTGATCCTGGTTTCTGTGGTCGCCCTACTCGTCGTCTTGCTGGTCGTCATACTGGTCTGGCGCCGGAGAAGCGCCACAGCGGCTGACGAAACACCGACGCCGGTTGTCAGTGTGAAGGTGGACAAGGCCGAGAAAGACGCCATCGCCGCTCAGATAGTAGCGGTCGGTACTATCTGGCCGCGAGAGAAATCCGATGTCGGAGCCAAGATCAGCGCCCAGATCAGAAAAATGGCGCTGTTGAAAAATAAGGTCGTCAGAGCGGGCGAGGTCATCGCCGTCCTTGAGTCTCGCGATCTACAGGCCCAGCGCGCCGAAGCCGTCGCCGCGCTGAACCAGGAACGCGCCAACGAGCGCAGCGTAACGACCGGCACCATTCCCCAAACCAACGCGCAGGACCAGAAAGCATTGCGCGACGCGCGGGCCAAGGCCGCCACGGCCCGAGCAACATTCGCCAGACGTCAGGTGCTCTATGAAAAGGGTGGCATCTCGAAAAAGGATCTTGAAGCGTCGCAACTTGATTTGACTACGGCCGAAAACGAACTCCGGTTGGCCGAGCAAACGATTACGTTGCGGGCGACGTCGCTTAACCCCAACGATCGCGCGCTGGCGGCTGCCAAAGTCGCACAAGCGCAACAGCACCTGGCGACTCTCGACGCGCAACTCGGCTACGCTACGATTCGCGCGCCCATCACCGGCATCGTCACCGATCAATTTCAGTACGAAGGTGAGTTTGCTGCCGCGGGAGGCAAGCTCGTCACCATCGCCGACATCAGTGAGGTGATCGTCAAAGCCCCCTTTGCCGACACGGTCGTGTCGGAGCTTAAAGTCGGTGATCCCGCGGCGGTGTTGCCCACCGATACTTCCAGCGAAGAGATGAAGGGCCGGATCACTTTGCTCAGCCGCTCGTCTGATCCGACTAACCGCACGGTCGAAGTTTGGGTGACGCTGTCTAACGGGGCAGGCAAATTGCGCGCGAACGGAGCAGCGCAGGTCACCATTTCTGCCAACTCTAAAACCGATGCAGTTGTGGTTCCCGCCTCAGCGGTGACGCTCGACGCCAGCAATGCCAACGAAGGTACCGTGATGGTAGTCGACGCTGCTTCAGTCGCGCACGAAACCAAAGTCACCGTCGGAATTCGCACCAAGGACAAAATGGAGATTACCTCCGGTTTGCAAGGCGGCGAGACGGTGGTGATTGAAGGTAATTTTTCTCTGGCTGACGGCACCAAGGTTGAAGTTGCCAAGGATGAACCGGCCGCGGATACGAAGAAGCCGGAAGAGAAGTGAGGCGGCTCTTTGGAGTGCGCCGGCAGAGCGAAGCTGGGTCTCCGGCGCGGCAGCCGCGCTGGAGTGGTCGTAGGCGGCGACGGCGCTTTGGTTATGGTCTAACAATTCTTAGCTGAGAGGACGGCCGTTCAATAATGCAAAGCGGTGTCGCCGCTTCGCTCTGCCACCGCACTCTAAAAACAGATCATGAATCTCGCCCAGCTTGTCTCAAATCAATCACGTGCGGTACTGGTAATGATTGCCGTAATCTGCGCGGCCGGTTTGTATGCAGCCTGGAAATTGCCCATCGCGATTTTTCCCGCAACTAATTTTCCTCGCATCGTAATCATAGTTGATAACGGCGTAGCGCCGGCGCCGCAGACACTCGTCTCCGTCACCCGTCCCATCGAAGAAGCGATGAACGGCATTCCTGGTATTCAGCGTATTAAGTCAAAGACTTCGCGCGGTGCTTCTGAGGTCAGTCTTTTCTTCGACTGGAATGTCGATATTATTCAGTCGCTCCAGTTTGTGCAGGCGCGCCTTTCGCAACTGGCCTCAACGCTGCCGCCCACCGCGAAAATTCAGCATGTCGAGCGGCTGACTTTCGCAGTGTTTCCGGTCACCGGCTACAGTCTCACGTCGGACACTCGCGACCTCGCTAGTCTGCGGGACATCGCCAACTACACCATTCGTCCACAGCTCGCTCGCCTGCCTGGCGTTGCCACTGTGGGCGTAGCCGGCGGTAAGAACCGCGAATTCCACGTCACGATCGATCCGGATCGCCTGGTGGCCCACAACGTTTCGGTCCAGCAGGTCGTTGATGCGGTCCACACCTCCAACATTATCGTATCGCCCGGTTTAATCGAGGAGAACCACCAGCTCGAACTTGCGCTAATCAGCGGTCAGGCCACAAAGCCTGAAGACCTTGACGGAATTGTGATCGCGACTGTGAACAACGCGCCGGTCACCCTGGCCGACGTCGCTACGGTCGGTGCCGGCGTTGAACCGGAATACACGATCGTTAGCGCTTACCCGGGCAAGCCGGCGGTGCTGCTGAATATCAATCGTCAGCCCGATGCGAACACGGTCGCCGTGGTTGATCAGGTGAAGGCGGAGTTGGCGGCGATGCGTGGGCAGATTCCTAAGGACATCAAGATCGCTCCTTATTACGATCAATCGCTGTTGGTGCGCGACTCGATGAACTCGGTGCGCGACTCGATCCTGATCGGTCTCCTTCTTTCGGTGGTGATTCTTTTCGCCTTCCTGCGAAACTGGGGCACGACATTCGTCTCGGTGCTGGTGATTCCGGTGACGGTCCTGGCAACGTTTCTGGCGATGTATCTGGCGGGGCTGAGTTTCGATCTGATGACCCTGGGGGGGGTGGCGGCGGCGATTGGACTGGTGATTGACGACGCGATCGTCGTCGTCGAGAATATTTATACGCATATGGCGCTCGGGCAATCGCGACGCGAGGCCGTGCAGGCGGCGATCTCAGAAATTACCATCCCGATTATCGGGTCGACGATTACTCCGGTGGTAGTATTTCTGCCGTTGACCCTGCTCACCGGCGTTACGGGCAGCTTCTTTCGCTCGCTCGCGCTCACCATGGCGGTGGCCTTGCTCACCTCTTTGGTCCTGGCCCTGTCGTTTACTCCGGTGCTGGCCGAACGATTCGTGCGAGCTAAACGGCGCGAAAGTTCGAAAGACGACCCCAACCAAAGGAGCGATCATGAGTCGCCTGCCAACGAGCTTGAAGAGGAAGAAGAAGCCGCAACTCACGGCCGGATTCTGGGCGCGATTGTCCGGCGCTATGATTGGGTGCTGGGTCACGCGCTCGATCATCGCTGGGTCGTTCTGATTGTAGTTGCTGTCGTGCTCGCCGGCTCGTTTTTGCTTTACCGATCTTTAGGCTCTGAGTTTCTGCCGGCATTCGATGAAAGCGCTTTCATTCTCGATTATTGGGCGCCACCGGGCGCGTCCCTGACGGAAACCAATCGCGTGCTTCATCATGTTGAAGAGTTGCTGGTGCAGACGCCCGAGGTGGAAGGCTATTCGCGTCGTACGGGGCTGGAGTTAGGCCTGTTCATAACTGAGCCCAATCGAGGGGACTTTGCCGTCAAGCTGAAACCAGGTCACAAGCGCTCGACCGACGAGGTGATAGCCGAATTGCGGCAGAAGGTGGCGGAGTCGGAGCCTGCGCTCACGGTCGAATTCGTAGGTATTCTCTCGGATGTGATTGGCGATTTGACCAGCTCGCCGGAGCCAATCGAGATTAAGCTCTTCAGTGAAGACACTGCCGCGTTGCAAGCCAAAGCTGATGAAGTTGAAACGTCTATTAAGAAGGTCCAGGGCGTAGTCGATACCAAGAATGGCGTGATCGTGAGTGGGCCGGCCATCACTTTCAATATCGATCCGCAACGCGCCGCGCGTTTCGGTGTGACCGCGACCGACATCGCAAACACAATAACGACGGCGATGTCGGGTGACGCGGCTTCCGCAATTCTGCAGCAGGGCCGATTGATTACGGTCCGTGTCATATTTCCAGCCGACGTGCGGACCTCACTCGACAAGGTGAGGGGTTTGCAGGTTCGTTCCGCCTCCGGCGCGCTGTTCCGTCTCGATCAAGTCGCCGATGTCGCATACGACAAAGGGCAGACAGAGATTGGACGTGAGAATTTGCGCCAATTGGTTTCAGTAACGGGGAGGCTGGAAGGGAAAGATCTGGGGACGGCAATTAATGAGATCAAGACCCAATTGGCAAAGGATGTGAAGCTGCCTCCGGGGATGACGATCGAATACGGCGGCCTCTATCAGGAACAGCAATCAAGCTTTCGCGAGCTGATGATTTCACTCGTCCTCGCTATCGTCCTCGTTTTTCTGACGCTGCTAATCGAGTTTCGTTCGTTTGCCCACCCAATCGCGATCGTCATCGGCGCGGTGCTGGCTCTGGGCGGCGTGCTGCTGGGTCTTTTCGTTACCCAGACGACGCTCAATGTCGTTTCACTGATGGGGATGATCATGATAGTCGGCATCGTGGCAAAGAACGGCATCCTGATGCTCGATGCAGTTGAGGACCATCTGGCCGCAGGCGACACCGTGCGCCAGGCCCTGTTGCGATCAGGTCGCCGACGTTTTCGCCCAGTGCTGATGACCTCGCTGGCAGCCATGCTGGGGATGCTGCCGCTGGCGCTGGCCCTCGGCGCAGGCTCAGAACTTTTGCAGCCTTTGGCTATTGCCGTGATCAGCGGATTAGCCGTGGCCTTAGTGCTTTCGCTGATAGTGACCCCGACTGTCTATACTCTGTTCAGACGCGAGCCAACGTAACCGCAAACAACAAGGGAAGTA
>WNFO01014917.1_pt1 | contig 15225 bp, 14 predicted proteins | sample 5400251 | NCBI WGS metagenome assembly WNFO01 (sample SAMN13153354, study PRJNA577476) | soil metagenome | isolation source: 100 cm saprolite under Madrone tree | place: USA:California | collected 2016-06-14 | reverse complement strand
TCCGCGATCTGTCCATCGATCCGCAGCCGCAGCGCCTCGTTGCGGGCTTGCGCAGCGCCAAGACGGACGCCCGCCGCACGTTGCTCGGCGTCCTTGACCTCATAGTGCAGGGGCAGCTTGACGCCCAGCATGAACTCACCGGTGTCCTCCGTGCCGGGCCGCTGCACATATTTGGCGCCGAGCGTCACGTCGGGGTAATAATTTAGATCGGTAAGGGATTTGGTTTGAGCCGCGGAATTGCTTTGCGCCCCAGCCAGCGCCAGCATCGGGTTTGCAGAACGCGCGAGCGCCTGCACCTGCGCGAGGCTGATCGCCCTGACGGGCCGAAAGCCGGTCGGCGCAGCCAACGGAGCCAACGACGGACGTCCGATCAGCGCATTGAGCCGCGCCGCGGCTGATTTCTGTTCGCCCTGCCGGCGAACGACGTCGCCCTCGGCCGTGGCAGCTTCCACCTCGGCTCTGATGACGTCCTGCTGATCGAGCGACGTTGTGCCGTATCGCGATCGCAACAGGCCGAGTATCTCGTCATAGCGCCGTTTGATTTCGACCGAAATTCCGACGGCCTCATACGCGGCATTGTATTCGCCATGCGCGGCAACGACCTGTGCAATCAGTTCGGTAACGGTCGCGCGTCCCTGGAATTTTGCGGCGTCGGCATCCGATTGCGCGATATCGCGCTCAAGGCCGTATTTACTCCACAGCTTGACTTCTTGCTCAATGCCAAAGCGTCGCTGGCCAACGCCAAGCCGGTTGACGTCCCATGCTTCGAGAATCAGGGTCGGATCGGCCAACACGCCGGCCGTTCCGATCTTGTGGACTGCGGCATCGAACTCGAGCGAGGCCGCCGCCACTGTCGGATTAAGGCGCTTGGCAATTGCGACGACGCTTTCAACCGTCGCGCCAGGCGTGGTCTGATCACCTGCCAATGCCGGAGACAACCACAGCACTGCTGTAGCTGCTCCAATTGCGGCGAGCCGAGTGATTCCGACCGAGCGGATCACGGCGTAGCCTTAAGGACGAGTTTGTTTTCGACGGTACCGGTCTCACCTTGCACCTTGGCGCCGAGCGAAAGCTGCCAGCCCCCGGCCATGCTCAAGGTCGCCTTGAACTTGTAAACACCAGGCTCCGCGCTGGGCATGGGCGCAATCTTGGTCGCCATCTCCTGCATACCATCAGGAGCCATATCCAGACGTGTCGCGAAAATGACCGCGTCGGGCACGGGCTTGCCGTCGGGCTTATGGACGAGGCGGACCGAGATGATCGCGTCACCCTTCTTGACGGTCGGGTCGATCAGTTGGAATTCGTAGTCTTTGATGTCGGCGCGCGCGAGCGTCGCCGACCCGATCATGGCAATGCCGATCAGCGCGGCCTGGAGGGCGCGCGCGTAGGTGTAGCTCTTCATGTTGCAATCCTCGATGTCCTGATGTGCCGCGAACGGCGGCATGCGTTTATACGCGCGGCCCTAGGACCGCGCGGCAGCAGACGGCGTGGTGACGCCGATCAGGTCAGGATTCGAGGAGGATGGTCCGGAGGGTCGCCAACGAGGCCATCGCCGATTAAATCGACGAGAGCGAAGGACAGCCTGCTGGTTCGGAAAGTAACCAGGATAGCGTTCGTCGGGAATGGCTCAGCCTGAGCGATCGTCAGCATGCACATTGCGACGAGCGGGCAATCCGGGCAGCTCTTGTTTTTCTGTCCGTCCGGACAGCACGGCATATCCCCGGACATAGCGGCCATATCGCTCATCTCGCCACCAGGCACCGGTTTTGCCGCAGCCGGAGATACCAGCGGCGCAGCAACGAGCCCAACGATCACAAAGACCGCGAGCAGACGACCGATGAGTCGGCGAAGATTCATACCCCATCATCACATGGAACCGGGAACTTGTGAAGGACCATCATTTCACATGTTCGCCAGATAGCTAATCGTTCGCGCAAAAAGCACCGAAAAGACAAATAGTTAGCTTGACCCTGGCGCCTCATCCCACATTTTCCGCACCAACAAAGTGCATAAAGGGTTGTCGGCCAGTCTTTCCGAAGAGAACGACGTCGTACGGCCGGGGTGTTCCCCCTTCCATTCCAGGCGAACCGGCGGGCATGCCAGGAACGGACAATCCGACGGCGGTCGGTCGCTCCTTCAGGAGTCGTCGGACGGCGGTCGCCGGGACATGTCCCTCCAGTACGTATCCATCCACCTCAGCGGTGTGGCAAGCCGCGAGATCGGCCGGCACCCCTAACCGCTTCCTGACCGGCTGAAGATCTGCCGTCTCCTCAACCGTAACTATGAAGCCGGCATCTTTGAGATGCTTCACCCAACCCGAACAGCAACTGCAATTTGGATCCTTATGAACCAGGATCGCCGGGGACTCGGCCTCGGCGGGAGACCATTGCAAGACGAGAAAAGCGGCGACCAAACCTAGCGCACTTCGCCGCGTCACATTGCGCAGTTTGTCAGACATGTGGTTCTCCGTTCGTGGCCTGACTGCCTTATCCGAACTTCACCTTAGCTCAAGATCTCATGTATCGTGCCCAAATCTCCGTGAGATCGGCAGCGTTCAGGCTCGGAGAGATCGGAAATGGGCGCGAGGATCGCAATTGAAAAGCAACAGTGGCCACCAGTTTGCCAAAAATTGGATCGGTGTTCGACGCAATGCGAAACGAGATGTCTGAGCAATTGCTGCCTTCAGTGTAAAAGCAGCAAGGCATGACCCGGCACGTCAAAGCAGGCCGCATGAGTAGCGCGAACCGTCGCAGTTCTGTTGCGCGGTACGGTGTGCTGCCTCTTGCCAATCATCGCTGTGGCAGCAATGGTGGCGTCGTCTGTGTAGTGGATAATACCTCTTGGTGTCACCACGCCCATCCGCAACAAAATTCTGATGCAGTCTGACACATTCCAATCTGCTGAAAGTTTCAGCACAACGTCGCGCCCGCGAACTTGCTGTCGCACGCAACGCACCCCCGCCAGCACCCAGACCCAGATTTTGCACGTCGTATCGCGCCCGGTCTTCACGAAACCGAGAGCTTGTAACCAGACGGGTTCGCTTTGCGAACTAAACAATCATGGCGGCTCGTCATCTGAACCCACAGGAGAATATCTATGCATTTTGTTGCCAACCCTTATCTCATCCTGCGCGCCAGCGTGCTCGCATCAGCGTTGATCGGCGCAGCCTTGACGCTGCAGATGAGCGAGGCTCGGGCCCAAGGCGGCATGTCCGACATGAAGAAGATGCCGGGGATGAGCGACATGAAGATGAACGACACGAAAAAGGCAACAACCGCGAGCGCAACCGGCACAATCACGGCCGTGAACCCTGCGAACCATAAGGTCACATTCGATCATGGTCCGATCCCCGCCATCAACTGGCCGGCAATGACGATGGAATTCGCAGTCGCTCGTTCTGTCGATCTTGCGAAGCTGAAGACGGGTGACAAGGTCAATTTCACCCTGAGCGGATCCGGCGGCACCTATACGGTACAATCGATTAGTCCGGCCTCCTAATAGTCCGACGGACAGAGCGGGATATCGAAGAGCGAAGAATGCAGGATCCGCGGATGCATGCCCTTCAATGAACAAGCTGCTTACCGTTCCACCGCAATGCAGTCGCGCAATATCTCCCCGCGCGACTGCATTCGACTCTCGCGGACATCCGGCCTGTCTCGTTCGTCATATCGATTTCCTGAACATGGTCGCGCCAGACTTCGCGATGAGCAACGCCGTTTCGGGCGACAAATATTTGATGCAAGCATCCCCTCGAGGTGCAAATAGCCGACCGATTGTTGCAACGAAGCTGATCGAAATGGAGCGCGACAAATTCGTCTCCATTCGCATCCTAACCACCGATACTGACATTGGTTAGTGGTAGGCATTTAACGCGCTGATTCACGGTGACTTTTTAGAGACGGGAAATAAGCTTCCGCCGCGGATAAAAAGCGCTGCGACGCGGCCAGATAGAGTCACAAACGGTGCCACGTGAATCAAAAATGCAATTGTAAGGAAGGGTAAAGGCTCAGATGATCGCGGGGTAGCGAACCTCGGTCATCATGCCTGTCATCATGTGGTAGAGGTTGTGGCAGTGAAAAGCCCAGCGGCCGGGATTATCGGCATCAAAGGCGACGGTGACACTGCCCATCGGTGGCACCAGGACGGTATCGCGCACAGCACCTGCGAGTGGGGTACCGTTTATTGCGACCACCTGAAAAGCGTGACCATGAAGATGCATCGGGTGCGGCATCATCGTGTGGTTCAGCATCTCGATCGCCACCCGCTGGCCCGTGGCGATCATCAGCGGGGTTACGTTGGGCCAATATTCGCCATTCAGCGACCAGGCATAGGGCGCCATGGCGCCGGCGAGGATTACGCGGTGCGTCAGGTCGGGCGCGCGCGGCGTCAGGGGGGTGACCGCTTCGAGGCGACGTTCAAACGAGAGATCGACCGGCGGCGAATTTTCGCTGGCCTCCGCGGCCGTGCGTGACACAGGCGCGCCCGACGCTGCGAGGACGATCCCCGTGCGTGCCCGCTTGCCCTCGACCTGCGCGAAGATCGGATAGGCACCCTTCCCAGGAAGATCGATCAGCACGTCGAGCCGCTGGGCGATGGCGAGGGGGAGACGGGTGCTTCGCACCGGTCGAACAGGATGGCCGTCGACGGCGACGACGGTGCCGCTGAGCGCACCGAGATCGACCCAGAACTGCGTTGAGGACGCGGCGTTGATCAATCGCAACCGGACGCGGCCGCCCGGTTCGGTGCGGACGACCTCCGGATCGGCGAACGTGCGGTCATTGGCGAGGAATGCATCATAGTCGATGTCGTTCAAGTCCATCGCCATGCCGGACCCCATGCCCATGGCGGCCATACTCCCCGAGCCCATGTTCATATTGTTGCCCATGCCGCTCTTCGGCATCGCGCTCTGACTGCCGTTGGATTTGGTCAGTCCGGCGAGCAGCTCGTCAGGCGTTTGGAAGCTGAAATCATGCAGCATCAGCACCACTTCCTGCCGGTCGGCGCGCATATCCTCGGCGCTGTGCACGATCAGCGGCGCGGTCATCAGGCTCTGTTCCTGCATGCCCTGATGGGAATGCATCCAGTACGTGCCAGCGATCGGCGCATAATCATAGGAGCGGGTGTCATCCGCCGGGATCGGCGGCGTTTGCGGCCAGGGAAAGCCGTCCTGCGTCCAGGGCGGCAACTGGCCGTGCCAGTGGATGATGGTGGATGTGGCGGCCTGGTTCACGAGATCGACGTGAAAGCGCTCGCCGGGTGAGAGCGTGATGCCAGGTTTTCCGTTCGGCCCGAGAAGGCCAAATACTCGCGCCGATTTGCCGTTGACGGCGAGGGTTCTGGTGTCGGCAGTCAGGCGGAGCTTAGCGGTGCGAACTTCGGGCGCGGCAGCAGTCCGCGCTATCGGCAGGAAGGGGATCGCGCCGGCCATCGCAACGCCGGACGCAAGCATGATCTGCCGGCGGGTTAGGAGCGTGGCCTTTTCATTCTCTCTCAATGGACTTGTCCATGTCGGTCCCTGTACGGAAACTAGCCACCAGTTCGATTTGATGCTGGTCCGGGATTGCTGAGTTTTGCGTGCCATTGCTGGAAATATCCGACGGCGGCGCCGAGATGGCAGTGATCGCATGCAGGTCGATATCATGGCGCGATCTGCCCGAGAGCTGCGCTCGCCAACGTCGGGTCAATGCGGTGAGCTAATTGTTGGACGTGCCGGCTAACTGCCTATAAAGCCAAGCATAAGCAGTCCCTCTGCGACGCGCATTCAGAGCACCCACCGATCGGCTCAGATCGACCGAGGCGACACCGGCAGCCCCGGTCCATGCCGCGGTTTGCGCCACCTGATCGCCTCGCTTGGTCAGAACATGATCACTGTTCTGTCCGAAACGACGCATGCTTAGGTCAAGTTTGACCGCCATCAATCGGTTGCGCGGCGCATGACAACAGCACACCAGCTCAGCAAGCCGGCGAACGTCGGCGAAGGGCTCTTCAGTTTTGAACATCCTCGTAATCCTGTGCACGCGCCAGGCAGGAGACGAGCGATGAAATCGAGGAGACGATCCAATGGCAACTACCGTGTTCAACAAGACCGCACTGGCGAACGGCACGTCGACTTTGAATGTGCGCGCCGACGCGCTTAATCAATCGAGCGATCTGGTGCAGGCCGGCGTTGTCTTCAACGATGCCGTCCGTGCGTCGTTGGGCCTGTTCAATCTGTCGGGCAGCGGCAACCAGAACCCCTTCCTGGGCAGTTACACGACCGATATCCATGCGGTCCAGAACGACATCGCGGCGATGCTCGCCACTCCCGGTGCCGTGACGCTCGGCGGTCAGGCCTTTACCCTTAACACCACTGACACTGCGGTTTTGACCAATGTCCAGGCCCAGCTGGGCACGCTTTTAACGGCAGCGGCGCAGACCACCAATGCGGCGACGATGTCGGCTGCGGACCAGACGCTCCACGCGGTGCAAAACGAGATCCTGCAGGAAATCAACAACGATCCCCATATCGCAGCCGCCCTCAACAACGTCACGTTCATGGCCAATACGGGCGCCAACGACGTCGCGTTCCAAAACGTCCCGGCGGGCGCCGACGATCCGGCAGCGCTCGCTGCGGCAACGGCGGGCAACAGCCTGAAAGCGGTCGGCGAGGTCTTCAATGCGGCGACCGTTCTCGCGTCCGGCGGCATCCATGCGGCGAATATCGGCCAGATCACGACCGACTTCACCGCGGTTCAGCAGGGCCTGACCAATATCTTGAACAATCACACCATGCTGGCGCAGATCGAAGCCGGCGAAACCGCCAATGCCGCGGCGCTGACGACCATCCACCTCCAGACCGTGCTGAACCAGGTCAACATCCAGCTCACTAAATATGACGGCGCGGAAGCCGCCGGCCAGGCTGTAGGCCTGCGCGGCACGGCGGACAATCTGCTCTTTCTGGGCCTCGTTCCTGGCCGAGGCCAACACCATCAATGCGCATCTGACGGCGATCGCTGGCGGTGGAGAGCAAGCAAGCGCGGCGCTGGTCACGCAGATCCAGAACTACCAGCAGTTCGGCGCCAATTTCGATGCTACGCAAGGTCCGATCTCCCAGGCCCGGTTCGACAACGAACTGCTGAACGGCACTCTGGAGGCAGATAGCGCCGCCGCGATCAAGGGGCTCACCGCCATCCTGAACGGCGATACCGGCGCGGCGCTCGCGGCGGACCATGCGATGATCACGGCTGCCGGCCAGGGCTTTGCCGCCGACGCCATGGACGTCAGCGGTAACAACATTCCGATCGGCGGAGGCACCTATGTCGGCACAGCGACGACCGTGGCGACAGCAACCTCGGTCCATGGCTTGGCGATGGGCACCATCCCGGTGACTGCGACCCCCAACCTCGCCAACGGAACCGGCGGCACCGCGACCTCAAGCCCGACGATGACGCCCACGCCGCCCGCTGGCGCGCCCCCCACTGGTGCGCCCCCTGCCAATGCCCCAATGCCCTCTGGCACCCATGGGCACGACGCCGACGACGCCGGCGCAGCCGCGGGACACGCCGCCCCGATTACGATTGCGGACATGGACATGCACCAACACCACCCTCAATTCTTTGAGCACATGTGGACCTAGCGCTGGTTGCGACCAAGTTGCCGCAATGTAGCAGCTCCCCAGCGCAGAACTTCTGTTCTGCGCTGGTTCGTCTTTAAAGGTTCGGCCAACTCATCACGTTCGCAATTGATCACAGCTCATCGCACAGCTGGTCGCCCACGCTTGGCCCGAGCCGCCGGCATGCCGGCGCGGGGCACTTTGCCGCTTCCAGCAGCACATTCCCGCACCGCGCCTTTGTGCGTGCAGCTCATAAGACAGCACGCCCATGAACGAATCAGCTCTTGCCAACCGGCGGCGCGCTGCTTCAGCAATCCCCGTTGCCGGCGGATACGCTTTGCATACAGCCGAACAGGCCTGTCGACGGGTTCTCGCCGATCGGCCCCGGCATTTCCGCGCCCGGCGCGATGTCGGACGAATCCCGCGCGGTTCGGCGTGACGGTTGGTCTATCAATTGCGTTGAATCAGACTCGTCGTGTTGAGATCAAGTCCGGGGACGTGCCGCAGCGGCCGCGCGCTCAGTCACGGAGTATTCCCTCGTCGTGCGGATTCACGCGCCGGCGCACTACGATGGTGGAAGTACTCCAATAAGCGGCCCCATTTCCCGTCGGCGAGGCCGGCGCGCAGATGAAAAACGCGGTTGCCGCAGGGGACTTCGTCGTGCGTGGGCCGACCGTCGGGAAAAAGGTAGCGGCGGTGGATCGGACAAACGTTGCACTGTCCGCCTGGAGCACATCGAGGCAGGGCGGAACGTATAGGTCAGCACCACGACACTCCAAATCTTCGTCGAAGTATGTGATTTATCTCACAAGTTGTCTGCTCGAATTCTGCTACCGAATTAGTCCAATCGGTTTATCAGTGGAGCCTGCTCCGCTCGCCGGTGCAATTACTCAACAGATATCTCCGACCCACGGCTCGTTTCCGGCGAGTCGGTCGCTGCGATAACGCGCTGGTCAGAAGAGGAGGCCAGAGATGGCGCCTGTAGAGTTCTGGATTCAGATCGAAAACAATCCGTGGGATGTCGCGCCGCGCAATATCGATCGGCTGACCGGGCAGACCATGCAGCAGATCACCGGGCAAGCGCCGCTCCTGAAGACGCTGATTTCACCGGTGACCGGAGTTGTCCAAACCCGCACGATGTTCAGGCCCTTGAGCCAGGACGCACTCATTCTGCGGCGCTATACCCCGAATTGGGCCGCACCGGACGACCGAAAGGTGAACCCGTGGGACCTCAACGAGCCCGATCCCACTGACAACGGGACGATGGGGACGATCCCCGGCGCGGTCATCGAGTGCAACGTCGGCGACAAGGTGATCGTCCATTTCCGTAACCAAGATACTCGATCGGGCAAGGCGCTGAAGGCCCGCACCCACAGCCTACACCCGCACGGCTTCGTCTTCGCGCCGACGTCGGACGGTGCCTACCCGCTCTCGCCACCAGACCCAAGCCAACCCGTCGGCCCTGAGGCTGCCGAATGGACCTCTGTCGGCGTGTCCGGATTCAAGAAGGGAGACCGCGTCCCGCCAGGCGGAACCTACACATACACCTGGCAAACCTTCGGATGGCCGACGACCGCCGGCGTGTGGCTGTACCACGATCATTCGATTTGCGACATGGAGAACGTCCAACAAGGCGCGATCGGCATCGTGGTGATCCGAAATCCGGCGGACCCGGAGGACGACACAAATCTTGACCTCCCCGGTGGATCGTTCAACGGGCTGCCCACGTTCATTAGATGCTTCCCGTTTCCATTTCCGGTGCCGGTCCTGCCCCACGACCTCGACACGCTAGGGCAGCATGGGAACGTACCTCACTCACACGGCGGGACACCCGCACCGACGCCGGCTCCGGTCGCCGCAGCTCAAGCCAATCCAAAGAAGGATGAACAGGCCCCGTCCGCGGTGGCATATCCAGAACACGACGCATCCGACCCTGTCGCGGCGCTCATCGCCAAACACGGCGATCTCTTGGTCGAGTTCGATCCGGAGTTCACTCGGGTCGCCAGGTTGTGTTTGTCATTTTATCGGCCGCCCCCGGCGAAGGCGAGATACCTGCAGCTGTTTCACAATCTCGGCGATGCAACGATGTGCATCAACGGCCGGAAGTACTTGGGCAATACCCCTACTCTCATCGCCGGGTTGAGCACTAGGATGCGCTTCGGCCTGGTCGGAATGGGGAACGTCGACGGTTTCCACACCTTCCACCTCGGTTTCCACACCTTCCACCTCCACGGACATCGTTGGATCGTTCCCGGCCCAGATGGCAATACGTTGCCGGCCATCCAAGCCAGCGCTCAAGACAAGGCGGTCTCCCAATTTGAGGACACGAGAACGTTCGGTCCGGCCAACTCCTTCACCTTCAAAATCAATCAAGGCTCATTCATGGGCTCTTTCTTCACGCCGGATCCAACGCAGGCGCCGGGACTTGGCGAGTGGCACATGCACTGCCACGTGCTGACACACATGATGGACGGCATGATGGGTTCTCTCTTGGTGATCAAGGGTGGGGAGCTTTTCACTGGCCTGCCGGTCGGCGAGCCGTGCCCCGCTGATACAGGCGGCGGTGGCTTGGTCGTAACCATCAAGGACTTCGAGTTCTTCCCTAAGACCTTGATGGTATCAGCCGGGCAAACCGTCACCTGGAATTGGACGGGTGACCAACACTCGACCACCTCCGACACCGGCGTCTGGGACTCCGGAGTTCAGAACCAACCTCATATTTTCGCCCATACGTTTACCGCCGCGGACTCCGGAAAGACGTTCCCCTACTTCTGCCTGGTTCACGGCGGACCGGGCGGTGTCGGAATGTCAGGCAGCATTATGGTGATGTGAGAGAGATACCGCACCTTCGCATCGACATGTGCAGTGCCGCCTGCCTCCCCGGCGCCTCGGGCGGCTCCGCCACTCACAGGAGGAGACCTATCATGCGGAAAAGGCCAGTCGACCGTCCGACGCAAACCGGAGCCCGTGAGATGGCGACTAGTAGCCCGTTCCGCTCAACGCCACAGGATGGGGGCTTAGAATTGCTATCGTTCACGCCGTTCCAGAATTCATCTCGGGAATGTCTGGTCGATGGTCCTAGCTTGGAGGGATTGCCATGGACGTCTATTTGAAGATCGAGTCGATCGCCAATTACAACCCGGTCAACCCTCAGCCTAAGCCAATGCAAGTCTACCGGCGCGACTGCATGCGCGGGATGGGCCATGAGGACGGCAACATTCCGCCGTCGGAGATACTGGCGCGCGGCTTAACCGCCCTCGTCTACCGCGAGTATCTCGATTCGGCTTACACGATCCCGAAACCCGACAAGCTCGTGCTCGCCGACATCAACGAACCGGTTTACTACGCGCGTGTGCCAGGAACCGTGATCTACGTGCACCCGGGCGAACGCCTACACATTCACGTGCTGAACGGCGCCGCCGAGCCGCACAGCTTCCACCTCCATGGCCTCCGGTACGGTATCGATGGCGACGGCGCGTGGCCGCTCGGGATTCAAAGTAGCGACGGGCGTCGCTCCGACGAGATCTGTCCCGGTCAGACCTGGACCTACAGGTATGACATCATCGACGAGATGGTGGGCGCATGGCCTTTCCATGACGCAGCGTGACGCGTTCGTTCTCGCGGCACCGTATGGTCGGACCCAAGTAGGCACCGTTGATCCCAATGGTGGGGGTCGAGCTTCCGGCCAGGAATTCGGATTTCCCGGGCGCTACGTTCAGATCGTAAATCTTCCCCTCGGTTTCGGATCCGCCCTCAAGCAACCGCGGAATCTTGAGCGGTTTACAAAGCGTCCCATTTCGGCCACGCCTGTCCGCGATCGGGTGAGAAGTGCTGCGCCTGATGCCGCCGCTCCCACCAAAATGCCACGACGGGAAATCATTAGACCGGACCTTAACAATGGCGATTCGACATCCAGCCTCCGCTTCTGTTGCCCGCCGTTGAGCTAGATCAAACTTGACGTCGAAAGAAACGACATTCAATTCAGCACGACCTTCCGGTCAGTCCGTATTCGCGATGTGTCGGGATGAGGCACGAATACTCGAATGTGCCAGCGTTGATGAATTTCCAGAGCATTTCACCGGATGGTTTGCGAGCAAGCCGGCCTGGATGATCAAGGCGTGGAAGGCCATCATCGATACCAACGGCCACTATGCGCGACCGGACCTCGTCGGACTAAGCGTGACAAATCACAGACCTTCGCAGCATCCGGTGGTGCTTCGAACGCAGCCCAAACCGGCCCTGCTGGCTGAGGCGGCTGAGAGAAACGGCGTGGAGCCGGCGCTGGTCGAATCCGTGATGCACGAAGCCGCGCGCCTCGACGCGCCGGTGAATCGGTAGAGCAGCGAACCAGCCAACCGTGGCCAGAACAATCGCGCCGGCGGAAGCCCACCCCGTCGGACCATGTATCCGGCTACCAGGCAATCATCACATCGTCCGCGTTGGCATAGCCTTAATACCAATCGTCATCATGCCCTCCCTGCACTCGACTTGAACACGCTTACTCACCGGGTCGAACGAGCTGCGGCAGCGCAAGTCGCCATCGAAAGCGTGCACGCCAGCAAGAAGCCGCCTCTCGAAAATACCGAAACAAGGGACCTCGAAAGCTGTGCGGCGGTGGACCGGTCAAGCGTCCCTGACTAAGATCGCCTCCATGCCACAAATCGAAAAAATCACCACCGTACCGGGGCTGACGTTCGACGCCCTCGTTGCCGGCGAGCGCGGTTCGCCGCTGGTGTTGCTGCTGCACGGTTTTGCGGAATCCATGCATTGCTGGCGCGCGCAGGTGGCGGCGCTGGCGGCCGCGGGCTATCGCGCGGTGGCACCGAGCCAGCGCGGTTATTCGCCAGGCGCGCGGCCGGACACGGATGACAGCACCAATTATCATATCGACCTGCTGATGGACGATGCGATGGCAATATCAGCCATGTCCGGTCATGGCGACCGCCGCTTTCATCTGGTCGGCCACGACTGGGGCGGCAGCATCGCCTGGGCGCTGGCCGATCGTTTTCCGGACCGGCTCGCCTCGCTTACCGTGCTGTCGCGGCCGCACCCGAACGCGTTCAACCGCGCGCTGCAGATGCCGGATGGTGATCAGGCGCAGCGGTCGCGGCATCACAAGGCCTTTCTCGAACCCGGCGCCGGCGACCTGCTGCTTGCTGATAATGCGAAATGGCTCCGCGAGCGGCTAAGTGCGGCCGGCGTTCCCTCAACTGCGATCGAAAAACATCTTGCCGTGCTCGGCAACAAAGACGCGATGGAAGCGGCCCTCACCTGGTATCGCGCCCGCGGCGCGATCCGCTCGCCGCTCGGCCCGATCCGGGTACCGACACTCTACATCTGGGGCGATGCCGACGACACCGTCGGGCGGGTGGCGGCCGAGGGGACGGGAGATTTCGTCACAGCCCCCTATCGCTTCGAGGTGCTCCCCGGCGTCGGCCATTTCGCTGCCGACAAGGTGCCGGATCGTGTCAGCGAATTATTGCTGCAACAGGTGACGGCCTATCCGGTCTGACGGATCAGCCACGGAAGCAGGCGGCAACCCAAGTATCCATTGCCGGCCAATTCGCGTCGAGCAAGAATGCCTCGGTCATTGGGCAAATTTCAATGCCGCCTGGGGCTGCGTCGCTTGACGGTTGAGCTCAACGCCGGCGCCTGCGCCGCGATGAAACTCCACAAACGGTTTGCGACCGGGCCGTGCGGCGCGTCGCGCCGCCGCGCCGCGACGATCTCGCCGCCGCCACCACGCAGATGTTTTCCGGCGATCGACAGCAAACGGCCATCTCGCAACTCGTCGGCGATCATGAAGCCTGGCATGTGGCCCCACCCCATGCCCTGCAAAATGATCTCCTTCTTCATCTGCTGATCGCTCACCGTCCATGTCCTGGCGCCCTCGATCAGGTAATAGTCGTGGGCGGGCCACCGCAGCGCCGTATCGCGGATGACGCATTGCACATGACCGCGCATTTGCTCAGGCGTGATCCCTTTCGAAATGGGAAACGGCAGGAAGTTCGGCGCCACGACCGGAAGCAGCGTGTCGGCAAACAGATCGATGAATTCGAGCCGCGGATCGGCTTTGTCGATGTGGTGGACGATGAGGTCCGCCTCATTGTCGAACAGCCTCTCCCACGGACCTGAAATCGCTTCGAAGTACAGATGCAGCCGGGTCTCGGGGCAGCCCTTGAAGAAATGCCGCAAGAGTCCCAAAACCTCCGGGAGCGGACAGAGATCGCCGAGCACGATGCGAAGCTCCGTCTCTTCACCCATCGCCAGTTGGCTCGCATGGTTCCCCAGCAGAGTGAAATCCGCCAACAGGACGCGCGCACGGTCGTGAAAGGACCTGCCATGATCGGTCAGGGTGACGCGGTAGCCGTCGCGGTCCAGCAAGCGAAGCCCAAGCTGGCTTTCCAGATTCTTGATTGACGTAAATACCGCCGAATGGGTTCGGCGTAGCTTCGTCGCGGCAGCCTGAAATCCGCCTTCGGTCACGACGGCATCGAAGCAGCGCATTAGGGTAGCGCCGGCTCAATTTTACCCGTGCATCCCCCGGAAGGAGAAAGACGGTGATCACCCTCCACGGATTTGGACGGTTTTTCGGCACGCCGGATTCGAGCCCGTTCGTCATCAAAGTCATGATGCTCCTGAAGCTGGCGGGCGTTGCCTATCGCGAAGTGCGGGGAAATCCCTTCACGGCCCCTCGCGCCTCCTGCCCTACCTCCGGGACGAGGACGTGACGGTCGCGGATTCCACGCTCATCCGGCTACATCTCGAGACGAAGTATCACCTGGACTTCGATGCAGGATTGAGCGCCGAACAGAAAGCGACGGCGTGGGCAGTTGAAAGGATGTGCGAAGATCACCTTTACTTCGCCATGCTGGACATGCGCTGGGTTGACGAGACCAATTTCAACGAGGGCCTCGGCCGGCATATGTTCGGCCCGGTCCCGGCGCCGGTTCGCTCCATGGTCAAATCAACGTTGCGTCGAATGAACGCCAGGCGGCTTCATGGACACGGCCTCGGCCGTCACGCGCGATCCGATATCGCGGAACTCGCCATTCGCGATGTGGAAGCGCTGGCAACGATCCTCGGCGGGAAGCCATTTCTGATGGGCGAGAAACCCTGTGCGGCGGATGCCTTTGTGTTCGGCATCGTCACCTCGATCCTGACGCCACCGCTCAATTCTCCGATTCGCGAGGCGATGCAGCGGCACACCAATCTCGTCGACTATCGTGATCGGATCACGAGCCAATATTTCGCAGGCTCGCGGTCGGCCGAAGCCGATCACGCAGGTTCGCGTCCGGTTGCCGCCGTAGACGGGCCTCACCGTTCGCAGCAAGAAAAACGCGCCCATCCGTCGTGAAGGGCGCGTTTAGCGGTGCTCGGAAGCGAAGCCGCCCGCCTCACTCCGACTTGTCGATATTCCAGAAAATCGGCGTCGCCGGACCGTCGAGCACGCCGGTGAGCGATTTTCGCCACGCACTCGGTATGAGGTATTGCCCAAGCGGGATGTAGATCACCTGTTCATAGGCTTCCTTCTGGATGTCGGCGGCGATCTTCTTCTGCTCCTCCGGTGACGACGAGCGCGCGAAGGCGTCTTTCATCTGTTCGATCTTGGCGTCCTCGGCCCAGCCGAACCA
>WNFO01002474.1_pt1 | contig 15229 bp, 22 predicted proteins | sample 5400251 | NCBI WGS metagenome assembly WNFO01 (sample SAMN13153354, study PRJNA577476) | soil metagenome | isolation source: 100 cm saprolite under Madrone tree | place: USA:California | collected 2016-06-14 | reverse complement strand
CACTGATTGACCATCTGATTACTGACGGCGTCTATAAACACCGTTTACTGAGTCCGCAGCACCAAAATAGTCATTTAGGGACCGACGTACAGTATCGACACCCGCACTGAACGGCGCAGACAGCGCATAAGCGACCTCGACATCAGTCATCCCCTGACTGCGGCCTTGTGACTGGCTGTAGGTCGCCATGCAATCCTTTGCGATCCCGGCTTCGCTACGTCGTTTAACATCGTTAAAATAGGCCATGTATGTTTCCTCGTCTTTTTCGCGAATCTTCTCGAGAACTTCAAGTGCAGGGCGGAACCATTGTAATGGTCGCTAAGGCAGGCAAATTGGTGTTTGAGTAATCTACGGTCTAGGCGGAGAGGCTCATACTGGAAGCCAAAGAAGCGACGGCCACTACGTTCTATATGTGAGCTGTCGTAAGAGTCATAATGCAAATCACGTACGGTTTCCACGATGTACTTTCCTGGGGTGCTGATTTCCATGGGGAATGATGAGCGAGCCAAATGTAATCCGTGAGATATGTGCTGACCTAGCTCTATTCAGCGGCAAAAAAGTCTGTCAGTCATGATAGGTGCCACGAACTCGAACTCACCGCTGAAACTCTAAGGATTGCAACTTCAGTTAGGCCATCTGAAAAGCGTCTCTACACCTACCCAACATGGATTTATGGTTAAAGGTAACCATCTCGTCTTCCACGTCACGAATGCGACGACCGTACGATATACCAAGCACAACGGAGGTTGCGAACCTGATAACGAGTTATCGGGGGATGACGTATATAAAAGCGTGTTTCTCACCGCTGTAGGGCTTGTTCGTGCCCGCTAGTATTTGTATGTAATTCACGTAAAAGGATAGCCGCCTCCGGTGTCTGTTGCTCGCGATAATAAAGCGCAGCTTTCCCATTCACCCCCATGTGCTGAAGCTACTCCAAAAGAGATCAGGTCTGCATGGTAAGTTATCTTTGAGTTGACAATAGATTCACCTTACGCCATCTTCTCCAATGATCACCATACGGGGCGCTGAGGCCGCGTTTTCCGCCGGACAAGATTTCGTGCCTGCAGTATGTCAGAAGGTAGAAATAGAAAGGCATACCATGCCACGGACGACACCACGAATCTCGGTCTACTGGAGTAGATTTCCCCTCTCTTGTCGAGTAGATCAGTCATCACATTGATGTCATTCAGGACTTTGACGTCATAAGGTTCAGTCAACAAAGCAAGACCTGTTCACCATACCTATGACAATCCTAGTCCCGAGCTTGAAGGAGAATATCCGTCCTAAACACAACTGATCAGACCGCTGATGATAGATTCGCTGGGCTGTTACGCACCGTACTTTCGCCTCCACTTCTCAAGCACCTCGGGCATGGTCGCATTCTTAAACTCATCGGCAACATTCCCAGGTGGACCTGGTGGTAAATGATGCCGGCGCGAGAAAAGGAGGAGCAAAAGGAGGGCCGCAAAGACCCCTGCTTCAATTTGAAACATCGACGTTACTTAGACTGGGGTTTTTACAATGTAAGCCAATTCAGTCGGGTATTTGGTCGCAGTGTAAAGAAATGTCAAATCCTTACGTAATAACATTTGCGAAGAATGTCAATGAGATTTCACGGGACCATCGAACAGAGGTTAGTCAATGACTGGAACGGCGACGAGGGTAGAAATCTACAGAACTATGCAAGATACAGACAAAATGGCAATGACATCCATCGGTACCATGCGAATCGGACCAGAGGACGTTACAAAACGGACGAAACTTATACATAGCATATTCAGACGCAGTAATTCACCCTCAAACATAATATGATGAAATCATCACTTGACTAACACTCCCACTCCTTTAAGCGGAGATCGGCATCAGCGCTCTCGGACTCGATAATACGTTCCACGTCAGGATGTCGTGCGCGCACACGGAACTGGAACGGCGCCGGGTCGCGCGTTATCCCGCGGTTTATGGTTTTCGTGGAATCAATGCTGCCGCCTTCGCCGGGTACGGGAAGCACATCGAACGCCCAGAAAATCCTGCCACACACAAAAGGGACCGATTAGAAAATGAGAGTATGACGCAGGGTTTAAAAAAAGTTATATAATGATCCTAGGACACACCGTGCCATGGCGATGAAAGTCGATTGGAGCGCCACGTGCATGCCAGGGCATATGCGTCGTCCGAAACCAAAAGGAATGCTGAAACCACTTTCAACTTTGCCATTCCAGTTTCCTGCCGGCTTGTGCTGGGTTAGAAATCGAGAAGGGTTGAATGTCTCCGGATCATCAAAAAAATTCGGATCCATGACCAGTACGCTATGAGATTGCCACGTTAGATATCACAGACTCGGAGCTTGTTCAAATTTCAAAAGAAAAGATTGAAACGTACTCGATGTTACTGAACACGGTCGCGCCTTTGGGAATATCATATCCACCATACACATCGGCTTTAGTTGTTGCATGTGGGACGCCCAGCGGGACTACCGGGCGCCATCTTGTAAGTGCAGTCACTCGTATTAACACAAGAACGGGCTCAGGTAAAACAAGAGGACGCGCCTAGTCACTTCTTTAATAAATGCGACCAAGTAGGGTAGCGAACGTTCATCGTCGAACGTTGGCATGCGATCTCGCCCGACAACACTACCGAGCTCTGCCTGGACGTTCTTGAGAATCTCGGGGAAGCAGATCGCAGCCACTGCCGAAATATTAGACAGTGAAATATTCATAACTTGGCACAATGCGCACTGATTGACCATCTGATTACTGACAACGTCTGTAGACATTGTTCGCTCAATTCGTAGCGCCACAGTAGCCAATAAAGAGTCGACGTACGGTATCGACGCCCGCACTGAATGGTGTAGACAGTGCATAAGCGACCTCGATGTCGGTCATCCCCTGGTTACCGCCACGCGACAAGCTGTAGGTGGCTATGCAACGCTTCGCGATCCCGGCTTCGTTACGTTGTCTAACATCGTTGAGATAGGTCATAAATGTTTTCTGATCCTTTTCGCGAATCTTCTCAAGAGCTTCAAGTGCAGGGCGGAACCACTGTAAGGGTCGCTAAAGCAAGGAAATTGGTGTTTACAGTAGATTATGGGCAAGGTGATGGTGTTCGTACTGGAAGCCACAGAAGCAACGGCCACTGAGCTCCAGGTGTCAGCCGTGGTAGGAATCACATTACTCATGTCACATACAGTTTCCACGATGTATTTTCCCGGGGTGCTGATATTCAGGGAATGATGAGCGAGCGAAATGTAAAACATAATCTCACAATAAGGTGTGTGCTGACCTAGCTCTACTCGGCGCCACCAAACTCTGTCAGTCATGATAAGACGCCTTCAACTTGAACTCGCCTTTGGAACTCTGAGGATTTCCATTTCATCCAGGTTATCCACAGGCATCAGAGAAGCGTTTTGATGGATGCACTTACCGAAGCTAGATTCACGATTAAAGGTGACCATCTCGTCTTTCAGGTCAAGAATGCGACGGCCGTACGATATACCAAGCGCAATGGAGGTTACAAACCTAATGACCGGTCTCCGTGGTGTGATATATATCAAAGTGCGTATCCTCACCGCTGAAGGGCTTGTTCGAGCCCGGTAGCCGCAGCACTTGCGAGCATTTCTCGTACAAGGATGGCTGTCTCAAGTGTCTGTTGCTCGCGGTAATATAGCGCAGCCCTGCCATTCATCCCTACGTGCTGGAGCTACTCCGAAATAAATCCGAGTCGGTGTGATAAATTTCATTCGTCTCCGAGTTAATAATAGGTTCACCTTACGCCATTTTCTCCAGTGCTCACCGTACGGGGCGCTGAGTCCGCGTTTTCCCTCAGACAGGATTTCGTGGCTGTAACATGCTAGAAGATCGACATGGAAAGACAAAGCATGTCACATACGACGCCACAAATCTGGGCCTACTCGAATAGATCTCCCCCCTCTTTTCAAGTAGTTCAGTCGTGGCATTGATTTCATTCAGAACTTTGGCGTCGTAAGATTCAGTCAACAAAGTACGATTCGTTCCCGATACCTATGACAACTCTCATCCCGAGCTTGAATGAGAATATCTGACCTAAACATGAGTGATCAGAGTAATGATAGCCTGAGAACGCTGGGCGTGTTGCTACGTACCATACTTTCGCCTCCACTTCTCAAACACCTCGGGCATGGGCGCATTTTTAAATTCCCCAGCAACATTCCCAGGTGGACCCGGTGGCAAATGATGTCGGCGCGAGAAAAAGAGGAGCCAAAGAAGGGCTACGAGGAATACCGCTTGGAGCATGGCGGTTGGAAAAGACATAATGTCACCATCATTCTATAAATTCGTTGCGAATAAATATATTTTACGACATGGATCGGGGCTGGTCGTTGTTAGCTTCTGCGTCACTTCGTGCTCTTGGAATGTGCCACGCAATCCTGATTAAAGCTCCGGATCTTCGAATGGGTTGTGACCGGATAAACCTCGAGTCATAGAGGCATAGCGGAGGAGTGGGAACATTAAGGTTGGGCACTGCCGGCAGTCTCTTGATACGCGGCCCTAAGGATCTGCTGAGGCCCAAAATGATTCAGAAGACGTTTCAGCAAGACAACCAGAGTGACCCGTACCTATAAGCGGAACACAAACTTCTCTATGATCAACTCCTTTTCCATATACCATCATCACTCAACCCTCCCTGGAGCCCCTCTTCTATATTTTTTTCGCTGCTCACACTTACGTGGCTAGAAAATTTTGTGCAGAGAAGAATGGGACATCGTAAGGTTCAGTCAACCTACTAAGATCTGCTGACTATACCTGTGACAGTCTTTGTCCCGAGCTTGAATGAGAATATCCGCCTTAAACACACCTCTCCTCCGGTATTGTTCGGTACCTACGAGACGACGAAGAGTGTCATCGCACGGAATGTCTCGTATGGCTTTGGAGAATAGCCTGCCAAGCCGACGAAATCGCACGCGTAATGATGTTCGGCAAACGCCTGGCGCTGGTCGACTGCCGCCCCCGAGCACATCTGCGGGGAGTTCGATGTGGTATTAGGGAGTGAGGGGAGTGGTGACGAGAGTGAGAAGTCCATTGCAAACCTAAAAACCTAATAAACAAAAGACCACGACAGATGGTATTTTTGATGGGTGTACGTGACTGATCTGCGCATTGTTTGCGATTTGGACGGTGCGTGCTACTGTACTCGACGTAATTGCTCTCAGCTGACAGCATCGGCGGATGCATTGCGCCGACTCTTACCCACACTTTGAACCGTCGTCTACACACGTCACAGGGATGTTTAGCTGCACTGGCCCTGATAGGCCATTTTTGTGAAGATAAACAAGACAGTTGGGAAAATGCGGGAAAACGCTACGACCAGATGCTAAATTTGGGCAGAGTACAGCGAGAATCTAAAAGTGACCCGAAATTTAGTCATAAACGGAAGCGACTCAAGCGACCGACAGTCGGTAGGTTGCCCATTCTGGTAGAGTAGCGCCGGTCCATGGACTGAATGACGTACAAATATTGACCCTGCCAACAGCCACCTGACACGGAACATTGGTCAAATGTATGCATCGTTCTGTCCCTTCCCGACCGGGTCATGACCGGATCATCCTTTCTTTTTCTCTTTCCCCCCCCCTTCCACTATGACTGAATTTCTTGGGGACCCTCTTCCCCACATCCCAGACGACCTCACCCTCGCCCAGTTCATCCTCGACTCGACTCATGAATGCAGGCCCATTCGTCCTCAGGGTGCGACCTGGCTAATCGAGGATGCCACAGGACATAAGATTGGTCTTGACGAGGTGACTGTACTTCCATTTCTATGCCCTTCTGTCCTAACGTGAACGTCTATTTGAAAGATTCAATCTCGTGTTTTTGGCTTGGCAAATGCGTTGAATCTGAAATGGAGGATCAGTACGTTCTCCACTTTTGCAAATATTGATTTCCTTCCGACTCACAAATCGATCCAGGTGAGAATGACGTTGGTATGTGGACTCGGAGGCAAATTACTCGCTTGCTCCAAAGGCTGACCATCCAGTGCATAGTGTGTATATTCAGCCAGAATCACATTGGTACGTCAGTCCGAATATTTCGCTTTCTCCTTAATCTCTCATCACAGTATGCTTCAGATTACCCGACGGTTATCTGGGCCGTTCATAGACTAGGAGCCATTTTGACGTTCGTAGTGTGCCTGGCACTCTTCATTGCACTGTCTTCTGATGAAGTTTCACAATTAGCGGCGCAAACCCTTCTTATACCCCAGAAGAACTTGCATATCAGCTTTCCGTGACCAAGGCGACAGTTCTCATTGCTCACCCGGATGCACTGGAAGCTGCCCTTGTGGCGGCACAACAAGTAGGTATCCCGTTCGACCACGTTGTACCACTTGATACCATTCGCGGACCACGGTCAAGTACCGTTGCTCCCGACGTACGTCAACTTATAGCTTATGGACTTGCCCATCCACCCAACTTTGTGGAAAGACGGTTAAGACCGGGCGAAGGGAGGACAAAAGTCGCATTCTTGAGTTTCTCCAGTGGCACAACAGGGAAACCAAAGGTGGCGCAATCTATTCTGCAACAGGCAACGGACTAATATATTATCATCGGCAGGCGGTCGAGATTCCTCACTATGCTCCCATCGCAAATATTATCCAGATGGCCACCTGGTGGAGAGTGAACGACGATAGTATCCCATGGGAGAAAAGGAGGATCCGACAAGGAGATACTGCATTGGCTGGTGAGCCCACTTTGTCATCTTAAGGAATGACACAAGTTAATGTATCTACTCCACCTGCAGTGTTGCCATTTTATCGTGAGTAACAATTTGGTCGGGAACGTCGAAAGTATTGACAGTGTGCTCTAGACATCTACGGACTGGTCGTTAACGTAAGGTACACTTCGGTCGATGTTTGAAGCCGTTTGTTGATACAGAGTATAAAGCTACACTTCTTTTTGTTCTGCGGGGTACGTAGTAATGGCTACGACATTTTTCCTCTTGTTCACACAGCTTTATAGATGAGCATCATAATTGTTCCCAGATTTGAGTTTGTCAAGTTCTTAGAGAGCGTCAAGAGACACAGAGCAACGCATCTTTTGTAGGGGTTCACCGCTCTCTAGTGTTTGCGTCTTACAAGCGTCTTTAATGTAGAGCGGTTCCTCCCATGGTTGTATTGCTCTGCAAGGTTCGATAACCTCATAACCTCTCTCGCTAAGGACCGTTACCTGAACTCTTGTCCAGCACCCAGCGACAAATAAATACGACTTCAGTCATGTTCGCATGTTGTTCTGCGGTGCTGCTCCGCTTTCCGCCGCATTGACCGAAAAGATCGTCAAACTTCTACCCAATGCTGACATCGGACAGGGTTACGGTCCGTCTTCTGGGCGCGGGCTGTGAACGGCACATTGATGTTAACTGAAATCTTTTTTTGCAGGAATGACAGAGACTTCCACGTCAGTTACCATGGTTCCTCTGTCCCAGAAGATTGGCACGCTAGGTAGTGCGGGCCAACTGATCCCAGGTGTGCGAGCACGCGTCATCAAGGCAGACGGGACGCTTGCGAAGACTGGCGAATCGGGAGAACTTGTCGTCAAAACACCCTCCTTAGCCCTACGCTATATGAATAATGAGAAGGCGTAAGTGGCTAGGTCTACATTCTTTTCATCATGGTCACTTATTCCTTTGACGCAGAACTGCCGAGACCTTTATTGGTGATGGGTTCGCTTTTTCTATGTATTGTACGAAGGAATCTGGGCGCTAAAAATAAATACCTCACCCAGATGGATTCGCACGGGAGATGAAGTCATCATAGACAAGAATAACGACTTGTTCATCGTCGATAGACTCAAGGTAGACGGGCCCATCTTCATCTCTTGCTTTGTTTTCACGCTGAGTGGTTCCACGGTATATCTTTGTAGGAAATTTTGAAAGTTCGCGGCTTTCAAGTTGCCCCTGCTGAACTTGAAGGCCATCTGCTGCAACACCCCGACGTCACGGACACCTGTGTCGTTGGCGTCCCCGATGATTACGCCGGAGAGCTTCCCTTGGCATTCGTTGTCCTTACTGCGGATGCCGCTAAGAGGGCGCTACAAAGTCGAGCAGAGGCGGCGAAGATCAAAGATGCCATTTCGAAGGTACGCACCGATTTTCTCCTTTGCTCCTTGATGTGTGAAACGATGCGATTGACGGTCTTTTCTTTCTTCTATTTGGGTTTATGTATGCTTTGATAGCATGTTGCGGATCATAAGGCTCCTTATAAGAGGTTGGCTGGCGGTATCGAGTTCGTTGATGTTATTCCGAAGAATCCGAGTGGTAAGCTGTTACGGCGGACCCTTCGTGACAAGGCCGCGAGTGCGAGAAGGCAGTCTCAGCCACTCAGCAAAGCACGGTTGTAAAGAGGTCCTTGCTAGCGCCATTTACGATACCTCTCATAATGCATGATATGTTTTGTTTATTTAAATAGCAGCCTATGTTACCCTGCTGGTCACCTTTGAATACAACGGGTGCGCGTGTGTCTTCGCCTTGCCGCCTTGCACCATCGACCTTCTATGAGTATGAGATCAATTGTCTCAGGGCTTTTTTGATGCACTCTTGACGGAACCCTCAGGCGATCATGTGTGTTACGTAATGCACGCGATGATTTTCTCTGTTGCCGCCGTAGTTTTGGCAAGAACTAGACACCACGCTCCGAGCATATCCGCACAGAGCGCATGCTCGTGCTGAGGGACATGGGAGCACCCTTTCTAGTACGCTCCTAAGGTCTGTCGAGGCATGCCTGGGGAAACCTGACAACGCCGTCAAGGTTGCCATTTGCCAGCGGGGTGCCACTGGTACTCAACATATCCGGTTGGTTCGCACTTTCGTTGCTAGACGCATTACGGGAGGCTGTTGAGACTGCGGATATCCGCGTGCTGCGGTTGTTGGAGGCGTCATGTGCCACTTGCGAATGCTAATGCCGATGCGTGCACAAGTGCAAGCAATGCCATGGCGCCACGTCGCACTGGCACGCCATGTAATGGTAGTGCTGCTTCAATCTTGCCCTTGCACTTCCAGTTGATGGGTCTGGTACCCTTGAGAGCACATTATTATTACAACCCATTCCTCGTTCGTTTCCTCCCCAGCTGTTGGAGGATCGGAGTGTGATGACAGGGCCAAGACGAGTCGGAAGATCGTTCCTCTAAACATTAACTTGTCACCCTCTTTGGGTCTCGAACGTTGACGGTGGCCGACCGCGCATGTGTTACTCCAACTTCTCTCAGCGAATTGACTTTCTGCATGAGAGAGTCTGCGCAGTCGGGTGCTAGGTGAAGCCTGATTAAAATTATACAATTGTTGAGAATCACATTACATTAGTTCGACTCTCAGACTGCGGTAAGACACGATTCACGTTGGTTCAACAACACCGCCATACTACAATTGACGCCAGTCATCTATTATCAATAAATAAGCACATAGTTGGGATAACTTGGTTCAAATCTACGACCAAGTTTACCACCTATCAACACAATGTGTAATCATACAAGGATATCAAATCATAGATGGTCCGGTGATGGTCAACATAATAGCGTCACTGATGTCTCGGGAGCCGAAGAGCAAGTGCAAAGGAACATCGTACGGGTAAGTAAATGGAACGTCAATGGGACGGAACATTGAAAGCAGAGGACAACTATCAATCCTCGACCTCTGAGTCCGAGTCCGAGTCCCACGACCTTTCCTACCCAGAATCCGAATCCCATCACTTTTCCTGCTCCGGATCTCTCTCCCAGACGTCAATGGCGATAGGACAATTGGCGAGTTGTCGCGCAGAAATGAACTGCCTAATGCCCTCCTGGACGGGTTCCAATGGCAGAAACCCCTCCAAGAAAATATTCTGAAGGGTGGGTAATACTTCTGTCGTTCGGTCCCCAGTGAGCTCTTGCAGAGCGGGAGCGATACGAGGCGCAAATTGCTTGGATAGGTAGAGATTCTTGACAGCAGTAAATGGAAGTAAAAGTTCCAACCATTCGGTGTAATCGATATCGTCTTCCCAATTAAGTTGCGAATCTAGATTCTCGTGGATGTAGAGGTACTCTATTGTTAAAAGGAGACGCAAAGGCAAGTTACAGATCTGCACCAGGAATGAAAGCTGCCATTTTGACCCTTGGCATAAGATTTGTACTTGGATCATTCTTTGGCCAGATAGCTCAGGATGCAATTGAAGCCTGACCAGAGCTGCTCGACTATCAAAGATGAGATGCGCTTCGTCGTATGCCCTGCCAAGTGGTGGTGTGCGACTGATGAATTGGATGAGTTCTGGAGTGTCGAAGTCGATATCATTGAAAAATGTTGGTGAAAAATAGAAGCATCGAGGGGTATCGATTCGGGCCAAAAGTTCCTCCAAATATTCGTATGCCCCTCTAAACAATAAATACTTTAGAGCGGGGAGGAAAGAGCGAGTTGGCGGAGATGGACGTTGGCTTTCCTGATCAGGGCAAGATTCAGGGGATTCAAACCCAAGCGAAAGTACCTCGAGGCTGGTCAAGACGGAGAGACAAGTGACCATCGCCTCGGGTGAAATGTACATAGAATGAGGAATATTTAAGAGGTTAAGTTGGATGAGGTGGGTGGCAGACAAAAGTAGGTTTGGGAGTCCCGGATATGGAATGCCAATCAGGTAGAGTCGTCGTAGAGGCCGTGCAGATCCGCCCAAGAAAGAATTGGGAGGGAGGATTGACACCGGTTCACCGAACGGCTGGAGTATCAGAGCTGTCAGCTCCGGGAATGGAACTTGCATCGCCGCCCAAACTTTTTCGAATTGCGAAGTTGCATGACAGACGATGCTGATTTGACATATGCGATTGCTGTGCTCGAGTAGAGCAACAACGTTATCCGCTGATGATTCGGCGAAGACAGTGCCATCAACGAGGAGAGGTAAGGCCGGCCAGACATCAAGGTCCTTTCGTGCAGGTGTTTCGGACATACAAAGAAGTTGCAAATCCAGGCGTCGTGGTGATCCAAAGACAAGACTTCTCCACCGTCGACATACGTGTACTAGAGATTGCTACCAATCTACCTCTCTTTTCCCATTTTGGTCTCCGAATGCGTAGAAAAGTTGAACATCTGCTTTGACTACACAGAAATCAAAAATTGCTAGGAGGACATCATCAGGGAGCACGTCGATTGCTGCCACCTGATCTACACCGCATTGATTCAGCCAGCAGCCTTTGGCGGAAGATGCACATCAATGGACGTACGTCGATTGTAGGGATGTGCATGATTATCAGTCATCAGCGGGTTTTCGAAATCTCAATCTATTGCCTGTGGGATCGATTGACTAGGGAGGCTAGGAAATGGTGAAAGCGAGGACAGTGCTGGAGGGAGACTCTATGACGGGGGACGCTCAGGCTTACGAGCGAGGCTATATCATGACAATTTGTATGAGTGACCAATGCAGTGAGAGAATTTCCTTGACATACAGCAGAGAGGGATTCAGCAGCGTTTGCGGAGACCGGCTGTAGTGGTTGCCTTGAGACGTTCACACGTGTCCTTGGGCCTGCCAGTGGTGTCACGCGCGCTGCCCATTCTTGGAGCGTGGCCTGGTCTCCCATGCTGCCCGCCTCTTTCCCGGGGCCCATTCCCAGCCGCGCTTTCACCCATCGATCTTTACAGCACGCACACTTTGCACAAAAGCCCTCTGAAGAAGTGACGCCAAAGTTCAATTAGAACAACCTCACAATTCCACCCGATCGCCATCCGTCAATGATTCATTTTGTTCTTTTCGTTTTTTTTTTAATATTGCAAACCCTCGTTTCAGTCAATCGAGAGAAGAGGATGTTCTGAACCTGATTCGGCGTGTCATTCCGCTCTGGGTGGAGCTTGGCGAGTACAAGGTGAGAAACACCTACATTCTTCTCCCTCTCCCTCTCCGATTTCCTTCTCCTTCTCATGTGCGTGTGCAGTCAGAGGTGTGGGTAAAATCCACGAACAGGAAACGTAGTCACTAACGCTAACGCACGAAATCCGCTACGGGCGCCTCTGTCTACTCGATCCCAAACCTGACAGCGACGCTGGCAAATTTACCGCGCTTCCTCTTCTCCGTGCGTGCCCTAATCTTCCCTCCCCCCTTTGCTTCTTTCTTTCCTTGCCAGTCACCCCAAACATATTTCTTTCTCTGGTTCGGTTAGTTGATTGGAGGTGATATGAGATTACGCAGAGCGCATCTCGGAGATGGGTCGGTCGGCAAGATCGGCGGTTCCTTGATAGGCCATAATCCACCAATACCCTTACCTTGCTTTTCTCGTTTACTTCGTTCATTCCTCACCATTCTCACCCTAAATGCTATTTCTTTCTCTAGTCGAGTTAGTCGGTTGGGATCAGAGCATCATCAATAAGTTCACACATACAAAAAAACAAAACCTGGGACCGGAGCTGCCCATCATGGTTATCGCGTTCGATGGAATTTCTGATGCTAGTGATGATGAACAGGCTACCGTATCGCAGAACTTGATGCGCTCAACGCATCCATTGGGTCACATGCAGATGATGACAGACAAGGTATGACAAAGTGCGTCATCATATCAGTCGCGGTTTATCTTTTTCTCTTCCTTCTGACACTGTATGCCCAACCCACCCACGCGAAGCGCGTGCTCATGCCAAGGGACGTGAGAAAGCTCTTCCCATGTCCGTTACTACAATCCCGTCTACGGAATCTGACCTGGCCCATCGGGAGGAAACTAGACGATGAGGCGGCATTCAGTGTTTTATACGAACCCTGTCACGGTTGGTTCGCGCTTCCACCCCTGGATGCTTTGCAAGATGCTGCGGTGACCACAGGCACACGTATACTGCAGCTATTGGTGGATGTATGCGTGGGTGTGACGGTGATGTGTGTCTAGGCCACTGCTGACGCCAATCATCATATTGGATTGTGAGCGCATGACAACGATACAGTTTGTCAGTCATAGACCCGGGCCAGATTTGAGTTGGGCATCGTTGTAATAGCGCTCCACTCCCGATCCCGTGCCTTGCCACTTGCCAATGCCAGTGCTAATGCCTGCGTAAGCGCGGCGATGCCAGGGCGAAGATCGTTCCTCTGAGTCTCTGTTTCGACATTCCACCCCATTAACATTAACCTCTCAAACGTCGACGGTGGTATCTTCATGCAGACCGCGCGTACTTTACTTCAACTTCTCTCAGCGGATTGACTTTCTGCATGCAAGTCTGCCCAGTCGGGTGCTAGGCAAAGATAAGACTTGCTCTATTTAAGATTGTACTACGGTTGGCTGTTGTTGAGAATCACATTTCACCAGCTCAATTTCCGGACTGCGGTAAGCCATGATTCATGTTGGTTCAACGACGCCACCATACTACAAGAAGAATCAGACTTCATGACGTCAGTCATTCAAGCATATAGTTGGAATAACTTTGTTCGAATCTATGGCCACGTTACCTCCTTTCCACACAATGTGTAATCATACAACGATATCAAATCATAGGTGATCCAGTGATGGTCAACAAAATAGTGTAACTGGTGTCTCGGGGGCCGAAGAGTAAGTGCAAAGGAACATAGTACGGGTAGATGAGATGGAACGTTAATGGGACGGAACATTGAAAGCAGAGGACAACCATCAATCGTTGACCTCCGAGTCCGAGTCCGAGTCCGAGTCCCATGATCTTTCCTATCCGGAATCCGAATTCCATCACCTTTCCTGCTTCGGGTATCTCTCCCAGACAGATATGGCGACAGGACGATTGGTGAGTTGTCGCGCAGAAATGAACTGCCTAATGCCCTCCTGGACAGGTTCCGATGGCAGGAACCCCTCCAAGAAAACATTCTCCAGGCTGGGCAGTACTTCTGTCGTTCGGTCCCCAGTGAGCTCTTGCAGAGCGGGAGCGATACGAGGCGCAAGTTGCTTGGATAGGTAGAGATTCTTGACAGCAGTGAATGGAAGTAAAAGTTCCAACCATTCGGTGTAATCGATATCGTCTTCCCGATTAAGTTGTGAATGTTGATCCTCGTAGATGTAGAGGTACTCCATTGTTAAAAGGAGACGCAAAGGCAAGTTACAGATCTGCGCTAGGGATGAAAGCTGCCAATTTGACGCTTGGCATAAGATTTGTACTTGAATCATTCTTTGGCCAGATAGCTCAGGATGCAATCGAAGCCTGACCAGAGCTGCTTGACTATGAAAGATGAGATGCGCTTCGTCGTATGCCCTGCCAAGTGGCGGTGTACGACTGATGAATTGGATGAGTTCTGGAGTGTCGAAGTCGATATCATTGAAAAATGTTGGTGAAAAATAGAAGCATTGACGGGTATCGATTCGGGCCACGAGTTCCTCCAAATATTGGTATGCCCCTCTAAACGATAAATACTTTAGAGCCGGGAGGAAAGAGCGAGTTAGCGGAGATGGACGTTGGCTTTCCTGATCAGGGCAAGATTCAGGGGAATCAAATGCCAGGGAAAGTGACTCGAGGCTGGTCAACACGGAGAGGCAAGTGGTCATCACCTCGGGTGAAATGTAGACGGAGTGAGGAATATTTATGAGGTTAAGTTGGATGAGGTGGGTGGCAGACAAAAGTAGGTTTGGGAGTCCCGGATATGGAATGCTAGCCAGGTCGAGTCGTCGTAGAGGCCGTGCAGATTCGCCCAAGAAGGAATTGGGAGGGAGGATTGACACCGGTTTAGCGAACGAGTGGAGTATCAGAACGGTCAGCTCCGGGAATGGAACTTGCATCGCCGCCCAAACTTTTTCGAATTGCGAAGTTGCATGACAGACGATGCTGATTTGACATATGCGATTGCTGTGTTCGAGTCGAGCAACAACGTTATCCACTGATGATTCGGAGACAGTGCCACCAATAAGGAGAGGTAAGGCCGGCCAGACATCAAGGTCCTTTCTTGCAGGTGTGTCGGACATACAAAGAAGTTGCAAATTCAGGCGACGTGGTGATCCAAAGATAACGCTTCTCCACCGTCGACATACGTGTACCAGTGATTGCCACCAATCTACCTCTCTTTTCGCATTTTGGTTTCCGAATGCGTAGAAAAGTCGAACATCTGCTTCGACTACATAGAAATCAAAAATTGCTAGGAGGACATCATCAGGGAGCACGTCGATTGCTGCCACCTGACCTACACCGCATCGAGTCAGCCAGCAGTCTTTGGCGGAAGATGCACAACAAAAAACTTACGTCGATTGTGGGGGTGTGCACGATTATCAGCCATCAGCGAGTTTTTGAAGTCTCAATCTATTGTCAGTGGGATCGATTGTCCAGGGAGG